>Ga0190329_1000433_pt1 | contig 12370 bp, 11 predicted proteins | sample 48720423_MG_FD_161655 | JGI IMG/M metagenome (GOLD analysis project Ga0190329, IMG submission 161655) | Hydrothermal vent sediment bacterial communities from Southern Trench, Guaymas Basin, Mexico - 4872-04-2-3_MG | ecosystem: Environmental > Aquatic > Marine > Hydrothermal vents > Sediment ... | reverse complement strand
TTGACGGAACATTATTAACAGATGACAAAACCATCTCCCATGAAGACATCAAAACCCTTGAGATGTTAAGACTAAGAAAAATAGTGACGGCCATTGCAACCGGGCGGTCTGTATATTCATTTGAGAAAGCATTGAAGGATATTGGCATGGATAGAGGAGATAATCCTTTACCGGTTGATTATGTCATATTCTCGACTGGTGCCGGTATCATGGAATTTCCAGGCGGTAAGGTGATATTTCAAAAAGCCGTGCCGTCCTCGGATATTAGACAGATAACAAACTATCTGGACCTTCGAAGGGTTGATTATATGGTGCATAAGGCCATACCGGATACAAGATATTTTTTATATAAATCCCATGGAAATCATAATCCTGATTTCCAGGCCAGGCTGGCGCTTTATAAAGAATATGCAGTGCCTCTGGAGGAGGGACATGTCCATTGCGAGTCGGCCACTGAAGTATTGGTGATTCTACCGGGTGGGGCAAAGATGGATACTATAGAAACAATAAAAAAAGACTTATCCGGTTTCAGCGTGATTCATGCAACCTCACCGCTTGACCATCAATCTGCATGGATAGAGGTGTTTCATAAAGATGTATCTAAGGCGAAATCTGCTTTCTGGCTTGCTCAAAGGCTTGGCGTGAGCAGGGATAATATTGTCTCAGTGGGAAATGATTATAATGACCAGGATCTTTTGTCCTGGTCAGGAAAAGGATTTGTCGTGGAAAATGCGCCGGATAGCCTCAAGCAAGTATTTGAGACTGTGCCGTCCAACAATCACTGCGGTGTCTCCCAGGCTGTAACAGCGTCAGGATGGATATCAAAGAGTTGAAATGAGGTGTTTCATATCTCTGACAGCCTGGTCCATGCCGGTTAATATGGCTCTTGCGATAATGCTGTGTCCAATGCTGAATTCGCTGATTTCAGATAGCCCCTTAAATGCTTTAATCGTATTGTAACAGATGCCGTGACCGGCATTTACCTCAAGGTTTAATTTGGTTCCGATTTTTGCCGCATCAATAATTCTGAAAAATTCTTTTTGTTTTTGTGCCGCAGTCGTGGCATCACAAAAGGCGCCGGTATGAATTTCAATCATATCCGCATCAATTTTATGGGCGATTTTAATCTGGTCAAGATCCGGATCAATAAAAATGCAGACAGCCATTCCGGCATTTTTTAAAGTGGCGACAGCTTCCCTTATATGGTTTTCATGGGTGATCAGATCCAGACCGCCTTCTGTGGTTAATTCTTCTCTTGTCTCAGGAACAAGGGTGACACAGTCCGGTTTGATATCCAGTGCAATCCCTAACATTTCAGTTGTGGCAGCCATTTCCAGTATGAGTTTTGATTGTACGATTTTTCTTAACAGCCTGACATCTCTTTCTTTTATATGACGCCGATCGCCTCTCAAATGCACAACGATCCCGTCAGCTCCTGCTGTCTCGGCAGCAACAGCCGCTGCAACCGGTTCCGGATAATTGATTCCCCGGGCTTCCCTTAACGTCGCCACATGATCTACATTTACAGCAAGTTGGGCCATTTGTCTGTCTCCTCCATTATTTAAAATATAGTCAACTCTTTATTGGTTTCAATTTTTCTTAACAGCTCAAGGCTTTTGTCTTCCATCTTCTGCGCATCTGACGGACTTGCTGCGTGATCAAATCCCATCAAATGCAGGGTACCATGAATCAGAAGCTGAGACAGTCTTTCTGAAAGAGTTATGGCTGCCATATCTGCCTCTTGCTGAGCGGTTTCACAAGAGATGACAACATCCCCTAAAAGGCCGGGCGTTATATCCGCAAATTGGCCTTCCTGCATGGGGAATGCCAGAACATTTGTGGGTTTGTCGATTCCCCGGTAGGTCTTGTTGAGGTGTTGAATCTGATCATTATCTGTTATCACGATGGATATCTCATGGGCATCACAACCCAAGGCGTTTAAGATCTGTTTTGTCTTTTTGTGGAGTGTTTCCGTTGGTATTTTCCTTTTTTGCTGATTGTCGATCAGTATCTTTAGATGTCCCATTTTTCCCCTGAGATTTTTCCGGGTATTCTATCCGGCTGTGATAAATACTGGTTAAAATATTATTAAAGCTTTTTGCAATCTGATGAAGATCTTTTAGTGTCATTTCACATTCTTCCAGTTGTCCATCGGCAAAAATGTCGTTTACCAGTTCTTTCACCCGTCCCTGGATTCTCGCAGAGGTAGGCCGGTCTAATGCTCTGACAGCCGCTTCAACAACATCCGCCAGCATGACAATACCGGCCTCTCTTGTCTGGGGTTTAGGCCCCGGATATCTGAAATTTTCTTCTTTTACCGTGTCATTTCCGCTTTTTAAGCTTTTTTGATAAAAATATTTGATCAGGGAAGTACCATGATGTTGAATAATCCCTTCAATAATTTCATTCCCGAGTTTGTATTTTTTTGCCAGTTCAACCCCCTTTTTTACATGCCCGATTAAAATGAGGGCTGACATGGAAGGAGAGAGCTTGTCATGCCTGTTTTTACCGTCTGACTGATTCTCGATAAAGTATAATGTTTTACCCAGCTTTCCGATATCATGGTAATATCCCATTACTTTCGCTTTAAGGCTGCTGGCTTCTATGGCCGATGCAGCAGCTTCCGCCAGAGTGGCAACAATGATACTGTGATTATACGTGCCCGGGGCTTCGATCATCAGTCTTTTAATCAGAGGCTGATCAAGGTTTGCAAATTCCAGAAGCTTTGAGTCTGTCGTATAATCGAAAATAATTTCAATCAGTGGCGTAAATCCGATGGTAAAGGTGGCGGCAAAAAGACCGCCGCAAAAAGCAAGGGCCATTTCTTTTGCAAGAATGGTAACATCGGGCTGGGCAAGGGAATAGAATCCAAGGGAAAGTGCCAGAACAACATTGAATGCCGCAAGTTTGAAACCGGCGATGATAAAGTTCTTCCTCTCTTGCCGCTCTTTGACCCAATAGGCAGCCGTAATACTGGATAAAAAGAAAAAGATAAAGACCTCAAAACTACCTGAAAAGGAAAGGCTTGTCAGCAAGGAGAGAACAATGGTGAAAAAAACGGCAATATCAAATCCCAGGAACAGGCAGGTCAGCATGGCCGCTGACGGGATGGGGATGATCATGAAGAACGACAGGGAGGAGAAATCCCACATGGCTTCAGGATTTGCCGACTGGGCAATATAGGTTGAAAACTTGGCAAAGGTGAGATACAGGATAAGCCCTAATGATAGAAAGAGAATATGCTTATTATGAGCCGGTTGTAATTTTTTGTGGTCTTTTAAGAAGAGGAGATAAACCACCAGAATGGATAAAAAAGTGATTAAGGCAATCCCTGTGCTGGAAATGAAAATATCCTTTTCTTCTGCCTGGTCCTGAAGGGCAGATAGCTTTACCTGCTGTACTTTATCTACCCGTTCCCCTTCCCTTAAAATCATTTCACCGGCTTTGATCTTATACAGAATCGGTTTTATTTGAGTTTCAGCTTCCTGTATCCTTTTTTCCGTTTCATTTTTATTTAAGGTAATATTGGGCTGTAGTAATTTTTGGCACAAATCAACGATCAGATTGGAAAGAGTGTAGTTGATACCTTTTAACAGGGGTTCTCCTTCGATTCGAACCATGGCTTTTGCCTGATCCGGACCATAAAAGACCTTCAAATTATTGACAGTCCTCTCTTCTGTGGACCCTATGGTTCGAAGAATAATTCCCTTGTCCGTTTCCTTTAGTAAAATTTCTTTATTTGCTACAATTCCGTTTGTAAGAATTTTGTCAATAATGGTTGTAAGAATCATGGTAATGTCAGAAGAGAATTGATGTTTGTATAGAATTGAATAAACCTCTTTGCTGATTTCAATGCCCAGTTTTTCTTCAAACCCGGGTTTAGTGGCCAATACAATAGCAAATGTCGGATCCGGTTCTAAGGTCTGCTCATCTGCTTTTTTGAACAGCTCCCGGGGAATTTTCATTGCCGCATCAATGTTGGAAGAGATCTTTTTAAGCAGGGCGGCATCAAAATCATATATAATTTTAACAGATTCTTTTACTTCATTTTTCTTAATATCTGTGGCTTCTTTATCTTCGACAAAGAAATTTTTGGGTGCTTTAATATCCCTTTTTGCCACATCCCCGATACGATAAGAATAGGATGTTTTACTCTGTTCCGGGTAATGGGTAACGGTAAAGAGTATCGTGATAATGCTCAGTAACATCCACAACACATAAGGTGATGTCGAAAGAAATTCTTTTGCTCGCTTGATATTATTGTCGGTTTTGTTTTTTTTCATAGGCATCAATAATGCTTGATACGAGTTTATGTCGAACAACGTCATTTTTTGAAAAATAAATAAATTCAATCCCTTTTATATGGGTTAAGATTTTTTTAGCTTCAATCAGACCGGATTTTTTCCCGGTGGGCAGGTCTACCTGGGTGATGTCCCCTGTAACAATGGCTTTTGACCCATAACCGATGCGGGTTAAAAACATCTTCATTTGTTCTGATGTGCTGTTCTGTGCTTCATCCAGGATAATAAATGCATTGTTTAATGTCCTGCCCCGCATAAAGGCAAGAGGGGCGATTTCAATGGTATCCTGTTCAATGAGTGTTCTTGCTTTTTCAAAGTCCATCATGTCATAAAGGGCATCATATAAAGGCCGTAAGTAGGGGTTGATCTTCTGGGCCAGATCTCCGGGTAAAAATCCCAGGGTTTCTCCTGCTTCAACAGCAGGTCTTGTCAATATGATTTTTTTAACGTCCCCTTTTGAGAATGCAGCCATTGCCATGGCCATGGCAAGATAAGTTTTTCCTGTCCCGGCAGGGCCGATAGAAATAAGAATATCATTTTTATGGATGGCCTCGACATATTTTTGCTGGGAAGGATTTCTAGGGGTGATGGCTTTGTTTTTAACCGTTTTAAATACTGTGGTTGAAAAGAGTTCTTTTAAATGAGAGGTGTTGTCGTTTTTTATGGTATTGATGGCTGCATCAATATCTGCTTCCCCAAGGGAGAAGTTATCTTCTAAAAGATGATAAAGCTGGTGGATCAGTTTTTCAGCAAGATTTATATCATGAGGCTTGCCGCTAACCAATAGCGTGTTGCCCCGGGTGTTGATGGTAACGTTAAACGCGTTACTGATTTTGTCCAGATTGTTGTTATGATGTCCAAAAAGTTCCCTGGCAAGCACCAAGTTTTGAAACGTAATGTTTTCCATGGTGTATAGGGTGCATTTTATTTGCTTAAAGGTCAATAAAAATCTTGACTAAAAAAGGGGTTAACTGTTATTGAAAAAGCGCTTTTAATCAAAGCAAAAAGGAGGAATATGAACGCTTTTGATATTGCTGTGATTGTTATTGTTTCATTTTGTTTGATACGGGGACTCTTTAAAGGATTAATTGGAGAGGTGTCAGGGATTATCGGTGTTGTGGCCGGCTTTTACGGTGCCTATACCTACTATCCTCTGATCACGCCGTATGCTGAACAATGGATTAAAAATCCCGGAATCAGAAATCTTATCGCTTTTTTTCTCCTGTTTTGTGCTATTTTAGTCATTGTCAGTCTTATTTCCATACTGATCCGTAAATTTTTAAAACTTGTTTTTCTGGGGTGGGTTGACCGGATTTTCGGTCTTGTTTTCGGTGCTGCCAAAGGGATATTGATTGTTTCGGTTCTTTTTATTATGATCACGACCTTTCTTCCCAAAAATCCAACTATTTTAACCGATTCAAAATTTTCTCCTTATGTTGCAGAAGTATCCAAAGCCATGACAGTGGTCGTTTCCCAAAAACACAGGAAAGATTTTCTTAAAAAACTGGAAGGAATCCTTTAAGATTTGAAAACAATAGATAACCTGTTAAATATTATCCGAACTTTAAGAAGTGAAAACGGGTGTGTCTGGGATAGAAAACAGACCCCGGAAACCATGTTGAAATGTCTTTCAGGAGAAGTATACGAACTTCAAGAGGCTATAGCCAAACAAGATGTGCAAAATATTTGTGAAGAATTGGGGGATGTTCTGTTTCAGATTGTTTTTATTACGGAAATTTTCCGGGAAAGAGGGGAATTCACCCTTTCAGATGTGGTGGGCCAGGTGGCCCAAAAAATGATTCGTCGTCATCCCCATGTATATGAGGATGCCAAGGTATTAACGGAACAAGAATTACACCTTCAGTGGGAGGCAATCAAAGCTCTGGAAAAGAAAGACCTTTAATTTCAGTTTTTTTTAGTCGTCAAAGTCTCCCGCAGGCCCCTTGACGGTAGTGATTTTTGACGCCTTTTCTATTATTTTTTTTGTTGTCCACTCATTTTTGGATTCAATCTTTTCAGCCGTGAAACCCGGATCATGGGAGTTGTTTTTTAAGATTTCATTTATCACAATCTGGGCAGTATCTGTGGCGTTGAAGACGTTGGTTAATAGATGATATACAAAATTCTCAACCTCTTTTGCCATTCGGTCCCGGATTTCTTTTGTCTGGGCCAGCAATTTATTCTCAAATGGCAGGTTTAATTTTTTAAAATTCCCGCCCTTTAAATTATTTGATTCTGCGTAAGCCAGCATTTGAGACCACAGCTCTTTTGAAACGCCTTTGTCTTTTTGTTTGATAAAGTTATCGTTGTCAAGAAGTGCGTTCCCATAATCATTGACCTCAAGACCCCAGGAGATCATTTGCAGGGCAGTCGCCACATTGGCTTTGGTTGTCCGGGTTGTTGCGGCTATCTTCCGAAGCCTTTCTGAGTTATTGCCTGAGGTGCCGTGCTGTGCGCCGGAGATGTTGTATTTGGAAAGGGCTTCATGGATCTGAGCGGTCAGCTCAACATGGATGCCGGTATCACTGGCTTCAATGCCATGGGTGGTCCCATTATTTAAGGCAATCCAGTTGGGAAAAATATGGTGGGCATTAAGCCCCTGGATGAGAAAGAGCGCTTCCTCAGGCGTTGAGAGACCTGATTTACCCTTTATTTCACCCACTTCTGTTTCAAGGCCTGCCCAGTCAGGAACATAGGGATATAATTCAATGTTTGCCAGAAGATTCTGGTCGTCGGGCATATGAGAGGCATCAATGGCAATAGACGTAATACCCGCATTAAACAATGACACGATTTCTTTTTTTGCCGGTTCAATATCATCAGGTTTTTTAATGCCGAAATGATCTGCATGGATAGCAACAGGAATCGTAATACCCAGTTCATTCATAAAAGCATCTGTCATTCTCGCAATATTCCATAGATTTACCGCACAATAGGCACCTGTCCCTCCTTCAGATCGGGCAATTTCAATTATAATTGCGGCATTGGCCCGTTGAGCGGCTGCGAGAGCGCCTCGGATGACAAAAGAGTTTCGTCCGTTGGCGGCAATGGTCATGCAGTTTTTCTTGAGCAACATGGCCTGATCAATATATTTTCCGCTGACAAGAAGTGCTTTGGAGTTTGGGAAAAGTTTTTTCACATTAGGGGGTCTGCCAAGGTCAAGAGCGACCTCAAAGTCTGAAGCGTATTTTAAAGGTTTTGTCATATCACCCTCCTTAGATTTTCTTGGATTATTTTAAAATATTAATTATTTTTTACACGAAAAAGGTTTAAAATCAAGATATATCGAATAATGAATTTCTATTCATGTTGACATTTATAAGAATTTTTTGTTAGATAATGAATCTTTATTCATTTATATCAAGAAAGGATACGATACGGTTGCAGAAAAATAAATCGGAAAAATATAATAAAATACTGAACAGCGCAGGTGCCATTTTTGCAGAATATGGATTCCACAAAGCAACCATATCACAAATAGCAACACAGGCCGGTGTGGCTGATGGGACATTATATTTATATTTTAAAAATAAAGATGACATTCTTTATCAGTTCATCAGTTTCAAAACGAATGTTGTGTTTAAAGAAATGAATGCTGCTGTCAAAAAGGGTCGGAATGCCGAAGAAAAGTTGCGGTATTTGATCCGGTGTCATCTTACAGAATTTCAGAATGATAGAAATATGGCAATTATTTTTCAGTCGGAAGTAAGATATTTAAGAGAAATTGAATCTCAAATTAAAGATATATCAAAAATGTATCTGGATTTATTGTCAGATATTATTGAACGGGGGCAGATTGAAGGTTCCATGCGACAGGATCTTTTTATCGGTCTTGTTAAGCGATTTATTCTTGGCGCAGTGGAAGGCGTCATCAGTACCTGGGTGTCTGCCGATGGCAGATATGATCTGGTTTCAATGGCAGATCCCTTAGTAGATCTTTATCTGACAGGGATCAAAGGATAATAAATGTCAGTTAGTATCTGAATGAGACAAATTTATTGAATATGGCTTTTTGCTTGACGTGTTCTTCCATGTTTATTAAAGCTTGCTGAGTCTGTATTCATACGGTAAAAAAAAATATTTGGGAGATAAATAAGTATGACGTCGATAATTGGTCCGGCAAGTTTTAAATTTTTTGGGATATTTCCCGCAGCGATATTATCTTTTATTTTGCCTGTCATCGGGATAGGACTGTTTGCATATATTATGGCTAGGCGGGTGGCGCCGCTTGTAAGGGCAAACCCGGATAACCGGTTTGATCACATCGGCAAGCGTGTCAAGAATCTTATCATTGTCTGGTTGGGGCAGATCAGACAGCCAAGGTACCTGCTGGCAGGTGTCCTTCATATGACTATTTTCTTTGGATTTCTGGTCCTTTCCATTCGGTCTACTTCTCTTGTTATTGTCGGGCTTTCCGATGGATTTACACTTCCGGGATTTGGTGGGCTATTCGGCAGTGTTTATAATTTTTTTAAAGATTATGCCGCAACCTTCGTCCTTGTTGCCTGTATCATTGCTGCTGTCAGAAGGGGGATCTTTAAACCCAAACGATATGCCGTTCCGGAAAGCTACGGAAAGGATCATACGTCTGAAGCTGTTTTTGTTTTAGGTATTATTTCAACCCTCATGATTTCTGAAAGTCTTTTTGAAGCTTCCCAGGTGGCCTATGAATTTCAACATACCGGCGCAGTGCATTTTCTGGCGCCTCTTTCTCTGGTATGGATATTTAAAGGAATGCTGTCTTCAGTATCCCCCAATATCCTTCAGGGACTTCATATTTTTACCTATTTTGTTCATGATCTGACCTTTTTCTTTTTCCTGTGTTTCTTACCCATGGGAAAACATTTCCATGTCATTACCTCACTCTTCAATGTGTTTTTCATGCGGGTTCAAAAAGGCAAAATCAAGCCGGTCATGCATGGGGTTTCCGATGACAAGCTGGATGATCTTGAGTCTTTCGGGGTAAAAAAACTTGAAGATTTTACCTGGAAACACATGCTGGACTTTTATTCGTGTGCGGATTGTGGCAGATGTTCTGATCAATGCCCGGCAAACGCAGCCGGTCGTCCCTTATCTCCCCGGTTTATTACCATTAAGGCAAGGGATTTAATATTTAAAAATTATCCCATGTCAGGTAAAATTTATAAAAGTAAGTTATTGATGGAAGATATTTATACAGAAGACGAAATTTGGTCCTGTACCACCTGCGGCGCCTGTGAAGAAGAATGTCCTCTGGGAATTGAATATATTGATAAAATTGTTGATCTGCGTCGGGGTATGGTGGACGAAGGCATGGTGCCACAGTCCCTGCAAAAACCATTGAAGGCCCTTGAAAAAAGGGGTAATCCTTACGGAAAAATGGAGAAAAAACGGGCGGACTGGGCAAATGATAAAGACTTTAAAGCAACCTGGCAGATTAAAGATCTTTCCAGGGAAAAAGCAGATACCCTTTATTTTGTAGACAGTATTACATCTTATGATGATGAAATTCAGGAGATCGCTAGACGGACGTCTATTATTCTTAAAAAAGCCGGTGTTGATTTTGGAATTCTGGGTAAACTGGAAAAAGACAGCGGGAATGAGGTCCTCCGGTTTGGCGAGGAAATGCTGTACCAGGAGTTAAAAGAGCAAAATACTGCAGCCATTATGGAAAGTGGTGTCAAGCAAATTGTGACTGCTGATCCCCATGCCTATAATGCATTGAAAAATGACTATGGTCTTCCGCTTCCGGTTAAACATATCAGCCAGGTGGTTGCGCAAAAAATAGCGACCGGAGAACTTGATCTTAAACCTTGCCAGACACCTGAAAAAGTGTATGTATATCATGACCCCTGTTACCTGGGGCGCCACAATGGGATTTATGAAGACCCGAGACAGGCGCTTGATGCCATTGACGGGTTAACAAGAGTCGAGCTTGAAAAGAGCCGTGATCGATCGTTCTGTTGTGGCGGTGGTGGATTGATGCTTTTCTATGAACCGGAAGAAGAAATAAGAATGGGTGTTTTAAGAGTCAATATGGCTGCTGAGGCCGGAGCAACTGTCATTGTAACTGCCTGTCCTTTCTGCCTGGTCAATATTCAGGATGCGATTAAGGTTGCCGGAAAAGAAGGAGAGATGGAAGCGTTGGATTTTACAGAATTAATTGAGCAGCATTTATTCTAAACAAATGAGTTACAGATGCAGGATGAAGAAATCTGTGACAGATAATTGATTTAAAGGAGGCAATAATGGAGATTTTGGTATGCGTCAAGAGAGTACCGGATACTGCTGAGAATGAATTTGAACTCAACAGTGCCGGAAATGATCTTGATCGTGACGATCTGGTTTATTCAGTGAACGAATGGGATAATTATGCGGTTGAAGAAGCGATTCAGATCGTGGATAAAGTCGGTGGCAGTGTGACGGTTATCACGGTGGGGGATGATGAATCGGAAGAAGTGTTAAGGCGTGAGATGGCAATGGGTGCCAATAATGGTATTCTTCTTTCTGATGATGCGTTTGAAGGATCTGATGGTAAAGCCATTGCGGCTATCCTTAAGGCAGAAGTTGAAAAAGGGACTTACGACCTGATACTGTCCGGTGCCCAGGCAGATGAAGGCGCAGGACAGGTAGGCGGCATGCTGGCTGCAATGCTGGATATGCCCTACGCATCTCTGGTGAATAAAATTGAGATCGGTGATGGTAAGATAACAGTGGGCAGAGAGATTGAGGGCGGAAACCAGGAAATGAATGAAATGGCCCTTCCCTGTGTTCTCTCTATCCAAACCGGTATTAATGAGCCCCGTTATGTAGGTATTCGGGGTATCAGAAAAGTTGCCAGTGTGGATATCCCTGTTAAAGGCGTATCTGATCTTGGACTTGATGCAGATAGTGTTGGAGAAGCCGGTGCAAAAACAAAACGGGTGGATTATTTTGTACCGGATATGGGGGATGGTGCTGAGATGCTTGAAGGCTCCACCGATGAGATCATTGAAAAGCTGATTGAAAAGCTTAAAGCAAATGGAGGGCTTTAAATCATGACACAAATTTTTGCATATATCCCATTTACAAATGGTGTTGCGGCAGACGTGGCATTGGAATACCCGTCAGCGGCTAAAAAAATTGATGAGAGTGCTTCTTTAACTGCTGTTGTGACAGGGTCAGGCGCAGATTTGGATAAAGTAGCCAATGAGATGACATCCCTTTATTCGGAAGTCATTAAAATTGATCATGCCGATCTTGCCTATCCAAACGGAGAAGTTGTCAGGAAAGCGCTGGTCAATGTTATTCCGGCGGATGCCATTTTCCTTACAGTCCATGATACCTTTGGCATGGATATGGCTCCGGGCCTTTCCATAAAAATGGATTCAGCTTATGCTGCCGATATCGTTGATTTTGAAGGGATCGATGGCACAAGCCTGAAAGCCGTTCGGCAGGAACTTGGCGGTGCTGTCAGCACCCATGTAACCATTGATATTTCTTCCGGAGCTGTCATAACGGTTCGCCCCGGCGCTTTTGTCCCTGTTGACGGCGGATCAGCCGGCGGATCAGTGGTGGATAAATCCGGTGCTGCCGGTGATCTTTCCGCAAAAAGAAAATTCCTTGAAATTGTTGCAGCAGAAGCGGGTGATGTTGACATTACGAAGTCTGATGTGCTTGTATCTGTTGGCCGCGGTATTGAGGATGAAGAAAATATTGAAATTGCCCAGGAACTTGCTGAAGCAATGAATGCGGTTGTGTCCTGTTCCAGACCGATTGTTGATGCCAAATGGCTTGAAAAATCACGTCAAGTGGGAACGTCCGGCCAGACGGTTAAGCCAAAAGTATACATGGCCATGGGGATTTCAGGGTCCTTCCAGCATCTGGGCGGTTTAAAGGGCAATCCGTTTATCATTGCCGTTAACAAGAATCCCAAAGCACCGATTTTCCAGGTTGCCGATGTCGGTATTGTTGAAGATATCCTCGATTTTATTCCTGAGCTTACCGAAGCAATTAATGATCTTTAATATTATTTAAAGATATTTTTTGAAAAGGGGCCTGCAACAAACTTGTTGACAGGCCCCTTTTTTATTTCTTTTATTTTTTACCAA
>Ga0190329_1000429_pt1 | contig 12446 bp, 9 predicted proteins | sample 48720423_MG_FD_161655 | JGI IMG/M metagenome (GOLD analysis project Ga0190329, IMG submission 161655) | Hydrothermal vent sediment bacterial communities from Southern Trench, Guaymas Basin, Mexico - 4872-04-2-3_MG | ecosystem: Environmental > Aquatic > Marine > Hydrothermal vents > Sediment ... | reverse complement strand
CCTTGAAAATGAAATTACAAGAGTAGAAAGAAGACTCACAAGTTTGAGGAGGAAAGAAGAAGATCTTAAGGCGCGAACCAAAGAAATTGACGTGGAAATGGCTCAGATAAACGAAAAATTATATTTTCTCAGGCAGGAAGCAAGGGAAAAAACAGGTAAAACATTAGAGGAACTACAGCTGTATCATGACCTTCAGGAAGAAGAACTTGTAAAGGAAATAGAAAAAAAAGAAAATGAAAGAAACTCCTTTGAAGATTTGAATTTCGCTGCAGAAAGGGAGGAAATGGAAATACGTGAAAAGCTTGAATTTATAAAAACCCAGAAGCAGGATTTAGAACAGTCTATTGACAAAGCGAGGGAAGCAGCTGACAAAATGGAAAAAATTTACAGGGAAAAAATTAAGGCGACCTTTGAGCTACTCAGTAAAGAATTTTCTGGCCTTTTTGCTTCTATAATACAGGATGGAGAGGCAAATATATCAATTTCTGAAAAGGGTCTGGAGATTGAAGCAAGATTTACTGGAAAAAGAAAACAGAATCTGTCCATACTTTCCGGAGGAGAAAAGGCACTTCTTTCCTTGATTTTCCACATATCCCTTTTCAGGATAAAGCCGGCACCATTTATGGTTCTTGACGAAGTGGATGCACCTCTGGATATCCCAAATCTTACAAACCTACTCAATCTGCTGGAAGAATTGAAAAGAGAAACTCAGATAATTTTCATAACTCATAACATTACTACAGCGAGAAGAGCAGATTACATATACGGAGTAAGCATGCCAGAAGATGGTTCCTCCAGAGTCTATTCCGTCTCAGCAAGGGAGCTATTCCATGATTAAAGGGGTCAGGTCTTCACATTTGACATTTCATAAAAATCCAACCCAACTCCTGAAAAGGAAGCAAGATGGATGATAGACAAGCAAAAAGAATAATTATACTGGTGTTTGCTTTTTTTCTTGCTTTTTCTCTTCGTTTTAAAGTAGAAACATATCAGAACCATGGATTTTTTGATGACGAAGCAGTCTACTACATGATGGCTTATTCTATTGCCTTTGACGGAGACCTTGTTTACGCAAAAGAAGACCTGATGAGAACGTCGGAGTTTTATGGTGGTCTTCCCCAGGGAATTTTTCTAAAGAAAACCAAAAAAGGAATATTTTTTGCAAAGTCTTATGCTTATCCTTTGATAACTGCTCCATTTGTTCGTATTTTCAAAAACAGGGGATTTTTTGTCCTGGCGGCTATTCTCTTGCTAATAGACCTTCTAATTATTTATTCTGTTTCCAGAAAAAAGTTTTCTCCGAACACATCCCTATTAATTGCTCTAAGCGTAATGTTTTTATCAGTTATTTGGGGGTATTCACTCTGGATTTCAACGGAATTTTTCAATTTTTCACTTGGTCTGATTATTCTGTATTGGGGCCTTGAAAAGGAAAAGTTTCTTTATCCAGCTCTGGCTGCTTTTATACTCGGATTTTTTACATTTTCAAAACTGACAAACGCTCTGTTCGCCCTTCCTCTAATTGGTGTGAGATTTTTTTCCTTTAGATGGAAAGAAATTCTTAAAAGCGTTCTTTTAGGTGTCATATTTGTATCTTCGGTAGGAACATTCTTTTTAATAGAAAAAGTTCATACAGGTGAATGGAACTATATGGGAGGAGAGAGAAGAAGTTTCTACTACCATTTCCCCTACGAAAGCAAGAAAATAACATTTAAAAAGGGTAATCTAATGACCACCGAAGACTACTGGCAAAGGTTTTATCTTACACCAAAAGTATTTATTTTAAACCTCTATTACTTCTTCACAGGCAGATTTGCCGGACTCCTTATATATTTTCTTCCTGCTTTGCTTATTCTGGTGGCGTTTAGAGGCGGAGGGCTAAAACCCTGGCTTTTATTCCTTTCAATACTTATTGGCATTTTATCTTCAATTTCCCTGATGCCTGATAACTTTATAGGAGGAGGCGGCTGTCTTGGCAATAGATATTTTCCTAACATTTATCCCTTGTTTATATTCCTCATACCCTATGCAGCGAAATGGTTTTATAAACCCTCCTGGATAGCCATCCTCTTCCTTTACCCGCTATATTTAGCGCCTATTTACACATCTTCTTTCCCTGCTACAATCGGAAAAATGGGATTCAGAGATTTATTTCCCGTGGAAATGACCCAGATAAATTCATTACCAACCAATATAAATCCTCATGCCTTTAGAGTTCCTTATGGCAAAATTTTCCTTTATCATCTCGATGACAACTTCTATGGAATAGAAAAAAGGTATATTTTACTAAAGGGCAATTCAAAATCTGAAATCGTGCTTGCCCTACCCCTGGAGGCCAAAAAAATAAGATTTTGGTTAAAGGGCAAGGGTCCCTTAATATTTGAATTTCAGGGCATAAAAAGAAAAATGAACTTAAATGGAGAAAAAACCTTTGAAGTGCCTTTAAGAAGATGGACGTTGCTTAAAAACTTCAAACTTGTCCAGTTAAATATAAAATCTATGTTTTCAAGGGAGCTGATAAAACGAGGAAAAAGTTTCTTCTGCGGAGCTAAAGTAAAAATTGAAGTTTTTTGACCTGGAAAAATTAAAGGCAATCCAGCTGAAATACGCTAAGCTCTTCAAAGAATCCGAACCAAAAAACGTAGAAATAATTGCAGGAGTGGATTGTCATTATAAAGACGATAACATTTTCTGCGTGGCCGTCTCCATGAACTCAGAAGGAATAATCACCGAAAAAGCAATGATATCGGGCAAAGTTTACTTCCCTTATGTGCCTACTTTCCTTGCCTTCAGAGAAGGGCCCTGGATGGTATCTGCAATCAGAAAATTAAAGCATCCACCCGATTTAATCTTCGTTGACGGCAATGGAAGATTACACCCATTAAAAGCAGGTCTTGCCGTCTTTGTGGGGGTAAAAACCGAAATTTCTACAATAGGGTTTTCAAAAAACCCAATGAGGGGATTACCCTCTGCATGCAAGGAAAGAATAAGACTTATAGAAAATGAAGGAGCTGCTGTATGCAGAAAAAACTGGAAAAAACCTATCTATATTTCTCCTGGCAATTTAATTTCCCTTGAAAGCGCCCTGAAAATTTATTTTGAAATTTCTACAAACAAAATCCCTCCGCCTCTAAAAAAAGCCCACTCAATTGCAAAAGCGATGGCCAAAATAGGGCTCTGATAGAATTTTGTCGCCCTGAACTTCATTTTCAAAAACCTCAAAGAAGTTAAACTATTTATTGACGGAAATTGTGCCATCATATAAACTTGCTCTATGATAGAAAATCTTAATAAAAAAATCCTTATTTTGATTTTCGCAACTGCTACGATTCTAAGGCTTGCAGGCACTCTATCCTACATAGAAAAAAGAACCCCTGCAGAGGGAAACATCCTCTCAAATTCAATATATATGTGGGAAAGAGGCACCTTAGAACAGAAGGAATTTGCTTATCCTTCTCTTTATTATTATGCCTCTATCACTGCACAAAAAGTTGCATATTACACCTTATTTCTTCTGGGAGTTTACCCTGATATTGACCGATTTTTGAATTCCGTTCATTTCTGGCATAACGTCTATGTTACCGGCAGATTGTTATCTGTGTTGTTTACACTTATTATTTTCATTTTTCTTTACAAATTAGCCTCCGAAGAATTTAATAAAGACACTGCTCTAATTTCATCTCTCTTCCTTACTTTTTCTTACATAGATGTCATTAATTCAAGACTGGCAAAGCCTGATAGCCTGGTAAACCTTATGGTTTTTCTATCCGTCTATTTCAGTATTAAGTATTTTAAAAGTGAAAATAAAAAATTTCTATATCTCGCTTCGCTATTTGTGGGGCTATCAGTTTCTTCCAAATATTTCTTTATATCTTCTGCCCCACTAATTTTAGCCATTTTATTTAAAAAGGAAAAAACCAGAGAAAAAATTAAAAATCTCTTTTTAGCAGGAATTGCATCTATTGTCTTTTTTGCAGTCACCTGCCCTTTTTGCATAATCGATTACAAGAATTTAATAAAGACTTTTACCGGAGCGCAAAATTTTACAGGGGGTTATATTGTTCCTGTTTTTCATACCTACACATTTGTAGCAAAAGACCTGCTTAAATATACTGGCTATGGAATTCTGCTATTAGCAATCGCTGGAATAATCATGGCGTTTAAAAAAGAATGGAAAACCCATATTATTCTTCTTGCCTTCCCCTTAATTTATACTTTTATGCTGTGCATTTCAAAGGTTTATGGCCCAAGGTATCTTGTATACATTTTTCCTTACATCTCTCTTTATGCTGGATACGCATTAATAAAACTATCAAAGAAAAGGATATTGGCTCTTGCCCTTGCTATAATTTTTGTTTTACCTGAGGCAATTCCATCATTTAGAGCCGCAACCTGGCTTACGGTGGGTAAAACAAATATAGAGATAATGAATGATTTTATTAAAAATAGCCTACCTGATAACAACCTTGTTATATCATACCATGCATATAGATTGGAAAGTAAACAATTCCTGAATTACCCTAAATTTGTTTTGAATTTTAAAAGACCAAAATTTTTCGTTTATGGATTCTATGAAGATTATTTTTGCTGGCCACAGAGTAAATATATGCAATTTTGCGAAGACCTAAAAAATAAAATGGCAGGGTATAATTCAGTCCTCGAACTGAAGGAACATCATATTCCAGAATACGTGCTTGACTATCCACTTTCCCTCTATAAAAGAAACTTCCCGGCAAGAAAACCTCAAATTCAGTATCCTGTACTTGTTAAATTGCCCGGGAAGTCAAAATTCCTCTTTCCTGGAAACCATTATGTCAAAGATTCAGTTATTATTTCTCTTAAACCCTACAAATCTTACAGTAAGCTTTATTTCAGCACTGGCGAAGGTAAAATTTGCATCCTGATTCAGAAACTTTCCAGAGGAAAATATAGCGTTTATACCAGCTTAAACAAATGGAAAAATATTAAAGATAATGTTTTTTATCAATGCGAAACACCCCCGGAAGGAACAGGAAAAATAAGAGTAAAATCAAAGGGTGCGTTTCTAAACATTGTTTTAACAACCTCCCCCTTAAATCTCGCTCAGATACTTATTGAAAACTATCCTTATGAAGCAATTCATTTTCTTGAGAAAGTTTCCAGAGATAAATTTTATTCCTTTGAGGCTAATAGGATGCTTGCAGAACTCTATATGAAATCAAGAAATGTTCCAAGGGCAAAAGAAAAGCTTTCTCTTATAAAAAGTAAAGCCGCTATCCTTCGAGAATCCATTACGAAAGATTTTCAAAAAAACTATATGGCAGACGGCTTTGACCTTAGATATTTTTATCTTTCCCAGAGGATATACCCCGAATTTTCAAAAAACAAAAAAGAAAGTAATTTCTTTTATTTGTTTCCAGGAGTTTACAAACTCTCAGCTGAATTTAAGGGAATTCTTGTATCAAAAAATGGAACCCGAAAGCCTTTAAGCCCCATTATCTGGATTGATACACCGGGATGGTATAAAATTATCGCAGCTGAGAGCAGAGGTCCCATAGATTTTTACTTATATTTTGATCCTGCGGAAACTCTAAAACTGGAATTAACTAAATTAAAAGATATTGAGGATAATTTAAAATGAAGTTAACAGTTGTGATTCCAGCATATAATGAAGAGGAAAATCTTGAAAATACTGTAAGTCGAATAGAAAAAACTCTTTCCTCCCACAAAATTGCCCACGAATTTGTAATAGTTGATGATTCTTCTACAGATAGAACGCCAAAAATACTACAAAAACTCGCAAGAAAATACCCTTTATCACATTACAGGAATGAAAAAAACATGAAGCTCGGCTACACTCTAAAAAGGGGGCTTTCTCTTGCAACAGGAGATGTTATTTTTTATACAGACTGTGATCTACCCTGTCTTCCTTCAGCTCTTCTATATGCTCTGGAAATTATGGAAACCTACGATGCCGATATAGTGTTTGCCTATAGGTTTGATAGAACCAGTGAAGGATTTATAAGAATTCTGTATTCGAACATTTATAATCTATTAATAAAACTACTTTTCGGGCTTAAAGTAAGAGATGTGAATTTTGCATGCAAGCTAATAAAAAAGGAAGTTATACAAAATATACATCTCCTTTCAACAGGGTCTTTTATAGACGCAGAACTTTTAATAAAGGCAAAAAGAAAGGGCTTCAAAATTCTTCAGTTTGGAACAGATTATTTTCCCAGGATAAGGGGAAAATCCACAATGGCACGTCCTGGAGTAATACTGAAAATTTTCAAGGAAATGCTGAGATGTCGCATCAATATGTGGAGAGGAAAAGAATGATAGTTGACATACACATGCATATTGGTGCTCCTTACAGGGAAGACGGAAAGGCTTACTGGTCCTCAAAGTTCGAAAATACTCCTGCCTTTTTTGCAATGAAAGCAATGATAGGACACCTTTTCCAGCCAATAACAGAGGAAAAAATAGTCTCCCATCTGGAAAATATAATTAATTCTTCAACTGAAGTGGAAAAAGTTGTCCTGCTTGCTCTGGACGAAGTTTACGACGAAAATGGGAATCTCAGAAAAGACCTTACAAATCTATTCGTTTCAAACGATTTAATAAAAGAGTTTTCATCTTCCAACGACAGGATATTAAAAGGGTATTCAATACACCCCTACCGAAAGGATGCCATTGAACTTCTGGAAAAGGCTAAGGAAGAAGGAGCTTCTCTGATAAAACTTATACCCTCATCACAGATGTTCAATCCCGCCTCTGAAATTCTTGTAAAATACTGGAAAAAGATAGCTGAACTCAGACTTCCAGTTCTTATACACACGGGTCCTGAATACGCAATTCCAACCAGCGACAAAAAATTTAATGAATATAACGACCCGAAATATTTAGTTTCAGCTCTTGATGAAGGGGTCATAATAATTGCAGCTCACTGTGCAACTCCATATTTCTGGGTATTTGATGCACCATATGAAAAGCATTTTTTAAATCTCATAGAACTTTTTAATGAAAGAGAAAAGAGAGGATGGAATCTGTATGCAGATGTATCAGCGCTGGCTACACCAACAAGAATACCCTATATAAAAAAAATACTGAATAACTTTCCTGCAGAAAGGTTGTTTTTCGGAAGCGATTATCCGATTCCCATTTCAACCCTGGGCTATGAAATTAAGGATAAACCATCCAATCCCCTTGATTTATATGTAAAACTGCTGAAAACCGCAGGATTTCCTGAAAATGTTTTTCATAACTGGAGCACTTTATTTATGAAAGATACTACTGTTTAACTTTCAGGCCTTTATAAAATCTTAAAACAGGAAGGAAAAGACCCAAAAATAAAAGAATTATTCCCACAAGATAAATTTCCCAGTTAAAAGAATGAGGTTGAAAGCTTTCCAATCCCTTTACTCCAGAAATTGCCACTATTTCTATAGAAGAAAGCAAAAAATTCAGGATTAAAATAAGTCCTCCGAAAATAACCATCATTCCATCAATTAATTTAAAATGGAATTCTTCACCTTCTTTTAAAAGAACAAGACTTCCTGTAAAACAAAAAATTAAAGCAATTAACACAGGAGAAATCACCGGACCTATCCAGGGAAGAGGTATTAGAAATAATAAATCAAAATCAAATATGCTCTGAGGCCACCCGATAAAAATCTTCAGCCACGCATAATACAAAATGTCCCATAGTCCAAAGACATAAAGAAAAGCATAAAACCTTCTAACTGGAGTCTTCTCCGCAATATATCCAATAGCAATCAAAATTAAAATTGTGGAAGCCTCCCTCCCGAGTTCTATAGCTGAAATCATGGGAGAAAGAAAGGGCATCGGGAATATATCCATCAACTTTCCAGCTAAACTCCTCAGGTAAACCACTACAGCCGACTCCACATATGCGAAGGAAATTGAAAAAACTGTTAACATTATGTAATTTTTTAACCTCATATCCAAGAATATTTTAACTCTCAGTGCTATACTTTCAATAGGAGATTTCTTATGGAGGGGAAACATGCAGAAAAGAAAAATAAGGTTTATTACCATCCTGCTTCTTTTTCTTGCTTTTACCCTAAAAACAACTTATGCAACAAAGAGAACCCCTATGAGCTGTAAAGCAGAACTTAAAAATATTGTGAACTCAAACAATTCCTTTGCTTTAAAACTTTACACAGAAATTTCTACTAAGAGAAAGGAAAATGTTTTTATTTCTCCTTTTAATGTAACGCAAGCACTGGCATTAGCTTTTGCAGGGGCAAGGGGAAAAACTGAGTCTGAAATGTTAACCGCTCTTAACTTCTACCTTCCACAGAAAAATTTTCATAGGGACCTTTCCTGTCTGATACGCACCCTTAAAAAAGCAAATAGGGATTCTTCAACCCTGAGAATTGCAACTGCCCTGTGGTTACAAAGAAATTTCGAAATTTTAAAGACTTATGCCTCTCTTGTAGAAAACTTCTATGGAAACATCCTGTTTCAGGTTGACTTTTCCTCCTCACCGGAAAAAGCGAGAGAAATGATTAATAAATGGGTAGAAAAACAAACAGCAGGAAAAATAAAGGAACTTCTAACAAAGGGAGACGTCTCCTATCTTACCAGATTAATAATAACAACCGCTATTTACTTCAGGGGGCTCTGGAAATTAAAGTTTGACAGGAACAATACAAAAGAAGATAAATTTTTTATTGCTGCTGAAAAAACCATTAGAGTTCCTATGATGTATCAGAAGAATAAATTTGGTTATTTTGAGAATAAAAAAGTTCAGTGTCTGGAACTTCCCTACTCAGGCGATGAATTATCCATGATAATTTTGCTCCCAAGACAGATAAACGGGATATTATCTATTGAGAAAGACCTATCTCTTGATTCATTAAATAAATGTATTGTTAATATTCACAAAAGAGAGGTTAAGGTATATATCCCGAGATTTGAGATGGAAGAAAGATATGAGCTTGTTCCAGTCCTGTCAGATATGGGAATGATCACTGCATTCAAAAAAGAGGCAAATTTTTCAGGAATTACAGGAAAAAGAGACCTTTATATATCGAACGTAATTCATCAGGCTTTTATAAAAGTTGATGAAGAAGGAACCGAAGCCACAGCAACCACCGGAGTAAGTTTTAAGGTGACCTCTATGGTGCCAGGGAAAATTCCAGTATTTAAAGCAGATCACCCATTCATTTTCTTTATACTTCATAGAAAAACAGGGGCAATTCTATTTATAGGAAGAATTCATTCTCCCTTGTAAAGCCTGTAAATTTAATTGGAAAAGTTCGGAAAAAGATGTGAGAAAACAGGTATTTTACCTATGTTATAGACTTATACGGTCCAATAAATTTAGACCTTTTGTGTTATAATTAAATTCATATCAATTTATTATAGGAGAGGCAGAAATGGATTTTTCTATTACAGTCGCATTCACTGCAGGATTTTTAACCTTCTTTACGCCCTGTATCTTTCCCCTGCTTCCCGTTTATATCTCTTTGCTTGTGGGAGAAGGGGCTGAAGAAATTGCACATGATGTAAGAAAACGCCTGTCTTTTTTCATTAATGGTGTGGCCTTCAGTCTTGGACTTATGGTGGTTTTTGTGTTAATGGGCATGTCAGCAACAGCTCTTGGTTCGTTTTTCGTTAAAAACAGGGAAATATTACGACAGCTCGGGGGATTGCTTATCTTCCTCTTTGGACTTAAATTTCTTGGATACTTAAACGTAAATTTCCTTGACTACGAAAAAAGGCTCGGTCCTGAAACTGTAAAGTCCAATATAAGAATACTAAATTCTTTTCTAATAGGATTTTTCTTTGGCTTTGGATGGTCTCCCTGCCTTGGACCCGTTCTTGGTTCCATCCTTACCTACACTGCGATTTCCACAACTAACGTTGTTCAGGGAGGATTTTATCTTCTGGTTTATTCAATTGGATTTACAATTCCTCTTATTTTACTTGCGATTTTCTTCCAGCCTTTTATGGCACTCTTTAAAAAGGCAAGAAAATGGATCCCTGCAATAGAAAAAACAATGGGAGCAATTCTTGCTGTTATGGGAGTTCTTTTAATAATCAACAAACTCTCCTTTTTTGAACCCACTTTAATTAAAGAAAACAAGGTAGAAAAAATAACTACAAGCCGTAGCGCACAACAGGAAAACAAAATTACAACACCAGAAAATAACCCTTTATGTGGGCTTAATGAAGAATGCGCAACAGGGGAAACTATTCCAGGAACTGAAGAACCATCTCTTCAAACTCCCTTCCAGACAGACGAATTAACTCTTATCCCTAAAAACAAACCTGTACTTATAGAATTTTACAGTAAAAATTGTCCTGTTTGCAGAAGCATGATTCCGGTTATAAATGCTATTCAAAGGGATTGTGTGGGCAAGAATCTTGCTCTTGTAAAAATTGATATAAATTCCCCTGAGTCCTCTTATTATATTAAAAAATTCGGCATATTCGGAGTACCAACCTTCATTTTCCTCGATGCTTCAGGAAAAGAAGTGGCTCGCCTTCTTGGTTATCAGGAACCTGAAAACTTTTCAAAAATACTCAAAATAATAACAGAACAGAAATGCAATTTCTTTTCAACGATTAACTGAACGTCAGAAAATAAGGAAGAAATTTATTATTCAACCAAAAGTCTTTCATATAAATCCGATATCCTTTAAAATTGCATTACTTCAGAAAAACTTTGCATAAGCTCGAAAAAGGAAAGCCTGTCTATCACTTCGTTTTCGTCATATTCAATACTGAGTGAATCAAGGTCCTCCTTTAAAAAAAGCATTTTCACCCCCTCTTTTTCTTTCTCTTCCATAATTCTCCTGAATTCCCAGGGTGCAGTTTGCTTAACTATCGCCCCATCTCCCACAAATACTACTGTATCTCCCTTTTCTGCAAGTGAAATTCCGATAAATGGTTCCCTTGTCTCAAGAGGGGACTTTGAAATAATATATAACACATTCACTTTAATATTCTAGTTTCAAAATGAGATATCTTCAACCGCACCAACACAGTTTATTCTACCCTTGTTATCCTTAGCTTTCTCATACGATTTATAGCCATGGCCAGCTCATATTTTCTTACATAAAACATGGAAGGAGAAATTTTTGAAAGAAGTCCAAGGCCTCTTTTTTCGACATCTTCTTCCCATTTTGAAAGAAGATCTGCCAGTTTTCTTTTTTCCTTCCTCTGAAGATCAAAAAGATATCTCAAAGAATACACGATGGTTTTAAGCTGAGACTGCGATTTTATCTGCTCAAAGGAATGAGTGTCTATCTCTTCGGAGCCATAAAGTATTGTGTTCCCTTTTACTTTTACCCTGTCTTTCCCTCTAAAATAAGGAGAAAAACTTTCAGGTTCAGGAATTCTCTCTACAGGCATTTTAAGCGGAGGAAAATCCCCTTTGAAACTTGATGGATAACGGGATACTATTCTTTTAGCTTCAGCGGTTTCGTCCTCCGGAAGATATTCTTCCATTACAATTACAAGGTCAGCCACTGAAAGATACTCTCCTGCTCCCCCTGCGACTATGATTGTTGAAATTCCCATTTCTTTCATTTCCTTAATTCTTTCAACAAAAGGAATTATCGGCTCTTTTCTTATAAGTTCTGCCATTCTTTCATCTTTTATCATAAAATTGGTTGCTGTAGTATCTTCGTCAATGAGTAGCAGAGAAACTCCTATTTCCATTGCTTCTGAGATTGTTGCAGCCATAGAAGTGGAACCTGATGCATCTGCTGAAGAAAAGTTCTTAGTATCAAGACCGCTTGGAAGGTTTCTTATGAAATTGGAAATATCCACATTTTTTATGGACCTTCCATCCTCTGCTCTAATTTTAAGAGCGTCTTCAATAGTTATTACCCACTCCCTGCCATCTCCTTCTATGTGGTTATATATTCCAGATTGAATAGCTTCGAGAAGAGTAGTTTTTCCATGATATCCTCCCCCGGATATCAGTGTGATTCCTGCAGGTATTCCCATCCCTGTAATTTTTTTCCCACAGGGAAGTTCTATCTCCCTTTTAAGTTTTCTGGGGGAAATAAAGAATTTTGCTCCCTTCATTGGCAGGTCACTTATACCACTCTCCCTTGGAAGCACAGAACCATCTCCTATAAAAGAAATCAGCCCAAGTTCCTTTAGTTTCTTTCTAAGTTCCTGCTGACATTCGAATAATTTTACGTGATTTTCCAGTTTTGTTTTGTCCTGAAGTCCATAGAAAAGCCTGTTTGCAATTCTCGGGATTCTCTTGAAGAAAATTTCTTCGGCCTCACTTCCAAGAATTCTCCTTCCATTTGCGGGTAATCCAACATAGAATTTTACCGTTAAAATTCCGTTGCGGAGAGAAACTGCTGAGCGTTGCAATACTACCTGGCCAGGGTCGGGGATAGATAAATTTCCACTATTTCCACTCCCCCTCTTTTTCGATTCCCTATTACAGGCCTTCCAAAGTCTCCTATATATAA
>Ga0190329_1000427_pt1 | contig 12479 bp, 12 predicted proteins | sample 48720423_MG_FD_161655 | JGI IMG/M metagenome (GOLD analysis project Ga0190329, IMG submission 161655) | Hydrothermal vent sediment bacterial communities from Southern Trench, Guaymas Basin, Mexico - 4872-04-2-3_MG | ecosystem: Environmental > Aquatic > Marine > Hydrothermal vents > Sediment ... | reverse complement strand
TGAAAAAGTTTTTGTAAAAAAACAATGCAACCATTGTCTTGAACCGGCTTGTGCCTCTGCCTGTTTTGTTAAGGCATTAAAAAAAACACCGGAAGGCCCGGTTGTGTATGATGCGTCTTTGTGCGTAGGATGCCGGTATTGCATGGTAGCATGTCCTTTTGAGATCCCCGCCTATGAGTATGATAATGTTCTTACGCCAAAAGTGACAAAATGTACCCTATGTGCGCCTCGTTTAAAAGAAGGCAAACTTCCGGGTTGTGTGGAAGTCTGTCCCAGAGAAGCCTTGATTTTTGGAGAAAGAGAAGCGCTGATAAAAATTGCCAGATCCAGAATTCAAAAGCATCCTGATCAATATGTGGATCATGTGTATGGCGAACATGAAATGGGCGGGACAAGCTGGCTTTATCTTTCCGGGAAACCCTTTGAAACCATTGGTATGAGAGAAGACTTAGGAACAATATCAGCGCCTGAACTGACGTCTGGACCACTTTCAGCGGTCCCCATCGTTGTGGGGCTCTGGCCGGTATTATTGACCGGCGTATATGCCATTTCCAAGAGAAAAGATAAGATAGCCAAAGAAGAAAAAGAAGATGCATTGCAGGCAGCAAGCGTTCAGGCCAATGAAGAAATGAATCAAAAGATAGAAGTGCTCAGAGAGAAAATGACCAAAGAGAAAACAGCTGCCATCAATTTTGAAGTAAAAAAAGCGCTGGAAGAAGCTGAAAAAGGCAAACAGGAGGAATAAAATGGATTTGGATAGCCAGATGTCTGAAAATAAAAAATTTACCGTATTTAATGTGGTGACCGGTATCATTCTTGTGGGGGGACTTGTGCTAACCATTCTCAGATTTACGATGGGTCTGGGTGCGGTAACCAACCTTGATAATACCAACCCCTGGGGGATATGGATCGGATTTGATCTATTGTGTGGTGTCGCCCTTGCAGCAGGTGGGTATGTCACATCTGCGGCCTGTTATATATTTGGACTGAAAAGGTTCCATTCAGCCGTCCGCCCGGCTATTCTGACCGCATTTTTGGGCTATGCTCTTGTTGTTCTGGCGCTGCACTATGATGTCGGCCGCCCCTGGCGACTGCCCTATCCGATATTTTATTCCCAGGGAACCTCATCTCTGCTGTTTGAAGTAGGGCTTTGTGTGTTTCTTTATCTGACCGTATTGTTTGTCGAATTCAGTCCTTCTGCCATGGAATGGCTGGGATTCAAGAAGCTGCGCAGTTGGGTGGTGAAATTAACCCTGTTGTTGACGATTTTCGGGGTCATTCTTTCCACGCTTCACCAATCGTCCCTGGGGGCTCTTTTTATGATTGTGCCGTCAAAGCTTCATCCCTTATGGTATTCATCCTATCTGCCGGTATATTTTTTCATTTCCAGTATGTTTGCCGGCATGTCCATGGTCATTTTTGAAGGAAGTCTTGCACACCGCTATCTTAAACACAAAATGGATGAAACGCATTTGAGCGAAAGTCGCGGGGTTGCCTTTGGATTTGCCAAAGCAGCCTCATGGGTCATGATGGGATATTTTTGTATCAAGATCATTGGCCTTTCCATAGACAACAACTGGCATTATCTCTTCACGGGATGGGGACTCTGGTTCCTTTTGGAGATAGTTGGATTTGTCCTTTTCCCGGCCATTTTATATGCAGTGGGGTCAAGGGAAAAGAACCTTGTGCTGGTTCGGCTGGCATCCATCTGGACGGTTCTGGGAATCATATTGAACCGGCTCAATATTTCCGTTGTGGCATTTAACTGGCATCTGCCCTCAGCCCAAAGATATTGTCCCAGTTTTATGGAAATCGCCACATCTGTTTTTATCGTTACGCTTGGAATTGTGATCTACAGATTTATTGCAACCCGGATGCCCATTCTTCATGAACACTCTGATTATAAGGCCCATTAGACGGATAAAGGAGAATACTTTGGAAACCATTATTTTTACACTTCAGGATTTCATGACGCATACCAAAGGGATAACGTATATTATCATGGGGGGAATTCTGATTTTTATGCCGCTTTTTTGGAAATTTTTAACGGATAGAGAAAATGATTAGTAACTTATATGGAGGGTTAAATCATGCATGATCTTTTAACAGGCATCTTCTTCTGGAGTGCTCTGGGGATTTGTCTGATGGGAATGCTTGTGCGATTTATCATGTATTTCAAGGGCTTAAGCTGGCGGTTGGACAGGGTAGCGTATACCTCGTACCCGGGCGCTGGATTTAAAGGGGCAGTCCGGTCTATCTATAAATGGCTGATTCCTTTTGGAACCTATGGCTGGCGGACCCAGCCGTTCATTGCCGTTGTTTTTTTTGGATTCCATATCGGCGCTGTTCTGATTCCTCTTTTTTTGTTGGGACATAATTTGTTCCTCAAGGAAAAACTGGGGATTTCATTTTTTACTTTAAATGCTGCTTTTGCGGATATATTAACCTGGACTGTGGTTGCCAGTGCTTTTTTCCTTGTGTTAAGACGACTGGTTCTTCCTGAGGTCAGGATAATGACCACACTCTACGACTATTTTATCCTGGCCATATCTATTGCGCCCTTTGTTACAGGGCTTTTTGCCCGATACCAGATCGGGGAGTATTCATTTTGGTTGAATATGCATATTTTTTGTGGTGAGCTCCTTTTAATTGCCATTCCCTTTACCAAGCTGTCTCATGTTTTTTTGTTCTTTGCATCCCGTGCCCAGCTTGGAATGGATTTTGGAATTAAGAGGGGAGGAATGAAAGGGACAAAAATGGCTTGGTAGATAATACCTGTTATGCCTAAGTTTTAAGGAGAACAATCCATGCCGGAAGGAACACTTTGTAACAAAACGCCTGTTGATACAGCAGAAGGTATTACGACACTATTGTCAGATACCAGCGGGGATACCTATTATCAGGAAATGAAGGAACTGGAAGTTGACAGTGACCTTTTGTGGAAAACCATACAGAATACCTGCAAGTCACGCATGAAAACCTGGCTTGAAATTTGTGCCCATTGCGGCATGTGTGCCGAATCCTGTTTTCTTTACCTGGTCAACGGCCGGGACCCCAAACAGGTACCTGCGTATAAGATTCAATCTACCCTTGGTGAAATTATCAAAAGAAAGGGAAAGGTGGACAATCAATTCATGCGGGACACCATGGAGGTCGCATGGGCAAAATGTACCTGCTGTAACAGATGTGGCATGTATTGTCCCCATGGGATTGATACGGGCATTATGTTTGGTTATCTCAGGGGCCTTCTGTACCAGCAGGGCTTTGTGCCCTGGGAGTTGAAAATCGGTGCGGGGATGCACCGGGTTTATAGAGCGCAAATGGATGTCACAGATGCGGATTTTGTCGATACTTTTGAGTGGATGGTTGAGGAGTATGAAGATGACTATCCCGGGCTTACCGTTCCGGTTGATAAAGAAGGTGCTGACATCATGTACACGGTGAATGCAAGGGAAGTAAAGCACTATCCGGAAGATCTTGCCGAAGCCGCTATCCTCTTCCATATAGCCGGTGAGAACTGGACGGTTCCTTCTAAAGGGTGGGAGGAGACAAGCCTTGCCATGTTTGCCGGTGATTGGGCGGCCTGCAAGATGCAGGTGGAAAGCGTATATGACGCTATGGAGAGATTAAAGCCGAAACGGATGATTGGAACCGAGTGCGGTCATGCCCACAGAGCAACCGTTATCGAAGGGCCTTATTGGGCGGGACGAAAGAATGGTCAACCCCCTGTTGAGTCCATCCATTATGTCGAATGGCTGGCAGAAGCACTCAACACGGGAAAACTTAAAATTGATCCGTCTAAAAGGATAAAAGAGCCAGTGACCCTCCAGGATTCATGTAATTACATTAGGAATCAGGGGCTTAAGCAAGCCACACGAGATATTATGAAGCATATTGTGGCGCCAGGGTATTTTATCGAGATGTCTCCCAATAAAGAGCATAATTATTGCTGTGGCGGTGGCGGGGGGTTTAATGGGATTGGTAAGTTCAGAAAGCAGCGAAACATTGCTTTGATCGCAAAGAGAGATCAGATTCTTGCCACCGGGGCAAAGCTTGTCCTTGCACCCTGTCATAACTGCTGGGATGCTATTCGGGATCTTGAAGAAGAATATGAAATTGGTATCCGCTGGTCGTTTTTAAAACCAATCGTCATAAAAATGCTGGATATTCCGGACCATCTGAGACCTGAGGAATAGAGCCGATCCTTTAATGAAATGAGGTTTGATATGTTTAAAAAAATATTATTTGCAACATCTGCAACCGAAGCCAGCGATCATGCGGCAAGGGTTGCCTTTAACATTGCGAAAACTTATCAGTCGAACTTGAATATTTTTCATGTACTGGGGGTACCCACAAGGGGATACAGCCAGGTTGTCGTGGATGTTAAAACCAAAGAAAGAGTGGATGTCGATGAAGATTATACCGCATGGGTAACAGAAGAGATTAAAATCTATTATGAAAAATATCTGGATGAACCGCTTGATTATACCATCGATGTTGCAATAGGCTTGCCTGCCCGGGAAATATTGAGACAGGCGAAAACACTACAACCGGATTTGATATTGATCGGCGGAAGCACCGGGGATGAAGATGATATTGTCTATAAGAAGAGTTCTGTCGGATCAACCCTTCAAAAGGTTGCCAAAGCAGCCAAATGTCCTGTTCTTATTGTAAACAGGCCTGCCGCTTCTTTTTGGGGCGGGTTGTCAAATATTGTTTTTGGTACGGATTTTTCTAAAACGTCAGACAAGGCATTTGATTTTGCAATAAAGGTCGCCAAAGCACTTGATTGTGAGCTCAGTGTTTTTCATGCCCTTGATATTACGTCTTTGCATACCGGTAAAATGCTAAGTCAGGATGAAATTGAGCAGCAGATAAGAGAATGCTTAAGAAAAATCCGGTCAAGATATGAGTCCCGGTTAAAAGAATTGAAAGGATATTCCATGGATGTCTGGGAAGGGATCCCTTTTATAGAAATTGTTAAATATGCAAGGGATAAGCAAGCCGATCTGCTCATTATGGCGCATCATTCACGAAGAGCCCCCTCTGGAGATATCAAGCTGGGAGGAAATGTAGAACAGGTTATCGTAAGGGCAGGGTGCCCGGTAATAAGTATAAACAAATAAGAATCAGAGGATGTTATGAAAAAGAAAATTCTGGTGATTGATGACGATTTGAATATTAGAGATTATCTTGTTTCCCTGTTTAATGATAATGGTTATGATGCTTATGTTGCCAAGGATGGTAAAGAAGGATTCAAGGTGGCAAAGGAGACAATACCGGATCTTATTACGCTGGATATCGAAATGCCGGGAGAATGGGGGCCACGGCTTTACCGTCAGCTGTCACAGGACTCGCACCTTAAAAATATTCCCGTTATTGTTATCAGTGGTCTTTCCGGTCATCAATATGCAGTTGTCAAAGCAGTGGCATCTCTTTCAAAACCATTTGACCGTGATGAATTACTGAAGATTGTAAAACAAACACTGACTTAATTTAAGTGGGTTTAATGAATTATGCCAAAAAAGATATTACTTATCAATGGCGATCAAGATCTTACAGCGGCGTTAAAATTATATATTGAGCGCCAACAGTATGATGTCACCTGTGTTACTACCTTTGAAGCGGTGCTGCAGAAGCTTGCTAAGGATATTTGGGATATACTTCTTGTCGATCCTTTCTTCAATGATGAAATGGTTTCCTGCCTTGAAGTGATTAAAAAGAATTGCCCCCACGTTCAGATCATTGTTCTTGCACAAAGAGACAAGCTTGATACAGCAATGGATATTTTTGAATCGAATGTTATTCATTATCTTGAGATCCCGATTAACAGCAAAGCCCTGGACCTTGCACTTATTGCAGCGAGTAAGAATATTTTAAGAAACAGGAAATTTGATCGATATTCAGAAAGGCTTTCAGCCCTTCATGGTACGCAGGATTTGTTAAATCAATTATTTGAAGAAGTCCCCTGTTATATTTCGGTTCAGGATCGGAACTTCAGGATAACAGCCGCCAATCGGAAATTCAGGCAGCATTTTGGTAATCAGGTCGGGGGACAGTGTTTTGAAATTTATAAGTATAGAACGTCTCAGTGTCATGACTGTCCGGTTGCCGAAACCTTTCAGGATGGAGAATCTCATAGTACTGAAGAAATTGTTACGTCTAAATTCGGTAAACAGTATAATGTTCTGACAAGGACAGCACCGATTCGGAATGAAAAAGGTGAGATTACCCAGGTGATGGAAATGTCAACCAATATCACCCAGATTCGGCAATTGCAGGATCATCTTGTCTCCTTAGGGTTGATGCTGGGGTCCATGTCTCATGGGGTAAAAGGGATGCTTACAGCGTTGGATGGGGGCGTCTATCAACTTGAGACAGGTCTGGAAAAAAAAGATAATAACAGAGTTCTTAAAGCATCTGAACAGATCAAGACCATGGCAAATAAAATTAAAAATATGGTGCTGGAAATTTTATATTATGCTAAATCGCGGGAACTTCAATACGAAGAAATGAGGGTTGACACGCTTGCTGAAAATGTTGTTTCCAGTGTAAAGTCGATGGCAGAAAAATACGACATTAATTTAGATATTTCTATCCCAAAAAATCTCGGAAAAATTGATATTGATCCAAAATGGATGGAAGCATCCCTTATTAATTTTCTTGAAAATGCTGTGGATGCCTGTGTGTCTGACAGAGATAAAAAAGATCATCACATAACCTTTCAAGTTAGTAAGAATTCTAAAAATCAAATTTGTTTCGCCATCACAGACAATGGTATTGGTATGGATACTGAAACGAAAAACAAGATGTTTACACTTTTTTTTACATCCAAAGGATCCCAGGGAACAGGCTTAGGCCTTTTTATCGCTTACAGGGTGATTGAATATCATGGCGGAACGGTTGAAGTTGAATCTGAACCAGGCAAAGGAAGTCAATTTTATATTTCTCTTCCTTTGCATAAGCCGGATAATATAAAAAATGTTGAATTTCCTATGGCAAACAGTTAAAATTCCTTTTATCGTTTCATATAAAATTAATGAAGGAAGACAATGCGTCTGACAACCAAAAGCAGATACGGTACAAGGCTTATTCTGGATATTGCAGTGAATAGTAAGGGAAAACCAGTTCCATTGAGTGATGTTTCCAGACGACAGAATATTTCATTAAAATATCTGGAGCAACTTGCGAGTAAATTGAAGAAAGCAGGCATTATAAAAAGTCATAGAGGTCCTTTCGGCGGCCATATGCTTGCTAAACCCCCTGAAGACATAACCATTGGTGATATTGTGCGAATTCTTGAGGAATCCACCGCCATCACAGATTGCGCGCAGCAGGAAAAACAGGTTTGCGGTGTCTGTAACAGGGCAGGAGACTGCCTGTCTCGGTGGGTGTGGGTTGAAGCCAGCCGTGCAATGTTTAATCGTCTGGATGAAATTACCGTCTCAAGCCTTTTATCAATGAAGAATGAAGCGTTTAAGAGTGCATAACGAATTCCAATCAATTACTCGTTAGAACACGAATTTCGTGAACCAGATAATCAGAAAAAAAAGCCTCTGACCAAAGACTTAACTCTTCTCTTTGCCCTAATTTTTTCATCAAACATGATTGTCCTTTATTTGTCTCTAACCATTTGTACAGTCATTGCAAATTTTTGATCTTTTTGTTACTCATAGCAGGGCGTATTAATTTAAATGTTAGAAAATTTAAGGAGACCTTAATGCAAAAGTATAAAAGCTGTTTTCTGGTTTTGATCATTCTGTTTTTTTCCAATATTCACTGTTTTGCAACGGAAGAGAAAGAACAATCCATTGAAAAAGCTGATCTTGAAAAGCAGATTAGTTATGCGCTTGGATATGATATTTTTGATAAATTAAATGAAAATTTTGAACTTGACCCTGAATTTTTTATGATGGGGGCAAAAGACAGCCATAAAAAACAGTCTAAATTGACAGAAGAAAAGTTAAAACAGGCCCTGGTATCTTATCAGCGGATGGCAAGACAAAAACAGATAGAGAGGAGTAAAATGGAATCCAAAGTAAACAGAGAAGAAGGGCTTAAATTTTTAGAAGAAAATAAACAAAAAGAGGGGGTTGTAACCCTGCCGTCCGGGCTTCAATATAAAATAATTACAGAGGGTGATGGTCAATTGCCCAAAGCAACGGATACGGTAGAATGCCATTATAAGGGTACCCTTATTGATGGAACGATGTTTGACTCTTCCTATCAAAGAGGAACCCCGGCAACATTTCAGGTGGGCGGTGTGATCCAGGGCTGGATCGAGGCCCTGCAGATGATGAAGGTGGGGTCAAAGTGGGAATTATATATTCCGTCAGATCTGGCATATGGTGACAGAGGTGCGGGAGGTGTTATCAAGCCGGGTTCTACCCTGATTTTTGAAGTCGAAGTATTGGGTATTGTGGACTAATCGATTATGCGGGTTCTTGGCATAAACGGCAGTCCGCGCCATAAAGGGAATTCTCAGCATCTCATGTCTTGTTTCATGGAAGAAATGAAAGCCAGAGGATATGACACCCAGGTGTTGACTGCTGTTAAACTCAAGATCAATCCCTGTATAGGATGCGGCAATTGTGAAACAAAAGGGGTGTGTATTTTTGAAGATGAGTTTACCCATATTTTTCTCCCGGAAATGATAAAGGCCGATATTGTCGTCATCAGCTCTCCGGTCTATTTTTATGCCTTTCCGGCAGCGCTTAAGGCCTTGATTGACCGGATTCAGGTGCTGTGGTCCCGAAAATACAGGCTGAAAATGGATGAATTTAAGGGGCGTAATCGCAAGGGAGTACTTCTGGCATCAGGTGCCACCCGTGGAAAAGATCTTTTTGACGGTTTGAAGCTGACAGCCAGGTACTTTTTTGATGCAGCAGATATTAAATACGAAACATCGCTCTGCTACCGGGGGATGGATGAAAAGGGTGAGATGAAAAAGCATCTCACCCTTTCTGAAGATATCAGGGATCTGGCTCAAAAGCTTTAATCTTTTTTCCAGGCGTCCACCCCATATTTTTTGTTTGAATTGAGTTTCGGCGCAGTGAGTAAGCCTTTATCCGCTATGCCATAAATACATCCGGTAAAATAATGCTGCCGTGGGTATCCTTTAGTGCTGACAGTTCCTTTTTCTGTTCGGCCAGGATATCAAACAGGGTCTGGGGGATTGCCTCTTCTTTGGCATAGGCTTTCTGCTGGAGTTCAATCCGTTTGATAATATGATCCATATACAGGGAAAATTGTTTTGTATACAGCTCTTTTGAGTAATCCTTATCAATAATTTGTTTAAATAATGATTTCAGATCATTATATTTGGGAAGGTTGCCTATGGGTGTTGAGATATAGTCAATTTCATTGTGGGCATATCGTTCAAGCCAGGAAAGCCATACTTTGACATCTCTTTTTTCACCGATAAGCTTGGATGAATTTCCACCACGGGCTTCGTCCGTTAAAAAATAATTAAGACCTGCCATCACCGGTTTGTATTCTTCTTTTATTTTATTGTTTCCAAAGAATTTGAACTGGGCATCCATATAATCTCCCAAAGCGCCCGGGATAAACGGGGCATTGGCCCAGGGGGCTCTTTTAACACCGCTTGCCCCCACTTCTGTTGCTGTGGCGGCTGAAACAATACAGGCCCCGATAACAACTCCGGCATCGGAATTTTTGGCTACCCAGACCGGGGGCATGGTGTCGGCATCCCTTCCGGAGTAAGTAAAGACTCTTGTCAGAGCACCGTCAGGGTTTTCAGCTTCCGGAGAGTAATTATCAAGGGATTCGGATTTTAAAGTACAGCGGGAATTGGGATGGGACAAAGGAACGGGTTTGCCGTTCTCATCAGTTTTGCCTTCATACCAGTCTCCCTGAAAATTAACGCCTTTTTTGGGGTGGGTTTCGTTATTCCCTATCCAATGGGGAACTTTTTTCTCATCAATAAGGACATTGGACCAGATCACTTCGTATCCAGACTGCCTTAAGACTTTCATCAGCATGGGGTCCCCTTCCAGATTGACATCTTCAACAATGCCGAAAATGCCGGATTCCGGGTTAATGGATCGGATACTGCCGTCCTCGGCAATCCACATCTGGGCCAAATCATCACCGATAAAGACATTTCCCGCCATGGCTGTGGTTGTTTTTCCGCATCCGCTGGGAGCAGCGCCTGCAAGCCAGGTCACACGGTTATTGGGGCCGTGAACGCCAGTGATAAACATATGCTCTGACAATTCGTTGCCCAGGTTTTCATACACCGCCTTATCCACGGCAAATCGGTGATTTCCTTTCTTCAGCAGCAGGGTGTTGCCAGCATAGGTACATTTCCAGCTATAGGTTGTCTTAAATTTTCGATCCATGAAAACCCTTGCATCAGGCAGGTCTTCTGTCCGGTTCAGGCCTTCGCTGTGAACATTTGTAAAGAAATGCCCCCGGGCTTCTACTTCTTTGTCAAAGTCAGCATAGGCATTGCGATAGAGCAGTTCTGCGCTATGGGAAACATAGGTGGAGCTTGTAATCTCCAAAGCCGGATTTGATACGGGAGAGCCGACAGGACCCCTCATATAAAATCCAACGATCATGGTCATATCTTTCATGATATCCGTCATATTGGATCTGACTTCTTCGAGAGCGGTCGGTCTGTCCATCCGGTTGGCAAGAGAACTGACCTGATCTTCCGGATTGGCAATATAATAGGTTCTGTCAACAATTCTGCCCTGTTCACCGGCCAGGTCATAATGAATGGTGTGCCCTTCCATGGCAAGAGCGCTTTCTTCTCCTTTTTCAAGGGCAAGATTTTTGATAAATTCCCTGTCTTCGGGTAATCCCGTATTGACAAAAACAGAAGAAGGATTGCAGAGAACAATTGAATCGGCAATTCTTTTTAAGACGTCAGGGTGTTTGATTTTTAATATCCGGGTCAATTGCTCATCATCCATATATTGTTTAAATACGGCTTTGGCGCTCTCTTCGGAACCCACTTTTCCCAGTTCATTAATAATATCTATATCATTACCGGTTTTAAGCATTTTAATCATCGTCTCCAAATTAATGTTATTAAAAGGATTTTCTCTTTTCTACCATTAAATTTATAAAAAACAAATAATATTATTATTATTCAAAAAAACTTAGATTGTGTTTTTATGATAACCAGTATAAAAACAGCTACATGGCGAATCAAATGCAGAGCGATTGAATTGAGGAAACAGATGAATCAAAAAATATTTGCGGATTTACACAATCATACCACCGCATCTGATGGCGATTTTACCCCTGATCAAATGGTTGAACAGGCAAAATCCCTTGGCATAAAGGCTATCGGGATCACAGATCATGATACGCTGGCGGGATTGAAAAATGCAGTGACAGCAGGAAAAAAATATAATATTGAGGTCATTTGCGGTGTTGAAGTTTCCATCCGGTTTAAGCGATCATATTTTACAGGGACATTGCATCTTTTGTGTTATTTTTTGAAGAACAGGCTTTGGGATGATCAATTTATAAACCAATTTAAAACGATTTTGGCACAGGGCAGGGGAGAAAAACTGGTAAGGGCAAGAGTCAATGAAATTAATAAAATTTTTGGCCCGAACGGGAATAAGCCTTTGTTAAAAAGAAAGTTAAAATTTGAAGATATTGCCGCATTAAGTGATACTGCCACAAGACGTCATTTTGCCATTGTATTGAAGGAAGATTTTGGAATCACCGATGCCGATACCATGAATTTAATTATCGGAAACGACAGTCCGGCTTACCTGCCTTCAGGAATTAAATTAGAAACCGTGGCTGAGTTTGTTCGGGGAAATAAGATGGTTACCGTCCTGGCCCACCCGGCAGCCGGTTCTTTCCCGGGTAAAGGGCATTATAAAGAAGTGTTGCCCGATCTTGAGATTGTTGAACAAATTTTTCCGGAATTTATTGAGGCCGGTATTCAAGGACTGGAAGTCTATTATCCCGGCCATACGAAAGAGCACCAGGATTTGATGGCATCTTGGGCTAAAAAATATCATCTTTTAATCACCGGCGGGTCAGATTGCCATGATGGAACAGAGCGCCCTTTGGGTGTGAGAGGGATATCAGAATCAGACTATATATTATTTAAGGACGCATTGGTATGAGAAGAAAAGAAAAAGAAATCACAGATTTAAAAGAGATTGAAAAAATTTTACAGGAAAGCACTGTCTGTCGTCTGGCAATGGTGGATGAAGATAAACCCTATATGGTTCCCTTGAATTTTGGATACCGGGATGGTTATCTTTTTTTTCATAGTGCAAAGGAGGGGCGAAAGATTGATGTGATTCAAAAAAATCCCAATGTCTGTTTTGAGGTGGATCAACTTATCAAGTTTAAAAAGGCAAAGACAGCCTGTGACTGGGGAGTTGAATATAAAAGTGTGATCGGATCAGGCAGAGCCCAGCTGCTGGATAAGTTAGATGAAAAAATAGTGGCGTTAAATGTGATTATGTCGCATTATTCAG
>Ga0190329_1000421_pt1 | contig 12545 bp, 11 predicted proteins | sample 48720423_MG_FD_161655 | JGI IMG/M metagenome (GOLD analysis project Ga0190329, IMG submission 161655) | Hydrothermal vent sediment bacterial communities from Southern Trench, Guaymas Basin, Mexico - 4872-04-2-3_MG | ecosystem: Environmental > Aquatic > Marine > Hydrothermal vents > Sediment ... | reverse complement strand
TATTCAAGCCTGATGGAACCATTGAGTTAAAAAATGATGAGTATCCTGAAACTCTCAAAATTAAAGGTATCAATGGGATAGAAAATGTATATAATGTGTTTCCATTTGCCAATTGTGTTATACAGGATAAAGATGGGGACTTATTTTATTGGACTTGGTCTTTTCCATCTGAACTAGAGTCAACTCTTAAAGGTAAAGAGATTAAGAAGTTTGCATTTCATATGGATCCAGTCAGAGGGGGAGGGAGTGCTGCAGTATTAACTGATGAGCTATTATATCATATAGGATATCATATAAAATTCAGTCGTCTTGATTTACCTGATGGACTCACTCCAGATGATATTAAAGACATTCAAGTTATTACCACTAGTAATATTTTTCTCCTCACCAATGATGGAAAGGTATATTCAATAGGCAAGAATGGATATAATCAGCGAGGAACAACCAAGAAATTGAAAGTAGATTCATGGAATGAAATCAAATATCCTGAAAAGATAAAACAAATTGCTGCAGGTAATGTTCCTGGTTTATTTGCATTATCTGAAAATGGAAATTTGTATTATCATGGTTATAATGAAAATGGTTATTATCCTGTTACAGGTAGAAAATCGAATATAAGTAAGCCAGTGAAAGTGATGGAAGGTGTTGCTTCATTATGGATGATTCGACCGTCAGTGAGTCACCAAGGAATTCCTGGTCGTGAATCTGATGCTTTATTGTTTTTAGATGAAGAAGGTACCTTAAAAAGATTAACTAACCTTCGTGTTTGGGATGGTGATAGGGAAATGGGGATGCATCATCCTACTATGGCTCCTATCAGTCTTTATAAAAAGTTGTTTAATAGTTTGGTTATGAATAAAGAAATGTTCTCTCAATTAGTTAGATATGAATGTATTTAACCTCAAATCCCCATGCGAGACAATGATAAACCGGTTGAGATGACGTTTTTATCAATTTTACATACTATCATACCTGATTTTTAAGAAACTGGGCGAGAAACCGAAATATCATTGTTTCACAATCCTAATCATCTTCCAACCCTTCTTTAAAAACATTCATCAAACACAAATTTCAATTAGAGGAGTCTAATCATGAATAAAACATCTGTATTAAGGAAGGATCATAGGATCATAATTTTACCACCAAAAATAATAGCAATCCAAGGACCTGATAATTATCCATCAGACGTAACCACGATATTGAAACAAAAATTTATTTCAATTCCTTATGGATGGTTTCATCATACACATACTCAATACCAGATTGCCACTGATCCGGATTTTAATAACATAATTGTAGATGTGACCACTGATGTTGATTTGTATAATAAAACATTTTCATCTGATTTATTCAATTCATCGTCCAAGTATTATGTCAGAATTAGGTTCAGAGATAATGATTCAAATAAAACTAGTGATTGGATTGTTAGTTCATTCCATACACCAGCCAATAATTTGAAATTTGATTCTTATAATATATCAACTGACTTTGTAAAGACTGCTGGAGTCAAAGTTGATAATGGAAAGCTAGAACCAATTGCATATCAAGATATCATTGATCCCAATCATACGTCTACAACATCTCAGATTTATATTGATTATAACAAGATTGAATTACAAATAGGTGATTTATTAAAAACTGATAATGACGAGTATTTTCAGGTTCAGTCAATTAGTCATGATGGAGATTCCTACATAATAACTCCAGATCATACATTATCTCAACCACCAAACGAGGTTTACTTTATTGGTCACCGTGCTATTGCTATCAAGGAATTTCAAGATGAATGGAATGAGGTTGTTAATATTACTGCAACTGAATCGACTGAAAATGTAATTGATTCTAAGCAAGTTTCTACTACAAGTAAGATTTATATTGATAACAGTCTTATTGATGTCCAATCAGGTGATGTGTTTAATGCTGACAATAATGAGTTATTTGAAGTGGCTGTAGTGGATAATGATGGGAATGTAGCTCGTATTGATTGTGTCAAGATGGTAGCTTGTGGAGGTCTTCACACAGTTGTAATTAAAGATGATAATTCAGTCTGGGTGACCGGGTGGAATAGTGATGGTCAACTTGGATTAGGTGATACAGCTGATAGACATAAATTTACTAACACAGGTTTAACGGCTAGGTCTGTTGCTTGTGGAAATGCACACACAGTCATACTTAGAGAGGATGGTTCTGTTTGGGTAACTGGTCATAATTATGATGGTCAACTTGGATTAGGTGATACAGCTGACAGACATCAATTCACCGATACTGGCATTACAGCCAAGCAGATTGCTTGTGGAGGAAATTATACAGTCATACTCAAAGAAGATGGTTCAGTCTGGTCAACTGGTAGGAATAATTTTGGTCAGCTTGGATTAGGTGATACAAATGATAGATCTCAATTTACTAACACTGGAATAACAGCCAAATTTATAGCTTGTGGGCGGGAACATACAGTCATAATCAGAGAGGACGGTTCAGTCTGGTCAACAGGATTGAACGGGAGTGGTCGACTTGGATTAGGTGATACGAATACTAGGACTCAATTTACCGACACTGGTGTAACAGCCGAATCTGTTGCTTGTGGGCGGGAACATACGGTCATAATTAAAGATGATGGTTCAGTCTGGTCAGCTGGTAGGAATGATCGTGGCCAACTCGGATTAGGAGATACAACTAGTAGATATCAATTTACCGACACAGGCTTCACAGCCAAATTTGTAGCTTGTGGAGATCAGCACACGGTTATAATTAGAGAAGATAATTCAGTCTGGGTGACCGGGTGGAATAGTGATGGTCAACTTGGATTAAGTAGTAATGTAGACAGTAAGATCCAATTCACTAGTATAGGTTTGACAGCCAGGTTTGTGGGTTGTAAATGGTATCAAACGGCCATAGTCAGGGAAGACAATTCAGTTTGGGTGGCTGGTAGGAATAATTATGGTCAACTTGGATTAGGTGATACAAATAATAGGTATCAGTTTATTAATGTAGGTATGGCAATTAAACTACCTGAGGGGGAATTGGGTTCATATTATACAAAATATTGGATTATTCCTAACAATCCATTATCCCAAGTTCCAACGTCCATTTATCCAGTCAGTACATTCAATATAAATGGAATCCAGTTACAGTCCAATCCGACCTATAATCCAGAGACAAAACTACAAACTTACACGTTTCAAGATATCAGATTAAATGAACCTAGCAATATTATCAAGTTATCTGTTGATGTGCCTGATGTAACAACCGTAACTGAAATTTCAATGGATTTGCTAAAATAATAGATTTCTAGATTATGATCTGGTATGAAGGCAAATGTCCTGCATTAAGGATGTTTGCCTGTTTTTAGTTTTTTTTGTTTTGATAGGTACTTCCATTCTATTTTCAAATCCCCATGCGAGACATTGAGATCTTGACGAGATGATGTTTTGATTAGTTTCACATATTATTATCATTCAGACTGGATTTTAAATTGGGTGAGAATGCTACTTTGATTAAAAACATATCTATTATGTATAGTGTTTCTATAATTTCAATAGTTGCTATTTTTGAAGAGGTAATAATTATGGAAGGGTTAGTTGATAGGGTTAGGAAAATTGCAGGATGGAGAGAACAACGTATTTTGGCAAGATTACTCAGGATAGAACAAATTTTTGATTATACTCCATATTTTGGTATTCGTTTTTATGGTAGATGTGGAGATTATTTTGAAGTTGTTGACTTGAAAGAGGATATGGTTATTATGGGTTAGTTTCATATAGGAGGTCAATAGTCTTTGAGGGACTTTCAATGGATTATAGATTTCTAACCTTGAGGTATTTATTATTTCATTTAAATAAATATCCTTGTAAAACTTTGTTTGGTAAGTCCTATTTATCTCTGTATGATAATATTTTGAGATTATTGAAAGATTTGAATGATATTAATATCATGTTTGGACGTATATATCCTTTTCCAGTTGATGTCTTATACCAGTCCTCAGGATTTAATGAATATATTATAAAATCTTTTCCTTCCTTGTTTAAAATAAACAAACAATCTGTTTCTTTAAATTATTTTAATATAGTTAAGATTATATTCAAGCATTATTATTTTATGCAGTGGGATGTTGAAAATCTTGTTTCTGATAGTAGGTATAATGAAAAATTATTTGATTGTTATATTGATTTTATAAGGTCGGGTGAAGTGTATATTAAAAATGTTCATAGAATAGTTGTTGTTGCGAATAAGATAGTTTTGGAGTATGATGACCCTTTAAATCTGGCGTATAGCCATTTACCTTTTTTCATCAAAGGGATATGGTTCAGTCTCTTACGCTTGTGCAGGAATGGTTATTATGATATTGTATATTTATTTCTCAAGTATAATTTAAAAAAATTTAAACTTGTTTCAAAACCTAAGCCTAAGTTAGCGATATATAATTTACCTGAGATTTACCAGGTTAAGAATGAAATACAGTTTGGATTGAAAAAAGATGTTAATAATGATATTAACATATTATTGAAGTATGTAAAATCTACCTCGCTTCCTACCCCTAGTTCTGCTACTAATGTCAAGAGATTTTGTGAGTTGGTTAAGGCTTTATTGGATGGGTATTTTCAATCTTTTCCCAAGGTTCTTGATTTTGTTGATAATTATGGACTCGACCCTGCTATATTGAATGAGGTTTGGACTATTGATAAGATTAAGAGTGTATTTGATAGGTTACAGATTTATATAGAAGTGTTTAATAGGTATGTAAAGAATGAGTCTCTACCTAATTTGATTTATAATCCGAAACGAAGGTTTATCAGTCCCTTTTTGGCATGTGCTGATGATAAATGGTTTATAAAGAATTGTCTTAATGATTCTTATAAAATTATGTGTTCACCTGATAGGTTTCGTGATATTTTAAGGGCATGTGATGTTCCTCTTAATGAAGATAATGTGAAGTTTCTTGTTAAGAATTTGAATAATTTATATGACTTTTTTTCATTTCTAGTTAAATATAGAAACTTATATGATATTCATAAATTTGTAGGAGCATTCAATTATGATACTGATAAGTTTATTGAGGAATATATCGAATGGTTAAAAGAAACCTATTCTTATATTCATCCTTTAGATTTTAAGTTGGATAATTATAAATTGCTGAATTTTGTTGAGCTTTTTAGAGATTTTTGTCCAAAACCGTTTAAAAGTTATATTGAGGATTATATTGTATATAAAGAATATAAGAATGATCCAGATAAGAGACTCTTATATTTTATTAAGACTCCTGGTATATATAATAGGAAAGATATTAGGCCTGAATCTGTTGTTCCTATACCAACCAAGTTGGCTGATGAATTTATCAGGTTGAATTATGCTATTGCTTTGTGAAGTTGTTGGAATTTTAAAAACATTTTTAAAAGTTCCAGGAGTTGATACTTTATGACTGTTTTACCTGTTTTTACAGAACCTTTTAAAGCTCTATATCCTCTACACCTTGTTGATGATTCAGTTGACCATCTTGATGCTTTTTTTGTTGTTGATCTGTTTAATCGAGTGTGGTTTTTATTATTTGATAGAATTCAGAATGAATTAAAGATTAGAAAGTGTATTAGATATCATAATTATTTGAAAAATAAAGGTATCAGAGAGGCTGAGATAATTGCAGGATGTGGTTTTTATTATAATGATATTCGTAAGGGTATAACAGCCTCAATATTTCTTCAATTTGAATCGGGTGATATAAGACAAGTCCATAGATTTGATGTATGGGACTTTAAAGATGATGGTAGTTATGATATACTTGAGAAACCTGTAAATGTTTTACAAACAAATGCTTATAAGTTAATTGGGATATATTGTGTTCCTAATGCACTATACACTGATGATACTAGTGAGACAGGAATTGATACGTTTTTGACTTATACGTATAGGAGACCAAACCAGATGTTAGTATTGGAAGGGTTGCCTTTCAATAAAATTCACAGTTCTTCAGGTGATTTCCCCAACAATTACTATGAATTAGATGAATTACATCCTGAATTATTATATGCCTTTCCTAAAGATGTTCAGGATTATAATTTTCAATTTTCTAGAGGTGTACTTGTTTTCAGGACTAATGACTAGAGAGGATAATTATGTTAATTGATAATCATTTATTTGAAAAAGATGCACATAAAGAACAAGAATCTAGTGATTCCCAAAACCACTCTCCACTATATATATTATGTGGGCTTCATGATAAGTTATCTTCTTTTATTTCTGTTGATATAGAGGAGTATAAAAATTTGATAGGTACTGCTAGAGATACTCAGGATTTATTATCAATAAGTAGTCAATTTGATAGTGATCCCTTTGCTTGATTTTCAAACAATAGGAGAAATATTATGATTCCATCTCTTGATAAAATCAAATCCCGTTTTTATAAACTTGAAGGTGAATTAAATCGTGTTAAAAGGCAATTACAGGAATTGACTGATCGCAAGCATAAGTTAGTAAAGTCTGAAGTAGAGTTATCGCAGGCTTGTGATTGGTTAAATAATTTAGCCATTTTTGCAATGGATAATGTATCTAATAATATTAATAGTTTAGTTAATAATTCTATTCAATATTTATTTCCTAATCATAAATTTTGTATGGAATTTGTTCAGCGTAGGAATAAGGTTGAATGTGATATGTATGTTAAGCATCGGAAGTATAGTAATAAAAAAATTGACTTATTAGAAGGGTCTGGAGGAGGATTAATTGATATAATTGGATTTGTATTGAGAGTTAGTTTCTGGAGGATGTATAAAACATCCCGCAATATCATGTGTTTTGATGAACCCTTCAGGTTTGTGGATAATACAATACCTGAGGATGAAATATTAGAATTGATTGCAGATAAAATGAATTTGCAGTTACTTATAATTACACATAAAGAAAAGTTAATAGATGAAAGGTTTAATGTTTTTAAGTTTGTTCAAGAATCAGGTAAGGCAGTGTTAGTCAAATAGATTTTTACATAGGAGGGAGTATGCTTGATTTACTTGAGTTAAAGGAAAATCAATTAGCTTTTATAAATGGAGTTATGTTAAGAAAATATGCTTATAAAGAGTATGATGAAGTGTCATGGAATGATATTGTACAGCGTAATATATGTGCTATAACAGGCTCTGAAGGTTATAATAAGTTGTTTGAGAAGTCAGAGCGATTTTTCAATGATAAATATGACAAGCAGGCTTTCAAAGGACTTATTACTTATTTGTTATCGTCCAAGAAGATCATGTTTGCCGGATCAATATTAAGTGGATTAGGTGCTCCCATAAGGACATCTTTGAGTAACTGTTATGTTGTTCCTATATTAGCTGATTCATTGGAAGGTGTTTTTACTTTTGTAAAGGAAATAGCAAAAACGTATGCTTATAGAGGAGGAGTAGGAACTGATGCAACAATATTGCGTCCTGAAGGAACAAGAATTAATAATTCAGGTGAGACTAGTCCAGGACCTTTAGTTTTTCTACCTATATTTTCTTATGTTACCAATATGATAAAGCAGAAGGATAGAAGAGGTGCTTGTCTTGTATTACTTGATTATAGGCACCCTGATATATTGAAATTTGTGAAATGTAAAAGTCATACAGCGGAGATTTATAAAGATCTAGGTATAAGGACTGATACTGTTGATTTATCAGGTATGAATATATCAGTTAAAGTTTCCAACGAATTATTTGAGGCTTTTGACAAGGATGAAGAGATAGAATTAATTTTCCCAGATTTTGAACAGAATATGGATATTTATAATAGAGAGTGGAATGGGGATTTAAATTTGTGGTTAGATAAAGGATATCCTGTAAAGGTTTACGGTAAGATAAAAGCCAGGGAATTAGTTAATGCTATAGCCAGTTCTGCACATGCATGTGGAGATCCAGGTGTTGTGTATTGGGATAATGTTATGGAAAATAGTACAACAGCCTTCGTTCCTGATGGAGTTCCTATAGCCATGAATCCATGTGGAGAACAGGTATTAGCTCCTTATATGAATTGTCTACTAACTGCTATTCCACTACACAAATATGTAGATAATCCTTGGACATCTAATAGTGAATTTGATTTTGAAAAGTTTCAACGCAGTGTAGAGGTACTAACAATATTATCTGATTTGTTTATTGATTTAAATGAACATCCATTAGCAGTACAGAATGATATTGACAGGTATTTTAGGAAGATAGGTATAGGTATAACAGGATTAGCTGATGCCTTAGCAATGTTGGGATTAGAATATGGTTCTGTAGAAGCTTTAAAATTTACTTCAGACATAGCAAGGTTATTAACAGAGACCAGTTTTCTTACTTCATGTAGGTTAGCTTATATTTTAGGACCTGCTCCAGTATTGTCTCCTGATAATAGGAAGAAATTTATTAAGCAACCTTTTATCCGAAAGATAATTGAAGATATTTTCTCCAATGATTTGCTCAATAGAGGTTCCTTTATTTTTTCTGATGAATTCAATTTTAATACTAAGCAAAATTTGATAGATTTTATACTGACTCATGGTGTTAGGAACACTGCCTACACCACATGTCAGCCTGCGGGTAGTATTTCAATCATATGTGATAATTGCACGAGTGGGATTGAGCCTTTATTTATGGTTAGTTATAAAAGACATTCCCAGTTTTGTGGGGAAGGTAATCTAATTGTTCATTATCCTTTGCTTGAATATTTAATTAAGAATGACATCAAGGTATCCTCTGTTTCGGAATTAGAAACCATTGCGAAAAATTTAAATTATATTACTTCTCATGAAATATCTTATACTTCAAGGATTAAGACGCAGGCTGCTATTCAAGAATGGGTCAGTGATAGTATATCGTCCACAATTAATTTACCTTCCACAAGTAAGGTAGAAGATATTGTTGATATCTATTATCAAGGATATAAATCTGGATTGAAAGGTGTTACTATATTTCGGAATTCTAGTGGAAAAGGTGTATTAGAGAGTGTATCTAATCCTTCTAGTGATAGTTCAGTTTCTCTTTTTAAAGCTCCTGAAGAAATAAAGTCTAGACGTTATATTGAGTCTTGGAATGGAGTTAAATTTTATATTACCGTTTCTGAATCTGATGATGGACGTCCTGTTGAAGTGTTTGCTAATCTTCCTAAGGCAGCAGGTATAAATGCCAATGGTATTTTTGATGAGGATATGTTTTTAAAAAGGTATTCTGATAAAGAAGCTATTTGTAGATTGGTTTCACTAGCCTTAAGAGCAGGTGTTCCTCTGGATGAAGTTGTAAAGCAATTAGATAAATCTTCATTCTCAATGTTTGATTTACCTGGAATAATTAAAAGGATACTATCTAAATATTTAGATGATAAGCAAGTAGTAACCAAGTATGTCTGTCCAAATTGTAATAGTCCTTTGCACCTCTCATCGGGTTGTTTTATTTGTATGGATTGTGGATATAGTAGGTGTGATTAAAAAGGGAGGATAGTATGAATCAGGGATTTCATATAAAAAATAAAGGTATGGATAAGGTTGTGTTGGTTCAGATTTATAAAGGAATTTCTCTTGCTGATTATGAGAATTATATAAACAATAAGTTGATAATGTTTAGGTTAAAAATCAAAATAAAGGGAAATATAAGAAATTTTATTCCTATTCGGTTAGAACAGTTGATTGAGATTGTAGAGCATACGGATATTGATATTGGATTGTTAGAAGCATTTTTAAAATCTAAGTGGAAAAAGTCAAGTGTTATAAAGTTTTTATCTCCTTTAAGAGAGGTATATTTTAGTGCAAAGCCAGGAGATTTAATTGGAGAACTTGAGATGGATTTTTCTACTTTTAAAGATTTGCTAAGATATTTACACATATTAAATTATGAAACTTTTTATAAAGAAGATGTGATAGGAGCTGTATAAAAAGGAGGATTTAACATGTTTTCAGTCAGAAAAAAATTTTCATTTGCTGCGGCACATAGACTTGCCCAATTGCCTGAAGGTCATAAATGTGCCAATTTGCATGGACATAACTGGAATGTTTATGTAACCATCCAGGCGGAGTATTTAGATGATTATGGATTTGTTATTGATTTTGGAGAATTGAAAGAATTTCAGAAATGGTTAGATGAGTATATTGACCATAGTGTTATCATATGGGTGAATGATAATTTGTTATCAGGGTTATTAGGCAAAGCTCCTGGATATTTCAAATGTTTTTTCATGAAAGATATTCCAAGTGCTGAAAATCTAGCAAAACTATTTGCAGATAAGATTTATCACATGTATTCTGATATGGTTGATATACGTTCTATTTATGTAGAAGTAGAGGAGAGTGAGAATAATATTGCTTCTTATACTCTCACTGTGGGAGGGGATTAAGGTGTTAATCAAGGGATTTTTCCCTGATTATAGAGCTCTAAAAGACAAACCTTCCTTTGCACATAACATGGGTTAATCTTTTTAGTAATACATATTGTTTGAAAGATATTTTCATATATAAATATCATAGAGTCTCTCCTACAGCATATCAGGTCAAGGATTGTCCTTGTAATATTATCAATCATACCTACTTTTTAGTATTCCAGAAAAGCATCTAGATACTATTTTTAAAGCAGTCTCAATTTTTTTTGAATTCAAATTTGGTTTTTCTGAATTCAATCTAAAATATATTCAACAAATAGATGAATTCAAAAATTTTTAGGAGGTATGATTATGTTAATGAAACAAAATCATGTAGAATTTCAAGATTTAGGTAGGACTATTTCATATACTAGGGTGAGTGATGGAAATGGACAACTTCCTTATTTTTCTGTTAGGAAAGATGGCCAGCTAATTGGATTAGTCTCGGAAAAATATAAACCTATTCAAATCCAACCGATTGTTGATGATATAGTTAAGAATTATCCTGATGTGGAAGTCAAGATTTTTGATAAAAAGGAATTTACTAATGTAGTATTGCAGTTAAAATCATATGTGTTTAATGAGTCTAATCCTGTTGAATCTGAATTAGGAGATATAATTGATTTTGACTATCAAGGAACAGGTTCCTCTGTTTTTCCTGCAATTTTTATTTCCAATTCTTACAATGGAATGTCTTCGTTATCTATTGATTCTGGGTTATATAGAAGTATATGTGAGAATGGACTTGTATGTGTAGAGGATTTAGTATATACTACCAGAACACGTCATATTGGCAAGATACAGGTTGATATTAAGTCAATTGAGACATTCATTTCAAGTGTAACTGAGTTTTTTGAGACTATTAGTAATCCTAGTAGGGTTGTTGATGTTATGGAAGTCAAAAAGTTGGCTGAGAAATTACAGTTAGGGAAAAGAACAATGAAGAAATATATTGAACCTGTAATTGAAAATCTAGAAAAAATTTCCATGTGGGCTGCAATTAATTTGTTTACATATTTATATGTGAGGATAGGTTCTATTGCCAATCAGTATCAGGCTTATATGTATGCACAAAGGAAACTAAATGAATTCATCAAGTATAATCTTTAATGATTTATAAAACCTTTGATAAATCAACTTCTAGGGAATTTTTGAGAGGAGAGTTAAAGATGATTAGTTCAGTGCCAATTATAGAAGATTTTCTTTCAGTCCAAGGTGAAGGGCCTCTTGTAGGAAGTCCTGCTTATTTTATCAGGTTTAAGAGGTGTAATTATAAGAACGGATGTCCTGTTGGATGTGATACACTTGATAAAATGAGAGAATTAAATGAGTATGATTTAGATTTTCATGAGTTATCAGAAAAGTTTAAATTAGTTAATCATCTTGTTATTACTGGAGGGGAACCTACATTATACATTGACCATATAGTAGCTTTATTCAAGTTTCTGTCATTCAACTTAGATATGACTAATTCTACGATTGAAATTGAAACTAATGGATATCGGCTTCCTGAACTGCTTGCTAGTATCCCTTCAGATTTTTTTCTTCTCGTATCCAGATTTCGGGTGAATTATAGCCCTAAATCCTATAAGATAGAGGAAGTGATAAATCTATTTAGTTCTCTCAATAAATATCGGATAGATTGTTATGAAGATTATATTTGTATCAAGGTAGTAACATGGGAACATCCAAAGGTAGAAAGATTTGTTGATGATTTAAGTAAAATTTCTTTTCCAAAGGAAAATATTTGGTTAATGCCTTGGGGTTCCACTATAAATGAATTGCAAAGCTCCTTTCCATGTACTTTCAGGTTGGCTTGTAAATATGGATTTAGAGTCAGTCCAAGATTGCATATCATGATGGATTGTCTTTAGACCAGCATATAGGGCTGATGGGATAATCGTCAGCCCTATTGATTTGAAAAAATGATTTTTGGATCATATCACTACTCCTCTACCTGAATTGATTGACGTTTGCATATCACCTATATTCTCATTGTGACACACCTGGATTATTAATTCTACTTTCTTGTATTATACATTCACACAATGAGATTTGGTTGAGATCATGTTTTTGAAATATTTCAATAGATTATCTTTGTAAGGTCTTGTGGTTTGCATTAGGTGTAGTTTTTGGGTTGGTTATGTGTTCAAATCCCCATGCGAGACAATGATAAACCGGTTGAGATGATGTTT
>Ga0190329_1000413_pt1 | contig 12613 bp, 9 predicted proteins | sample 48720423_MG_FD_161655 | JGI IMG/M metagenome (GOLD analysis project Ga0190329, IMG submission 161655) | Hydrothermal vent sediment bacterial communities from Southern Trench, Guaymas Basin, Mexico - 4872-04-2-3_MG | ecosystem: Environmental > Aquatic > Marine > Hydrothermal vents > Sediment ... | reverse complement strand
GATTTTTTTTATGTATTCTATATTGTCAAGCTCCTCCATATTCCCGTATAGATGAGATGATAATTATAGATTACTATCCTAAAATTTCATGAATGAAGTGAGGTATTTATATATTGCGAATATTATCCAGCTATGAAATGGAAGATACACATAGTTTCTCATACTCACTGGGACAGGGAATGGTATCTACCATTTCAGATTTTCCGTGCTAGGCTTGTTAAAATGATAGACTCTCTCCTTAACATTCTTTCTAAGGAGGCGGATTTTAGATATTTCACTCTAGATGGTCAGACCATCGTGCTGGAGGACTATCTGGAAATAAGACCTGATAAAGCTGAGGAATTAAAAAAGAGAATAAAGGAAGGCCGTATACTCATTGGCCCTTGGTACATACTGCCTGATGAATTTCTGGTAAGTGGAGAATCGCTTATAAGAAACCTAATTTTGGGTGAGAAAATTGCCAGAAAATTCGGAAGGGTTATGAGAATAGGCTACACGCCTGATACCTTTGGACACATAGAGGAGATGCCTCAGATTCTGAGGGGTTTTGAAATAGATAACTTCGTTTTCTGGAGAGGCTATACTGCGGATGAGAAAAGGAGAAGTGAGTTCATATGGAGAGCAAAAGATGGAAGTGAAGTTATAGCAGTAAATCTTCCCGATGGATACTTTAACGCTTATAATTTAACAATTAATGGTTTTGAAGAATTTGAGAGGAAAGTAAAAGAAAAAGCTGACAGATTGAAGAGCTATGCTACCACAAAAAACATACTTCTGATGAACGGAGAGGATCATCTTTTCCCGGAGGAGAAGCTTCCGGAATATATAAACATATATCAGAATAAACACCCAGAGGACACTTTGTTCCACAGCAATCTAGAAATTTTTTTGAAAGAAGTAAGAAAAAATAAATCCGAATTAGAGATTTTCTCGGGAGAGCTTAGAGATTGCAAACGCACTCCTATTCTCTCGGGAGTACTTTCAACACGGATTTATATAAAGCAGAAAAATGAGAGATGCGAGGTTCTTCTGGAAAAATATGTGGAACCTTTATCGGTTCTCTCATATCTCTTTGGAATGGAATATCCCTCGTATTTAATATGGCAAGCATGGAAATACCTTCTTCAGAACCAGACCCATGATGGTATATGTGGCACCTCGGTAGATGAGGTGCACCGTGAAATGCTTACAAGATATGCCTGGGTTGAAGAACTTGGAGAGTATCTCCTTGAAGAGGTGGCAAATTATTTTGCTGGAAATAAAACATCGCAGGATAAATTTTATTTGGTTTACAATCCAAACAATTGGAAGATTGTGGATAGAATAGAGCTCATAAAAAAAGATCTGAGAGATATTACTTTAGAAGACTCAAAAGGGAGGGAAATAGTGCCTGATATTTTCGAAAATAAACTCATATGGGTTGATTCGCTTCCTCCACTGGGTTATAAAATTTATAGAATTAAAAAGAAGAAGAGAGAAAGAATTATGCGTAGGAATAACAGATGGATTGAAAATGAATTTCTGAAAGTTATGGTGAATGAAAATGGGAGTATAGATATAGAGGACAAGAGAAGTGGGATTACATATAACAATTTGAACATTCTTGTGGATGAAGGAGATGCAGGGGATGAATATAATTACTCTCCCCCTGAGAAAAATTTGCAGGTTACCAGTAAAAAAGTAAGGGCAAGAACTTTCACGAAGCATGGAGAATATGTATCTAAGATCTTTGTCTTCTTTGATCTTTTGTTACCCTTGAAGTTGAGAAAAAATAGAAAGGAAAGGAGTAAAAGAAAGCTACGGTGTCCGGTGGAAATAGAGTACTCTCTTTATAGAGGGATACCCAGAGTGGATGTTACCCTTACCTTTTTCAATCATGTTAAGGACCATAGACTCCGTGTTCTCTTCCCCACAGGAATAAAAAGCGATAAAGCTATGGTTGCAGGCCATTTTGGAGTGGTGGAAAGAGAATTAAAGGAAGAAAAATGGGATGATTCATGGATAGAGATTCCACAACCAACAAAGCCTCAGAAAGAATGGGTTGATTTAAGTGATGGAAAAATAGGATTTATGTTAGCTAATAAAGGTTTACCCGAATATGAAGCAACACCTGAGGGAGATATTTATCTTACTCTACTTAGAAGTGTGGGCTGGCTATCTCGGGATGCTTTAGTAACCCGGAAAATAAAAGCAGGCCCCATTATACAAACTCCAGAGGCACAGTGTCTGGGTACCCACCGATTCCAATATTCCCTCATCCCTCATCCAGGTGATTGGAAAAATGCTTTTCTTCAAGCGAGGCAATTTGTATACCAACCAAAAGTATTGAAGCTAGGCGAACTAAGAAAAAATGTTCCAAAGGAACTATCTCTTTTCTCTCTGGCACCCCCTCTTGTGGTCTCTTCTCTCAAAAAGAGTGAAAGTTCCAAAGATATTGTAATCAGATTTTATAATCCCACAGGAAGAACAATTGAAACAGAACTAGAGAGTTTTATACCGTTGGAAGAAGTTGAAATGGTTAATCTCAAAGAAGAGCCTATTCGCAATAATATGTGCAATATGGAAGAAAGAAAAAATGTTGGATTAAAAATCGAACCCTATAAGATAGTTACATTAAAACTAAAAATGAAAAAATGGAATTAATGGCGTGGATGTTTGAGTTGGGCCTGTGCTGCAGCCAAGCGGGCTATTGGTACACGGTATGGAGAGCAGGAGACATAATCTAGACCTGCAAGGTGGAAGAACTCTATGCTCTTGGGATCACCACCGTGTTCTCCACAGATTCCCACCTCAAGTTTGGGATTGGTCTTTCTTCCCTTTTCAACACCCATTTTAACCAATTGTCCAACACCATCCCAGTCCAGAGATTTGAATGGATCATCCTTCAGTACGCCCATCTCCACATACTTCTTGAGAAACTTTGCCTGTGCATCATCTCTGCTGTAGCCAAAGGTCATCTGTGTGAGGTCATTCGTTCCAAAGGAGAAGAATTCTGCATATTCTGCTATTTCATCTGCTGTTAAAGCTGCACGGGGTATCTCAATCATAGTTCCAAACATATAAAGAATATCCTCACCTTCTTTCTCCATCTCTTCTTTAGCAACTTTCTCCAGATTCTCTTTCAGGAGTTTTAGCTCATTAACATGTCCTATGAGTGGAATCATTATTTCAGGGTATATCTCTTTACCCTCGCGTTTCACCTGAATTGCAGCTTGAATGATGGCACGCACCTGCATTTCATATATTTCTGGATATATGAGACCCAATCTGCAACCACGGAACCCCAGCATGGGATTGAACTCGTGCAACTCATTTACCACTTCCAGAACTCTCCTTCTCTCGTTAAGCTGAGAGATTATTGTATCTATTTCTTTGAGACTATTTGCATTCCTGAGCTTTAGTTTCAATTCATTAATTTCTTCAATAAGCTCCTCGTGATTGGGCAGGAACTCATGGAGTGGAGGATCAAGAAGACGAATTATAACTGGGTAGCCTTCCATTACGCGGAAGAACTCCACAAAATCTTCACGCTGCATTGGAAGAAGTTTGTCGAGAGCTTTAACTCTCTCCTCCTTGGTACGGGACATGATCATCTCCTGCATTATTGGTAATCTATCCTCCCCGAAAAACATGTGCTCTGTCCTTGCAAGTCCAATACCCTGTGCACCAAACTCCCTTGCTTTTCTGGCCTGCTCTGGCGTGTCTGCATTTGCCCTTACACCAAGAACACGGATTTCATCGGCCCATCTCAGAATTTTTTCCAGATTACCACTCAGCGAAGGGGGAATCAACGGTACTTCACCCAGATAAACCTCTCCTGTCGTTCCGTCTATAGTGATTGCATCTCCCTTGTTAATTTTGTGTCCTCTGGCCATAAAGTATCCTTCTTTCATATTGATGCTCAGTTCCTCACACCCAACTACAGCGGGCTTGCCCATGGCTCTCGCCACCACTGCAGCATGAGAGGTCATTCCGCCTCTTGCTGTGAGTATACCCTGGGCAGCGTTCATACCATGAATATCGTCAGGTGTGGTTTCCGGCCTTACAAGAATAACCTTCTCTCCTTTCTCTGCCAGTTCAACTGCCTCATCGGGATCAAACACAACTTTTCCTACAGCGGCACCTGGGCTTGCTGCCAGACCTTTTGCAATCGTATCTTTCTTTGCCTGTGGATCTATCTGGGGATGTAGGAGGGTATCCACATTTTCAGGAGTTACCCTCATTACCGCCTCTTCTTTGCTTATAAGACCTTCTTTAACCATCTCCACTGCGATACGAACCGCAGCTATGGCAGTTCTCTTTCCAGTTCTCGTTTGCAGAAGATACAGCTTTCCTCTTTCCACAGTGAACTCAATATCCTGCATATCTCTATAGTGTTTCTCAAGAAGTTCGGCCACTTCCTTCAATTGCTTATAAACATCGGGCATTACTTCCTCCATCGTTGGCAGTTCTTTATTGGCATCCTCCTTGGAATACTCATTTATCGCATGTGGTGTTCTTATTCCAGCTACCACATCCTCGCCCTGTGCATTTGGCAGAAACTCTCCATATAGATGATTCTCACCGGTACGGGGATCTCTGGTGAAGGCCACACCTGTCCCGCTATCTTCTCCCATATTTCCAAATACCATGGTAACTATATTCACAGCCGTTCCCATATCATCCGGTATCTTGTTGATCTTCCTGTACACTATAGCTCTTTCGTTATTCCAAGAATCGAAAACTGCTTTTATTGCCATTCTCAGTTGCTCATAAGGATCCTGAGGGAATTCATATCCATGCCTCTTATAAACTCTCTTGTATGATTCAACCAATTCCCTGAGGGCATCTACTCCAAGTTCCACATCTTGCTTCGCATGGTATTTTTTCTTGATCTTCTCCAGCTCCTCCTCAAACTCCTCGTGTGGTATGCCCAAAACTACGTTACCAAACATCTGTATTAAGCGACGATAGGCATCCCAGGCAAACCTTTCGTTTGATGTCTGTTTAGCCAAACCCTCTACGCTTTTATCTGTCAAGCCAAGATTGAGAATGGTATCCATCATGCCTGGCATACTCACGGGTGCTCCGGATCGGACAGATACAAGAAGTGGGTTATCCTCACTTCCAAATTCTTTGCCTGTATGCTTCTCTAGCTTTTTCATGGCTTCCAGCACCTCTTCCCAGAGTCCCTCGGGAAATCCCTTTTCCTCAAAATATTTGATACATGTTTCAGTGGTAATTGTAAACCCAGGTGGGACTGGAAGGCCGATGCGAGTCATCTCTGCAAGCCCGGCTCCCTTACCGCCCAAAAGCTTCTTCATCTCCTCCATAGCGGGGGTCCTTTTCTTCAACTCTTCAATATCTTCCTTGAGGAAATATGCATATATGTACTTCATTTTCATCACCTGATGTAAGAGGGAATATATGATTTCATATAAATACTTCTTCTTAAAAAATTGGAAATTTTTTTATACCTTCTTAATCATTTCCTTTGGATGGATCCAAGGGTCAAAAGACTTCTCGCGTTCTGCGCAGAAGAACCCACAAGTATTTTAATTACACCCTGCGAGCTTAAAAAAGAATCATGGTTCGAGAATTTAAAATTTATCAAAGAAATTATATGCACCTCCACAGAGTGTGAAGGTGAGGTAGATTGCATAAAAATGAATCCGCAGGGATTTTTTCTTCCCTTTGACAGATTTAACATATGGATTTTGGATCTCTCTCACTTTCCATATTCACCAGGTTATGCTTTCTATACTGGTTATCAAACCCTGAAGGATTTTGGAATCATTGCTATAATCGGTGAGATAGAATCCTCTCTTGACTCTATAGCTCTTAGCTATGGTTTTCAAATTCTATATAATGGCGAGTGGCATTACTATCTCAAGGCCGGAAAAGGTACAGTTATAGAATGAGAATAAGGACAGAATTTTTAGGCATAAGTTATTTATATATCTTGGAGAATAGGGTCTCTCAACCCAAGGGGGATAAAAGGCAATGAAATATTCCACAATTAAATCAGAACGACGATATGGTGCCCGGTTCGCAGGGCAACTTCTTCTTTTAGGTCTCCTTATTTTAATTATTATTGTCCAGTAAATATTCCCCAATCATAGGCCCCTCTTCTTCTCCCCTGGTTCCCTCTCCCTTGTGGTGGGGGGGTTCCTTTTTTCACTGCCTTTTTCTCCCTTGGGGGGAGGTATGCGAAATGACAAAAATGTCGGGCGCAAAAGCGCTGGTGAAAACGCTGCAGGAGGAAAAAGCACGGGTGATATTCGGCGTGATAGGCGGAGCCATCATGCCAGTATACGATGAGTTTCTGGATTCAGATATAAGGCCCATACGGATGAGTCACGAGCAGGGCGCCGCGCATGCTGCGGATGGATATGCCCGCATTCTCGGAAGACCTGGAGTGTGCATGGGCACCTCAGGCCCCGGAGCGACGAATCTGGTCACAGGGATCGCAACAGCATACATGGACTCCTCCCCCGTTATAGCGGTGACAGGGCAGGTGAACTACTACTCTCCTAACACCCCCTATATGATAGGCCGAGATGCGTTTCAGGAAATAGACGCGGTGGGTATAATGACGCCCATAACGAAATACACCTTCCAGCCTAAAAGGCCAAAGGAGATACCATCGGTTGTGAGAACCGCGTTACTTCTTGCAGCGCATGGTAGACCGGGTCCCGTGCACATAGATCTTCCAAAGGATACGCAGGTGGGTGAGGAAGAGATGGAAGAGGCGCAAATTCTTGTATCTCTCAGCCCATTGCCGGTGCCTGAACCAGCGAAAATAATGCGTGCTGCTAAGCTTCTTCTTCAGGCTGAAAGGCCTGTAATAGTTGCAGGTGGTGGCGTGATATGGGGGAGAGCAACGAAAGAATTGCTCAGCATAGCAGAGCTGCTCCTCATACCTGTGGTTACCACCTTCATGGGCAAGGGAGCGATTCCGGAGAACCATCCTCTCTCGCTGGGCGTGATAGGTATGCACGGCAACTCTGCGGCTAATCGAATAATGAACGATGCAGATTTGATTTTAGCGGTGGGCACGAGATTTAGTGATCGCTCTGTGGGTGCTCTTGATACCTTTGCGAGAGATGCAAAGATAATACACATAGATATTGACAGAAGCGAGATAGGAAAAAATGTACCTGTGGATGTGGGTATAGAGGGAGACGCGAGAACAGCACTTTCCATGCTGGAGGAGAGACTTAAAGAACTTGTGAGGAAAAAGCCCGAGCGATGGGACTGGGTTCGCAGATACCGAGAGCTTACGGAAAAGGTGAGAGAAGAGAGGGAGAGGGAAGGATTGACTGCAAAAAACGTGCTCAGGGAGCTGCGCAGGATGCTACCAAGGGACGTAATAGTAGCTACGGAGGTAGGCCAGAACCAGATGTGGGCCTCGCTGTACTTTGATATCTACGAGCCCGGTACATTTCTGAGCTCAGGAGGTCTCGGAACAATGGGTTCAGGCTTTCCTATGGCCATAGGAGCCAAAGTAGCTCGTCCGGAGAGTTTTGTGATAGATATAGCAGGAGACGGAAGTTTCAAGATGAACGAGAAGGAGCTGGCCACCACAGTGCTGGAGAACATACCCGTCACGGTACTGATTCTCAACAATAAGATGCTAGGTATGGTGGCACAGTGGCAGCGCATGTTCTATGATCGCCGTTACATAGGTGTAGAGATGGAAAACATACCTGATTTTGTGAAGCTTGCCTCCGCATACGGTGCCGAAGGTTACCGTGTTGAGACGCTGGAGGATTTGAGGAAGGTGATAAAGGAGGCCATGAGCAGCGAGGTGAGTGTGGTTATGGATGTACCAATTCATCCCGAGGAGGATGTTCTGCCCTTTGTGCCTCCTGGAAAAGGTCTACACGAGGTGATTGAAAAATGAAGAGAAGTATGATAGTTGTAGAGTGTGAAAGAAATCTGGATATTCTGTACAGGGTGCTCTCGGTGCTTCGCAAGAGATATCCCAATCTGGAGAATATGAAGGTGAAGAGCATATCCAGGGATTTCTGGGAACTCACGGCGGTTGTTGAATGTCCTGAAATGGATTGTGAACTCCTATACAGAAAGCTCAACACAATCATAGGCGTGCTTTCAGCGCAGATTTACCCACTTCCCGATGTGCATCCTGAGCTGAGAGTACCTGCAAAGTTTCCCATGCGGGATATGGGGGTGTCAAGATGAGAGTGTACTTCAATAAAGATGCGAGCCTGAATGTGCTGGAAGGAAAGAAGATAGCGGTCATAGGGTATGGCAGCCAGGGAAGGGCACAGGCACAGAACCTGCGAGATTCAGGGATGGATGTTATCATAGGAGCGAGGAGAAATGGCAGCTCCTGGAGCATTGCCTCTAGGGATGGTTTTGAAGTTTACCCCGTTGATGAGGCCACGAGAAAGGGAGATGTGCTCATGCTCCTCATCCCCGACATGGTGCAACCCGAGGTGTATAAAAAGTACATACACGACAATCTGAGCGAGGGAAAGACACTGGATTTTGCACATGGATTTAATGTTCATTTTGGGTTCATAAAACCGCCGAAGTATGTGGATGTCATCATGGTTGCGCCAAAAAGTCCGGGGCCACGTGTGAGGGAGAAGTATCAAGAGGGTTTTGGAGCTCCTGCACTAATAGCTGTGCATCAGGATTACACAGGTGAGGCAAGAGAAACTGCACTTGCAATAGCCAGAGGAATAGGAGCAACGAGAGCGGGAGTGATAGAAACCACATTCAAAGATGAGACGGAGAGTGACCTGATAGGAGAGCAGACAGTGCTTGTGGGAGGTTTGATTCAGCTGATAAAATATGGCTTCGAGAATCTTGTTGAGCTGGGTTATCCTCCGGAGCTTGCATATTTTGAGACATGCAACGAGGCAAAGCTCATCATGGATCTGATTTACGAGAAGGGTATCACCGGAATGCTCCGCGCAGTTTCCGACACGGCGAAGTACGGAGGTCTTGCAGTCGGTCCACTTGTTGTAGATGAACATGTGAAAGAGAATATGAAAAGAGCAGCGGAAAGAGTGAGGTGCGGAGAGTTTGCAAAGCAGTGGGTTGAAGAGTACCGCAGGGGAAGCAAAGAGCTTGAGAGGATGATGAAAGATATAGAGGAGCACGAGCTTGAGAGGGTGGGCAGAGAGCTGAGAAGGATGTCTGGGCTTGAGGAGTGAGAAAGATGAGATGGATACACATATTTGACACCACACTCAGGGATGGGGAGCAGACTCCAGGTGTGAATCTTCATGCAGAGGAGAAGTTGAGAATTGCAAAACAGCTTGCAAGACTAAGTGTGGATGTAATTGAGGCAGGATTCCCTGCTTCGAGTAAAGGGGAGATGCAGGCGGTACGAAAAATCGCGGAGGAAGTGAAAGGATCGAGGATTGCTGCACTGGCGAGAGCAGTTAAGAGTGATGTTGATGCGGCACGAGATGCTCTCAAACCCGCAGAAAAGGCGAGAATTCACACCTTCATAGCCACATCTCCGATACACATGAAGTACAAACTCAAGAAGAGCCCTGAGGAGGTAAAGAGGTTGGCTGTGGATGCCGTTAGCTATGCCAGAAAATTCGTGGATGATGTTGAATTTTCCTTCGAAGATGCTACAAGAAGCGACAGGAATTTCCTGGTGGAGCTGGCAGAAGAGGTTATAGATGCAGGTGCAACAGTGCTGAACATTCCGGATACTGTTGGTTACACAACTCCGGAGGAGTTCTCCTCTCTCATACGCTATCTGAGGGAGAATGTGAAGAATATTGGAAATGCGGAACTGAGCGTGCATTGCCACAACGACCTGGGCCTGGCCGTTGCGAATTCTCTGGCAGCCGCGAGAGCTGGAGCGGAGCAGATAGAGGTGACTGTCAATGGCATAGGAGAGAGGGCGGGAAATGCGGCACTGGAAGAGGTTATAATGGCTATAGATACACGAAGGGATTTTTATCAGATGAAGACTGGCATAAATTTGAAGGAGATAGCTCGCACCAGCTGGCTCGTATCCTATTACACGGGTATAATGGTCCCTCCAAACAAGGCTGTGGTAGGTGCCAACGCATTCACCCACGAATCGGGGATACATCAGGACGGTATGTTGAAAGAGAGGAGTACATATGAAATAATGAACCCTGAGAGGATAGGAGCGCATACCCGAATCGTGCTGGGTAAGCATTCCGGGAGACATGCGTTCCGGGAGAAGCTGAAAGAGATGGGATATAAAGTGAGTGACGAGCATCTCAACACACTTTTCCAGAGATTCAAGGAGCTTGCGGAGAAAAAGAAGAATATTACGGATCTTGATGTTCTCACACTTATCGAGGATGGATTCACCAGAAGCCCGGAATTCTCTCTGGAGATTATGCAGATAGTGAAGGGTATGGCCACAGCATCTGTAAGACACGGGGGGAGAAGAGTGGTGGAGCACTCCTTCAACGGTCCCGTAGATGCGATTTACAAGGCGGTGAACTCGCTTCTGGGAGTGGATACGAAGCTCATAGATTACAGAATCTACGGAATCACAGAGGGTAGAGATGCGTTAGGTGAAGCGGTGGTGCGAATAAAATTTGGAGATAGGATATATATGGGCAGGGGTGTGAGCACAGATATACTGGAGGCAAGCCTATTTGCATACGCCAACGCACTGGACACGGCACTTAAGGAAGGTGTGAGAAATGGGCCTGACGATGAGTGAGAAGATACTCTCAGAAAAGGCGAGCGCAAGAGTAAGGGCTGGAGAGATGATTCAGGCGAGGATAGATTTTCTTCTGATGAACGATGTTACTGCACCCCTAGGCATAAAGGTTTTCAAGGAACTCAATCACTGTATATTCGATAAAGAGAGGGTAGCCATAGTCCTAGACCACTTCACCCCAAACAAGGATATAAAATCCGCTGAGCAGTGCAAATATTCAAGAGAATTTGCGAAGAGGCACGGGCTTCCTTATTTCTTTGAAGGGGGCAGTGTGGGTGTTGAACACTGCCTCCTGCCCGAGCTTGGTCTTGTCGTTCCAGGAGATCTCGTGATAGGGGCAGATTCGCACACCTGCACCTACGGTGCGCTGGGTGCCTTTGCAACAGGCGTGGGTAGCACAGATGCGGGTGTGGCTATGGCCACGGGTGATGTGTGGCTTCGTGTGCCGGATAGCATTCTTTTGGAGTACAAGGGTTCACGCAATCCATGGGTGATGGGGAAGGACCTTATTCTCCATGCCCTGGGGGACCTTGGAGCGAGCGGAGCACTTTACAAGGCGATTGAATTTGAGGGTGATGCGATACATGAGCTCTCCATGTCAGATAGGTTCACTATGAGTAACATGGTCATAGAAGCCGGTGCAAAGGCAGGTCTTATGCCAGTGGATGATGTAACTCTTGAGTATGTAAAGCAGAGAGCGAGAAGAAGATACACAAGCTACGAGGCCGATAGCAACGCGGGATATGTGCTTAGAAGAAAATACAATGCAGCGGAGATAGAGCCTCTGGTGGCGTTTCCCAATCTTCCGAGCAATGTGAAGAAGGTGAGCAAAGCTGCTAGAATGGATATAAAGCTGCATCAGGTCTTTATCGGTTCCTGCACAAATGGAAGATACGAGGACCTGAAGATTGCAGCCGAGATTCTTGATGGTCATGAAGTTGCCGATGGACTTCGTTTGATTGTGCTTCCCTGCTCCCCTCAGGTGTATCTTAAAGCTCTAAAAACAGGAGTGCTTGAGACCATACTGTCAGCGGGAAGTGTTATAGGTCCTCCGAGCTGCGGACCGTGCTTGGGAGGGCATCTTGGAATTCTGGCAGCTGGTGAGAGAGCATTATCCACCAGTAACCGCAACTTTGTAGGCAGAATGGGACATCCAGAGAGCAAGGTTTATCTGGCGAATCCTGCAGTGGCAGCAGCCTCTGCCGTTATGGGGAGAATAGCACATCCGGAGGAGGTGATGCGTGCATGATGCTGAAGGGCAGAGTATGGAAATACGGAGATAATGTGGACACCGATGTAATAATTCCCGCAAGGTATCTGAACACTTCAAATCCTCGTGAGCTTGCAGCACATGTTCTTGAAGGTCTTGACCCAAAATTTGCGGAGAAGGTGAAGAAGGGAGATATAATTGTGGCCGGAGAAAACTTCGGTTGTGGAAGTTCCAGGGAGCATGCACCCCTTGCAATAAAGGCTGCGGGAGTTTCATGTGTGATTGCAAAAAGCTTTGCACGCATATTCTATCGCAACGCCATAAACATAGGATTGCCGATAATCGAGGCCCCGGATGCTGTGGAGAGAATTGCAGATGGAGATGTTCTGGAGATTGAACTGTTATCCGGCATAATAAGGAATGTAACGCAGGATGAGGAGTACAGATTTTCTGCATTTCCCGCATTCATCCAGGAGATAATAGAGAGTGGAGGACTCGTTAATTACACGCGTAAAAGGTTTAGGAGGTAAGTGGAGATGAGGAAAATAGCGGTTATACCCGGTGATGGTATAGGCAAGGAAACCGTGCCTGTGGCGCTCGGGGTGCTTCGTTCTCTAGCTCTTCCTCTGGAATTCGAGGAGTTTCCCTATGGTGCAGAGCACTATCTTGCCACAGGAGAGGTGCTCAGTGATGAATCACTTGAAATGCTGAGCGAGTTTGATGCT
>Ga0190329_1000411_pt1 | contig 12666 bp, 15 predicted proteins | sample 48720423_MG_FD_161655 | JGI IMG/M metagenome (GOLD analysis project Ga0190329, IMG submission 161655) | Hydrothermal vent sediment bacterial communities from Southern Trench, Guaymas Basin, Mexico - 4872-04-2-3_MG | ecosystem: Environmental > Aquatic > Marine > Hydrothermal vents > Sediment ... | reverse complement strand
AAGTCCTGATGTAATTAAAAATATGCTTAAGGATCCTTATATGCAGAAAGGTTTTGCAGTGGTGGCAAGGAGCATAGCAGAGTATGGCATAACAAAGCCTCAGAGATTGATTGCACCCTTTATGGTTGTGTGGGATTTTACAAAGCAGTGCAATCTAAAATGCAAGCACTGCTACGCAAATGCCACTCCTTATCCTGCTGAGGATGAATTGAGTTTAGAGGAAAAATTAAATATTGTGGATCAGCTTGATGAAGCTGGAGTAGCAGGATTATCTTTCTCAGGAGGTGAGCCTTTAGTAAACAAAGATTTCTGGAAGGTTGCTGAATATGCATCCACTAAAGGATTCTATCTTACAGTTGCCACTAATGGAACCCTAATATCCGAGAAAGTGGCTAAAAGATTAAAAGATGTGGGAATACGATATGTTGAAATAAGTTTAGATGGGCCAACTGCTGAGATTCATGATGAGTTCAGAGGAGTTAAAGGTGCATTTGATGCAACCATTCGGGGTATAAAAAATGCGGTAGCCGCTGGAATTGATGTGGGAATAGCAACGACAGCAACAAAAGAAAATATAGATTATATTCCAGATATCATAAAACTTGCAAGAGAGATGAAGGTAAGAAGATTCATAGTTTTCAATTTCATACCTACTGGAAAGGGGAAAGATATAATAAAGGAAGACCTCACGCCTGTGGAGAGAGAGAAGCTCATGAAGTATCTTTACGAGGAGTGGAAAAAGGGAGATTTGCAGATTTTCTCAACATGTCCTGCGTATGCGAGAATTTCCATAACTGCAATGGAAAAAGGCACTGGTGATAAGATTTCACCCACTCATTTTGCTGAGGTGGAATTGCCGGCGGAATTCGGTGGCGCTGCAAAAGCACTAACCGAATTCATAGGAGGATGTGGAGCAGGCCGTATATACTGCTCAATTGAACATAATGGAGATATTCAGCCTTGTGTATTTATGCCAATAAAGGTGGGTAATGCCATAAAAGATGGATTTGTGAATGTATGGAAAAACAGCGAGATTTTCAATGCATTGCGTGATAGAGATGCAAAGAATTATGCATGCCACACCTGCCCATTCAGATATGTTTGTGGAGGATGCAGAGCAAGAGCATATGCATATTACGATGATATCCTGGCCCCTGACCCGGGATGCGTTATAATGGAAAAAGAGTGGGAGAAAATAAGTCAAAACTTAATCTTGGAAGGCTAAAAATGAAAATTCTGCTACTATCACCTCCCACAATAAGTGCGATTAAAACAATTGTTGGGACAACTGGCCCTCCTCTTGGCTTAGCATACCTTGCGTCCATGGTGAGGGATGAGCATGATGTTCGCATTGTTGATTCTCTGGCTGAAGACTACACATATGGAGATGTTAAAAGAATAATAAAAAAATACGATCCCGATGTTGTGGGTATAACCTCCACCACATCCATGATGCCCGATGCATATATAGTTGCGAAAATGGCAAAGAGATACAACAAGAATGTGAAAATAGTGATGGGTGGACCGCATGTGACTTTTGTTCCCGAAAAAACATTCCAAGAATGCCCTTACATAGATTTTATAGTGAGAGGAGAAGGTGAAATAACATTTAAGGAGCTTATTGATGCCTTAGAGAAAAACAAAGATCCTTCAAATATTTTAGGACTAAGCATAAACATGGGGGATAAAGTGAAGAACAATCCTCCTCGCCCCCTTATAAAGGATGTTGATACTATTCCAATGCCATCATATGATCTTCTTCCTATGGAGAAATACAAGGTTGATGGGGTTAGATTTGGAACCGTGATGACAAGCAGAGGATGTCCATTTGACTGTGTATTTTGCTCCTCTTCTCTTCAGTTTGGCAAAAGATGGCGCGGACACAGCGATTCTCGGGTAATTGAGGAGCTGAGGATACTTCACGACGAGTACAAGATTCAGGAGATAGAGTTTCTGGATGATACTTTCACCTTGAATAGGCCAAGGGCAATAAGAATTGCAAAGAGAATAAGGGAAGAAGATCTTGACATCTCCTGGTCTGCTTCTTCCAGAGTTGATATTTTCACAGAGGAAGTTGCGCAAGCAATGAAGAAAGCTGGATGTCATACAATTTATTTTGGCATGGAATCAGGCTCTCAGAAAACCTTGGATTTCATAGGTAAAGGAATAACTCCTGAGCAATCAATTTCTGCGGTTAAAAAAGCAAAAAAGCATAAGCTTCGTGCTCTTGGATCTTTTGTCATAGGATTTCCAGAGGAAACAAAGGAAGATATAAAGAAAACGATAAAATTATCAAAGAAAGTGGGTGTGGATTTTGCTCAGTTCACTATAGCCACACCCTATCCTGGAACGAGATTGTGGAAATATGCCTTGGCAAAAAAACTTATATTGACCTTCAACTGGAGAAAATATACAACCCTGAACCCCGTGATGAAACTCAAAAACTTCACCACTCAGCAGATTACAAAAATGTTCCAGAAAGCATATATATCGTTCTATATGCGCCCGTTGTATCTCATTAAAGATTTGATCTTAAGAAAGGGCTTCATATTCAGACGAGCTATTCCCAACGCTATAAAGATGGCAAGTTCTGTGATTGGAAGGTGATTGTAGGAGATCAATATCAGGAGTAATTCAGAACTTATCAGGACTATACTGTGGCACAGGTGATGATTATTAATCTATTCCTTTATAAACATCTATTACCTTTCTTGCTACTACCCTCCAGTCATACTTCTCTCTCACTTTTTGCAGAGCCTTTCTTACAATTTTTCTCTGTAAATCCGCATCATTTAGGAGAGAGAGCATAGCATCCGCCAGTGCTAATGGATCTGATGGTGGAACCAGGATCCCATTACCATTCCTGAGAATTTCTTCTATACCTCCCACCTTTGTGCCAATTACTGGAGTGCCTGATGCCATAGCTTCCAGGATAACTATGCCAAAAGATTCTCCAAATGCCGACGGCAAAACAAATACATCTGCGGATGAAAAAAGAGGATTTAGAAGATTGTCTTGAACATAACCTAAAAACTCCACATTTTCATCGATTCCGAGCGCTTTTGCAAAAGAAGATAGAACAGTTTTTAATTTCCCCTTACCCGCAATCCTCAACTTTGCTTCTGGAACCACTTTCAAAACACTTTTAAACGCTAATAATAGAGTAAAAAGGCCTTTCTTGCTCACAAGTCTGCCAACATACAGGAAAAATGGCTCGTCACCAAACCCCAACATTTCTCGTGCCCTGCGCTTATCCATATTTCTAAATTTATACGTATCTACCCCATTAGGTATAACTATCACGGGCACATCAGTAAAATAAGAAATGAACATTCTGGCTGATTCGCTCACTGCAATTATTTCATCAGCCTTTGAAATCATCATTCTGTATAGGGGATAACTGTAACTTACCGTTTTCCAGAGATATTCGTAATCTGGCATAAAGGATACTGTATGTGTTGTGAGAATACTCCGTATACCAAGCTCTCTCGCAATGCCAAGAGCACTAAGAGGCATTCTTGCAAATGCATGATGCGCATGAATAACATCGAAATTTCCATTTTTTATTATTCCTATCAAATCTTTAGACATCCATGGAGATATGTTGACTCTAAAAAATGGATCTTTTGGTCCTTTAATCACATGCACCGGTACATCTACGGGCATCTCTTCATAATTCCAGTGACTTGTTATTATCTCAACTTCAACACCATATTTACCCAAGAACTCAGTAAGATATCTTACATGCACGGAAACTCCACCACCCCTCGCATCAAACCACTCTGTGACCATTGCAACTTTCATACAAATCCTATGGGGCATATGGGTTAAAATAAAATAAATTTTTTCACCATCTCTGGAATGTTTTATATTCACACATACATCATCTATTCACACCTAAACCAGGCAGAAGAACAGTTTAAATAGATGAATATTATGGTATGTGCTGTGCGGCAGAATCTCAAAAACCCTTACATTCAGGCTATATTTAATCTTGCTATACCTCTTATTTTTAGTTTGCCATTGATATTTCTTATTATGTTTTCATCTAATTTTCCAGCATACCTTGCCACAATAACAACCTTCTTTTTTGCATATGGCACCGGAGAAATATCCTCCATAGTTGTTGGATGTGCTCTTGGCCTCAATCCCTTCATTCCTGCGCTTATTGTGACATATATAGAATCAGACATATCCCTTTTCATCACACTTAATTTCGATTATTTGATAAAAATACCCAGACTGGGAAAATACATCGCTGCATATGAGAAAAAGGCAGAAAATATAATAAAAAAGAGGAAAAGTCTTAGGAATATCAGTTTTTTCTTCATTTTCATAATGATGTTCATTCCATTACATGGCACAGGTGCAATAACTATGACTCTTGTAGGAAGAATTCTGGCCCTCGGAGAAAAAGCAACATGGTTGGCTGTTACTTTGGGAAGTCTCGCCAGATCTCTATTAATCGCATCACTGATATATGTGGGTATAATTTACATTTAGCCTCATTTATGATTCTCAAAATCTCCCTTTTCCTTCCAGTTTTCTTCCACTTTCAACTCGCCTTTCAAAAATGCGTTAACCACATCCCCAACTTTTCCATAGGCACCAAGAATAACGTCAACTCCCAGTTGATTAAAGAACTCTAACGCACGCCTGCCCATACCGTATGCTATCACAATGTCTCCCCCGTTCTCTTTTATAAATCTCGGTATATCTCCGGGTCCATGCTCCGCGAATGGAGTTGGTACACTCTTTACATTTTTTATCTCTCCATTTTCCACAGTGATGAATGTGTAGTATGGCGTGCGTCCAAAGTGCATACTCACCTCACTATCCAACCCTTCTGGACCTGTACTTGGTATCGCAATTATCATAAACCGGGATATTAAAAGGTATTTAAAAATTTTTTGAAATTTTCTTTGATATGCATACCCCCCGATTTCATTTAATGTGTTGCGAATATGCAAAGCCACTGCAGGTAGATTGGATGAGCAAAGTTTGCCGCATAGCCATGTGTTTCCTGAAGTTTCGGCGAGTGCATCCTTAATATTTCATCATTTTTGTTGAACATTTGCTTTTTTTATCTCACCAAAATTTGATTTATAAAATATCGCCACACTAAAGAAGTAAACACTGAGTAATATTAAGCCAGCACCCAATGTTGATAACACAATATTTTTCATTCCATAAATAGTGGCAATGTATCCGCAAATTAACGAAATAATGGAAACTACGAACAAAGACCTCCTGTTTTTTACAATTTCATCCCATAACCCAGATTTCTCATTTTTGTGCAAATAAATAGAAAAATAAATGCCAAAGGAAAGTACTGCAAAACCGCTAAATAACACTAAAACATCAACATATGACATTTAGCTACACCTCCACAACATTTACAGATGTTAAATAGGCATTAACATTGCTATTTGAACCCGCATCTGCACCACCGAGAGCAGCAGATATATGTCGTGCATACAATTCACATCTAATTTTCATCTTCTTTTCCTCCTGCCCCATTAGGTCATAGAAGATAACAACATACATATATATAATCATTACTATTTTGCATTTATATACAATAGTTTTGAGATATATAGCATAAATCCAGAGCTCATATCTAACTGCATTGTAAGTGAGCCGAATTTTGGGTGTTCGGTCACAGAAACATGTGTTTTACCACTTCCCGTGCTATAGAATGATTGATTTATGCAACAAAACACTTTCTAGAAAGTAGAATTTAAAGATAATTTGAAATACCTGTTAGGCATGCCGAAAGTATGTACGATGAGATTTTTCACCCCATAAAAATAGGCGATGTGGAGGTGAATAATCGCGTCATTTTCCCACCAATATCCACGAATTTTGCCCGTGACGATGGACATTTAAGCGAGCTTTTCTTGAAGCATTACATTCGCCGGGCAAAAGGTGAAGTTGGAATGATAATTGTGGAGAATTCCTGCGTTTCATATCCGGAGGGAAAGCACGGAGCATATGAGCCACGTATCGATTCCTGGGAATTCTACGATGACTGGCACAATTTTGCAAAGGAGTTTCAAAATTACGATTCAGTGCTCTCTGTGGAACTCACTCATGAGGGATGGAAGAAGAAGGGCGTGGGATTTCTGAGCGAGGAAAAAATTGGAGAGATAATTGAAGATTACGCCACCGCCGCGGAAATCGCCTGTAAGGCAGGATTTGATATGGTTGAGGTGCAGGGAGCCCATGGACTCCTAGTGAACCAGTTTCTTTCACCGCTCACAAACAATCGCAATGATGACTGGGGCTTGCGGGAGAGATTTGCTATTGAGATGAGAAAGGAAATAGCAAAGCGTTGCGGCTGGGATTTCCCTGTAACAATTCGCCTAGCTGTGGATGATTTTAAAGATGGTGGAATAGATTTGAAAGAGGGGAAACGCCTTGCAAAAGTGCTGAGCGATTATTACGACATGATTCAGGCAGACATCGGGTTAGGACCGAAAGAGCTGAGACTTGAGCCAATGGCATTTCAGCAGGGATGGAGGGCTTATCTTGCAGAGAAGATCCGTCCTCTTAAAGTGCCTGTGGCAGCGGTGGGTATGATTCGTAAGCCGGATGTGGCGGTAAGAATCCTTCGTCATCAGGCAGATATGATTGTTCTCGGAAGAACGCTTATTGCCGATCCAGACTGGCTTATAAAAGTGAAGGAGGGGCGTGTGGATGAAATAAGAAAATGCATAGGATGCAGCGAGTGCATAAAAGCAAGACATGATGAAGATACCGCAATAAGATGCGGTGTCAACCCCCAAGTGGGAAGAGAGATTGAGATACATCCTGCAAAAATAATAAAAAGAGTCGTGATCGTGGGAGGCGGCCCTGCAGGTCTTGAAGCAGCTAGAATAGCGGCAATGCGTGGGCATGAGGTTCATCTTTTCTATGACGAATTTGGAGGCACTCTTAACATAGCATCTCTGCCTCCAGGAAAGGAGAAAATCAGGTGGTTGATTGAATACTACTCCACGGAGCTGAAAAAGTATAATAACATACATTTTCATAATAAAAAGGCACTGAAACAGGATGTTTTGAATCTGGAACCCGATGTTGTTATAATGGCTACAGGTTCCAGATCAATGCTTCCCTTCCCTCCTGTAAGAAACTTTGTGTATCTATACGATGAAGTGCTGAGAGGTGAGGTAAAGTTTGAGAATAAGAATATAATCGTTGGTGGAGGAGGGCTGGTGGGCTGTGAAACCGCCAACCTTTTAGCAGAGAATAATAAGGTGATTATCGTCGAAATGTTGCCTGAAATAGCCATTGGTATGGAAACTTTATCCAAAAAACATCTTTTGCAGGAATTGAAGAAGAAAAATGTAAAGATATTGACTTCCACGAAAATCGTGGATATTTCGAGAAACAGAGAAGTAATTGTTGAGAGAAATGGTCATCAGTTCGTTCTGAAGGCCGATGCCCTGGTGGCCGCTTTCGGCGTGCGTTCTTTCGTGCCATTCACTCTGGAAAACATACCCACGATTGTTGTGGGAGATGCTAAAAGTGTTAGAAATATATACAGTGCTGTCAACGAGGGTTTTCAGGCTGCAATCACGCTTTAATTCATCTGAATCTCCTCTCCAGCACTCTTTTATGCACAGCAATTCCACCAAAGAGGAATAATAAGGTGAAAAACAAAAGCATAACAAAATCGAGCCATATTGAAAAATAGCCACCGCTACCGATAGCCCATCTGAGAGAATCCACAAAATATGTGAGTGGAGAGAGATATGAGAGAATTTTCCCGTATTCCGGGAGCTTTGAGAGCGGAACAAATATTCCACTGATGAATAACAAAGAGAATTTCACCAGAGAGGAGAGCATCATGACATCCGCAGGCACATCTGTGGGGGGATAAGATGACATGAGTATGGTGAGTGAAGAGAAGCATAGAAGCCCCAGTACAAGCGCGATAAGAAAGAGTAAAATGTTAATGCTCACCGAAAGATAAATGGCAGAAAGAGATATAGCGAGAGATATTAAAAGACCGAAATAGAAAGAGGCTTGCATATCTCCGAGCAAAACAGTTGTTATGGAAATGGGCGTGGATAGCAATCTCTCAAATGTTTTACTTCTCGCCTCCCAAGGTATTATGGTGGGCCCAACAGCCGTTGAGGTGAAGAACACGGTCATGGAGAGAAGAACCACGAAGAGTTCTCTGGATGGTAGATTGCGTCCTATCAGAAAAGCGGCAAACATGAATAGAGGGAAGAGAAGCCCCATTATTATAACTGGTCCCTTGAGATAGAAGATGAGCATATCCTTTTTTGCTATGGCAAAGGATCTCTTAAGTTGAGAAATTGCCTCATTCACTCTCATCACCCACAAGATATACAAATGCTTCCTCCAGCGTTGGTGTACGGGTCGTAAGAGAGACTACCTTTAATTTATTCTTCTCTGCATAATGCATAATTTCCTTAATCACATCATCCGGGCAGCGGGTGTGTATTCTCACCTTATCTCCTGCAATCTCTATTTTCTCCCCGTAAGTAAAATCTTCTGGTTTGAATTTGAAAGGTTCGAAGGATACTTCAATCACTGTATGCTCCTTACTCATGCTCTTTATTTTCTCCGGGGTGTCTATAGCAACAATCTTTCCATGATTTATTATTGCTATTCTATTACATAATTCATTTGCATCATTCATATTATGCGTGCTCATGAATATTGTCTTGCCTCTTCTGTTTTCTTCCCGTATTATCCTTTTAATCAGCCTTGCACTCATAACATCCAAGCCTGATGTTGGCTCGTCCAAAAATAGCAGCTCAGGGTCAGAAAGAAGAGCCATCGCGAGAGATAATCTCTGTCGCAATCCCTTTGAGAAGGAGCACACCTTTTTATCCTTCTTATCATAGATCCCGAAGAGATGAAGGAGTTCCTCTCCTCTCTCACTTATCTCTCCCTTTCTCATTCCGTAAAGCTTGCCCATAAGAAATAAGTTCTGCATTGCGGTTAAGTCAATGTATGGATTTGCCATTTCTGGCACTACACCTATATTTTCCTTTATCCTTAAAATATCTTTTGTCATATTCAGTCCAAATATTCTTATCCATCCCTCGCTGGGTTTGAGAATTCCAGTGAGCATCCTTATGGTGGTGGTTTTGCCTGCACCATTGGGCCCGAGAAATCCAAAAATTTCACCCTTTTTAACACGGAAACTTATATGGTCCACTGCAAGAAATTCGCCATAATACTTGGTGAGATCCCCAGTCTCTATCACATCCACATAATGAGGAATGTGAGGAGAGTATTTCAAATTTACCAAAAATTCCCGCCCCGTGAGTTTATACCTTTTTATCAGAGGACATCTCCACACCGTATTCCTTGGCAGTCTCAATCAACTGCTTCGCAAATTTTTCCTTCAGCATTTCCCTAACCTTTATGAATATCTTGTACTTCCTTGCGGCTTCTCGTGCAACCTCAGGTGGAGGGAATTCTATCGCTCCTACAGGACACAGATTTGCGCATGTTTGACACCCCACAAGGCAGTGATATGGCTGTGCAACTATAGGCTTTCTTGTGACAAGGTCATATGAATACACTCCACGACCGCATATAACAGCACACAATCCGCAACCTATGCAGACTGCTGGGTCTACTTTTGGATACCATTTTATTTCCTTACGCGGCACTTCAAACCAGTAATCAAACTTTTTATCACTCATAGACTCACCATAGAGACATGGCAGAGAAGTATTTCAAATTTTTTTGAAGTAATTGTTTAATACTCCTCTTTTATATAGATTCTCATGGCTCCAGTAATTCCGGAGGACATTCGGAAGGAAATTGAAAAAAAGGGTGGATTGGGAAGAATTCTGAATTCCCTCCCTTCCAGAAAAGAACTGGAAAAAAAAGCTAAAATTCATTCAGCACTTGGTGACCCCTTCAGGCTCAAGATTCTCTGTTTTCTGGGAATTCAATCTTCCTGCGTGTGCTTGCTGCGAGATATAGCAAATATTTCGTACTCCAAGCTCTCCTACCATCTTTCAATTCTCAAAAATTCGAATCTAATAGAGGGAAAAAAGAGAGGAAACTATGTGATTTATTCTCTAACTCCCCAAGGAATGCGATACTATGAAGAGCTCTGTAAAAAAGAATAAGGTTATTCTGCTGATAGGTTTCTCTCCCGATGAAGCGGAAAAAATAAAGGAGCATGTAGAAGGAAAGCTATGCATAATGCATCATGAGTTTCTTCAATGGACTCTTGAGGATGTAATAGAGAGTTGCAGAGAAGACGACTATGAAAGCTGGGGTGAGGACAGGATAGTCATTCTCCACGGATATGAAAAAGAGGAGGCTGTCAAGATAATGAGAAGAATAAAAGAGCTCATGCCATATCACATAATCTTTGCCACCACAACACACACCTCTCTTCAATGGAAACTTGAAAATTTAATCGATGAACTCAGAGAAGAGGATCTATACTTCTCCCGAAATTACGGGGCGAGAAAATGAAATATGTAGTTGATTCCTCAGTGTTAATCGAAGGATTCTTGCCACCATCTAACTGGGAGATAATCATTCCCCCATCCATCCACGAGGAGGTTAGAAGAAAAGGCTTGGAATTCTCAATTTTTAAGATAATTTCTCCCCGCAGAGAGTTCATTAAAAAGGTACGGGAGATTGCAGAGAAAAGCGGCGATTTATCGATTCTCTCTCGTGCGGATATTGAAGCCCTTGCACTTGCACTTGAGGAAAGTGCAATACTCGTAACAGATGACTACGCAATGCAGAATGTTGCTGAATATCTAGGCATAAAATGGCTCTCCGTGCATCAGAAAGGTATAAAGGAGAGGAGACGCTGGAAATGGAGATGCACCTCATGCGGACGCTATTTCAGCAAATATTATGAAAAATGCCCTGTCTGCGGTGGAGTGCTCAAAAGAGTAAGGCTCAGGTAACTTCAATTTTTTCATCAATTTCCACAACCATACCGTCATCTGCGGCTATGGTTCTTATCCCCGTTTCCTTCCATATCCAGTCCGCCTGAAAATCAGGATTTTCCTCTATCATCTTGAGCCCGAAATGCGTGAGGATGGCTATCTCCGGCTTCACACCCTTTATTATCTTTGCTGCTTCGTCAGTGCTCAGATGATAGGGTATCTTTGCACCCAATGGTCTTGTTACAGGTAAAATCAGAACTCTTGTCCCCCTGTGCTGGAGAATAAGCGTTCTATCATAGTCCGTATCCGCTATGTAGGAAATAATTCCCTGTGAGGTTTTGATTTTAAATCCTATAGTGGTCGGGTCATTGTGAAACGACTTTGTGGCTCTGATTTTGAGATTCCTGCTTCTGTATTCATCACCGGGCTGCATTCCAAGAACCTTATCTACCAGACCCATATGGTATTTGGAGATTACGGGGTCATAAATATCATAGCCCTCAATAACGCTTTGGGAGCCAAGTAGCACCCCCTTTTTCTTTGTACCCCCATTGGTAATTCCTTCAATTAAAACTTCCACATCCGTATAATGGTCCGTATGTGCATGAGAAACCGCAATTATATCAGTTTTAGTGGGATTAACGCCAAACCTGTGCATCTGCACCAGAGCACCTGGGCCTGGGTCTATGTGTATTCGCAGCTTATCCTCTATGTACACGCCTCCAGTAGCACGAACCTGATATATGGTTGCAAATCGTCCCCCACCAGTACCCAGAAAGATAACTCGAGCCACTTTTAACCCAATGGTTTTCTTGAATATAACCTTTAGGTTTAGAGGCACACGACGAAAATTCCCTTATGCCCTACCTCTCTTCACCAACTTTTCTTCTTTTGTGATGGCCAAGGGCTGCAAATACGGCAGTGGTAAGCAGCATAATTGTACTAACTATCCACAGCCATTTTGCTAATGAGATATGAACTGCAATCAGGCTGCTGTTCACACCCTCTCCCAAATAGCTCACAGCGGTCACATAGTAATAGTATCTCTTTCCAGTGCTCACATTCCTATCAGTGTAAGTATACTTAATTATGCAGGTTCCCACATCCTCCGGATCTTTAGGTTTCTCTATCTTTCCAATAAGTTTCATATTCCCAGGTTCTGTGCCACGATAGATGTAAAAGCTTTGCAGTCCGGTGCTTATATTCACCGGGTTGTAGAGCCAGCGTAGCTTCACGCCATTTTCCCATAAGTGGCCACCGTGGCACCTGCGTGATCCCGCAGCCCTCTGCTAGGCTCCTCCGCTATCTCCATACTCATCTCCTCTAAATTGCTCACCTTTTTTTCTCCGTTTTCCTCTGAGAACTAATATAATCATCGCAGAAATGCCAGCTAGAATACCAATTATCCAAAGAGTATAAGATAGCGAGTTTTTTATGATGATATCTATATTATATTGTAGGTATCCCTCAACAGAGTTCCACAAAAGGTTTCCCTGTGAATCTACACTCAGATTGTGCCCCCAGTAAACCTTAATGGTTACATCCTCTGCGCCCAAAGGTCCTCTTTTTTTCGCAGCTCTTAAATAAATCATGAGCTCTTTAGACTCACCTGGTGATAGCTGAAAATAATTATCGGATAAATTGCAGATTGTATGTCCCTGCATCTCCACATATACTGCGTCCACATAAATCTGGAGAGTTTGATTACATACATTTTTTATTGTAATTTTTGCTATTTTTCCCCTCCCACTGGTAT
>Ga0190329_1000407_pt1 | contig 12763 bp, 11 predicted proteins | sample 48720423_MG_FD_161655 | JGI IMG/M metagenome (GOLD analysis project Ga0190329, IMG submission 161655) | Hydrothermal vent sediment bacterial communities from Southern Trench, Guaymas Basin, Mexico - 4872-04-2-3_MG | ecosystem: Environmental > Aquatic > Marine > Hydrothermal vents > Sediment ... | reverse complement strand
AACCCATGCGATCCGTAAAAAAAACTGCATCCCCATTGGGAATCGCTTCCAGAGTACCAAGATTCGGGAACTCGATTGCATGGACAAAGGCGTCATCATGTTGTATAGCGCTTGGAATTTCGATGATCTGCCGGTCCCTGATAATTCTTCCTTCCCGCATGGTGGAACTCAAGACCCCCCGCCAGATCCAGGACAGCTTGTAATTCATGGGATTGGTGCAGGCCTTTTTTTCCGGGAACCCGCCACAATAGGATTTGATCATAGACAGGCTGTCAAACCGGGTTTGTGCATCCCCGCAAATCACAAGATCTATTCCAGGATCCAGCCCGCATTCGGGCATGATGGTGATCCCGGCTTCTTTTGCCTTTTTGTCCAGGGTTTTTATGTCATACATATAATTGGTGTTCACCACAGGCACCTTTGCTTCCAGTGCCGCTTCATTGACATGGGTCTTAAAATCTTTTGGCAGAAGATCAATGACCACATCCACTTTTTTGTACAGGTTCAAGAGATCTGATTTATTTTGAGCATCAATTTTTGCCGTGGTAATCTTTCCCATATCTGTAAAGGTTTCAATTTTTGACAATTCGTCAAATTGGATATCTGCGCAGATAATTTCAGAAATCTCTGCATCTGATGCCAGATCGTACAAAGCGGTTCTTCCCTGAATACCGCACCCGCCAAGAACAAGAATTTTCATGATTTTCCTTTTTTTGAAATTTTTTACGTAGTACAGGTCAAGGCCTGTTTATTTTAATACACACGATCGATGATCCTTATTTTTTTGTCAAGCATTTTCTATCAAATGATGTTTGCCAAAAAATTGTGTTCTGTTATAATGATTTTTTTTTAACTTTAAATCAAAAAGGCAATCTGAATTTTGAAAATTACTGATACACAGCCCCATGTGCTTTCCAATTTTATTCGTCTTTTACCCCATGACAGACTGATTGAAACAAGACCCGGAAGAACGTTGATGGAATCACTCATGAATAAAAGTATTTTTTTAAGATCTGATTGCGGTGGCAAAGGGGTCTGTAAAAAATGTCAGGTCAAGATTGTTGCAGAAAACGGTGACATTGAAGTTAAAAAAGCCTGTCAGGTTATTATTTCTGAAGATATTTCAATTGAGATCCCGGCATCATCCATGCTGTCCTCTCATATTATTACGAAAGCGGGAGTATCCCTTCCGAAATCATTCAAGGACAGGTTCAAGACTATCCACGGAAAAGATGCTTATGGCATTGCCGTGGATCTTGGCACAACAACCATTGCCGTATATTTTTGTAATATTAGGAAAGGCAAGGTCCTTTCATCTTTAGCTGTAAAAAATCCCCAGGCGCTGTATGGGGACGATGTCATGAGTCGAATCAGTGCCATTGGCCAGGAAGAAAAAAATCTTGGGCAATTGCAAAAATTGGTTGTTAAAGCAATAGAGTGGGGGGTTAAAGAACTCTCAGTATCGCTTGATCTTAAAAAAGAGATGATTTCTCAAATGGTGATAGTGGGCAACCCAACCATGATCCATATTTTTGCGGGCGTTGATCCAAAATCCATTGGTGTTTCTCCTTATCAGCCTGCTTTTCATGAAGCAAAAAATATCCAATCAGATGATCTGGGATTTAAACTAAAAAATTTTTCAATTCAATTGCTGCCCCAGGTTTCCGGATTTATTGGCGGTGATATCCTTAGTGCAACACTGGCGGTTGATCTTGAAAATCAACCCGAAGGAACCCTGCTGGTAGATCTGGGCACCAACGGAGAACTGATGCTGAAAGGGAAAGATCAGCTTTTTGCGACATCCTGCGCCACGGGCCCGGCATTTGAAGGTGCGACCCTGTCTTGTGGAATGCAGGCAATCCCCGGTGCTATCAATACCGTTCAAATAAACAGCAAGGAAAATTTGTCCGAATATACCCTTATCAATCCGTCAAATTCTTCTGAATTGAAACCCTCTGGAATTTGTGGAACCGGTGTTATCAGTGCGGTAACCCAATTTTGCCAAAAGAAAATTATAAGCTCGGGCGGTGCGTTTCAAAATGGGATGAAGCAATATATTATCGCTCCGGCGAGTGCTTCTCAGGATGGGTCTGCGATTTTTATCAGCCAGAAGGATATTCGGTCTGTCCAGCTAGGTAAGGCAGCATTGATTACCGGGATTGAGTTTCTTCTAAAGGAAGCAGGGCTTGATACACCTGAAAAAATTATTATTGCCGGCGCTTTTGGATCGTTCCTTGACAAAAAAGATATGATGTCTCTGGGAATGATCCCGACCATGGATTCTGGCAGGGTAGAAGTTGCAGGGAATTCAGCCGGCGCCGGCGCCATTATGGCGCTGTGCGATACTGCTTTTCTTGATAAAGCGATACAGATAGCCAATAAGGTTGTGGTGGTGGACCTTGCCTGTAATCAGGATTTTCAGGACGTTTTTGTTAAACAGCTAAGTTTTCCTAATATACCGACAAAATCTTTTTAAGATCAAGCCCGTATTTTCTCATGCGGTTCCAAACGGTTACCCGGTTGATATTAAGAATTTCTGCCGCCTTTGTCTGATTGCCGTTTGTCTGTTTGAGGGCTTCGATTAATTGTAATTTTTCATTGGGCATCACATCATCTACAGTTAAGTGAAGGGCAGGATAGGGGGATATCTTTTGTGGTATACTGATTTTTTTGGGTAAATGATCTAATTGGATAGTGGCCCCTTCAGTGATAACAAAAGAATACTCCATTGCATTTTTAAGCTCCCGGATATTCCCCGGCCACTGGTAATCCATAATCGCTTCCATGGCATCATGGGCTAACCCTTTTATTGTTTTACCGGTTGTTATATTTAAATGATGGATAAAAGAATTAATTAATAAAGGGATATCTTCCTTTCTGTCTCTTAAGGGCGGCAGGTGTATCGGGATGACGTTAATTCTGAAGAGCAGATCTTGTCGAAATTCATTTTTATCTATCATCTCATCAAGATTCTTGTTTGTGGCTGTGATGATTCGCACATCAACTTTGATGGATGAAATATCTCCTACTCTTTCAAATTGTCCTGACTCAAGAACTCTTAAAAGTTTGGTCTGAATAGACAAAGGGATATCACCGATTTCATCCAGAAAAAAATCACCTTGGTTAGCAGCTTCAAACCGGCCCACACGATTGCTGTAAGCTCCTGTAAATGCGCCCTTGATATGACCGAATAGTTCACTTTCCAGAATGGCTTCATTCAATGCCGCACAATTAAGTTGAATAAAAGGCCCGTTCTTCCTTGATCCACATAAGTGAATGGCATTGGCTACCAGTTCTTTGCCGGTTCCGCTTTCACCCAGAATAATAACAGGGGCATTACTTTGAGCCGTTTTTCGTATCATATTAAAGACTGTCTGCATTTCAGAAGATTTTCCCACTATGCCTAAAAAATCGCTTTCCTGATCGCATTGTCGGGAAAGGATATGAACTTTTTCATCCAGTTTGGTAATCTCTGAAATATCCGTTAAGGTTTCTACAACACCAATGGCTGTTCGATCTTCATCCCACAGTATGGATGCATTTTTCAAAATCGGTAAAAAATTGCCATTCTTGCATTTAACAAGACAGCGGCATTTTTTTATATCCTGCTGGCCCGGTTCAAATAATTTACACCAGATAGAGTGTTTGTTGGTTTGCATAATATGTTCACAGGCATCACAGCCCAATATTTCACAGGACATGCCAATGGCTTCTTTTGATGTATACCCTGTCAGCGTTTCAAAGGCTTTATTCACCATTAAAATAGATCCTTCGGGACCGATAAACATTAGTCCATCGTTAATGGTATTCACAATTTTTTTCCAGAAGATATTCATCTCATGTTCATCCATGCGCTATCCTTTCCAATATCTGTTTAATCGTTTAAACGACTATTAAAATAGTGTTACTATTTAAACATGTGTTTAAATAGTATTTAACGTTTAAACAGTCAAGTCAAAATTAAAAAATTAATTATTTTATATAAAAACAGTGACTTATATCTAACATCGTTTTTTATGACTGCAACGGTACACCTGTTGCAAACATTATTTGTTATAATTTTATAGTTTAATAATGGGAGTTAACTATGGCATCGAAAATTGTATTAGATCTTAAGGGAGTAATTTTCCCTCTTAATTTGCTCAAATGCAAAAGTTGCCTTAAATCCATGGAAAAAGGGGATATCGTGGAGATTATGCTGACAGATATTGATGTGGTACAGGATTTGATTATGATTGTTAACCGGTCTCGTGATGAAGTTATCTATAAAAAAAAGATGGCAAATTGTATCTGTCTTGGGATCAAAAGAGGTTCAAGAAATTAAATTTATCAGATGTTTTATATAAATTAAGGAGGGAAAATGCAACTTAGTAGACGGAATTTTTTTAAATTCATGGGAGCAGCCGGTGCCTCTGCCGCAGCGCTGCCCTCATCTGCCGGTGCATGGGAGTCAAAGGCACCACCCGATCCATATGGATGCCTGGTGGATTTGACCCGGTGCGTTGGCTGTCGTAAATGCGAGGAGGCCTGTGCCCGGGTGAATGGTCTGCCCACACCGGAAAGGGTCAATTGTCAATGTACCATTTTTGACAAAAAAAGAAGACCGGATCACAAGGCATATACGGTGGTCAACCGGTATTTTACAGGCAAGCTGGACCAGTTTGACAAGCCCATGCCTACCTTTGCCAAGGTTCAGTGCATGCATTGCCAGGACCCGGCCTGCGTATCGGCCTGTATTACCGGGGCAATGCACAAGGATGAGACCGGAAGCGTCAGATATGATGTGGATAAATGTATTGGCTGCCGTTATTGTATGGTGGCCTGTCCCTTTGAAATCCCGGCCTATGAATATAACAACCCCATCACGCCAAGGGTGATGAAATGCACCTTCTGTTACGACAGAATTTCCAAGGACGGCGGTGTTCCAGGCTGTGCCACCATTTGCCCCACGGAAGCCATAACCTTTGGCAAAAGAGCATCTATTTTAAAGGTAGCCAAAAAAAGGCTGAAGGAAAATCCCGGCGTCTATATAGATCATGTGTATGGTGAAAAAGAGGTGGGAGGAACATCCTGGCTTTATATTTCTTCTGTGCCCTTTGAAAAAGTAAATCTGCCCGTATTATCGGAAAAACCTTCACCCAAACTTTCCGAAACCATACAGCATTCGCTGTTCAGTTATCTATGGTCACCCATAGCACTCTTTGGGGTTTTAGGAGCGGTTATGTACAAATCAAATAAAGTTCAGGAAAAACCACAAAATAAAGGAGGCGCCTGATGGATCATAAAGCAACTCCTTTAAATAGAAAATTCTGGACACCCGGTGTGCTGGTGATGCTGGTTTTTATGATTGCAGGCGCTATCTCCATTCTTGCAAGATTTACCGGTGGTATCGGCTATGTCACCAACTTGACCAATGCCAGGCCCTGGGGGCTCTGGGTTGGAGTGGATGTGGCAACCGGTGTTGCCCTTGCTGCCGGCGGTTTCACCACGGCTGCTCTGGCCCATATTGCAGGGAAACATTATTATGAACCCATTACCCGGCCGGCACTTTTAACGGCTGTTTTGGGTTACACCTTTGTGGTTCTGGGGCTTTTGGTGGATATTGGACGGTCCTGGGCCATCTGGAAACCCATATTTAACTGGAACACCAATTCAGTCCTTTTTGAAGTGGCCATGTGTGTGATGGTTTATCTCCATGTGCTGTATTTTGAATTTTTCCCCATTGTTGCAGAACAGTTCAAGGGCCGGGTCAACCTTCCGGGTATCCTTTCCTCACTCAACGGGCTGGTGGACACGATATTGAAAGTGGGGGATGCCGTCATCGGTAAAGTCATGTGGGTGTTTATTATTTTAGGGATCGTTCTATCCTGCATGCATCAGTCCAGTCTTGGGTCACTCATGCTGGTTGCGCCTACCAAGCTGCATCCGCTGTGGTACACACCGATTTTACCCCTTTTGTTTCTTACCTCGGCCTTTTCCGTTGGGTATCCCATGGTGGTTTTTGAAACAACCCTTGCTACATCTTCATTTAAGCTGGAGTCTGAAATGAACATTCTGGCTCCCCTGACACGGATTACCATTTTTATTTTGGGAACTTATATGTTCCTCAAACTTGGGGATATGGTTTACAGGGGAACCTATGTTTACCTTCTGGACGGAACCCATCAAACCAATTCCTTCATTGTGGAGATACTTTTTGGCGTGATGATTCCCTGGACAATGCTACTTTTTGACAGGGTCAGAAACTCGAGAAGAGGTGTTTTTATTGCCGCATCTTTGATTGTCTTTGGTGTGGTATTGAACCGGATCAATGTGTTCATCGTAGGATATAAACCGCCATTGAGTGAAAATGGATATTTCCCTGCATTCGGAGAAATTCTGGTCACTTTAGGGCTTATCGCAACATTGATGTTTATCTATAGATTTGTTGTGACCTATCTGCCTGTTTTACAGGCACCCAAGGAGGTGTCGTAGTGATAAAGAAAATTATTTTCTTCGTTGGCCTTGCGACCCTGACGACTGCCCTGTGTATGGCAGATGTCTGGAAAGCGCCTGATCAGGAGAAAGCAAAGGAAAGGGCTAAGGAGGTCGTCTCCTTTATTAAGGAATACAAGGATGACCATAAGATTGCCCGGAAGATATCTCTGATGGATGCCGGTATTTCCTTAAAAGATGTTCAAGACGTGTACTTTTTAATGGACAGCCCCATTATCAAAGACCGGGAAGACCATTACGGGCCTGTCAGATTTTCCCATAAACGCCATGCAAATTTAACCAATGACTGTAGTAAGTGCCATCATTACCGGCCAAAAGATAAAGCCGCATCGGAAACAACTCGGTGCTCGGCCTGTCATCAGGACTCTTTTAATCCGGATCATCCGGAACGGATCGGCCTTAAAGCTGCCTATCATCAACAGTGTATTGAATGCCACCAGGAACAAGCCAAGGGGCCTGTGGACTGCAAAGGGTGTCATTTGCAGAATGTTCCGGATCACAAAGAACTGGTAAAATTGCCGGACAACCCGGATGCATTCCAGGTGACGGCCGAATGTCTGAGGTGTCATGATACCCAGGCAGAAGATATGCTGACCACCGCCCACTGGCTGTGGAAGGGCCCTTCTCCCTATACAACCGGGCATAGAAAGGACATCATGCACGGCAAGGGGAGCACGGCCCTGAACAACTACTGAATTAGTCCCATCAGCAACGAGGCTCGTTGCACAAGTTGTCATGCAGGATATGGTTGGAAAGACAATAGTTTTGATTTTACCGATAAGACAAAAATGGATTGTTTGGTGTGCCATGATACCACCGGCAAATATAAAAAAGCAGGGCCGGCAGCCGGCATGCCTGCAAAAGATGTTGATTTGAAATTGGTTGCCGAAAATGTGGGGCATTCAAGCCGCGCCAGCTGCGGTGCCTGTCACTTTAATGGTGGCGGTGGAGATGCCATCAAACATGCGGATCTGTCAAGGCAGCTCCTGGAACCCAGCAGAAACTGTGACGTTCACATGGGGGGGTATGATTTTACCTGTACCGAATGCCATCAAACAAGAAACCACAAGATCTCGGGCAGAAGCTCATCCGTACCGGTAGCCGAGGGTAAGGTAACCTGTCAGGATTGTCATTCAGACGAACCCCATTATTGCGGGAGCGTTTTGGATCATCATTTAAATAAGCATGCGGAAACACTTGACTGTAATGTCTGCCATTCACCGGTTTTTGCAAAATGCAAACCCACCAAGACCTGGTGGGACTGGTCCAAGGCCGGTGACAAAAACCGCAAGTCCAAAAAAGACAAATACGGCAAGCCTGATTATAACAAGAAAAAGGGTGAATTTAAATGGGGCGAATCTGTGGTCCCTTCCTACGCATGGGATTCAGGTTATATGAAGCGTGTATTAATAGGCGATAAGGTGGATATAAATTCAGATGTTATCAATATCACCGAGCCTGTAGGTTCCATCAAGGATCCAGCTTCCAAAATTGTTCCTTTTAAAATAATGAAGGCTGTCCAGGCCATTGATGCGGATAATGATTATATTCTTGTCCCCCATCTTTTTCCCAGGAACAAGGAAGACAGTACAGCCTACTGGAAACATTTTGACTGGGAAAAAGCGTTCCAGGATGGGATGAAAGCAGTTGGTCTTGACTACAGCGGGTCATACAAGTGGAAAGAAACCTGGATGTACTGGCGTCTGGATCACGAGGTAATGCCGAAAGAAATGGCCTTATCCTGTGTTCAGTGTCATGACAGTCTTAAAGGGGATAAAACCTGTAATCGCTGTCATCAGGACAATCGTAACATTGATTTTAAGAACATTGCTCATAAAGGAACAGACTTTTCCTATATGAAGTCACAGGGAAGGGATGTGGAGCATTTGATCAATAAAACCGATTATATTAATTTTAAAAAACTGGGATATAAAGGTGATCCCATTATTCATGGGGGTCGATTCACAAAAATGCCCATGGGGTATGAAAAACACGAATAAACAATTTGTTTATTCGTTCCATCTTAAGCCTGATATACTCGTAATTTTACCTGGTATATCAGGCTTTTTTCTGATACAGTTCAAAGCATTAACTCCAAATTATTCTTTAAAAATTGACATCTTAAAAAAGGAATTTCTATTTTAATCATTCCTTTTAAAGGGGGCAGTTATGGCTCTGGTTCAAATCGAAAATGTTTCAAAAATATATCAGACAGGTGAAGTTGAGGTTGCTGCCTTAAGCGATATTAACCTGTCCATAGAAAAATCATCATTTGTTTCCTTTGTAGGCCCTTCAGGAAGCGGAAAGACGACCATGTTAAATTTGATAGGGTGTCTTGATATGCCGACCCAGGGAAAGATTCTTGTTGACGACAGACAGGTGGGTAATTTTAACCGACAAGAGAGGGCTGTATTCCGGGGCGATGTGATCGGTTTTATTTTTCAGTCCTTTAATCTATTTCCGGTATTGACCGCTTTTGAGAATATCGAATATCCGCTGGTCATGATCAAGAATGAACCCGAAAATAAAAGGAAAGAAATGATTCTTAATGTTCTCGATTCTGTAGACATGCTGAACCAGAAAGATAAATTTCCAGATCAATTATCAGGGGGGCAGAAACAAAGAATTGCCGTTGCAAGGGCGTTGGTTACTCAACCCAAGCTGGTGATGGCAGATGAACCTACGGCAAACCTTGATAAGGCATCTTCCATAAATGTCATTCGACTGATGCGGGATATGAAAGATAAGTTTGGTACTACGTTTATCTTTTCCACCCATGATCCGCGAATTATGGAAGAGGCAGAAATCATACATACACTTGTTGACGGAAAACTGGCATAGACAAAAGGAGATAAGAAAATGATTCGAATATTTAAAATTGCACTTCGGAATCTCTTAAGATATAAGCGGAGGACCCTGTTAACCTCTCTTTTAATTACATTTGGTATTGTGCTGGTGATTTTGTTTTCCGGCCTCGCCGGTTCTTTTAAAACCATGATGATAGGGCAAATCACCGATTCAAATCTGGCACAAATGCAGATTCATAAAAAAGGATATGTTTCTTCAATTGATACCATGCCGTTAAACCTGACGTTGGATATAAAGCGATACAAGAAAATTGAAGAATTGCTTTCAAGTCATACAGAAATACTGGCCTGGGCCCCCAGAATTAAACTTAATGCCATGTTAAGCAATTTTACCGATACGACCAATATCCGGTTGAATGCCATAAGTCCTGAAAAAGAAGTACTGGTCTGTCCGGATGTGGGAACCCGGATGACATTTGATAAAAAAAGAGAGCCCGGGGAATTGTTAACTCCAGGTGAGGTGATTATCCCGGAAAAATTGGCCAAAGGGATGAAACTCAAAATTGGCGACCCTATCGTGCTGGTTGCAAACAATAAAGACGGCAGTGTGAATGGGTTGAACTTTACCATTGCCGGTATTATTGAGAGTATTTTAGGCCCCCAGGGAAAAGAAGGGTATATGCATATTAAAGATGCCCAGGAGCTTTTGCGGATGGATAAGCCTGAAATAATTGAGGTGGCCATCCGACTCCATGATTTTGACAAACTTGATAAGGTATACGCAGCGGTTTCTTCAAAATTAGTCGGATTTATTAATAAAAAAGGAATGCCTGAATTTGAAATCCATACCTGGGATAAGCTTTCTCCGTTTTCCAATATTGCCAAAATGATAGATTTTATGACCATTGCAATGAAAATTATTATGATTGCCATTGTACTCATCAGTATTTTAAATGTGATGATGATGTCTGTCTATGAGCGTGTTAGAGAAATTGGAACCATGTCGGCAATCGGAACGTCTCCCGGAAAAATCATGAGCCTTTTTCTGGCTGAAGGACTTTTATTAGGGCTTATCAGTACCATCATCGGCAATATCATTGGATTATCGGGTATAGGGGTATTAAATATTTATAAAATTAGATTTGCCTTTGGTCGCCAGGACAATTTGCTATTGGCTCCCTCAGTAAATTTAACTGAACTTTTATGGGTATCCGGCATTGTTCTGTTTATCTCTGTTTTTGCCAGTCTACAACCCGCCTATAAAGCCTCAAGAATGGAGCCGGTTGATGCATTGGGACATGTTTAACTTACAGGATAAGAAAGGTATGAAAATGAAAAAAATATTAATTATTATTTTTCTGGGTCTGTTTTCAACACTATCGGCATTTGCTTTAGATGGGAATGAAATACTCAGACAAGTCGATCGAAATCTGAACCCTGACAGTTTTGAGATGTACCGGAAACTGATAAATATAGAACCGGATGGCACTAAAAAAGAATTTGTCATGTTTTCCGTGAAAAAAGGCAAAGATAAAATAGCATCGGTCTTCCTTTCACCTGCCAGCGAAAAGGGAAGAAGTACCTTGCGTATCGGAGACAATATGTGGCTATATATTCCGAATGTTGGCAAACCCATCAGAATCACAAGCCTTCAATCTGTAACCGGCGGCGTTTTTAATAATTCTGATATTATGCGGGTGGATTACAGTGCTGAATACAATTGCGAAAAAATAGAGACCATAGATACAGGCTATGCACTCTATTTAAAGGCAAAACTAAAGACAGTTGCATATGAAACTGTTACCATGTTTATTGATTCTGAGAAACTGCTTCCCTATAAGATTGAATGCTATGCTGCATCGGGGATGCTTATAAAAAACCTTTATTTTAAAAACATTAAGGACTTTGGTCAGGGGGTCATCCGTCCCGCACTTATTGAAACAGACAGTCCATTGTATAAGGATTATAAATCTTATATTGTATTTGCAAATGTTAAAAAAAGAGACCTTGCCGATGAAATATTCACCTTGAATTATATGCATAAAATTGATGGGTTGCGATAATAATGAAACATGGTTTTATCCTTTTAACTGCCTGGTTTATGATAGTTTCATTTTACGGAACAGCCGTTTCACAAAACACGGATGACGATCTGATTGATCTGGATCTTGATTTTAAAATTGAGGAAGTTGAAAAAAAACCATATTCGATAAAGGCTGATATTGAAACAAAAGAAACCATAAGATTTTTTGATAGGGACGCACTCTTATTCAAACAAAGATATCTGGATAAAAAAAATGAAGCCACAGCCTGGCAGACAGATCTTGATTTAACAATAGAAGGGCAGTTTCAGAAGGATTTTATTAAATTATATGGCCGTTTCAACGGCCTTCTTTATTATAACGACGATGAAAATTTTGAATCTGAAAGAAAGGTTGAAGAGGCTTATATCTCTTTTCAGCCTTCTTTTTCGCTGGCAATAGACGCAGGGAAAAAAGTGCATAAATGGGGCAAAGGATATGCCTTCAGCCCTTCTGCATTCTTTTCCAGGCCAAAAAATCTTGATGATCCTGATGCAACCTTGGAAGGGTATTATTCCTTGAGTGCTGATTATATCAAGAGCAGGGGAGGTATTCTTCAGACGATTGCCATCACACCTGTTCTCATGCCGGTTAACAGAGATATTAATCATGAGATAGGTCCAAAAGATGAATTCATCTGGGGAGGAAAATTTTATTTTTTCACCCTTGATACAGATATTGATCTAATGTTCTTAGTCAGTGATAATCTTAATAACCACTTTGGTATTGATTTTTCTAAAAATCTTACCCCTTCGCTTGAAATTCATGGGGATGCAGCTTTGGTTAAAGATTATCACCAATATATTATTGATGAATACGGAAATACGAGTAAGCAGGAAGACACGGCATTCAATTTTCTGTTGGGTCTGCGGTATCTTTCACGCCAGGACACGACCTATATATTTGAATATTACCACAATGGACAGGGATATTCCGCTCGGGAATATGAGACGTATCTTTCTTTAATCGAAAGAGGGTTTGATCAGTATTTAAATACATCAAGTCAATCATTGATTTCTCAAAGTAAAACGATGTCAGCTTATTATAATCAGCAGGCTGCCATGAGGGACTATCTGTATTTAAAGGTTTCCCAAAAAGATCCCTTTGATATTTTATATTTTGTTCCGGCAATAACGGTTGTTTATAACATGGAGGATCAAAGTGCGTCCATAACACCCCAACTCACCTATTCTCCTTTGACCAATTTAACGGTGGATTTAAAAACAGGATTTCTTATCGGAAAGAACAAAACCGAATATGGTGAGAAAATAAACAACGCCAAAGTCGTATTATCCATTAAATATTATTTTTAAATAAAACCCGATATTTTTACCATTTAAAAATTATGTTGGTATGTATTTTGCTTTTTTATGGTATCAG
>Ga0190329_1000403_pt1 | contig 12841 bp, 12 predicted proteins | sample 48720423_MG_FD_161655 | JGI IMG/M metagenome (GOLD analysis project Ga0190329, IMG submission 161655) | Hydrothermal vent sediment bacterial communities from Southern Trench, Guaymas Basin, Mexico - 4872-04-2-3_MG | ecosystem: Environmental > Aquatic > Marine > Hydrothermal vents > Sediment ... | reverse complement strand
AATTCTCAATACCTTCACCCGTGCGCCCTGCAAGTATTGCTCCCAAAACTAAAGGACCCTCGATTGTGTATCTAGCAGTTTTGTATTTGTGTAATAGAAGAAGATCCTCCTCTCCAAAATTATCCACCTTTCCTGAATATATATCTATTATTTGTCCGTAACCAGTGTATTCAATGATTTCATTTAATTTTTCTACAGCCCTTACCTTTCTTTCAGGAGGAAAATCTGAGGAGGTGAGGATTTCCATGGCGTAGGCATCTGCAAGATCTCCAAGAATTATCCCCATATTTTCACCAAATCTTTTTGGGCTTCCTCCAAAACCCTTTTTGAGGTGCAGATCCTCATAAATCCTGTGTACGGTCTTCCTTCCTCTTCTCAACTCACTCTGATCCATTATGTCATCATGTATGAGAAGATAGGATTGGATGAGCTCCAGAGATGAGGCTGCCTTTATTATCTCCTCTCCCATACCTCCAAAAAGTTTGTACCCCAGAATCATAAGTATAGCACGGATTCTCTTTCCACCACGCAATGTATACTCCTCCAGAATTTCGCAAGCTTCTCTCGAACTCCAGTGCTCCAGTTTTTTCTTTTTCTCCGCAAAGAATTCTATGAGGTAGCCTTCTATCTTCTCTTTATATTCCCTCATAAGCTCCATGGGATCCATTCTTTCACCTTATTTCCCCATGAGAAAGAGAATAATTAATTTTTCTCACGCAGCACCACGAAGGGCACCAGCATTTCCTCGGGACTCAAACCTCCGTGAAGCCCGCGCATATTCACATTTCTATTCCACGCGCCACAAGAATCAGGAGGGAGAAGAATGTAATCCGGAGCCCTTCTTTCAATTGATGGATGCGCTATGCTTTCACCAAGGATTTCTGATTGTAGCAGCTCGCTTTTTTCAAGCACAGTGCCCATATTTTCGGGAGGTGCACATGAGTAGATGAAAAGGTCCCGGGGTGAGCCACCAGGTGGATACGGACAGTTCCAGGGAATCACCTCTATTTTTTCCATATCCACCTGCCCGTGGTCCGCTGTAATTATGATCATCGCATCGCGGCTTTTCCTCAATTTTTCTACCTCTTTCACAATTTCCATAAGAACCTCCCGTGTCTCAGGGGATTGCACTCCGTACAAATGCTCCGCAGTATCCAGATAATCAAGGTAAAGATATACGAAGTCCTCGTTTCTCTTTCTCAGTAGGAGGAATGCTTCATGCAGGTCTCTGTAGGGTACGATTTCCGCAGTATCCATAAGAAATCTGGTGTATGATGCATCTGCATATTCACTGCGTATCAATGCAGCACTTATCATCCCCTCTTCTCTCAATCTCTGAAATATCGTGGGAAGTGCGAAGAGTTTATTTGGGGAATAACCCATTTTGAGCAGAAGGTCGTTCTCCCTTGATTCCTCTGTCGTGAAGGGTAGCGTTTTTATCACTCCTCCATATTCCTCATAAAACATCCTGAATTCTAGAATTCCGTGCTCTATGGGCTTGAGACCTGTGTAAAGGGTGGTGAGCACATTTGCTGTGGTGCTGGGAAAAAGGGATGTGAGCACTGTGTACTCACTCCACATATCTTCTAGATGGTATTTTTTGAATAGATTCATTCCCAGTGCGTCAATGAGAATAAGGATGAGCTTATCCTCTCTCAAATCTCTGTAATTTTCAAGACTCTGTGGCTCCTGGATACCCAGAATGTTCAGCACCGTGTAAGGTATGTTATACACACCTTTTCTAAAATCGGGGAACACGGGCATCTCATGCCTCCTTGGAGCGGTATAGCTTCTTTAACATGATTGGCACGGTGAGAGAAGAAATAATAACATACGTAATTGTGAGAGCCATAATCTGGCTTCCTAGAGGTTGTCCGAAAATTCCTTTCCCATAAGCCAGGGTGGCTATAACTAAGGCAACTTCCATTTCAGGGACCATTCCGACTCCAATTCTCAAGGCATCTTTCATATTTACCCCTCCTGTCCTTGCACCTATGGCGCAGCCTATTATTTTGCCTGCAAAAACTATTGGAATGATGGCAAACAAATAAGGGTTGAAATTTTTCAGCATGGGTATATCTACCAAGGTGCCTACATTCACGAAGAAAATTGGGATAAAAAGTGAATAGGCTATTACTTTTATAGGATTTACAATTTTTCTTTCCTGTGCGGATTGACCTATGAAAAGACCTGCAAAGAAAGCTCCAGTGATCATTGCTATATGCGAAATTTCAGCCAAATATGCAAAGAGAAACATTAATCCTAGGGAGAAAGTTACAAGTCCATACGGCCCGTGAAAATATTCATCTGCAAGGTTCATCACCCTATCTATTATTTTAAATTTTCCAAGAAAATAAATGATGAGGAAAAATACACTAAGACCCACAGCCATTTCGATTATCTCTCCATGGCTGAGCACAAGGGTAATAAGAATTATACCAAATACATCATCGGCCACGGCTGCTGTTAAAATTGTGTTGCCCACTTTAGTATTTAATATCCCAAGATCCATAAGGGTTCTCACAGTAACACCCACGCTCGTTGCTGTGAATATGGTGGCTAGCACAATCCCTACTTGTATTGTTATGTGAAGAATGAAGTGTGCAAAAAGAAAAACTAAAATGAAGGTAGTAACAACCCCAACTGCTCCTGTAAGCAAACCTGATTTACCACTCTTTTTTAAATCCTCCAGGTTTGTCTCCATCCCCGAAAGGAAAAGAAGAAGAATTATTCCGGTGTCGGCAAAAAATTGAAAAGCTGGATGTGAAACTTCCAGATTTAAGGAGAAGTTATAGTTACCGATAATTTGCGTGTCTGGTACCAAAAAATTAAAAATTGAGAAAATTATCCCTATGAGAATTTCTCCTATAACGGCAGGTTGATTTTTCTTCATAAACAATTCGTCAACTATTTTAACAAGAATCAATGCTAGGGCAAGCTCAATCAGCATTTTTAACACTCTCGATCCAAGAAATTATCATCTCGAGAATGTTAAGATCTCCAATCACATGCATCTCTTCATCCACAACAGGCAACTCCTTCAGATTATTTTTGAACATCTTTATGAATGCACTGGTAATATCTTCGTCATCATGCACATACACTGGAGGAAGCATTATATCCTTGGCTTTAGGAGTACCACTGAGCAATACAGGAAATCTGTAGAGCATGTATTCCTGAGGGATATATTCTGAATAAAGATATTGCACCAGCTCTATCACAGGAATAACTCCCACCAATTTATTCTCTTTATTGACAACATAAACCGTTCTTGTTTTGGGATCACTCACCATTTCTTCAGCAATTTTCAGAAGGTCATCATCCTCCCCAACAATGGAGGCTTCTTGAGTTACGAAATTTCTAATATCTTTGACCTTCATTTTTTTCATAGGGGATGGATAAGAGGAAATTGAAGATAAACTTTTTCTCTTATCTCTCGCTCAGAAATTTCTTTAACATCTCCTCCCTCATATAAATTTTGTCTATTCTTCTCGTGACCTCGGTTATCTTTTCCACCTCCTTTAAAATTTTTTTTCTTGTGTCTTCATTCACTTCAATTTCTGCTATTCCCTGAATCACAGCCAGAGGATTTCTTATTCCATCTACCATCTCCGTGAGTTCGCGCATAGTTCTCTCCAGTTCATTGTAAGCTACTATCTTCTCCTTTTCCAGTCTCACGGCATTTATTGAAAAAGCAATCTCTCTGGCTATTGAGCTCAGAAGCCCATATTCTTCTTTGCTTATATCTTCTCTAACAGCCACAACAAAGAAACCAATTATTTTACTATTGATTTTAAGAGGGAAAATAAGGGGATTATCATCTCCCACACCAATACTCTTCTGCCCGTTCCATTTTAGAAGAAGCTCTTTTATTTCCTCCTCTACTTTGCAATTATGGGATGCTATTAGTTTCAGATCTTCTCCCTTTTTCAGCAGAAGACAAGAGCCTTTGAGTTTCTCCCAACGAGCTAATTTGTTGCAAACCATATTCACTATGTCTTCTTCATTCTTCTCTCTAAACAATACTCTCTGGATATCGTTTATAATATTTAGTATCTGGTTATGCTGCTTTAAATGATTTATCAATTTCTCCTGAACTTTGTAGATGATTGTGACATCTTTTGCAAAGTGCATGAATTTTCTTTTACTTTCACCAGGCAGAATATAAGGTGCAACGGTTACTAGGTATCTTCCATCTAACGTTTCCATAGTCATTTCATTGAGCTGAAAATTTCCTCCTCTTTTCATAAGCTCTATGAAAGGGCACCCCTCAGGGGGCATGGAAGTGTTGTGAAATAATTGATAACATTTTTTGCCCACAATCTCACTTTTATCTTTACCAAGGAGTTTCATGGTTGTCTCATTTGCATCCAGAATAGTCTGATTTTCCGATAAAATTATAATGGATTCTGGAACGGAATTAAAAAGTTTGAACCATTCTTCCTTTAACCTCTTTTCCCTCTGATAACTTTCCATGAGCTCAGTGATGTCTTCCACAATGCCATCATAATACACATTTCCTTTATTGTCTATAACCTTAATAGCATATTCCATAACATATACATTTCTTCCATCTTTTGTTTTCCATGCAGAAGTACCGATAAAATATCCCTTCTTCTCAATCTCCTCTTTAAATTTATTCCTCTCATATTCTGGATGATAATAAGAAGAATTCTCAAGATTTCTTTTCTTCAATTCCTCGATATTCTCATAGCCCAGCAATTTCACAAGAAAGGGATTAACATACACAATCTTTCCATCTGGAGTGGTGCGATAAACACCCACATTGGCAATTTCAAATATTCCATCGTAATTAATAGGAAAAGACTTCATGTTTACCTCATTGATAAAAACTATTTAAGCTCTTCTTAAAAAGTTGATGAAGAATTTTTCTTTTTTAAAGTCCGAGTTCCTCAATCAACTTGGGTAAATACTTTACGCTCTCTATCACATAGTCTGCTCCATTTCTTTTCAGTTTTACCTCGCTTTCATATCCCGTTAAAACACCTATGGTAATTACTCCTGCCTCTCGTCCAGATTGCATATCTGGCCAGTAGTCACCTATAAATATAGTCTCTGGTGGAGAAGAGTTAAATTTACTCATTGCCTCTTTTATCAGCTGTGCTCTTTTTACTCCATCTTCGTAGTTGTCTTTTCTAGTATATACAAAATCTACATACCTGTCTATATCAAATCTTCGCAAATCATTCCATACATAATCCTTAGGAACAATTCGACCTGTAATTATCACAACCTTTGCCTTTTTTTCATTTTTAATATACTCAAGAGCCTCATCTGCCCCGGGAATCAATGTATCTTTAACGCACACTATATCATTGTAGTGCTCCAGAAAATAATCCCAGAAGATGCGAGGTTTTACCGGTATGAAGCTATTAAGATTATCATTTTTATATTCTTTCATAAATTTCTCCCAAGATATCTCATGAGCTCCAAAATGTTTCAGGGCTAAATTGAATATCCGATGAAACCTGTGGAGAGTATTGAGTAAAGTCTGATCTAAATCAAAGATGGCCAGCTTGAGCATATCTACTGGATATCCTTGAGAGATAAATAATTTTGTAATTTTTCAAAAAAATAAAAAATTAGATAGAGAAAAATTCCTTAGATATTGGATATACCGCAAGATATGAAGCAAAGAGTTCCATGGTAACTGGACCTATAGAGATTGCTGGTGCGTAGAGTACCGGAACTTCAATATCTCGAACTTTTGATCCGGTAGTGAAGCTGAAGCTGTAATCATTTTCCATAGAGTTTCCGTTGATATCTTTTGCTGTCTTTCTGATAGTGACCGTATACTTTGTGTTGGGTTGCAGATTGCCGCCACCACCACTGGTCTGGTAATGCACAAGGAAGGACGCGTCGTAGCCACTAAATGAGTACCATGTTCCATACTGCTTTTGTTCAATCACACCATCAGGATAGACATCCTGAGCTACTGCAGCCCATCTGTACTTGTTATAGTTGTCTCCTCCATTCATACTCAGCACTAGGCCATAGCTGCCAGCACTTAGATGTACGGGAGAGCTGAATGTAAATGTTACCCAGGATGCGCTTGTGGATACCTGTGAAGGTGATACTGAAGTTCTACCATAAACTGTACCCGTTGGATATCCTGAGGAGTCAAGTTCTCTTATCTCCAGTGTGCAGTCATAGGGTGGTGAACCTACCTTCCACATGTAAATCTGTACGTAGGTGACATCACCATCTTCTGGCATCTTGAATGTCTGTGCTGTGGTGTAATCTACATACACACTACCACCTACAGTGCCCTCTTGGGAGTTGCCAATTACTTTCTCCTCTCTCACTTCGCGATTGGTGGTATAATGAATCAAGAAGGATGCATCGTATCCGCTGAATGAGTACCATATACCAGATTGTTTCTGCTCAAGTATGCCATTGCTGTAAACATCTCCATTTACGACGCCCCACCTGTATCTATTATTGCTGTCGCCACCATTCATGCTGAGTACGAGTCCGTAGCTTACTCCGCTTCTCAGATAGACCGGACTGCTAAATGTGAATGTTACCCAGGAGAGAGATGTGGATACTGCTGAAGGAGACACAGATGCTGTGCCAAGCACAGAACCGGTTGGATATCCTGAGGAGTCAAGTTCTCTTATCTCCAGTGTGCAGTCATAGGGTGGTGAACCTACCTTCAGCATATATATATCTACTGATGTAACATAACCATCTCTGCTCAGCTGGAATGTCTGCGCAGTGGTATAAGCATAATAAACGCTTGCAAGCAAGCTGCCTTCCTCAGAGTTACCCTCGGTGTATTCGTTGCCTCCACCACCAAGCTGGAGAATGATTTCAGAGGAATCTGCCCCAGTAGTTACTGTGTAATCAACGCTCGGTGTAATACTCAGAGCATTCTTCACAGAATTTACATCCATCTTCTCACTAAACTTAATCCTTATCTCGCTGAGCGTTGTGGGAACATTTGTTGCGCCATTCTCAGGATATGTGCTTACAACATAGGGATGCTGTGGTGTAGGTCCAGGTCCCCCTGAATATGTATTTGTCACTGTGCCAGGTACATATGCTGGTACGTCTGGAGATTCTGAGGAGACATCAGTGGGATTGCCAGGATCATAGCCATTGGCATAATATTCTATCTTGAATGATGAGACTGTTCCTGAGGAAGAACCACCAATCTTGAGATAGAAGCTACTGTAGCCGTTATTCCAATCATCTTCAAATTCACTCAAGTCCATCGCCATAAAACTTGGTAATCTGTAGTTGCTTCCCTCCCAGTATGCCTGGCGAGAGCCACTGTTCTGCAGCCCTATAGTTACAGTATCCTGTCTTGTAGGTGCATTGCTGAATCTCCAAACTGCGAGCAGATGCGGATTATTGGGCTTACTTGCTACAGGCCTATAGGCAAGATCTGAGTAGAGATGCGTAAAGGCGTTATATGTTAACCAGTAGAAACCATAATCTCCCCAGTTTGTACCCCATGAATTGACAACAAGGAAGGCACCCCGGTCTCCGTCATCATAAACGCTATCATCGTAACCCACTATAGTCTGGGCATGATTTGGAGAGCCTGCATAGTAGTAGTATTCAGACCATGAAATTATATAGTTCCCATCACTAAATCCATGATTGTAAGCATTGGCATTTATAGCAAACACAACTAGAGATCCACTATCTATCCATGATTTGATAACATCGATGTTTTTAACAGAGGTTGTCTGATAACCGTCTATTCTACCAATGGGAGCCTCCCTCCAAGCGTCTTCATCACCCCAGGAGATTAGGTCCTGATCGCTGTAGGGCATAGTTGCCAAAGAAGGTTCTCCAAGGGTTTTGATTACATTGTAATTATCATCAAAGAATGAGCCTCTGTCTTCCCCACCATTTACCTTGTTATAACTCCAAGCAGGACTCATTAGGTGATGAGTATTCCCGTTATGAACATCTCTCCAGTCATGGAGCTGAGCTTGCAAAAATGTGTTACTGTAATAGCTGGTTGCCCATGCAGCACAGGAACCCTGCTGACCCTGATTACCTACAGGTGGGAAATATGGACTTTGTGAAAGATCATTGGATGCCCTTGGCTTATAATTTTTCACGGATTCCACATACTCCACATTTCCAATCATTTCCACATAATCTTCCAGTGTTGGAGGTGCAAGTCCCGTTCCATGGCCATCAATGATAACATTATAATTCTTGTTGGGGTCCCTAACACCCAATTTCTTCATCATTCTCATAACATCTCTGTAGTCTATTGTTCTCATAGAATAGGTTATACCGCCAGGGCTGCTTTTCTTGGTATGCGGAGATTCCGCGACGCTGTTCCCTGCCACCACAACAAATGTGGTGGCCACAAGTAGCGCCATAATAAGCGCTACTAAGATCTTTCGACCTGCCATCCTGCCACCCATGAACTTAAATGGTTCATTTTACTTAAAGGCTTCTATCTTTTTTATTCCAATTTGAATATTCAGTTACATGGGCTCAAAATATTTCAAAGATCTATGAAAAAGGTTTAAATATTTGAGAAAGAATAAATAAACCTATGAGGGCTCTGTGGAAGGGATCAATAAGTTTTGGTTTGGTAAATATCCCCGTCAAGATATACAGTACAGCTGAAAGTAGAGGTGTAAAATTTAGACAATTATGTTCGAAATGTAACACACCTATTAAGATAAAGAAATACTGTCCCACTCATGGTGAGTTGGATAATAGTGAGATTGTGTTTGGATATGAAATTGAGAAGGGAAAGTTTGTCATCGTTGATGAAGAGGAGATGAAAAGATATATTCCAAAGAAAACTGACGAGATAAAAATTGTAGAATTTGTGGATAGAGATTCCATAGATGAAATTCTTAAGGATAAGGTATATTATGTTATTCCAGAAAGTGGTGGTGTGGATGCCTATTTTCTCCTCCAATATGTCCTGGATATCACCAACAAAGCGGCCATTGGGAAATTTGTGATGAGAAATAAAGAATATGTTGGTGCTATTATTCCATATAAAAATGCACTTATTCTTGAAACATTGCATTATAAAGATGATGTGAGAGATCTGGATGCATTTGAGATTCTCAAAAATCCACCAGAGTTAGGGGATGAAGAAATCGAGCTTGCTAAGGTACTTATAAATAAGCTTTATAGAGATTTCAAAATAGATAAATTCAAAGATGAATACACCGAAAAACTCATAGAGGCGATTAAAGCCAAAGCTAGAGGAGAGTTGATGGAGGTAAAAATTGAAGAAAAGAAAACCGAGAAGAAGAATTTGATAGAGCTACTTAAGGCGAGTGTGGAATAAAATGTTCATGCTTGCCAAAATAGGTGATACTAGCATATTGAAGAATAGAGAGTACATATTTGAACCAAAACTCGATGGCACTCGAGCAATTCTCATTAAAGATGGAGCGGAGATAAGATTCGTAAATAGAAGAGGTTATAACATAACTAGGAGATACCCAGAGTTGAATTTGAGAGAGCATATAAAATGTGAAAGATGCATTTTGGATGGAGAGATCATAGTATACAATTCTCAGGGTCTTCCAGATTTTCATCTTTTACAATTGCGGGATCTTACAGAATCTTCCAAGGATATTAAAATCAGGGCAGAAATTTATCCTGCCACCTATGTGGTTTTTGATATTCTGGAGAAAGATGGAGAGAACCTGAGAGATTTGAATCTTATTGAAAGGAAGAGTATACTTAAAGAGATGGTACGTGAAAATGAGAGAATACAGATAATTCCGTATATGGAAGATGGAGAGAAACTCTGGGAAATAGTAAAAAAATTAAACATTGAGGGAATAGTGGCAAAAAGAAAAGATTCCAGATATAGGGAAGGCCGTTATGATGATTGGTTAAAGATAAAGTATTTTAAGACAGTGGATGCAGTAATTGTGGGATATACGCCCGGGAAAGGGAAAAGAGAAGAGAGCTTTGGTGCTATTCTTCTAGCCCTTTATGAAGGAGAAAATCTTCGATTCGTTGGAAAGGTAGGCACTGGATTTGACCAAAGTATCTCAAGATATCTGCTCTCTCACTTCGAAAGAGACAATGTAAATGTGATAAATCCGCCGAAGTATGAGGTTATATGGGTAAAGCCAAATATGGTATGCGAGGTACAGTATCTTGAAGTTACTGAAGATAAAAAATTAAGAGCACCCTCTTTCAAAAGGGTGCGCTGGGATAAAAATCCAAAAGACTGCAAAGTTGAAGAATTACAGAAATGAAAAATTTCTCAGGAGAGAAAGCAAAGATTTTTATCTTCAGTGTTATTATCCTTCAGAAGGTGATGGTAATGATTCCGGAGAATTTGAAATACACGAAAACTCATGAGTGGGTTAGGGTTGAAAATGGCAAGGTTAAAATGGGAATAACATACCATGCTCAGGAACAACTGCATGACATAGTGTATGTTGAACTTCCAGAGGTTGGCACAGAAATTGAGAAGGGAGATACCCTTGGTGTTATAGAATCTGTTAAAGCTGCAAGTGATATATATTCTCCTGTTTCAGGAAAAGTAGTTGCGGTGAATGAGAATGTCATTGATCAGCCTGAGCTTTTGAATCAGGATCCCTACGAGAACTGGCTTGTAGAAATAGAGATGAATAATCCCAAGGAGCTTGATGAACTCCTTGGTCCAGAAGAATACAAGAAGGTAGTAGAGGAAGAAAGTTGAAAATCCAGGATCGCTATTACTGGGAGGCTAAGAGGCTTGGCTATAAAAGCCGGGCCTCTTTCAAACTTCTTCAGATAAATGAAAGGTTTTACATTCTAAAAAAGAGATACAGGGTTCTTGATTTGGGTGCTGCTCCCGGTGGATGGTCTCAGGTTGCAAGAGAGATTGTGGGTTCTGAGGGTACTGTTGTGGCTGTGGATATTAAGCCTGTGAAAATAGAGAATGTTATATATCTCAAAAAAAATGTTTTTGATGAGGACATAATAGATGTTCTTAAGAATTATGCACCATTCCATGTAGTTCTCTCGGATATGTCTCCCAAGATTTCTGGAGTATCGTCATGGGATCATGCCCGCTCCATAGAGCTCGCACAAAGATCGCTTGAAATTGCAGTTGAAGTATTGAAAGATAGAGGACACTTTGTTACAAAGATTTTTAGGGGGGATATGGAAAATACTTTCAAAAGAAAGTGTGAAAAGTTCTTTGAACTTGTTAAAGCCCATAAACCAAGAGCGTCTTCTCCAAAGAGCTCAGAGATTTATATAGTATGTAAGAGATTCAGGCTATCAAGAACTCCATAAAGTCTTTCTAGCTCAATTATTGCAAGCAATCTTTTTTCCTTTCTTTCTTTTAAAAGCTCCTTGATCTTCTTGGCCATATACTTCTCTCTCTCATTTTCTATTTCTCGAAATGGTTTGAGCTTATTCACTTCTTTATCCCATTTCAAAACGAATTCTTCTGGACTCCTTGCATCGAATTTCTTTTTCCATATTTTTTTCTTCCTTAAGTTCAAGAGCAATAGATGATAGAATTCCACTTTTTTGAGATATATTCTACTATATAGTTCCTCAGGCATATCCAGAGGAATCATCTCTATTCCGTTTTCTTTAGAAATAGCAAAAGCTTCCAGATATGTGGGTACCGGAAGCCCTACTTCTCCAAATTCTTTAAGCTTAAGCCCATATATGATTTCATATCCATCTGGTTGTATTTCAAAGGGGTCTTGAAGATAGGAATGCAGACCTTTTAATTCTTCAGGAGAAATTCCCAGGAGCAAAAGCTCTGGTTTGAAATCTATCACTAGTTCTCTCAGTAATTCTCTCTCCTTTACAAGACCCTTAATGGTACCGAAAAAAAGAATCTCTTTTCCATCGAATGTTTGCTTAAAAATTCTTCTGATCATATTGCACTCCGCTCTCTCACAATTTTCTTTATCTCTTCTCTTCTCTCTATCTCCATGAGTTCATCCTTTCCTATGAGGGGTATCCCCTCGATTTCCTCCCGCTTTATATGATTAACCACAATGAAAGCATCCTTTTCTAGAATTCTACGGAGAATCCGGAAATTCAGGGCCTTGTATCTTATGCTGGTATTATCCCTGGTAATTCCAGTTAAAAATACATCACTTTCGTCCTTACTCAGCGCCTCAAAGGGACATTTAAGGGTAAGGTACACATCATATCCTATGCTCATAAGCTTTCTATATATCTCTTCTAGCTCTTGACTTCTTCCTCTTATCATCTCTAAGGGATATCTTTCTTCATCAAGCTTTTCAAAACTGAGAATATCAAGGGGTTGTATGAGTTCCTCACCCAGATACTCTTCAAGCTTGAGGGCTATATCCACCACCGCACTCATACCCTCCTCGTAGAGCTGTATGGCTTTGCGAGATACTCCCGCAATTCTCGCAAGATGACCAAGAGAAATTCCTCTTTCCTCCCTCATTTTTCTCAGAAGCTCTCCGTTGAGCTTAACATACAGTCCTCCAGGGGATGCGTATACAAGGGGATTTATATTCTCAAGGATGAAATCCCTAAAGGTACCCAAAGAAACTATTGGAATTCCGTGTCTGGAATAAATCACACCATCTAGAATTGGTCCCAGAGCACTTTTTTCCCCTATAATAAGGGGTGAGGCATTTAGCTCCTTTCCCAGAATCTTCAGCTCTCGAGCAACTTCGTTTCTCAGGGCATCTATATTTATGAGACTCTTGAGAATTAGCACAAGCTCGTCCCTTTTGGCTATAATATCAAAGCTTATGCTCTTAAATATAGGCTCACCTATCTCAAAACCACTCTTTCTTAGAATCGCACGTATTTCTTTAAGCATTCTCTCCTTCTCCATTTCAATTTCAAATAAATTTTATTACTATAAATTTTT
>Ga0190329_1000402_pt1 | contig 12866 bp, 11 predicted proteins | sample 48720423_MG_FD_161655 | JGI IMG/M metagenome (GOLD analysis project Ga0190329, IMG submission 161655) | Hydrothermal vent sediment bacterial communities from Southern Trench, Guaymas Basin, Mexico - 4872-04-2-3_MG | ecosystem: Environmental > Aquatic > Marine > Hydrothermal vents > Sediment ... | reverse complement strand
CGACGAATTATTAAAAGCTGGAAAATTGTATAGCGCTTTAGATATAGTAAATGCAGAAATTCAAAAAACACAGAATGAAATTGCAACATTAACACGTGATAGTACTAAAATAAATGCACAGGCATTGAGATATACATCAGAATATTTAGATGAATTAAATAATAAGAAAAAAGAAATTGATAATTTAATATCAAACATAAAAACGCAAGAAGAGGAAGCTGTTGTAAATGTACAAATTGCTTTAGATAAAAAAGATGTAAAATTAGCAGAAGTTGCTTTGAAACATTTAACAGATACATTTCAAAAAGAAATTGATACATTAGATTTATCAAAAATGAGTGATATGATGCGTTATGTCAATATTCAGGATACTATAAGTCGTTGGAAAGAACTCGTAGAAGAAATGAAAAATGGTGGCAAAGAAATCGCTGATAATATGATCGACAAAGCAACAATTATGAAAGACCTGGATTATTTAGCAGAAGCTTATAAACAAAAAATCAAAGAATTAGAAAACGAAAAACAAAAATTAATTGACAAAGGCAAACTTGATGAGGCAAAAGGTGTTCAAAAACAAATAGATACATTTGAATTAAATTTAAAAGATGTTGATATAGCAAAGTTAAAATTACAAATGCAAAATGCAGCACAAATTAGTTTATCAATGCAAAAACAATATATGCAGCAATTAATAAACGAATATGAAAAAACGGCATTAGAGGCATTTACTGCAGGTGAAAAAGTACGTGCGCAAGAAAATTTAAATGAAGCAAAAAAATATAGAGAAGATTTAAAAAAATTAGATGAACAGGAATTTAATGAAAAAATTGCAAAATTGCAAGAATACGCAAAAGAAGTCGAAAATACAGAAAACAAATTAATTGTATTAGAACAAGTAAGAACAGAATTAACTACAAGAATTACATCTGCTTTATTAGATCAAAACACAGAAAAAGCTGAAGAATATAGAAAAAAATTAGAAGAAGTAAATAAAGAAATAAAAGAAACTAATAAAAAACTTGATGAAGCAAAAGAAAAACAACAATTGATGAACGCATATGCTGATGGATTAAAATCAATATTTGCAGAAATAACAGGAACTGAAGGACAGGCATTAATAGGTATTTTTGATGTTTTTGTTGATAAATTAAAAGATGCTAATTTTCAATTAAATCAATTATCAGTTGAAGGGCTTTTTAATGATATAGATTTTCAAACTGCAGCTATAACAGCAGGAGTACAAACATTAATAGACGTTGTTAATCAATTAATAGTTTCATGGCAAAGATACCATGATATAGCAAATAAAACGCAGGATGATTTAAAAGAATATACATCTACAGGTGAAGTTGTTCAAAATTATAAAGATTATGCAAAAAACAAAGAGAAATTATTGCAATTACAGGCAGGAACATTAGCAGTAAAAACAGGAAGTGCTGTAGCAGGTGCTGCAGCGGGTGCTACAATAGGTTCAATGGCTGGTCCTTTGGGAACTGCTATAGGTGGATTAATAGGGTTAGCAGCAGGTTGGTGGGCTGCTAAAAAAGCAACACAGGATGCAGAAGAAGAAATGGAAGAATTAAATAAAAAGCTTGATGCAACAAAACAAAAATTAGCTGAAGCATTTAATGTTGATATAGACAGCTTAGCATCAAAACTTGAAGAAGCAATAAATAGCGCATCAGATTTCAGTGAATTTCAGCAACGTTGGAGTAAAATAATAGAAGATACAACAAGACAGGCATTAATAAAAGGATTTATGGTGCAATATATAGAACCTGCAATAAAAGATTTAGTAGATACATATGTAAATGCATTAGATCCTACAAGTGAAGGTGGAATAAATATAACAGAAGCAGAGTGGGCTGAAATACAAAAACAAGCAGATATAACAGGTAAAAAAGCAGAAAGACTTTATGAATTATTAGAAAAATTAAATTTATTACCTAATCCAGGAGAAGTTTCTACACAAACAGATGCAATAAGAACTTCTATATCCGAAGAAACAGGAAACAGATTAGCAGGATTAATGTCATCAATGAATGAACATTTATTTGGTATAAAACAATTAATCTCTTCTGTAATAAAAAACGGAGCAATGCAGGTAAATGTAATATCTTATGGAGGATTTATGATCACTGAAGCCGATTACAAGAACTTACATGGTATAATATAAATGGAGGTGAATAATTAATGGCTCAAGCAACGATAAAATTCAATGGAATTGATTTAAAGTCTCAATTTGGCTGGGTTACAACGGGGCTTTCTGGCAGGGAAGCACCGCCTTTAGAAAATACTATTCAAGAAATTGACGGAATAGACGGAGCAATATTTTTAGATGGAAGATTAAAAGCAAGACAAATACAACTAAAAGGATATGTATATGCAGATAGTAACAAACATGCAGATGAAAAGAAAAATGAAATATTAAGTTTGTTTTCAAAAGCATATTCTACTCCTTTGAAAATGGAATTACCCTCACGTCAAAAAGACGGTACAATAACTTATAAAAGTATATATGTACAATTAGACGGTACTCCTTTTACAACAGGTCCTTTAGGTCCTTATCATAATGCAATAGTATATGAGATAACTTTTAATTTAATAGCTTATGATCCTTATTTCTACGAAGAAGATGCATTCGCAGAATATTTAATAGGAGTACAAAAAGTAACAGTTGATGCTATGCATTATTTAGATTCTCCACGACGCACATTTTTAAAAAGAGAACCTCAATTCAAACTCCAACCTTATACAATTCTCGACCACTTAGGCACATATGGACTTGAAGGCTACGGATTACAACCGAATCCGAACGATTATGGATTGCATGATGACGGTTCTAATATTTTTACTGTTCGACAAGACGATTTACCTTTCGCAGATGCTGATTATGCTTTCGCTGTGGAAGAAGGAACGGAGAATTATCAAGATGTAACAGGATATGTAACATCTGGTTCTCCAACAATTACAGTAATAAATGATGGTTTAAAAGGACATTATAAAATTAATGCTGTAAATGGAGATAGAGTTGTTTATACGGGTGGATTATATTTACCAGATGGAACAGAAGCAAATGTGGTTGAAAGTCTTTATATTAAAATTATTTCTGGTTCAGAAAGTGATTTTTTTATTCATTTGTTTCAAGATGGGACAACAACCGGAATAGATGATGCATTTGAAAAAGAAGCACAGTCTTTATTATCTCCAGAGCGATATATACGAAAATGGGATTTTACACAAGCCGGAACATTGCCTTCGGGAAATATAACAATTGGTATTGTATTTACAGGAACATGTGAAATTGAAATATGGCAGCCACAGATTGAATTAAAACCCTTCGCAACCTCGTTTGTGGATTCTGCGGATTCTCCGAGGGCAACGGGTAATCTGCAATTTGATTTTAATTATCCAACATTTGTTATCAATGTTTGGGCTAAAATGACGCATAATTCTTACATAGGGAGACGATTAGTTGAAATATCAGATGCCTCTCCTAATGATGCAGAAGGATATTTATTCTTATTTTATAATGCTAATAATACCCAACTTACATTTAGATATTATCCTGCAGATGGTTCAGGAAATCAAGATGTTATAATTTCCGTTGATTGGGATATGACACAATGGAATAATTATAATTTAGCATACAACAATGATGTTTGGACTTTGTATGTAAATGGAATATTAAAAAAAACATGGACAAAACCAATAGATTTTTCATCAGCATATATAAGATTCGGGCAAGGATTTGTAAATATATCAGATGTAAAAAATTTTGGTTTATTTTCAAATATTTATTTTGGTTCTTACGACCCCGACGTCTGGACGGATGAATTTATTCAGAAACTCTATGAAAAACAAGTCTTAGCAAAAGCATTAAAACAAGTAGAAAAATCAGCAACACCGCCGACAGCGTTAAAAAACAAATACGGAATAAGCAAAATGGGACAGTTGCTATTACAAGACTCAGATTTATGGGATTTGTGGTTTAGTAAAGAAACGTTCTTACACAAATGTGTTTCGGCTGGATACGATTGGTTAGAGGGAGAGTGATTGTTATGATTGAAATTCAAAATAGAATAAAAAATTTGTTACCAGAATTTACAGATGCAAATTATAATGAAGGAACAGGAAGTTATGATTATTTGAATGAATGGAAAAATGGATATTTAATAATAAAAAATGGTTCAATAAATGTGTCTGGTCTTGGTTGTAAAATTCCTATCAAACCGAATATACCTTATACTCTTGCATATAAAGGAAAATTATTAAAACCTAATACGCTAAGATTTACAATTGAAGAGGATTTGGGTGTAAATAAATTACAAACAAGTATGACTCCAACAGATAATTATCAAGTTTGGAATTTTACTTATACTTATAACGATTTAAAACGTCCTTATAAATATTTGCGTTTTTTAGGTGATGGAACTACATCAAATACAGAAATTTGGTTGTATGATTTAATTCTTTTAGAAGGCACTTATTCAGCTGATGAAATAGATACATTATATACTGAACCAAAACCAGACAAAATCCAACTCAACACTGAATTATTCGGATATGCAGGAGTTTTTGACGAGTATTTAGGAGACGGGAAGGTGCTGAGAAGGTGGAAGAAGGTAGATACAAACTATTTATCAGCATATATAGAATCAGATACATTAACAAATGTTTATTTATTTAAAACAAATCCATTTTCAGATTCTAAACAATCATATGATAATGGTTCTATAATACTAAAACATGATGGTTCTTATTTAAAATATGCAAGTGGTTATTCGTTGGATTATGAACATTGGTATTATGAACCATTATATGATAGATTTTACATTGCTATTGATAAATCAATTATAGATGCAGAAAATGGCTCAAGTTTAAATGAAAAAGGGAATAATTATTTCAAAAAAATGACAATAATCTACCAACTCGCAACTCCGCAGATTGAGGAGATTCAGCCTTCTGGAGAATTGAACCTTTATCCAGGGGATAACTATATATTAACACCGGATTATGGTATAATATCAATTGAGGGAGACAAAAAATACTTATATGGGTGATATAGATGATTATAAATAATAAAGTTGTTGAAAATGCTAAAATATCCAAAGAAATAATGGGTGTGGAAAAATTAATATTTAACACTTTAAATGTAAGTGATTTTGCGGTGGGTGATGTTTTATACATCACCGACCCTATTACTAATAATCAAAAAGAATATATTGTTGCAAAGATATCAGGGCAACGTAAATACACCGTTGAAGCATACGGCGTTGTTTTTCTGCTTTCAAATATATCATTAATAAAACAGGATACATTAGAAACTTCTTTTGATTTTGCGGATATTGATTTAGAAACGATAATTACTACAAGTGATTATGCACAAAAAGTTAATGAGATAGGATTTAGTATTTTTGTTGATGGAATAGTTGATACAACTGCAAAAAAAGATATATCTTTTGCAAATGATAATTTATTTTCAGCAACACAAAAAATTGCTCAAACATGGGGTTTAGAATTTAAAATTACTGATGATAAGAAAATTCGATTTGTACAAAAATTAGGTACAGATACTCCGCAATATACTTTATATCCTGAAATAAACACATCTGCAGTGAAAAAAAATATAGATGCAACAGAAGTAGTTACTCGATTATATCCTGTCGGTTCTGCAGAAGGATTACCTCCGAATTATATTTATAGAACATTACGACCTACAATTTTTAACCTCTCTTCAGGCACACATACACAAGACGCTAATTCTTCTCCACGTAGATTATTAAAATATGATGCAGATAATATTGATTTAGAACGACCTATTGAAAAGGTTGTAGAGTTTGATGTATCTATACAACTAAAGGGCGGGTCAGTAACAGAATTCGGTTTTAACAGCGACGGCAATACTGGATTTATAAAAGTAGCTGAAGATATTGCATTTCTTGATGCAAACAAAGATAGGATGGATGGAGCTTCATTGTTTCTTCAAGATAATATTAACTTAATCCAGGCACAGGGTTTAAAAATAAAAGAATGGGATATTGCTGCAAAAACAATTACTTTTTATTTACCTGAAGATGATATGAGCAATATTCAACAGGGTACAGTATCTCAATTTATCTGGAAATTAGAAAATTATTTAGATAATGATATGATAGAAAAAGCTTCATTAGAATTAGCAAAAAGAGCTGAAGAATATTTAGAAGAACATAAAAATCCAAAATACACTTATGCAATAGATTTTGTACGATTAGGATCTGATGGGGGCATGAAAATAGATGTCGGAGATCCTATATATATACAAGATAAAATAGACGGTAAAATTCAGGTACGTGTTGTTTCATATACTTATAATTTAGAAAAGAAAATGTATGAACAAATAGAACTTACAAACGCACCTATAAAAGTACCTTATACAATTATTAATTTTATTGCAGAAACAAAAGTTAAATTAATAAAACATGAACAACAAATTTCAACTTATGCAAAAACAGCAAAACAGGCTTTAGAGGGGCATAGAAAATTAGTAAAAACTAATTTTTATGATAGTGAAGATGATTTTGCATTAATAGGTTCAGATCAACGATATTTCGACTTACAAGGATTAACTTTAGAACCAGATTATCAAGATATTCTTGGAAAAATAAAATGGAATAATTTTGTTTTTTCATTAGTAGAAAATACAACAGATTATACAATAAACGGTAATTTTATTACTTTATCTCAAGGTTTGTATTTTATGCACATTGCTATTAATTATAATAATCCAAATTCTTCAAATAATACAATAAAATTTGAATCAAATAAGAAGAAAGGATTACAATCAGACGGTTTAACTTATTATCCTTTTGGTGTAATTGAAGTAACAGATAAAGGTAGTAAAATATATACAAGTTATGGGTTTACATATATTAATGGGAATGTAATTTCAACTGGTAAAATACAAGGAGTAACAGAAACTACAATATTTGATTTAGATAATGATTATATTGACATTTCAAATGGAAAAATACAATTAGGTAAAGGTGTTTTAACTACTGGTGGAAATGGTTTAAAAATTACGCAAACCGCAGATACTGATGACGGTTTAGAAATTGTTTATGATAGAACAGGTGATAATGATTTAAAAACTTTTTTAGGCAAAGATGGCATTAGACAAATTTATTCTATTAGTGTGATTGATCAAATAGATGATTCATATGGTTTAAGTATTCCTGTATATATTCCGCAAAACACCGATGGTTCAGATACTTCTATTGGAACAGTACGTATAATTGTAAAAGCAGAAAAATTTAGAGCATATTCAAAAGGAGCAGCTGATGGCGGAGCTACAAATGTTACTTCAAATGCAGTGTGGGAAACAGGTAATAATATTACTATTCAAACTGGTGATGCTATTTGGACTGATATAGATATTGGAGATACATTTTCTACTGAACAGGACGGTTCTCATACACACGATGGTTCAATTACAATTGATAGTGATGGAAGTCATAAACATATACAAAATAAATCAGGTGGAGAATATTTAGTATATGATACAGATAATAATTTAATTGGTAAAACAGAGTCAATTGATACTCCAAATACTTATACAGGATATGCTGGTAGCCATAATCATACTGGTTCAGTTACAATTGATTCAACAAATAGTTCTCATGCACATTCTATTAATGTAGCTCAATTTAATCATCATCATGAATTTGATACATTAGCTTTATCTCATAATCATGCTATAAATATTCCAGATCATACTCATGATTTAGTTTATGGTATTTATGAATCATCTGATACAGCAACAATAACTATAAAAAAAGGAACAGATGTTCTTGGCACAGTTACAACTGGAAATTCAATCGATATTAATAATGAAGCCATAAATGATGGTGATATAATTAATATAACTTCAAGTGGTTTAGCAAGAGTGCAAGTTTATATATTTGTGGAATTTTATTTAAGATAGGAGGAAAAACATGAGAATAAATTATAAAATAACATTTAATAAACAAATATTTTCTAATATAATTAAAGGTAGTTGATAGTGATGAATACTCAAGAAATTACTGAATTAAAAGAACTTATATTAGATATAAAAACTTTTGTAGAATCACAGGAACAAATACGGCTTAATGCTATATTATCTATTCTTGAAAAAGACGAGTTACAGGATAAAGAAATTAAAGCATTAAGAGAAGAAATGGCGGATTTTAGAAAACATTTAAATAATGGATGGAAAGAGGATCTTGTAAAGAAAATAACTGAACAGATGTCATTCTCAGTAACAAAAATGGCAGAAACAGCATTTGAAACAAAAGCACAGATTTACAACGAATCGCAGAAATCCAGAATAATAAACTGGAAAGAAAAAATATTTGAGTTATTATTACAGGTATTTGCAACAGGAGGTATATTATGGCTATTAGCAGACAAATTAATCAAATAAAAGAAATTGTATTAACTTTGTCTCAAAAACATCTTATTGATCCTTATCTTATTTTTGGAATAATTATGACAGAAAGCTCAGGTAATCCTAACGCTGATTCAGGATATGCAAGGGGATTAATGCAAATTTCTAAAATTGCTTTAAAGGATACAAAGTTACCTTATAATTATGATGATTTATTTGACCCAGAAAAAAATATTGAAGTAGGAATAGTATATTTAAAAAAGTTAGAAAATTATTTCTTAAAAAGATACGGACTATTTCATTTACCTTTAACAATTTTAGCTTATGCATGGGGAATAGGTAATGTAAATCGATGGCTTAAAGATACAAAAGCGGATAATCGTTTTATTGACGAAGCAATTCCTTCAGAAAAGAAGGATTATCTTTATAATGTTATGTTTTGGGCTAACAAAACACGTGAAATATTAATGCAACAATCATGAAACATTTTCTTAAAACGCAGGAGCTGTTTTAAGAGACGTTAAAAATAAGAGTTAATAAAATATATTCAAGAAAATAAACAACTCACTTAGAAACGCATTTCGTAGAAGCTGAAAGTATTTTATAGACTACATTAGAGGAGGTATGAAAAATGAACATTATTATTTATGTTTTAGTAGGTATTGCATTTTTTTTAGTAAATTTATTACTTCATTCGAAAAAAGCAGAAAGTCAGGTTAAAATTTTAAGAAAAATTGCAACTCATGCTGTTGAATATGTAGAACAAATTGCAACAATGAAAGGAATACACGGTGAAGCAAAAAAGGATCTTGCAATTCAGATGACAAAAAAGATGCTTTCTCAGTTTCATTTAAAAGTTTCAGATGAAATTATCGAAACAGTTATTGAAAGTATAGTATTTTATCTTAATATGCAAGGAGGTAAGAAATAATGGATTTTATGAAAGATTGGAAAATGTGGCTTATTATCGCTGCAACTTTGATTGCTTTAATTGCTGCACCATTAGTTGGAGTGCAACATCAGAATCAGTCCGAACAGGTTATGACTCAATATCAGGAAGATGCACAGAGTACTGCAAAAATAGTCGTTGTATATGGAGATGATTTTGAGAAAGCAAAACAGGAAGTTTTAGCTGCGTATCCTGATTATAGTATAGTTAAAACCAGTTATGATGAAGAAAAACATACATTTTATTTTAGAATAATTAAAAAAGAGGTGAAATAATGTTTGAATTAAAACCTGGAGATGTATTATTATTTAATAAAGGTCCAGAATTAGCTTATAAAATTATTTCAAATTATGTAGGTGAAACAGTTACAGATATTATAGCAAGAGCTATTGACTATGAATATTATCATGCTGCATTATTTCTACACGCTGGAAGAGAAGGTAGAGATTTATGGACATTAGAAGCAACTGAAAAAGGTGTATATCTGATAAATAGACCTCTCGATGTTTTAACACAGATTGATGTTTATAGATACAAATTTGAAAGCAATGCAAAAGGCGGACAGGCAATAGTCGAAAAAGCTTTAAAATATTGGAATATGCCTTACGATTTAACAAGTCTTATTTTAAATGGAATAACAGAAGTTACAAATGTATTAGGATTTGAACATACTTTTGAAAAACAACTTCGTTATAATTCTTCATCGCAGCTTATTTGCTCTGAATTAATTGCAAGAGCATATGCTGATGCAGGATATAGATTATCAGATATTGAGGAATTTACTTCTCCAACAGATATAGCAAATTCAAAATATATGATAAAATTAACTTAGAATCTCCCATACTATAGTCTCCTTTCAGCAAAACGATGCTGGGATATTATGTCCCAGCATTTTTTTTAATTATTTTTTTTACTTCTTCCAAACTATAAACCACTTCAGCTATTGCACCAGAATTACGCCATTTTTCTATTTCGAGTAATTGTAAGAAAGTAGGTTTATTTTTACCTACTTTTACCTCAAACAAAAACATCCGTCCGTTAATACTGGCTAATATATCAGGCGTCCCGTTATGTGAAAAACCGTTACCGTGATATTTTACAGCTTTTCCTTTGTCAAGCTCATTTATATATTTAAGAATCTTTCTTACTAAATAAGCCTCGTTCATTTTTTCAGTCCTTTCATGTACAATTTATAAAGATTTTGAGTGTAAGGATGCATTTTGAGCTGTTGCAAAATAAGTCCTGCCATAATTCTGATATTTTTCTGTGCATGATTAGAATATCTTAATTCAAGAAAATGAAAAAGATTTCTTGAATCTACTCTCCAATAAAATTTTGTATAAAGACCCATTGGAAGAATTTTCCTTGCATCCTCAGGTTTAATCCCCTGTTCAATTAATTCATTGTATTTCATTAATATACTTTCCAAAACATAATTACTTCCTTCAGGAGCATCAACCTCAAGAAAATTTACCTTAGAATATCTAAGCGATTTTTCAATAAATGACCCTGTACGATGTCTCATCCATTGCCTTGCTGTATATAATGGTGTAGATACAAAAAATATTATCTGTTGGAATTCAAAAGGTACAAAATGTCCTCTGTCCCATAATTTTTGCAGTAATTTTATATTATCTTCTTTTGTAGGTACTTTTTTTTGTGGATGAGATATCCTTGCAAACTCAGCTATTTTCCAATCAGGGATATTAACATTCTTAATTTTCACTATTTCAGGCATTATTTGTAACCTCCTTAATATAATCTAATAAATTACCTTCGGTTAAAATTACATTATCAAAAATTTGTTGTATTTTCTTTTTAATAAAATCATATACAGGGAATAATTTTTCATCTTTGGGTTTATGAATAACAATTATTGGTTGTTTTGGATACATTGCCATTTTTAAAGCTATCATTTCCATAATATAATAATCAAGGTCGCTTGTCCAGGGATTTGTGAATAAAACTTTTTTATTTATACGTGAGAATAAAACTTTGTAATAATCAATATTTCCTTTATTAATATTAAATGTTATGAATACATAATCAAAAAAATCTTTTACGAGATATTGTTTTTTACCCATTTACATCCACCTCACAAAATAAGGTGATGACATTCTACCTAATAATAATGAGTGTTTTGCACGTGTAAATGCAACATAAAATAATCTATAAAATATATCAGGATTAGATTTAAATTCTTTCATGCCTACAGGGGATAAATCTGGAAATACAATAACTACATCAGCTTCTCCCCCTTTAGAAGCATGAATCGTCGAAACGATGATTCTCGGTTTCTGTAATAAAACATCCGTATTATTGTCATGTTTTTCAAGAATTTTAAAGATATATTGTGAAGATTTTTTCCATTGGCTTTTTAAATGCCTTTTAATAAAATTAACATCACCTTGTAACGCTGCAATTAAATCTGTTTTTGATTTAAATTTTTCTTTTAAATCATTACCGTATAATTCTTTATCTAAATCTTCTTCTATTTCTTTTAATTCTTTTACTATGCCCCTTTTAAAAACATCTTTAATTAAGTCCATCCATGCTTTTAATTCAAATAATGTCCAATATTTGTTTTGTAATAAATATGCATCTACAAAGCTTTCATCTTCATCCATTTCAAAGATATCAACACTATCAAGTAAAATCCCTTGAAACATTTCTTCAGAAACTTTTGCAAAATCTTCAGGTTTAAGTTTATTGAAATATTTTCCTCTTGTACGTACCTTTAAAAAATGAGAAATTCTTTCGCCAAAAGTTAATTTGCCTTCGTGATCTTCATATGTAAGAGGATTCCAGTCAAGTCTGTTTCTTCTGTAAGGATTCCAATAAGGTATCCCTTCTTTCTTTAATTTATTAATTAGAGGAATTAACTGATAAGCACATGTTGTAAGAAACATCACACTTTTACCCTCTTTAGTATATGATTCTGCTAACTGAATAAGCTGCGTTGTATTCTTTAATGATAAGTTTATTTTTCTAATTTCTCCTTCTTTTTCAACAGAAAAATATTTTTTATATTGCCTTGTTTTTACCTGTTGTATCCATTTTGTCGCATAGTCATTAATAACCTGAGGTACTCTGTAACTTGTTGTAAGAATTTTTTGTTGTTTGTTATCTATTGGCGGATTAATAAAATCCTCTGGTTTAGCGCCTTTAAATGAATAGATACATTGATCATCATCACCTACAAGCACATAGTCAAAGTTTTCGCCCCATTTTCTTATTAAAGCAAGTTCTAATCTTGTAAAATCCTGCGCTTCGTCAAAATAACCTACAAGTATATTATTTATAGGCATTTGATTGCTGTTAAGCGCAAATTCGATTAATCCTGTAAAATCGTATCCTCCCATATCTATTGTAAAATCTTTCCATAAATAATAAAAATCACGTACAGCGGGTCTCCATTCATCTATTGGTATCATTTTAGCTCTATTAAGCATCATTTCATTAAATAATTTATCTCCCTGCGTTTTTGGAGAATATGAAGGTGTTTCATCC
>Ga0190329_1000400_pt1 | contig 12930 bp, 15 predicted proteins | sample 48720423_MG_FD_161655 | JGI IMG/M metagenome (GOLD analysis project Ga0190329, IMG submission 161655) | Hydrothermal vent sediment bacterial communities from Southern Trench, Guaymas Basin, Mexico - 4872-04-2-3_MG | ecosystem: Environmental > Aquatic > Marine > Hydrothermal vents > Sediment ... | reverse complement strand
ATATGAGATTAATTGCGGGCCGAATGGTGCAGTATATTCTGGTTTCTATATGAGTGGTGGTCTCGACATTTTCACACGTGGTGATGCCAGCGATCCCTTTATAGATGAGGATACTTTAACATTCTTCCCCGGGGCATTGAGGAGTTCTTCAGAGGAAGTTCTGTGTGTTGCTGTGGGTGGATTTATGAGAAGTACAGATGCAGTGGAAGTGGAGGAATATAGAAGGGATATACCCACCATTGGTTTTTACTGGGATATTAATAGGAATATACTTTGTTTGAACAATTTTTATAGAAAAATGACCATAGAGATTTATACAGTGGATGGGAGAAAGGTTTTCTCCAGAGAGGTATATCCGGGAGAAAAAAGTATCTCCCTCGAGGTATTGCAGTGCGGGGTCTATTTCGTGAAGATGGAGGGCGGAACTCGAGGTTACCAAGGACTGAAGAAAATAGTCAAAATAAGATGATGCAGCCCCATCAATTGACTGTTTAAACCAAATAAGTTAAAATATAAATATAAATGTGGCGCCATCGTCTAGTCAGGCTCAGGATACCTGGTTCTCAGCCAGGAGACCCGGGTTCAAATCCCGGTGGCGCTACCAACGCTGGGGGATCGTCTAATCGGCAGGACGGCGGACTCTGGATCCGCTAGTCGGGGTTCGAATCCCTGTCCCCCAGCCATTTTATTATCATGGAGATTAAAGAGGCTCTGACATTTGATGATGTTCTCCTCTTACCCCGAAAAAGTTCAGTAATCCCAAAAGAGACTGATGTCTCCACTATATTTGTACCTGGAATAGAATTGAAGATTCCTCTTGTCTCTGCAGCTATGGATACAGTGACAGAAGCGCGGATGGCCATTGAACTAGCCAAACATGGTGGTATAGGAGTTATTCACAGAAATCTCCCTCCTGAGAAACAGGCTGAAGAGGTGAGAAAAGTAAAAAGATCTCAGAGCTGGTTTATTGAAAATCCTTTTACTCTCAACCCTAGTAATACAGTAGGTGATGCCTGGAAACTCATAGAGGAGAAAAACATCTCAGGGATTCCAATTGTTAATAAACAGGGTAAACTTGTGGGTATAGTTACCAAGAGAGACCTTATCTTTGAGGACGATAAAAAGAAACCCCTCAAACAGGTGATGAACAAAAAAGTTATAACTGCTCCTTTATTCGGTACCACCATGGAGGATGCCAAGCGCATTATGAAAGAGCACAAGATTGAAAAACTTCCTATAGTTGATGAGAATGGAAAGCTGGTTTATATGGTCACTCTCAAAGATATATTGAAAAAGCTGGAACACCCAGAGGCTACTGTGGATCCAAACGGGAGATTGAGAGTTGCAGCAGCAGTGGGAACAGATGAAGAATCAAAGGAAAGAGTCAAAATGCTACTGGATGCAGGTTGTGATGTGATAGTAGTAGATACTGCTCATGGACACCAGGTAAAGGTGATCAAAATGGTGGAGTGGATTAAGGAGAATTTCAATGTATCTGTGGTGGCAGGAAATGTGGCTACAAGAGAAGGCTGCATAGATCTCATTAAGGCTGGAGCAGATGCCGTCAAGGTGGGTGTAGGGCCGGGTTCTATATGTACTACAAGAGTTGTAACCGGCGTGGGTGTCCCGCAGATTACAGCAATTATGGACTGTGCAGAAGTTGCACATGAACATACCATTCCAGTGATTGCCGATGGTGGTATAAGGTACTCCGGTGATATAGTGAAGGCTCTCGCGGCAGGTGCCGATTCGGTCATGATAGGGAACCTTTTCGCAGGAACCGATGAAAGTCCGGGAGAATCAATACTTCTGGAAGGTAGAAGGTTCAAAGTTTATAGAGGAATGGGCTCTCTTGGAGCAATGCAACAAGGTGGAGGTGGCCGTTACTTTCAAGAGGGGCAGGCTAAATTTGTACCGGAAGGGGTTGAGGGAAGAGTGCCATACAGGGGACCTGTGAAGGATGTAATCTTTCAGCTGGTTGGGGGATTAAGATCGGGCATGGGTTACCTCGGTGCCAAAAATCTGGATGAGCTCAAAGCCAAGGCAATTTTTGTTAAAATCACAAATGCAGGCCTAAGGGAAGCCCATCCCCACGATATTACCATTACCAAGGAAGCTCCAAATTACGAGAGATACAGCAAATAATCAGAAAACAATTTGGAGGGAATCAATTCCCTTGAATAATTTTTTGTAATCTTTACCCAGTACTAAACTTACATCTAGAACTCTGTCGGGGTCAATTTCAAGGGTAATTTCTCTACATCCTATCCATTTTGCAAGGTGTTTTGCATGAAACATCGAAGAATCGCTCCTTTCCACCACAACTGTCTTTGGGAGAGGTTCATCAGCATTTCCATAATATACTACATCAAAGCCGTCCTTTCTAAGAAGCCATGTTACTTTCCTGGCCAGTCCATTCACCCCCGCTGCATTCAGGATTTCCACCTTTATTTTTCTGTTTATCTCTTCTCGTATTTTTGCTTTTTTCCTGGATTCAAAGCCTTTGTAAACAGAAATTGAAAATATTATGAGGAGAGGAACAAAAAAGACAAGTAATATAATATATCTTAGACGCATAATTTAATTTTAATTATATACATCTGTAGTTGCAAGCATAGATTCTTTGTATTAAAATTTTAAAAAGGAGAAAAAAATGGGTGATTATAAAAGACTAAAGACCCCTTTGAGCGAGGACGATATACTCTCCCTTAAATCCGGGGATAGAGTATTGCTCTCAGGATATATATATACTGCCAGAGACGCTGCCCATAAGAGACTATTGGAAAGTCTGGATAAAGGTGAAGAGCCCCCTATTGACCTTAAAGGAATAGTTATATATTATTGTGGTCCCTCTCCCGCAAGACCGGGTAGACCTATTGGTGCAGCTGGTCCAACAACTGCTTATAGAATGGACCCATTTACACCCAGGATGTTGGAATTGGGGGTTAAGGGATTCATTGGTAAAGGTAAAAGAAGTAAAGAGGTTATAGAGGCTCTGAAGACGCTTAAAGGTGTGTACTTTGCTGCAACTGGAGGTGCGGGTGCATTGCTTTCTCAGAGGATTAAGGAAGCAGAGGTTGTGGCTTATGAAGATTTAGGTCCAGAAGCTATAAGAAGACTTTATGTGGAAGATTTCCCGCTTATTGTTGTCAATGATGCATACGGAAATGACTTATATGAAGAAGGGAGAAGGAAGTATAGAAAAGTTTGAGATGGACTTGTAAATCTTAAAAACATGACTTAAAGGCGCATGGATTTTCAGGGAGATGGATGATAAATGAGATAAAATACATACCTATAGGGATTATACATACTCCATTCAGGGAACCAAAGGGGACACCCATACAACCTGCAGCAGCCAGAGGAGTTTGTGGAACAGTGGAAATATTCCCTGAATATATAGAGGGGCTGAAAGATCTGGAAGGATTTTCCCATATTATTTTGATATACCACTTTCATTTGTCCAAGGGTGTATTGCTAAAAGTAAAGCCGTTTATGGATAATGAACTAAGGGGAGTCTTTGCAACGAGAGCTCCAAGTCGGCCTAATCCAATAGGTATTTCAGTAGTGCGTCTCATCCAAATTAAAGGCAATGTACTCCATGTCAAAGATGTGGATATTGTGGATGGGACCCCTCTTCTTGATATTAAGCCTTATGTGCCAGAATTTGATGTGAAAGAATGCAAAAGGATTGGTTGGCTCGATGGGAGAATTCATAAGCTTTCAAAATCAAAGGATGATGGAAGATTTGTAAAATGATTCAGAGTAGTAAATTGCATATATTCTCTACAGAAATAAAATTTTCCTGTTTATAATGAGGGGGTGGATACAATATGAATCTCTATATAATACCTAGTTTAAGGATGGGGGAACTCCAAGTGAAAATACCCATTGTTTAAGGAGGGGTGAGTGTGGGAATATCTCTTTTTCAGGGTTGGCCTCTGCTGTGGCAAATGAAGATTGGAGTTATCGATGCCGCTGGAATTGGAATGCTTGAGCCGGATTTCGGCACTAATTTCAACGAAGCTAATAAAAGGGTTCTAAGGAAAGAAATAAGAAAAGCAAGAAAGATAACTAAGGGGATTATTGGAGTCAATTTAATGGTGGTCCTCTCTGATTTTGATGAACTTTTACTGGTAGCGATAGAAGAGAGTGTAGATCTGGTTTCCCTGGGTGCAGGTTTACTCTTAAAGGTACCCTTTGATGGCCTTAAAAAAGTCTCCACCAAATCCATTCCAATTGTATTCTCTTGATCAAAGAGAAAAGGCAGTATTTAAATCTTAAATTTTTTAGTATGAAATTTCCTGAATTAAACGGTTAGCATACTCCCTTGCCCATTTATCTGCTTCCAGAAGGTCATGTAAAGATGGATTGTATATAATTTTATGCTTTTCAACGGTCTGAAAAACAACCCGTTCTATATCAAGGAATCTGATCTTTCCTTCAAGAAATGCGTAAACGGCGATTTCATTTGATGCATTCATTACTGCAGGCATTGTTCCTCCTTCTTTTAACACATTATAGGCCAGCTTCAAAAGTGGAAACCTTGTGTAATCCGGCTCGTAAAATTCAAGTTTTTTTATCTCTTGAAGATCCAGATTTTTTACAGGTGACTCAATCCTTTCGGGGTATGTAAGGGCATACTGGATAGGTATTTTCATATCCGGGATGGACAGATGCGCTACTTTCGCACCATCTTTTAATGTAAGCATTCCATGAACAATAGATTGTGGGTTAATGACCACTTTTATATGCTCGGGGTCCATGCTAAATAGCCAGTAGGCTTCAATAACTTCGAGCCCCTTATTCATCAGTGTGGCCGAGTCCACTGTAATTTTCTTTCCCATGCTCCATGTAGGATGTTTCAAAGCATCCTCAGCTGTTACCCTCTCCATCTCCTCACGGCTGAGGTCCCGGAAGGCTCCACCAGAAGCTGTCAGTATTATATCATGGATTTCTTCTCTATTGAATCTTGTAAACAACTGAAATATAGCAGAATGCTCTGAATCTACAGGTATTATCTCTCCCCGGGACTCTGATTCTATCTGTTTAACAATTTCTCCGAAGGACACCAGAGTTTCTTTATTCGCCAAGGCAACCCTTTTTCCGGAACGCAGAGCATTTATTGTGGGGAATACACCAACTGTTCCAGCAGTGGCTACAAGTACTGTATCAACCTCAGGAAGTGAAGCCGCCTCTTTTAAACCCTCAATCCCTCTCAAAATTTTGATGTCTTTCTTAGAATAATTTACCTCCGAAGTAATTACTGCATAGCGGGGCTTGAATTCCTGAATAATTTCTTCTAGTTTTTTGATATTTCTATGAACAGATACAGCAACGAGATTAAATCGGTCTTTATGACACCTTAAAACCTCTAAGGTGCTCTGACCTATGGAGCCCGAAGCTCCAAATAACGCTATATTAGTCTTCTTTTTCATTTAAAAGCTTTAAAAGGGTCTTCTCAAAATCTTCCCTGGGTTTATATCCCACATAAATGTCATAAACATTACCGTTTCTGTCTATGATAAATGTGGTAGGGATGTACATTATCCTGTAAATATTGCTGTAAGTTTTTACTATTTCTCTGGTTGCCATGGCTACAGGATAGTTAATTTTGTATGCTTCTTTGAACTTTACCACTTGTTTCTCGCTTCTATCAAGTGATATACCCAGGATTTCTATCTTATCTCCGTATTTCTTTTTCAGTTCAACGAATCCGGGGATTTCCATTCGGCATGGTCCGCACCATGTAGCCCAGAAATCAAGAATGACCGGTCTCCCTTTATAGTTTGAGAGACTGATCTTTTTCCCGTCTATGGTATTAATTGTAAATTCAGGAGCTTTAGTTTTTTCCTCAGCTCCGCCGATCCCGATAAATAATAATATTATTAGTGTTGTAAATAATTTTATTTTATTCATGAAACCTCCTGCATATATTTTATATTTTATTGACTGTTTTATCAAGCATCGTTATAATTGCACAATGTTCAAAAGCACCACAGTACTTGGTATTATAAAGGATAAGAAAGCAGTTATAGGGGCAGATGGTCAAATAACCTTTCAGAATACCATCCTGAAGCACACAGCTGTAAAAGTGAGAAAATTATACAAGGGGAAAGTATTGGCAGGTTTCGCAGGTTCTGCCGCAGATGCACTAACGCTTTTTGAAAGGATGGAGGAAATGCTTGAAAGATACAATGGTGATCTAAAAAAAGCTTCTGTAGAACTGGCGAGATTGTGGAGACAGGATAAAGTCCTGCGGAGGCTTGAGGCACTGCTTGCAGTACTTGATAAAGAGAATGCTTTGATAATATCAGGTTCTGGTGATATTATTGAACCCGAAAATAAGATTGTTGCCATTGGTTCTGGGGCTCCATATGCACAGGCTGCCGCCTACGCACTTCTGAAACATACTGACATGGATGCAAGAAGCATATGCGAGGAGGCCATAAAGATAGCATCCAGGATATGTATTTATACCAATGATAAAATAACAATTTTAGAGATTTGAGATTATGGTGAAAATAACAAAAATTTTTTTATTTTTTTTCCTGCTGGCAATAATTACCACCGCAGAAGCTGCCAAATATAAAGGAGAAGTATTTGTTCTTTTCTCGGATGCCAGATCTCTCAGTATGGGAGAAACAGGTGTATCATGTGCACAAGGCATAAATTCCATATATTGGAATCCTGCTACCTTGGAGTTTGTTAACAATGGCTTCTCTATTGGGCATTCTGAGTATTATGAAGGCCTTGTGAGAGTTGAACATTTTGCCATGGTAAGGCAAAAGGGGTTTAAGAATATGCCGTTGGGCTTGATGCTAAATTATGTACACTCAAGACCAGTTGAGCTTACTGCTTTAAAAGATGAAACCCTTGGAGTAGAGGAGGGGAATATTAAAGTTACAGGTAGTGCAGCTTATTCATTTGTTTCTCTTTATCTCTCTGGCTCTTTTCATATTGTGAGGAACTTAATGGCAGGGATTAATCTGAAATTTCTACGGGAGAATCTTTATTCTATGAAAGAGATAGGATTGGGTGTGGATGTAGCCTTTTACACAGAGCGGGACTTATTCTCTTACGGGTTTATTATTAGAGATATTATTTTTTCTCCCTTCAAAAAGGATGCTGGATATGAGTCTGTTTATCCATCCTTCTGGCTCGGGTGTTCAGCCCGACTCAGGAGATCAAGGATCGTTGCAGAGATAGAAATACACACCGATGGCAAATATGAAGGAGCAATTCTCTCTTACAGGGATTTCAGTGGTGATATGCATCTTGGTATAGAATATCTGCTTAGTAGAAATATAAATCTCAGGGGAGGCTTTTCAAGAGGTAGAGTTACGGCAGGGGCGGGTCTCAATTTCTCAAGGTTTTCTGTAGATTATGCCATCTATCCCCACACAGACCTCGGACTGAACCATAAAATCACACTTACGCTATGGTACTGAGAAAACTTTTACATCTTTCATTGATTATCCCTCTTTTTATCTTTAAAAGTTTATCCCACCAGCAGGTACTGTGGATATTGACAGGTCTGGCAGGACTATCACTCATAGTAGAGTTGCTTCGCATCTACAGCCCAGCCTTCAGACATAGGTTTATAAGGCTTTTGTCTCCCTTACTTAAGGAAAAAGAGAGGGGTGGTAATTTAACAGGTGCCACCTATCTATTTATATCATTTTTAATTGTTTTTCTTGTATTCCCTTTTAAAATTTTTTTCTATGCAAGCTTGATAGCAATACTCGTAGATGGTATTACGCCCCTTTTAACTGCATTTTTATTCAATAAGAATTCCAAAGATCATACTCATTTTTTTGTATTTTTTATTGCAGCCGTGGTTGTTGCGTTTATAATCAACTCTGGACTTTCCATATGGGTTAAATTGAGCGGGAGTGTTTTGATTGCAGTACTTGAATATCTGGATTTTCCACCAGATGATAACTTTTGGGCGGAGCTTGGTGGCGCCCTTATAATATATATACTTACACATATAATTTGAAAAGGAGGTATGCTCGTATGAGATTTGTACAAACTTCTCTTATATTGATGTTAGCAGCAGGTCTCCTATCTGCTGATTCGATAAAGGATGACCTTAAGAAGGCTAAAGAATTAGAAAGTCATGGTAAGTATAAAGAAGCACTGGTAATCTATAAAGGCGTCTTAAAAGAAAAGATGGATAAAGACGAAAGGTTTAATGTTATGTTAAACATTGCCGATATAGAGTTTGATAAGATGGAGAGACCCGATTCTGCGCTGAAATATCTCGAAATGGCAAAATCTGAATTTTCTGAAAATTATCGGAGGATGGATGAAGTATACTACAGGCTGGGCCTTGTTTATGAGAAGCTCGGGAGATATAAAGATGCTGCTGAAGCATATCAAACTGTTGCAGTTAAATTCCAGAAGAGCAAGTATGTGGATGACGCTCTTGATGGTGTGGAGAGAGCTTTTAGAAAAAATTTCAGAGAATATGTAGCTTTTATTGGAGATGAACCTGTAACTAAACTTGAGCTGGATAAAGAGTTGGAGAGCGTACCTCCTTTTTATAGGTCTTCATATGAGTCAGAAGAAGGCAGGAAAAAATTACTTGAAAATCTAATAAACAAAAGATTACTTGTTAAAGAAGCCGAGTTAAGAAAACTTTATTTAAAATCCCGTTTTAGAGAAGAGCTTGAAAAGAGAAGGCAGCAGTTGCTTATGAAGGAGTTATACGATGAAATAACTTCTGGTATTGAGGTAACCGAAGATGAAATGCGCAGGTTTTACAATAAGAATAAAGACAAATATAAAATTCCTGCAAGGGTTACCATAAGAAGAGTAGTGGTAAATTCTAAAGCAGAAGCAGATTCCATTTATGAGGCTCTCAAAAATGGAGCTGTTCTGGATAGTATTATAAAGACAAAATCTGTTGCTCCGGATGCCAAAACCGGCGGATGGATGAGAAATTTAAGCAAGGGGAGCCAGCCCAAGGCCCTGGTTCAAAAGGCGTTTGAGATGAAACCAGGGGAAATCAGTGAGCCCATAAAGATTCCAGGGTCCAATCAATATGCCGTCATTAAAGTTATAGAAAAGCAGGAAGAGAGGTATCGCCCCTTTGAAGAAGTTAAACCTCAGATTGAAAAAACTCTGAAGGTCGAAAAAGCCAGAGAAACCTGGCAGAAATTCACAAAATCTCTCTGGGATAAATATAAGGTTAAATTAATAGAAGAAAGTGGAGAAGAAAAGGGAGCAGAAGAAAAGAAGGGGTAAGGTTCTCTTTTTCAACGAAAACCTGGGCTCCGGTATTCTAAAACCCTGTGGTGGTAAAGAAAAGATAAAATTTACCTATAAAGATGTAATTGGGGAAAGTGGTTATGTAATTCTTTTTGAAGGGGAAGAAGTGGAATTCTGGTATGAAAATAGAAGAATAAGGGTGAAAAGAAGTGGTAAAATTTGAGCTCATTAAAGTTGAGAAACACACCGGTGCTCGACTGGGTATATTGCATACTCCTCATGGAGATGTGGAAACGCCTAATTTTATGCCTGTGGGAACACAGGCCACTGTTAAAACTATTTCACCTCGTGAACTTGAGGAGATTGGAGTACAGATTATAGTCTCAAATACATATCATCTTCACCTCCGGCCCGGTGAAGATCTTATCGAAAAGGCAGGTGGGTTACATAAATTTATGTCCTGGAGTGGAAGTATTCTCACTGATTCAGGAGGTTTTCAGGTCTATAGCCTTGCTGATTTGAGGGCATTAAAAGATGAAGGAGTTGAATTCCGTTCACATATTGATGGTAGTAAGGTTTTTTTCACTCCAGAAAAGGTGGTGGATATCCAGGTCAAACTTGGTTCTGATATCGCAATGATTCTTGACTGGCCAACGCCTTACCCTGCTACAAAGAAAGAGGCCTTAGACCATATGAAGTTGACCACTAAATGGGCAGAAAGAGCTAAGGAATACAGAGATAAAGTAGCACCGGAACAGGCACTTTTTGGCATTGTTCAGGGGGGGATATACATTGATTTGAGAAGGGAAAATGCAAGAGAAATGGTGGAAATGGATTTCGATGGTTACGCCATAGGAGGGCTCGCCCTGGGTGAGCCAAAGATCGAAAGAGACAAAATTGTTGAGGTGGTTACTGCGATATTACCAGAAGAAAAAATCAGATATTTAATGGGTGTGGGATATCCCGAAGATATAATATCTTCAGTAATTAACGGAGTAGACCTTTTTGATTGTGTGCTTCCAACACGAAATGCAAGAACCGGGACTGTATTCACATCCAGAGGTAAACTAACAATAAGAAATGCTGAGTACAAAGCGGATTTTAAACCACTTGATCCTGAATGTGGTTGTTATACCTGCACGAATTTCACAAGAGCCTATATTAGGCATTTATTCAATGCAGGTGAGATCCTGGGGCCGAGACTAACTACTTACCACTCCCTTTATTTTTTCATGAAATTAATGAGAGAAATTAGAGAGGCTATAAAAGGTGACTATCTACTTGATTGGAAAGAGGAATTTTTAAAGAAATATCGGGGTTAAGAATAAGATAATTCTCATATTGACAGACATCCACCTCCGTTATATAATTCCAGCATGAGCATCGGAAAGACGAAAGTCAGTGAAATTATGACCAGAGATGTGGTATGTGTGTCTCCTTATACCACCCTGGGTGAACTTTTGAAACTTTTTAAAACCTCCAATTTAAGAGTATTCCCTGTTGTTGATGAAAGGGAAAAACTCATTGGACTTATTAGTATTAAACATGTATATAAAATTTTTGAATCCTATGGAAAAACTGTGGCAAGATATTTTGGTATTGTGGAATCCTTTGTAGATAAAGAAATACTTCCCCCTAATATATTTGAGGTAGATACCCCTGTGGAGCTTTCCATACTTATAGATGTTGAAGATATGATGGATTTTTCCCCTCCTGCTATAAAACATACTAAGACTCTGGAAGATGCATATGAACTTATGAAAAAGAAAGATCTGCAGGTTCTACCTGTCGTTAATGAGGGTAAGTTGGTGGGAATAATAAGTCTTTTTGATATTATTTATTTTATTCTGAAGCAGCGTGGTATGATTCCGCATTAATTAGAAAAAACATACCAGAATTTGTTTTGAAGGTATTGACTTTCCCCTTTTTCTTCATTATATTAAGCACCTACCAAAGGAGGGAAATTATGGAAGGATTGAGCTATGAAGATATCCTTGCATTGTGGGAATCTGTGACAGACTTTTCTGAAAGCTGGCATGAAAAAATAGAAGAAATGCTTTTCAGAATAGATGAAATGAGAGTTGCAGAGGATTTTCAGAATGTAAAGGATAAGCTGGATGAATTGCAGAAAAAAATAATGGATTTAAGAATGGAGATTGAAGATGCAGTGGAAAAAGCACATCATGGGGACATAAGCCTTGAAGATCTGGAGGGGTTGTTTAGAGATTATGGAGATGAACTTATGATGCTTGAGCAGGAGTTAATAGAATTAGAACTTGAACCAGACATTTATGAGGATTACTATTATGAGGAGGAAGAGGAGGAGTTTTAAGTGGACCTTCCTAAGAGGTATGATCCAAAAAATACAGAGGATAAATGGTATAAGTTCTGGTTAGACAAGGGATTTTTCAAAGCCACCCCCCAAAGTTCCAGGCCACATTTTTGCGTTATGATGCCACCTCCTAACATCACCGGTATATTAACCATGGGGCATGTTCTGAATAATACAATTCAGGATATAATAGTTCGTTTCAAAAGGATGCTCGGCTACGAGACGCTCTGGCAGCCCGGCATAGATCATGCAGGGATTGCTACACAGAACGTGGTGGAGAAATCTCTTGCAAAAGAAGGTAAGACCAGATTTGATCTTGGAAGGGAAAAATTTCTGGAGTTAGTTTGGAAATGGAAGGAGCAGTACGGTGAGAAAATTCTTACCCAGCTCAGAAAGCTTGGTGTTTCATGTGATTGGTCCAGGGTTAAATTCACCATGGACCCTGATATGTTCAGGGCTGTTATTAAAGCCTTTGTGGAACTTTACAAAGCTGGATTGATTTACCGGGGTAAGAGGATAATAAACTGGTGCCCCAGATGTGGGACAGCCCTTGCGGATGATGAAGTTGAATATATAGAAGAAAAAGGCAAACTGTATTATATCAAATATCCAATTGTGGGTGAAAAAGGTTATGTTGTTGTTGCAACCACAAGACCCGAGACATATCTAGGAGATACTGCTGTTGCTGTGAATCCCCGTGATGTGCGCTACAAAAACCTTATTGGTAAGAAAGTGAGACTTCCACTGGTTGACTGGACCAGGAAAGGTCTAAATGGTGAAAATGTAAGTGCTGAGATTCCCATTATAGCTGATGAAAGGGTGGAGAAGGAATTTGGAACAGGGGCCGTGAAAGTAACTCCAGCACATGATCCTGTTGACTTTGAAATTGGAATAGATGCCGGATTGCCTCAAGTTGTGATTATGGATGAAGAAGCTATCCTTAACGATAATGCTGGTATTTATAAAGGTCTGGAAAGATATACTGCAAGAAAGAAAATATTAGAGGACCTTGAGAAAAATGGCTTTATTGAAAAGATAGAGGATTATCAGCACAATGTAGGAACATGTTATAGATGCCATACTGTTATTGAGCCCTATATCTCCGAGCAGTGGTTTGTTAAAATGAAACCTCTGGCTGAACCAGCTCTGAAAGCAGTCGAATCGGGTGAGATAAAGCTTGTTCCTCCCTATTCTGAGAAGATTTACAGACACTGGCTTGAAAATGTAAAGGATTGGTGCATTTCAAGGCAGATATGGTGGGGTCACAGGATCCCGGTGTACACCTGTCAAGACTGCGGTCATATTATGGTAGAAGAAGAGAAACCTCAAAAATGCGGAAAATGTGCTTCAACAAATATTATTCAGGACGAAGATGTTCTCGA
>Ga0190329_1000394_pt1 | contig 12999 bp, 12 predicted proteins | sample 48720423_MG_FD_161655 | JGI IMG/M metagenome (GOLD analysis project Ga0190329, IMG submission 161655) | Hydrothermal vent sediment bacterial communities from Southern Trench, Guaymas Basin, Mexico - 4872-04-2-3_MG | ecosystem: Environmental > Aquatic > Marine > Hydrothermal vents > Sediment ... | reverse complement strand
TTCTAGAAGATATAAAAGTTCTTTTTTAACACCCTGGGTGATTTTTATAGCATCCAGCTTGTTTTTTAGACACGCTTTACAGATTACTCCCCCTTTACTCCATGAAAAAAATTGAGCTTCTTTATTTCCACATATGACACACTTATCGAGTTCAGGGAATGTCCCCTCTTTTTTAAGGACTTTAAAAACAAAGACATTGAATATAAGCGGGTTAATTTCAAAGGAGGTCTCAATACAGTCCAGGACCGACTCCACAAGAGGAAATATTTCCTTACCGCCTTCATAGGGAAGAAATTGGAGGACAAAACTTATAATTTCAGAACATAGTAAGTATTTATCATAAGAGGAAACAATGCCCTCTCTCCTTCTTATGATGTTACCTTCTTTTAAAATTTGGAGATCTCGATCTCTTTTGAAATAATATACAATATTTATAGTACCGAACATGTTGCAAAGATTTCTGAGGGGTGATTTCGGTCGTCTAGCCCCTTTTGCGATGACTTTAATAAGGCCTCGTCTTTCAGTCAAAATGGTACAGATATAAGAAGATTCCATAAATTCCAGGGATTGAAGAACTAGACCTTTTGATTTTTCTAGCATTTTAGAGTTTCCCCTTCAGTATCAATTGAATTTTGAAAGTTTTGAAATTTTCGCTGATTAACCCAGCAGCAAGTCGAGTCTTATGTATTTTTGTGTTATAAAATACACCAGTTAGAGTTTCGTCAGAACTTATAAACTCACTGTGATAAGCTATACCTGTGTATCCCAGAGAAATTAAACTGCTATAATTTCTTGAAATACTATATGAAACAGAGAATTTGTCGAAATTTAAACAGAGGGAAGAAAAATTGCTACCACATTTTACATCCTGATAGTACATAAAAACAAGCATGTTGTTTCTCATTTCAAACTTTAAGGGGGATTCAAATAATGTTGCATTGTCCTTTAAGGTTATGCTCATAAGTATATTGAAGCTATTTCCTACATTACTTTTAAGTCCTAAGGCAGTTTTTCGAGATTGCCCTATCTCCTGCCGATAAATAAAATATAAGTTCTTAGAAAGCATTTTAGAAAATTTGAGCCTGTATTCTTTATAATGCTTTGCATGTAATAATGTAAAACTCAGAAGAACATCTTCTGTATATGTCCATATTTTAAACTTTTTATTAAAAATAGTATCATATTCCACTGCAGTTACCAGGTGAATTTTCCCTCTTTTCTCCATAAACTGGAGTGTGTAGAGAGGTAGCTTCCCTTTCTCCCTTCTCGTGGCTATTTGCAGGCGATTTCCAAAAAAGGGAGTTTTAAATTTTATAATTTGACTTTCTTTGGAAACCCCTCCTTCCAAAAGTGGAAAATTAAAATAAAAACTTAGATTATTACCGGTTAAGTATTTATTCAACGATTTACTTTTCCAGGAATAACGCGTTTCAAAAATACCAGCCTGAATCCGAGTATTCCCTACGATGAAAGAAATGTCCTTATAAAATTTTGCTTTCATAAAAATATTTCCGTATTTAAATCTTCCATAGCCGCTTATATCCCCATCTTTATAATAGATTGTATAATTTCCTATTATACGTCTTTTTCGTTTGAACTCCAGAAAAGGAATAAGGCTCTGAAGTTTATAGTGTTCCAGGGGGACCCTCCTTATAAAATCTTCTTTATTTTCGAATTCTTTTTTCTCCCGTTCTTTAATAATCAGGTAAGCATCTTCTTCCTCTATAAAAGGAAACTCCAGCAACTCTTCAAGATTTACATCATTTACGAAAATTGTTCCTGTATATAATGGATAATCCGTCTCAGAGTTCACTTGTAAATTTGTTGAAAAAATAAAAGAGGCCAATAATAGTTTTAGCATCTTCGAAATCCCCACGTTTTAACATTTGATACACCTGAACCTGCGGTAGTTTAACCACTTCAATCTCCTCTCCCTTGTCTCTAGGTAGACTTTCGGGAATTAAATTTTGAGCTATGAAAATGTGTATTTTTTCAGTGGAATAACCTGGAGTTAAATAAAATTCTCCTATTTTATGTAAATCCAGAGCACCATATCCTATCTCTTCTTTTAATTCCCTTAGAGCTGTTTCCTCTATATTTTCACCTGGTTCAAGCTTACCAGCAGGAATTTCCAATAATTGTTTACCTGCTGGATGTCTGTATTGTTTTACAAAAACAATGGTGTTATCCAGTACGGGAACTACAGCGCACGCACCAATAAATTCCACCACTTCCCTTGTCACTTCTTCATGGTCTTTTAGACGAATTTTATCCACTCTTAAATTCAATATTTTGCCCTTATACACATATTTGCTTTCCACTACTTTCATAAATTTCTCCTATTTTTAAACTTATAGTATCATGTAGCAGAAGGCCCCTATCATTTAAAATTACTCTCTCTCCTTTCAGAATTATATACTCTCCAAGCTCTTCTTTAATTTTTTCTCTTATTCTTTTGTCTTTTATTTTAATACCCCATTTAGTCCTGGTTTTGAGAAAAATCTCTTCCAAAAGCCATTCTTTCGGACTTAAAGTTTCATATTCTCTTTCAATTTTCGCATATTGTACCAGATTTTTAGTATTTTTATATCTCAGAAGATCTTTGCCATTTAAATAATATCCAGAAGCAGAGGGACCAAGGCCAATATAAAAATCGTGCATCCAGTATCTTAAGTTATGCAGTGATTCAAAACCTGATTTTGCGTAGTTAGAAATTTCGTATCGGAGATACCCCGAACTTTCCAGTAACTTTTTAGTTAGAGTGAACATGGAAACCAATACCTGCTCATTTTTGAGTCTCAGATCCTTTTTAGCGCCTTTTTCATAAGAGAGGCTATAGGTGGAAATATGTTCTGGTGCAAGCTGAGTTACTTGCTCCAGAGTATAGCCTAAGCTTTTTAGACTTTGGCCCTTAAAGCCAAACATTATATCTATGTTAATGTTTTTAAATCCGGCTTCCCTTAACTTGTAATAAGCCCTGTGTATATCTTTCACCCCATGAGATCTTCCAAGCAGTTTTAGTTCTTGTTCTATAAAACTTTGGGCCCCTATACTTATCCTGTTAACACCAAAATCTTTAAAGAGCAAAATGTGGTCATCTGTCAGGCTTTCGGGATTCACTTCTACTGTAAATTCTTTCAGGGGATCGACAGCAAGTTCTTCCATAATCATTTTAATTATATCTTCAAAGGCTTTGATAGGAATTGACGTAGGAGTCCCGCCTCCCACAAAAAATGTGTTAAAGGTGAATCCAAATTGTTTAAAAAACTTTAGTTCTCTTCTAAGTCCCTTGATGTAGAGATCATATAATTCTTCTGTTGGAATTACTGAGAAGAAAGTACAATAGTTGCATTTTCGACTGCAGAAGGGAATATGGAGATAGAGACCAAGGGGTTTTCTCATATCATTTCTCCAATATTGATATAAAGCTTTCCCTTTTCTCCTGCTACCAGGTGTCTTAAGTTAAATCCCCAATCAATTCTCAATGTACCGAAAGAGGAAAAAAATCTTACTCCAATTCCTCCGCCAATATAATATTCTTTTTCTCCTATCCATAAATTATCTACAAAAATACTAAAACCTGCATGCTTCAAGACTTTCTTACGTATTTCCATATTATAAAGAAGAAATTTATCTGTCCTTATAAAGTCTCTGGAAAATCCTCTAAGACTTCCATCCCCCCCGAGAGAGAATTTTTCTTCAAGAGGAGTCTCAAGGGTCCTGCCGTAAGGGGAAATAACGCCTATTTTTAGCCTTTGAGCAAGTATGTATCCTCCTTTCGTGAGGGGAATAAAGTTTGTAAAGGAGATGACCCCCCTTCGATAGTCAAAATTCCCTTTCAAGATTCCCCCCGCATTTTCTAAAAGAAGCGTAAGCAAAATTCCTCTGGAAGGATAAAATATATTGTTTCTTTTGTCCATCATCAAAGAGTAAAGAATTGAATTGGTAATTCCTTTTTCCTGAGTGCTCATTGAAAGTTTTTTCCACTTCAGGGCTACTGAACTGTTTAGATATGGTGAAAAATCTCTGGAAAGTACCGTTTCTATTCCATAAAATTCCAGCGTATCTTCATAATTCCTCTCATAAAAAGGATGCATCTTCATGGTAAAAGGGGAACCCAAAAAGTACGGCTCGTTGTAAGCTATATTAATGTCTCTCTTCTTCGGGATGGTGAATTCTCTGATAAAACTCCATTGCAGTTCAAGTTTTTGGGCATTGTTAAACAAATTTCTATGACCTATGGTAAAACCTCCCATGAAGTCCAGGGGGGAATGATATCCGAGTTTCAGTCTAAAATAGCGCGGCTTTTTTTCTGTTACAATGAAGACTAAAACAGCCTCTGTATCGCATACCATATTTAGTTTAAAATTGACACTGGAGTAAAGCCCTGTTCTGTATATGTTTTTTTCTGAAAGTATAATTTTTTTAAAATTATAGTATTCACCGGGTTTGATTTTAATCTCTCTTGCTATAATCTTTTTCCGGGAATGTTTATTCCCCACAATCTTGATATCTCTTACCCTGACCCTTTTACCTGCTTTAATTGTATAGTAAAGAATAACTGCAGTATCCACTCTTTCGAACTTTCTTTCAATGGTGACTTCGGGATATCCAAGATTGTTCAGTAATTCCACAAGTCTGGCTTCCTTTGTATCCAGGATGTCTTCATCGTATGGTAGTGGGAGTTTTAATCTGAAATATTTTTTAAGCCACAGGGTATCAAGATCAGACTGGAAGACCAGCTTTTTTAAGTAATAACGGGGCCCTTCTTTTATGGTAATATAAATATTCACGAAACCGTTGGTTCTTTCCAATTTTTCTTCGAATATTTTTGCATCAAAAAAACCTTCCTTTTGATATGCTTCGATTATCTTTCTCTTTCGAATGTTATAAAGCGCTAAGTTGAATTTGTCTCCCTTTTTTAAATTAATCAGGGAGATAATATAATCTTTTTTGAGATGTTTATTGCCTCTAATTTCAATTCTCCCCACCCTCAACTGGAGGGTGAGGAGAAACAATATGATAATTGATTTCATTTAATGCAATTCTTCAAATCTATCTTTCAATTTTTTCAGCACATCAGGAAGTGTTGTATACTCCATTTCTTTTAAGCCAAGTCTATGAGGTTCAAAAGGTCCCATACTCCTTATATAATCAGCTATCTTATTGGCATTTTTCTTAGCTTCATCAAAGGCAGGATCATCAAATAGGTCTCTCGGGCCAATTAATTTCCCATTAGCAATTTGAAAACCTGCTGCAATTACTCTGGGTGGACCATCAAATCTTGAAGGATTTGCTTCATGAAAAGCCACAGGCATCAGAGGGCCGAAATGTGATCCCCTCATCCATCCAGCTACAAGATGAGGATATGCAAAAGGTTCGAGTATTTCACCAATTGCAGGAAATCCGCTTTGAGCTCTTACTATAAGAACTGGGTCATCTTTGCCCACATATCTTCCAGCCATCATAGATAACCTTTGAGTGGATGAGACAGCGGCTATTTCTTTGTCAGTTTTTCGGTATACTGCTTTAATTATATAATGTTCAGTAGCTCCAATAAGGATTAACATATCGTATAATTCTTCAGGTATTGAGAATTGTATTCTTTTATGTTCATAAACATCGAGGACTTCAAAAATAAAACCATCATGCATCTTTGGATCAATTACAAGACCAGGAGTATTAAATGGATCAGCAAATATTTTGTATAATGGAAGATTCCATGCACCCGGTGATGTTTTGTCAGCCATGAAAATAATTACAGGTTCACTGGGTCTTTCTTCAAATTCCATCTCTGCTGTTCCTGGACCTAAACCTTTGATATTTCCACTGAAAGCATCGGAGAGTAGATCCTGTCCTGCTCCATATAGTTTAAGCCTTTTAGCTTCTTCAGTTGCTTCCACAAACGTATCCCATGCAAGTTTATGGATTTCCCCATTTTCTACGCCTTTTGTATGGCTGATTATAAGCTGAAGGTCATCCCCAACTCTTGTAACATGATAATCCAAAATCATACCTTTATCTCTTGCTTTGCGGAGGCTATCTTCAGCGATTTCCAGTAACCTTGGATGTACTGAAGAGTGTCCAACATATCCGCCAATGTCTGCCTTAATAACGGACAATGTTACCTTCATATTTTACCTCCTTTTTTAAATCATCAAGAAGCTTTTCTATATCAAGATCTTCACGCTTCTTGATTTCAAAGACGATAACATTTACACCGTATATTTCAAATCTAACGAGAAGGGGATTGAAATCCTTCACAAGATTAATTAAATTTTCCAGGTTTAATTCTTCTATGGGGGATACAATACCCAATAAAAAGCTGTTACGATACTCCAAGATGCCTATTTTTGTTTTATTTTTAAAATAGGCTCTCAAAAGTGTATGAACAAAGAGAATATCGTCTCGGAGGCGTTCAAAGGATAGAGTAGCCCTGTAAAAATCATCCATTGAAAAAAAGTAGTAACGTATAAGCTTTTCAGTAACCCCTCTACCGGTTAGTTGTTCAATTAATTTTTCCAGTTTCCTCCTGTCAAGCACTCTCATGCCCTCGTCAAAATCTCTAAAGTCACCCAAAGACTCTTTAAGTATGTTTTTGAGTTTATCGTAAATTTCCATCTCATCCTTGAATTTATCAAGCATTGCTCGAACTACAAATAGCATAATATATATCTCTTTTACTTTTGTAGGGGCCTTATAAGTAATAAGATAAAATCCTTTAATTCTGGCAAAATTATCTACCAGTTTATCATAGACATCGGGATCCTTAGTAGCTATAGCTATTCTGAAGGATACTGAGTTGCGACTTACATCCACTGGCAGGATATAGACCTGAGTCACACCGCTTGAGTTACAGTCATCAATAATCCGAGGAATAATCATTCTACCGAGAATCTCAGCTCCTACCTTTACGTTAAGAGGGGATCTGAATTTTTTAATCACAAGGGTTCTCTTGAGATGTGCTTCCAGAAGTTCAAGGTCTTCCTTGCTAAGGGGTCTATCCTTTGAGTCTGTAAATTCAATTCTTATAACAGTTATCCCATCTGGGGTGATAAACTGTTTATCGTATTTTCTTTTAAAATCTGGAAGGAAATCCCGCAGGGAATCGAATACATCGTCTATGGAGAGTTCACGTTCAAACCCCGCAACCGTTATGGCAGAAAGTTTTTCTTTTGTGGTTTTAATGTTGTCTACTGCAACTTCGACCCCCATACCTCTTTCTCTCAATTTCTTTATAAAACGGTAATTGGTAGCTATTATTTTTGCGAGATCCTCAGGCCTTCTTTCCTTCAGATAAGCTTCCGAACGTGATATTATAAAAATTTCCAATTCTCCTCCTGGAGCGCAAACAGCCTTTTGCTCTTCTGGTAATAAAATTTTTTTTAATTCTTTTTTTACCATCTCGAGAATTTCAATTTTTTCTACACCAAGGGATAGAACCTTTTTTATGGAATGTCCACCTTTTGCAAAGGATTTGATTAAACTTTTAAGTTTTCTCACTGTTTTCTCAAGTTCTTCCTTCTTAATTTTTTCTTTTATAAAAATTTTAGAGAGTAAGCATGCATTTTTTCCATCTTCCGACATTATACCATAAATGAAGCTTATATTAAGACCTTTTTCGTGGACTATACCCGTGACCGTATCAATCAATCCAGGCCAATCAGCGGCAGCAACCACGAGGGTTATTAAATAACCGCCTCGCCATTCCTTTATGGATGTTAAAACCTGAGGCTTGGAAGTGGACTGTAACTTTTTAAAAGCATCATCTATAAGCGTCTTATCTTCTTTCTCGAGATCAAATAGGGGTTTTATCATTGCGATAATCTTAAAGCTTTCCCTTTTTTAAGTCAATAACTTGTATGTCTTAGAAGGCAGTTGTAAAATTTTTAAAAAAGGAGGGATAGTATGAAAAAAAGTTTAATGACCGATAAGGCACCTCAACCTGTAGGACCTTATAGTCAGGCTATATCTTTTAAAGAATTAATTTTTATTTCTGGTCAGATAGGCATTGATGCGAAAACAGGTAAACTTGTGGATGGCATAGAAAATCAGACTCAAAAAGTTATGGAGAATATAAAAAATATCCTGGAGGAAGCTGGTTTAAATTTTAACAATGTTTTGAAAACTACAATTTTTTTGTCAAATATGGAGGATTTTCCTAAAGTTAATGAAATATACTCCTCCTATTTTAAGGAGCCGTATCCTGCAAGAAGTACCATCGAAGTAAAAGCATTACCTAAGGGAGCCTTAATTGAGATAGAGGTTATTGCCGGGAGGTGGTAGATGTATAGAATACTCACTATAAATCCAGGCGGTGGTTCTACGAAGGTAGCGCTTTTTGAAGATGAAAAATTGATAAAAAAAGAAGAGATAAGACACACACCCGAAGAACTTGCAAACTTTGCCAGAATTATTGATCAAGTGGATTTGAGAAGGAAAGCAATTCTGGATTTTATTGAAAGGGAGAAGATTAACATTTCCTCGATATCTGCTGTAGTGGGAAGAGGTGGTGCTTTCAAACCTTTAAAAAGTGGTGTTTATCTCGTTGATGAAGAAGTCATAAAGGATGTCCTGGAAGGAAAAGTACAGGCTGACCATCCTTCAAATTTAGGTGTAATTCTTGCAAAAGAAATAGCCGAAGAAGCTGGATGTAATGCATATTTTGTTGATCCTGTTTCAGTAGATGAATTTTATGAGATCTCAAGATTATCAGGAATTAGAGAACTTGAGCGTAAGAGCTTATCACATGCCCTTAATACAAAATATGTGGCCAGAAAACTCGCAGAGAGAGTGGGTCGTAAATATGAAGACATGAACCTCATAGTTGCTCATCTGGGAACAGGTATTTCCATATCCCCACATAAAAAAGGAAGGATGTTCGATGTAAACAATGCCAACGATGGAGGACCCTTTTCACCTCAAAGAGCGGGAACTCTCCCTACAACAGGTTTAATCAAACTCTGTTTTTCAGGGAAATACGACAGGGTTTCTCTTTTGAGAAAAGTTACAAGGGAAGCTGGCCTCCTGGATTATTTGGGTACAGATGATTTAAGAGAAGTTATAGAGAGGATAGAGCAGGGTGATGAGGAGGCGAAGCTTGTCTATGATGCTATGGTTTATCAGATAGCAAAAGAAATAGGTTCAATGGCAGCAGCCTTGAAAGGAGAAGTAGATTATATTATCCTCACAGGGGGCATGGCAAGGTCTGAGAAATTTGTCAAGGACGTGGAGGAGTATATTAAATGGATTGCTCCGGTTTATGTTATACCCGGAGAAAACGAGATGGAGGCACTTGCTTATGGTGCCTTGCTTGTGTTAAGGGGACAATTGGAGCCTAAAAAGTATGGAGGTTAAGAGATGAAAGATCCAAGAGTTGAAAAAATGGCAAAAGTCCTGGTGGATTATTCCCTTGAGATCAAAAAGGGTGACCTTTTTTACATTAGGGGGTCACAACTCACAGCGCCTCTTATAAAAGAGGTTTATAAAGAAGCATTGTTAAGAGGAGCACACCCTGTGGTAAGGACAGGAATAGAGGGGACTGCTTATTTATTTTATAAATACGCAACTGAAGAGCAGCTGAGATACATAAGTGAAATAGAAAAACTTGAGGTGGAAAAGATCGATGCCTTTCTTGGAATTGGCGGAAGTTATAACAAAAAAAGCTTGCAGAATGTTGACCCGCAAAAAATGCGTATTTCCCAGGAGGCAAGAATAGAAATCCAGAAGAGGTTTATGGAGAGAGCTGCTCGGGGAGAATTACGCTGGTGTGGAACACAATTCCCCACACATGCAGATGCACAGGATGCTGGCATGTCGCTTGAAGAATACGAAGATTTTATCTTCAATGCAGCACATGTAGATAAAATTGACCCTGTTGGATTCTGGAAAGAAATGGAAAAGAAACAAGATAAAATTGTTAAGTTTCTTGAAACCAAAAAAGAGTTCAGGATTGTTGCTCCCGATACAGATCTTATTCTAAGAACTGACGGTAGAAAATGGATAAATGCATGTGGTAAAAATAATTTTCCGGACGGAGAAGTCTTCACAAGCCCTCTGGAGGATTCAGTTAGCGGACATATAAGATTTACGTATCCCGGATTTTATTACGGTCGAGAAGTTCCCGACATTTACCTGGAATTTGAAAATGGTGTGGTCAAGAAGGCAAGCGCTTCAAAGGATGAGGATTTCCTTCATGCTATGCTTTCCACCGATGAAGGTGCAAAAAGGCTGGGAGAATTTGCCTTTGGAACAAATTATGGTATCAAGATTTTTACAAAAAATACACTATTCGATGAGAAAATCGGTGGAACCATCCATCTTGCCCTTGGAGCTTCCATTCCGGAGACGGGTGGAAAGAATATTTCTGCAATCCACTGGGATATTGTCCTTGATATGAGAAAAGGTGGCGAAGTTCATGCAGATGGTGAGCTGATATATAAAGATGGTAAATTTTTGATAGAGTTTTGAAATGAAAGGGTTTGTACTTCCTGAATATAATGGAAGAAGTATTGCAAATATTCCGGGCACTGTGCTGAGACTTTTTGGCATACAGAACAATCTGGAATCCCTTGCGGCTCCTATTTTAAATAAACTTAGTGGAGAATATTCCAGTATCATATTTCTTATAATAGATGGCGTTGGGTTTTACAGATATAGAGAATTAAAAGAACGAGGCGTTATTCCTAACCTTGCTGGATTCAATGAAGAATATCTCACTTCAGTTTTCCCCTCCACAACCACTGCTGCTCTCACCAGTCTGAGTACCGGTGTTCCTCCAGCAAAGCACGGCATGCTGGGTTTCAAGTTATTTTTAAAAGACTTTGGCGTGACCACCAATATGATCAGTTTCAGACCCTGGAAAATTCAGGTTTCTCTGGTAGAAAATGGCCTGGACCCGGATGAGTTCATAAAAGAGAGGAGAGTATATTCTTATCTTGAGGAAGGCTATGTGAAATCTTACATTCTTATCAGGAACTTTTACAGAAATACACCACTTTCCAGAGTGATATATGGGAGTCATGAAACATATGGAATAATAAATTCCGTGGATTTATTCACAACGATTTTAAAAATTCACAAAAAAGACAAACAGAAAAAATTTATAGTTGCTTATTGGGGAGATACTGATACACTGGCCCACAGGTATGGAGAAAGGTCCTTAGAATTTGAGCTTGAATTAAGAAATTTAGACTTTCTTCTGGGGGAAACATTAAAAAAACTTCAAGGCGAAAATGTATTGTTTCTCATAACTGCAGACCATGGGCATATAGATACCACACCAGAGAAGGCTATCGATCTATCAGAAGATAAATTTTTACAGGAAGAGATGGTGTTGCCTCCGGGAGGAGAACATCGAGTGGTTTACCTTGCTGTCAGGAACCCTGAGAAAGTTGTAAAATATCTTAAGGAAAAGTATGGTGACTTAGCAGAAGTTGCGCTGAGAGAGGAGCTGGAAGCCCGGAGTCTATGGGGTGGAGAACTCGGTAACTTCTCCTCAAGAGTGGGAGATGTGATCCTTTTAGCCCGTGAGAATAATTCCTTTGTGTATCCAGAAAATGATGAGGAGAAAATGATGATAGGAAGACATGGTGGGTTGAGTTATGAGGAAATGGTAGTACCTTTTCTGTGGAAAAGACTATAGCCCCTATTGCCTCATGAAAGAAACTAAATGAAATGGGAGTGGATGCCCCATGAAAAAATCTACTCATAATATGCCCCATTCAGAGGTGTGGCTAAGGAATAAAGTTTGTCCCGAGTTTAACAATCTTTCTATGTGATTCAGCCAGGTTAATGTTTCGTATTGGACTTTTAGATGTTGTTTTACTATACAAAGATATAGGTAATTTCATAATTTTTTAATTAATATCTTCTACCTATAATCAAGTCCTTACGCACTACATGACAATGGTCATTCCTTCAGTACGGCAATGAACAGGTGAAAATGATTTTATTCCCCTGACCTGTTTCCAAAATTTTGGGAGCAGGTCAAAGTCATTTTTATAGATACTAAAGACCATCTCTGCCAATTTGAGGAAGTAATTTTTGAGGAATAGCGCGAACTTGAATATACCCCCCTTACTTTAAATTATAAAATACAGAAGTTTAAAAAGGAGGAGGTATATGAGGAAGTGGGGCATAGTAATGATAATACTCGTAATATTGGCAGTTATAGGCTGTACTGTCTCAAATATGGAAATGCCCGATAATACTGACCCGTGGAGTAAATACGAAGGAATTGAAAAATATCAGGAATATATGGGCCAATTACTTCCCTTTACCAGAACTATAAATAATGAATTTAGGCAACTAATCAATCCTGACACGCTTCCGCACGTCGTAAAAACATGGAAAAAGGAATGTGAATTAATGAAAAGCGTGGAGAATATAGAGATACGAGCTATTAATGCAGTTGTTGAAGATAGGATTGATACAACAGGTACGGTAAGTCTCGATACTTTCGGATTACACTACCTTGATATGTCTATTTAAAAAGGAGTATAATATTTTTATGAGCAAAAAAGACTTAACTGAGTTTATCATCATGTTCATATTTTCGGCTATATTCACCTATTTTGCATTTGCTACCAACCTACATGTTCTCTGGGTGGTTGCACTAACTCTCTGGTCATCGTTTTTAGCAAGGTTTTCCACGATGATGTTACTCTACTCAGCAGGAATCACCCCCAAAAGGAAAGCAACAGATTTATTTGGGATATATATACTGTTTGTTATAAACTGCGTTATTGCATGTCTTATTTTTAAAAGCAGCCCTCCTTTTATTTTGTTGCTCCCCTTATTTCTTGGATTAGCAACGGGTGTGAGAGATATTCGTTTCGCATACTTAGAGAGAAGTGGAAAATCTAAGACGAGATTGGAAGAAATTAAGTTTTACTTAATTGTTGAACTATGGTTTCTTCTTCTCCTCTGGACGCTTAAATGCGGTGAAATAATTTGGAGTAAATGGTGATATTTGTATCTCCATTTTTCAGAAATGGA
>Ga0190329_1000393_pt1 | contig 13004 bp, 11 predicted proteins | sample 48720423_MG_FD_161655 | JGI IMG/M metagenome (GOLD analysis project Ga0190329, IMG submission 161655) | Hydrothermal vent sediment bacterial communities from Southern Trench, Guaymas Basin, Mexico - 4872-04-2-3_MG | ecosystem: Environmental > Aquatic > Marine > Hydrothermal vents > Sediment ... | reverse complement strand
ATGCAATTTTATCAATTTCAATGGCTGTTGCAAGAGCTGCAGCTGCTTCTTTGGATTTACCATTATATAAATATTTAGGAGGAGTAAATGCTAAAGTTTTACCTGTCCCATTTATGAATGTAATTAATGGAGGTCAACATGCAGATAACAACCTTGATATCCAAGAATTTATGATTGTTCCTGCGGGAGCTCCAAGTTTTAGAGAAGCTTTAAGATATGGAGCTGAAACATTCCACGCTTTAAAGAAACTTTTGAAAGAGTCTGGTCATGTAACTGCAGTTGGAGATGAAGGAGGTTTTGCACCAAATTTAAATAGTAATGAAGAAGCAATTCAAGTGTTAATTAAAGCAATTAAAGCAGCAGGCTTTGAACCAGGAAAAGATATTTACATTGCATTAGATGTTGCAGCAAGTGAGTTTTATAACGAAGAAACCAGAAAATATCATATTGATGGTACAGACAAAGATGCTGAGGAATTAATTGAATATTATGAATCATTGATTAACAATTATCCAATAATTTCTATTGAGGATCCTTTTGATCAAGAAGATTGGGAAGCATATGCTAACTTCACTGTAAAAGTAGGAAATAAAGTTCAAATTGTTGGAGACGATCTTTATGTAACAAATGTAAAAAGGCTTTCAAAAGGTGTAGAACTAAAAGCTACAAATTCTATATTAATCAAATTAAATCAGATTGGTTCAGTTACTGAAACACTCAATACAATTGAAATGGCTAAGACAAATAATATGACAAATGTAATTTCTCATAGATCAGGTGAAACTGAAGATACATTTATAGCTGACCTTGTTGTTGCTACAAATGCTGGTATGATCAAGACTGGTTCTCTTTCAAGAAGTGAAAGAATTGCAAAATATAATCAATTATTGAGAATCGAAGAAGAACTTGGAGAAGTTGCTGAATATAAAGGTCTTGAAGCATTTTATTCAATAAAAAAATAAACGTAGATGATTAAGTAAAGACCAAAAAAATAAAAAGCGCCCCTAAAACTAAAAAATTTTGGGGCGCTTTTTCAATTAATTATTATACATTTTATATGGTAAAGATTTTATAAATTTTTTACGGCGTCAAATTTTTCCTGATCAGCTACGTGAAGGTAAATACTTGTTGTACTTAAATTGGTATGGCCTAAAAGCTCTTGAACTACTTTAATATTAACTCCCCTTCTAATTAAATGAGTTGCATATGAATGTCTTAAAGTGTGAGGATGTACATCTTTTTTAATATTTGCTCTTTTAACTCCTTCTTTAACCCATCTAAATACTGTTGAAGGATGAACATGTTTCTTACCATTTTCAAAAACATAGATTTTTGGCTCAAATGAGTCAATATATTTTTTAAGAAGTGGTACAACTCTTTCAGGTAAAGGAACAAGTCTATCTTTTCTTCCTTTTCCCATTTCAACTCTTAAAAATGGTGGCAAAAATGATATATCTGAAACTCTCATTGAGCATAACTCACTGATTCTAAGTCCACCATAGTAAAGTAGAGAAATAGCAGTTTTCTGTTTTAATTCGTTTTCTTCATCAAAAGATTCAATTAGATTTTTGACTTCATCTTCAGTTAAAAAATCAGGTATTTTTCTTCTAATTCTAGGATGCCTAATTCTTTCCATGGGATTAGAAGAAACAACACCAGACAAATCAAGGTAATTGAAAAAAGTAGAAAGACTTGAAATATATCTTGAAATAGTAGTTTCCTTTGGGCTAACACCAATTAATTCTCCTTTAGATAATGCTTTTAAAAATTCTTCAATGTCTTTTCTGGATATATTTTTAACATCTTTGTTTAAATATTGAAGTAGTTTTCTTACATCTTTTAAATATGCCTTAACTGTATTGTCTGAGTGCCTTCTAACGTGTTCGAGATATTCTTTGAAATTTTCAAGAATTTCTTCCATTTTAACCTCCCGATAAAATTTTTTTCAAGTATTTTCCCGTTAGAGAGTTTTTTGATTTAGCGATTTCTTCAGGAGTACCCTTAGCAACAATGTATCCACCATCATCACCACCAACTGGACCGAGATCAATAACGTAATCAGCATTTTTAATAACATCCAGATTATGTTCAATAACAATTACAGTATTTCCTTTGTTTACTAATCTATTTAAAACGTCAATAAGTTTTTTAACATCTTCAAAATGCAAACCAACAGTTGGTTCATCTAAAATGTATAAAGTATTTCCAGTAGAACGTTTTTTAAGTTCGGATGCTAATTTTACACGTTGGGCTTCTCCACCTGATAGAGTAGTTGCTGGTTGACCAAGTTTAATATATCCAAGTCCAACATCAGCCAAAACTTGAAGAGTTGTACTAATTGAAGGTATGTTTTTGAAAAATTCAAGAGCTTCATCTACTGTCATTTCAAGTATATCAGAAATATTTTTATTTTTAAAAGTAACTTCTAATGTTTCACTATTATACCTTTTACCTTTACAAACTTCGCATTCAACATAAACATCGGGTAAAAATAACATTTCTACTTTAATAATTCCTTGTCCTTTACAATGTTCACATCTACCACCTTTTACATTAAAACTAAATCTTCCAGCAGAGTATCCTCTTGCTTTTGCTTCAGGTGTCATAGAAAAAAGTTTTCTTATTTCATCAAATACCTTTGTATATGTTGCAGGATTACTTCTTGGAGTTCTTCCAATAGGAGATTGATCAATAGCAATGACTTTATCAATAAATTGTAAACCTTCAATGCTATCATATTCTCCTTCATTTAAATTGGATTTATGTAAGTTATTCATAAGAGCTGGATATAATGTGTCAATTACAAGGGAACTTTTACCGGATCCAGAAACACCTGTTATACAAATAAATGTACCAAGGGGGAAGGAAACGTTTAGATTTTTTAGATTATTATGCCTTGCCCCCTTGATGGTAAGAAATTTTCCAGTTCCTTTTCTTCGGGATTTTGGAACAGGAATTTTTCTAATTCCCTTTAAATATTGAGCGGTAATTGATTTTGAAAGTACTTTTTCAATTTCAGAAACGGGGCCTTGATAAATAACCTTTCCTCCGTTTATTCCAGCAGCAGGTCCAATATCAATAATATAGTCAGCATTTCTTATTATATCTTCATCATGTTCAACTACTATTACGGTGTTACCTAAGTCTCTTAATTTTTTAAGCGTTTTAATTAACCTTTCATTATCACTTTGATGAAGTCCAATTGTCGGCTCGTCTAAAACATAAGTTACACCAGTAAGACCGGAACCAATTTGTGTTGCAAGCCGAATTCTTTGTGCTTCTCCTCCAGATAAGGTTTTAACATTTCTAGAAAGTGTTAAATACCCTAAACCAACTTCATTTAAAAATTGAAGCCTTTTTTCAAGTTCATCTAGTAATTCCTGAACAATTTCTAGTTTTTTTGAAGAAAGTACATTCTTTAAATTTTTTACAAAATCTAGTTCTTTAGAGATAGGAAGGTTTGTAAATTCCATGATATTCAAACCTTTGATTTTTACAGCTAAGGCCTCTTTACGAAGACGTTGACCATTACATTCATGACATTGTTTTTCAACGAAAAATTTATTTACAAGCCATTGCCTAGAATCTTCTGAAGTATACTCGTCATATCTTTGGCGTAATATTTCGACTAAACCATCAAAATAGGAAGTGCCGTACAAAATGGCTTCTTGAGTCTCTTCAGGAAGATTTTTAAATGGTGTATTAAAATTTCCACCATATTGATTGATTATTCTAGCAATTCTTCTTGGAATCCAACCATTTTCTTTATGCCCGATTTTAATGGCTTCTAAAACAGGTTTGTCAAAGTCTATTACTTTTTTCTCATCGACCTCCAAAGTGAATCCCAATCCATGACATCTTGGGCAAGCACCATATGGGCTATTAAATGAGAATAATTTTGGGTTTATTTCTGGCATAGAAATACCACAAATTGGACACATCATTTTTTCAGAATAAAACTTTGTTTCATTGTTTTCAATATCTTTAATAATTACAAATCCATTTCCTTCTTTTAGTGCAAGTTCAACTGAATCAAATATTCTGTGTTTGATTTCATCATCTTTGGTTAAAATTAATCTATCAATTACAAGGTTTATGTTATGTCTTACATTTTTATTCAATTCAGGAACTTCCTCTAATCTATATGTTTCTCCATCAATTTCTACTCTTAAATATCCTTTTTTTAAGAATTTTTCAAAAGTATCTTTAAATGTACCCTTTTTTTCTGTTGCAATAGGTGCTTCAATGTAAATTTTTTTGTTCTCAAATGTTTCCAAAATATCATTTACAATTTCATCGACACTTTTAGATTCTAATGGTCTTCCACATTTGTAACAATAAGCTGTGCCAATTTGAGAGTATAAAACTCTAAGGTAATCATATATCTCAGTTACAGTTCCTATTGTTGACCTAGGATTATGTGAAACGCTTTTTTGATCAATTGCAATTGAAGGTGATAATCCTTCAATACTTTCAACATCAGGTTTTTTTAATTCACCAATAAATTGCCTAGCATATGATGAAAGACTTTCAAGATAGCGTCTTTGCCCTTCAACATATATTGTGTCAAGAGCAAGAGAACTCTTTCCAGAGCCAGACATTCCAGTAATAACAGTTAATGTATTTTTTGGTATTTTAACAGTTATATTCTTTAAATTATGTACTTTTGCTCCTCTGACTATTATATAATTCATATTATTCTCCCTTTATATATGTTTGTGTACTTTTAGATATTCAATAATAATTTTAACACTTTCTTCGATATTGTGAATAGAAGTATCAATTTCTATATCAGGTTTCTCTGGTGGAGAATAAATGGCATTAACAAATTCAGTAAAATCATCTAATTTTGTATGTCTCTTATTTCTAATATTTTCAGGGCATTTTAAATAGATTTCGATAAATGGAAATTTAGAATTTTTTTTGATTTTTACTCTTTCTCTTCTAATTGGAGAAACAGATGGAACAATTGGAATAATACCTGCATCAGCTAAAATATAAGAGAGGATACCAAGCCTCCGTATCCTCTCGTTAATATAAAAAGTATCAAAACCTATATCATCAAAAATTTTTAATACTAAATTTCCTTCTAGCACATATGAATTTCTATTTAAAGAATCAAAGTGCTCTTTCAGCTTTTTAGCAATTGTTGATTTTCCTGTCTTACTTTTTCCGGTAATCCAAATAATAAAGTTATTCATTGTTTACAATTTCCTCCAATTTTTTTGTGCCTTCTTCTACTGATATTGAACCATTTAATATCAAAATTAAGGTATCTTTTATATTTTTGTGTAATTTTACATATTTTCCATCAAAAGGGATTGGCTGAGCAATTTTAGAAGTATAGACAAAAGTGTCTTTAAATGGTATTTCATCAGAAATATGATTATCAAAAAATTTTATATAATTTTTTGAGAAATATTCTTCAAAAAGAGGATTTTTTAGGAAAGAAACTAGCCATTTAGTAAATTTAATATTCCCGTCTTTTGTTGTAGCAAATCCTTTGTAATCTTTGAAAGGGATCATTAAGCTTGGAAGTGGTAGAACTGAAACATTGTCAAGTTTTCCTAGAATTTTAGGCATTAAAAATGATCCTTGAAAAAGAAAACCAACCTCCCCTTTTAAAAAGGCTGCTACTTGTGCATCTCTGTTAAGAAAACTAAAATCGAAAAATTTATTTTCATACCATTTTTTGATAAGTTCAATTGACTTCCAAGTTGAATTATCAGTTAAAATTAATTTTTCATTTACTAGTGGAATTTTGCCGTTTCCCATTAAAAAAGTTGAAAACCAGTATGCACTAATAGGATTAATTGCAACTGGTTTAAGACCTTTTTCAATTAAATTTTTGGATATTTTTTCTAATTCATCAATTGTCCATGCAAGTTTATTTAATTTTACTAAATTAGAATTAACATAGACAACTTGTGTGTCGTAATAAAATGGAAGATAAGTATTATCTTTTAAAATTCCCAGTTCTTTATATGTTGGGAAATCAAAAGCGCTAACCATAACAACATCTGGGAGTCTGGCTCCAGCTTTACTCAAAGTAACTAATTTTGTTGAAATTTTAGGAAGTTCCAATACTTTTATAGGTAAATCAAATAATTTTGCATAGGTTTCAAGGTAATTTTTTATATAATCGGTACCTTCCCAGGATATCCAGATTTCCCTATCTTTTTTTTCTAGTAATTTTGCAGAAATTTCGATGCTTTTAACTTTATAATTTTTGTAAAAAATTTCTCCATTAATATTCTTAAAAATGGTATATTCGTCTACATCAAAAGTTCCTGAGTCTGAAATGACTTTAATTGAAGGAATATCTTGGAAAGGGGGAAGTAATTCGATTGCTACAAATTCTGCTTTGTCAATATTAATTTCCTGATAAGAACCGTTGATATTTACCTGAATTGCAAAAGCCATTAGTGAAATAAAAAGCACTAGAAAAACTATTCCTTTCTTCATGTTTTGCACCTCCTATAAATCTTTTAAATATGAAAAGTTAATAAATTTTCTCAGCGAAAAGATTATTAAGGATAATAGAAATAAATTAATGACTGAACCTGCCGCAAAATAATTCCATTCAGGATAATGATTACTGATTGTTCCAACGTAATTGAATAATTTTATACTAACGGGATATTTTGACTCGTCAAATAATAAAATCAAAGGTGATAAAAAAGCATTGAAACTTGCCAAAAATCCTAAAAGAAAAATGGAAATTAAAACAGGAATACTATTGGGAATTAAAATTCTCCAGAAAAATTTGTTTTTTGAAATACCATCTAATTTTGACAAATATAGCAATTCTTTTGGGAATTCTTTAAAGAAAGAATAAAACAATAAAGCACCTAATGGAAGTTCACGTGAAACAGAAAGAATAATTATAGAAGTTAAAGTATTTAATAAGTTTATTTTGGCCATTATATAAAAGATAAACACAAGTAAATGAATTCCTGTAATAATTTTTAATGCATTCAAAAAAGAAATGAGTTTTTCTCCACTTTTATAAAATGAAAGCCTAAAAGCAAAGAAAGAAGAAAGAATAGAAGTAAAAAGACCAGTTGTAAAGGCTATTAACATTGAATTTTTTATTGCTATTAAAAAATTATCATTGATAACAAATTTAAAATTATTTGTTGTAAAATTACCTTTTATAAAAATATTTGTTGAATCTGAAAGAGATAGATGGAAAATTGAAAATAATAAAAGTATAATTGAAAAAATCCAGAGAATTATTAAAAATTTTTCAAAGATACTCAAGAAATTAAATCTAAAAAATGGAACTTTTGTTTCAGAATATTTTAATTGTCTGTTTTTTAATTTGTACCAAAGAAAAATCAAAAATGAAATAAATGCAATTGTTAAAGTTGATATTGCACCTATTTCACTAATGTTTGTTTCAGAATTAAAAAATTTGTATATCAGAACTTCAAGATTGGTAGTTGAACCTATTATTCCTTTAGAAGTAATGCCAAATTTAGTGGGGGCTCCTCCTTCGGTTAGAAGCCAAGGTGTTTGGAAATCTTTGAAAGCATTAATGAAATTTAATAGCATGATAGAATAAAATTCATTTTTAATATTAGGAAATACAATTTTGAAGTAGTAAATTGTAGAGTTATTAGAATCTAGCGAAAATGCTTCATGAAATTTTTTGTTAATTTTTTCAATGGCAGAATAGATAAAAAAAGCTGAAAATGGTAATATGAACCAGCTAGAAATTATTGATGCAGATAGAAAAGTGTGAAATGGGTTAGAATAAAGGTTAATAAAAGGGATTTTTTCTAAAACAGATCTCCAAATGGGAATACCAATATATGTTGGAATTATCCAAACAACAGATAAAAGAAAAACAATAAAATTGTACTTTTTAATCCATTTAGCAATAAGAAAAGCCATAAATGTTCCAATAAGTGTTACAAATGCTCCAAATGAAAAAGAAATTAAAAGACTTTGATAAAAATAAGAAGCCTTGAGTGTCTGAAATATGAAAGCTGTTGTAAATCCATTATTAGAAATAAATGCCGATAAAACGGCATATAAAGCGGGCAATATAGTAAAAACAAAAATAAACGCAATTATAAAAATTGTAATCATCTTATTCACCATATTAAATTTTAACATTTTAGGAAAGAATTAGAAAAGCAAAGCAAAAAGGAGGAAGAAAGCAAAAATAAAATGTAATCAAATTTCAGACATATTTTCAAGTTGATTTATTTGCTTTTTTAAGATGTTAGCTAATTCATAATTTTCAGATTTTAAAGCATTTTTCAGCCTTTGTTTTAAGAAAAAAATCTGTCTACTATTGATTTCTTTTAACATTCTTGCTTTTGTAAGTTCATCTCCTTTAAAAAGCACAGTTTGAATTGCTAATGGCATTAGAGTTAATATTTCCAAGTTATTGATAGCAAGATTTTTTGAAGAATAATTAGTTTTGATTTCTTCCGCAAATACAATATGTGCTGATAATAACTCTACACCAGCACTAATATAATTGGAAACATCATATTTAAGTGTTTCTAATAAACACTTTTTACAAAATGATATACTTTTTTCAACCCCATCAATATCTGCTTTGATAACATACTCTACTGGTTTTCCACATCTCGAGCAATTCATTCAGTCACCTCTATAGAATTGTATTTGCTCATAGCTTTGTTTATTCCTTCAGTTATAATACAGTTTAATGCTTCAATTGCTAAATTAAGAATTTTATCTAAAATTACTAATTCTTTGTTGGAAAATTCAGATAGCACAAAGTTTACTAGATCTATTTCTTTCGGTTTTGGACCAACACCTATTCTAATTCTAGGGAACTGTTCTCCAATGTAAGATATAATAGATTTTAAACCGTTATGTCCACCGTCAGAGCCTTTTTTTCGTATTCTTATTTTTCCTAAGGGAATGCTAACATCATCATACACAACAATTATATCATCAAAATCTTCAGGATTGATATAATTGAAAATTTCTCCACTTAAGTTCATGTAAGTCATAGGTTTTACAAGTAAAATTTCTGAATTCTCTATTTTTATTTTCGACTCCTCAAAGTTGTACCTTTTTTCCCAATTATTTGCTAGCCTGTCAAGAAACATAAAACCCACGTTATGCCGTGTAAAGGCATAACGTGGGCCAGGATTACCAAGGCCAATTACAAGGATTATATTATTCTTCCTCCTTTTTTCCTTTTTCAATAACTTCAGGTTCTACACTTTCTTCTTCTTCAGTTTCAGCAGTTTCCTCTTCAACCTCAAGACCTCGAGGGGCTGCAACAGATACAAGAGGTTCATCTTCTGGAAGTTCTGTTGTCATTCCTTCAGGAAGTTTTAAATCACCAACATGTATTGATTCTCCTAATTCAAGATTTGAAATATCAATTTCAAATTTTTCAACTACAACTGAAGGAAGAGTTTCAACTGGTAATTCATGATGAATTATTTCAAGAACTCCACCTTTTTCAAGTCCAATTGGTTTACCAGTAAATTCAATTGGAATATTGATTGACATTTTGTGCCCTTTTTCAGGAACATAAAAGTCAATATGTCTTACTTCATCAGTTAACTTGTCATATTGAACGTTTTTAATAAAAACGTCATGAGACAAAACTTCTTTTCCATTTTCGTCTTTTACTGTGAGCTTTATAACACTGGATTCTGTTACTTCATGAAGAAGTTTTAATAAATCTGTTTTTTTAATGGAAATAGAAAGTGGTTCAATATCTGGGCCATATACTACACCAGGCACAAAACCTTGTTTTCTGAGCCTTCTAACAGCTCTCTTCTTACCAACAACAGATCTAGTAAGGCCCTCTAGCCTATGTTCCATAGTTTTTACCTCCTTTTTTTTATTTTATGGGTTTTATTATTATTATTATTGTTATCTAAATAAAATACTTACTGAAAGATTTTTACGTACTCTCATAATTGCCTCACCAAGAAGTGGAGCTAGTGAAACAACTTTAAATTTTTCGGGTAAATTATTTTTGTAAATCGAGTCTGATATGTAGATTTTTTCTATTACAGATTCTTCAATTCTATTAACTGCATTGTCAGAAAGAACTGGATGAGTAATACAAGCAATTACGCGTTTGGCTCCTTTTTCAATTAATGCACTAGCAGAATTGACAAGTGATCTTGCAGTATCAACGATATCATCTACTATTATAGCAGTTTTGCCTTCTACATCACCAATGATATTTAAAATTTCGGCAACATTGTCTTTTGGTCTTCTTTTGTCTAGTATTGCAAGTGGTCCGCCAAGCCTTTCAGCAAATTGTCGAGCCCTTTTAACTCCTCCAACATCAGGAGAAACAACAACAAAATCTTCATCAATTACTTTGTCTTCTTTTAAAATTTTTGTGAAAATTGGAAAAGAAAGTAAGTTATCAAGGGGAATGTCAAAAAATCCTTGAATCTGTTCAGAATGCAAATCAACAGTCATAACTCTAGTGGCGCCTGCTATAGTTAATAAATTAGCAACAAGTTTCGCTGTAATTGGATCTCTTCCTTTTGCCTTTCTATCTTGTCTTGCATAACCATAGTATGGAATTACAACAGCGATAGTATTAGCTGAGGCTCTTTTTAATGCATCTATCATTATAAGTAGCTCCATCAAATTTTCATTAACCGGTGGACAAGTTGGTTGAATAATAAATGTATCATGTCCTCTTACAGTTTCTCCAATTTTAACATTTATTTCTCCATCCGCAAATCTACCAATTTCACAATCAGATAGCCTTGTGCCTATATAATCAGCAACCTTTAAAGCTAATTGTTTATTGGCATTTCCAGAAAATATTTTCATTTCATTCTTTGTTAGTTGCATTTTTATTGGCCTCCCTTTTCAACTTAACCCAATTTTCTTTAATAATTTGTCTTGCCCTACCAAGTGCTAGAGAATTATCTGGGACATCATCAGTAATAACTGAACCTGCGCCTACAATAGAATTTTTTCCAATCTTCACTGGCGCTACTAATGAGCTATTACTCCCAATAAATGAATTATCATCAATAAATGTAGGATGCTTATTCTTTCCATCATAATTGCAAGTAATCGTTCCTGCACCAACATTTACATTCTTTCCAATTGTTGAATCACCTAAATATGTTAGATGTTGTGCTTTACTATTTTCTCCAACAGTAGTCTTTTTTGTTTCTACGAAATTGCCAATTTTTACTTTTGCTTTTAAATAAGTTCCTTCTCTAAGTCTTGAAAAAGGGCCTACTGATACATTATCTTCAATAATAGCTTTTTCAACTTCAGAACGAATTACTTTTACATTATTTCCGATTGTAGAATCTTTTATACGGGTCATAGGTCCAATTTCACAGTCTTCACCAATTACAGTTTTTCCTTCAATGAATGTAAAAGGATAAACTATTGTGTCTCGTCCAATTTGTACATCGGGATCTATGTAAACATTTTCAGGATCTATGATTCTAACACCTTCAAGCATTAATTTTCTATTTATTCTCTTCCTCATTTCTTTCTCAATTTCTGAAAGTTGAATTCTATTATTTATCCCTGTAACTTCAAAAATATCATCAACAACTATAGTAGAGATATTATCGGCAAATGAGATTATATCAGTTAAATAATACTCCCCTTGAGCGTTTTTGTTGTTAAGATTATCTAAATTTTTCTTTATAAAATTTCCATTAAAAATATAAATTCCTGTGTTAATTTCATTAATTTTTTTAATTTCTTCATTTGCGTCTTTATCCTCAACAATTCTTATTTTTCCATTTTCAATTCTTAGAATTCTTCCATACCCTGAAGGATTATCTAATATAGCTGATAAAATTGTTACTTCATTTTTTTTATTCTTGTGTTCTTCAATAAGTTTATTTAAGGTATCTTTGCTTATAAATGGAACATCACCATATAAAATAAGCAAATCATCGTTTTCGCTTATAAAATCTTTTGCACACATTACAGCGTGTCCAGTGCCTAATTGTTCTTTTTGAATAAAAATTTCAACATCTTCAGGCAAAACTTGTTTGACCATTTCGGCTTTATATCCTAAGACAATTCCTACTTTTCCAAAGTTTTGAGCAATTTCAACAACCCATTTAATCATTGGTTTTCCAAGGATAGGATGGACAACTTTCGGGTATTTAGATTTCATCCTCTTTCCTAGACCTGCTGCTAGAATCAAGGTTTTCAACATTATTCCCCCTTTTTTTAAATTCCCTTAGAAAAATAGGAATTATTAAAAACCCAAACAAATATCCCCAAGTACTGTATTTTATTGAACCAACTAATGAAATTCCAATTCCGAGAAGTCCAAAGAATGGAATACTCCAGTAAAATTTTTTGAATAAATCATATAGAATTGATGTAAAAGAAGCATAAAAAAACATGTTTAAACCTTTTGGGTCATATCCTTTTAATTTAGAAAATAATGCTAAAGCTATCATTAAAACAAATGTCAAACTTAAAAAACTTTCTAATTTACTATTTCTTCTTATTAAATAGTATACACCAATTGAAATTAAAAATAAATATAAAAAAGATTTAGTAATTACATAAAGTGTTATTGATGTAGCAATTGTTAAAAGTAGAAAACTCATTAAGACACCTCCGTATAATGAAAGGGCCCATATGGGCCCTTAAAATGAGGAAAACTTATTTTCTATTTTTAATTGTTGCCTGTGCTGCGGCTATTCTAGCAATTGGAACCCTGTATGGGGAGCAACTTACGTAATCCAAACCTGCTGCGTCAAAGAAGAGTATAGATCTTGGATCTCCACCGTGCTCACCACAGACACCAACTTTTAAATCTTTTCTAGCATTTTTACCTCTTTCAGTACCCATTTTAACTAACTGGCCTACGCCTTTCCAGTCTAAGCTCTTGAATGGATCATGTTCAAGAATGCCTTTTTCTAAGTATTCTGGTAAGAATTTTCCAACATCATCACGACTAAATCCAAATGTCATTTGAGTTAAATCGTTAGTTCCAAAGCTGAAGAATTCTGCTTCTTGTGCAATTTGATCAGCAGTGA
>Ga0190329_1000392_pt1 | contig 13030 bp, 23 predicted proteins | sample 48720423_MG_FD_161655 | JGI IMG/M metagenome (GOLD analysis project Ga0190329, IMG submission 161655) | Hydrothermal vent sediment bacterial communities from Southern Trench, Guaymas Basin, Mexico - 4872-04-2-3_MG | ecosystem: Environmental > Aquatic > Marine > Hydrothermal vents > Sediment ... | reverse complement strand
CGCTCATTATGGCCAGCACATCATCTATTGCCCCTATCTCTCTGAGCCTCTTTGCGGCGGTCTCGGCTCTTTCTTCGTCGGCACTGAGTAGGTCGTCAGCTATTTCTTCTGCTTCCTCTTCTGATAGGCCATACTTGCCTATGAGTTCCTTCGCTATCTCGTCCTTTAGTTTGGCTACTGTCCTGCACTCACTGTCTTCTTCTCTACAGCACTCATCCTTACTTGATAGAGCAGAAGCTATACCTAAAGCAATAATTATAGCGAGCGAGATCACGCCGCTCATTTTAGCACCAATTCAGAGTGATAATGAGAGCTATTATATTATTTACAGTTGCAATTCTGCAATTATTTCTGATGTGTTTTTAAGATAACCGAGTAATCCTCGGAAATGCTGGGAAATGCTGGGAAGTGTTTGGGAATTGTTATATGTGGTATTACTTGCTACTGTTTACTGGTATCTATCAGGTTATTTTGTTGTTTCCTTTTTATTCCTATTTGATGATTGAGAATGATAAAGAAGGTGTGTTAGCATTATCTTATTTGAAATTAGCGTGATATAGCAATGTTTATAACCAGGAATGAATAGCTTTAACGGGGTAAGTAATGGGGATGCCTGACAACATAGATATTGATAAGCTTATGGAGGAGGGCATCAAGGACTTTGAGGAAGAGGGTAGTGCGGTCGCTGATGAGGTTAGGGAGTCGCTTGAGTTCCTTAAGGAGATTCTGAAGAAAAACAATAACAAACTGCCGCCGCCCACTGACATTGAGTTTTATTCGATGGTGGAGTATCTTGCGAATAACTTCGGCATGAAGTATAAGGACATTGCTGAGAAGCTCGGCGTGAATTATAATTCGTTGAGGACTCTTCTTGCGAGGGCTAGGAAGGAGATGGAGAGGATGCAACCTCTTGAGGGTGAGACTGGCGAGCGTGATGTGCTTGGGCCTAAGCTTCTTCGTGTGGTTACTGACAAGGTGAAGACGTACTTTACTAGGAGGGTTGATACCGTAACTGCTGACTTGATTGGGCTTCTTATGGATGTTGCTCTTGAGTTCTTTGACAAGCACTTTTCTTGGTGTAAGGAGAACGGGAAGGATGCTGTGGCATGTCTTAACGAGGGTATGCTGTTCTATAGGAAGTACAGGGATGAGGTTGAGGAACTTGAGCAGAAGCTCAGTGATTACAGGAAGCTTATTGCGGCACTTCTTGCTGAGGATTCTGAGTTACTGGCGAGGCTTGCTGTTGTTGAGTCGTTCAAGAAGATTCTCAAGGATGAGGTCGTCAGTGGTAAGTTACCCCCGTCTCAGATTCCCGAGATTCTTCGTTCGGTGGAGGAGTATGTTAGGAGGTATGTTGTTGGGGGGTGATGTGTGTGTCCGGGTTTGAGGAGTTTGATGAGGCAAGGCTTGAAAAAATAATTGAGGAGGAGAAGAGGAAGGAGCTTGAGCGTTCCTCTGCTTCTGAGGCGGTGATGGAGTCTGTTGAGGAGCCTGTTGGTGAAGAGGGTGGTGAAGTGCCTACTTATATTGAGATGTTTGCGGATGTCACGGCTAAAAAGCTTGGTATTGATAAGAACGCACTTCTTAGGGCATTCAAGGATGTTGTGTCTTCTGAAGACCCTGTAATTAAGAAGCTCGCTAAGATAAACAAGATTTATAGGATGTTGTCGTCCCTTAAGAGGGTGGGCGGTATTACGTCATCTATTACTGACCTTGGCATGGCCCGTGTTGCGTCATCGCTCACTAACGAGCTTGAGAATGTCGTGAAGGCTGGCGATGACAGTGAGATGGCACAGTTTCTGCGGGAGATGAAGAAGACCATGATGCAGTTGATGATTATGCGGGAGATGAGTAAGATATTCTCCCAGTTCAGTATTGTTGAGGAGAACCAGAATAACTCAAGGAGTTCAGGCCCTGATGACAATACTGCTATGCTTCTTCAGTACCTGTCGTCTCTTGAGGAGAAGATTTCGAGGCTTGAGGAGAAGATTAAGACTGAGACTGCTGAGAAGTCATTCTTTGACAGGATAAAGGAGACGATCGAGACCTCGGTGTCTCCTGCGATAAAGAATATTGAGGAGAAGATGTCCTCGCTTGAGGCTAAGATTAAGGAGCTTGAGGAGGAGAAGAAGAAGAAGGAGATGGAGGATATAATTAATCTGTTCAAGAACCAAGTAGACGAGCTTAAGAAGGAGTTCGAGAGCCTGAAGAAGCAGACTGTTCTCGCAGTTGCTGGCGGTGGTCAGGCGGTTCCTATGTCGCTCCAGGACTTGTTCGTTGAGTATAAGAAGAAGGTTGAGGAGCTTGAGGAAGCCAGGAAGGAGCTTGACGGGCTACTCAAGAAGCTGAGTGGCACGCAGGGAGGTGTTGATGAGAGGACGAAGGCCGAGATAGAGCATCTTAGGAGGGAGCTTGATGACCTTAGGAAGAAGGCTGACATAACTGGTGCGATAGGTGACGTCATAAAGAACCCGGAGTCCGTTAAGAAGTGGATTAATACGGCGTTCGATATTCTGAAGAAAATAAACGAGCTGAAGGGTGCGGTAAGCGGTCTGGCTGGTACTACGGCTCCTCAGGTTGCTGAGGAGGAGGTGAGGCCGCCTGAAATTTTAAGTAAGATTCTTGAGGAAGAGGAGAGTGGCGGGGGTGAGGAGGTAGTTGAAGAAGGGTCTGAGTGATGCTGAGGCTATGGAGATTATTGATTGGTTGCTTAAGGAGATAGGCCTAACCTATGCTGATCCCTCTAGGGTGTTCAAGTTCATGGAGGCCGTGAAGAAATATGATAAGGCTATCACTAAGGCTGTTGAGGTTGCTGTGAAGCCTCAGTTCCGTGACGTTGTTAATGATGTTATGGAGGTGTTGAGTATTGGCTGATGTCGAATACGTAAGGAAGATTGTTGAGAGGGTGTCTAGTAGCTGGCCAAAGGAGAAAGCAGATACTGCGTTCAGGATACTGGACAAGCTTTCTGAGATGGAGGAGGAGAGGGCTGACGCAGTCATTAAGAGGGAGATAAAGGAGTTCATTGCTCAGGTTGAGAAGTCGAAGAAATGCCTTGAGTCAGGCGGTTCTGCGGAAAAGTGCGGTCACCCGGTTGCTCTGCTGGTTAACTGGCTTGATTCACCGTCAGGTATTATTGCGTATTCGTATATGTGGCGGCCTGAGTTTGCTGAGAAGATGGTTAGGTTGATTGCGACATCGCTTGTTCTGGCTGAGAGGGTTGTGTCTTTGGTGGCTAATAAGCTCGGTTAGAATGAGAAAGGTTTTTAACTAATATAATGGTATTTTTGGTGGTGGAATGGAATGGCACTGTTCGGTATGGTTGATACTGGGGAGGGGCAGGTCTCCATAACCCTACCTGAGTGGATGTCAAAGGAAATGGTTGAGATGTTTGTGGGTGGATTCGTAGGAGGGCTTGCCAGCGGTGCGATTGCGGGTGCCATAAAGACTGCTGGGAACCTTCAAGGGACTTCGGCGGCCCTCACTGACGTCCTCATCAACGGTCTGACGAGCTTCTTCGCCTACAAGATGGCGGGCAGGGGCGAGTTCAAGAACTTTGCGTTCGGTGCTATGCTGATTACTGGGTTCATGGCGATGACTGGGCTTGTGAACCTGATTCTAAGCGTTGCGAACGTTAAGGCACAGATGCTGGCTCCCTGGGAGGCACACAGCATCGGTGAGAGTGCCATCGTTAAGGTGTTCGGTGCACCGACAACTACACCGCAGGCCGTGACCACTGTGGTTGTTCAGCCACAGCCGATTCCGAAAAAGATAGGGACTCAGCCTGTCGCCACTACCGGCGGCGCTGAGATATACTGAGTAGGTCAGTAGATGTCAGCCCCTCGGTAGTAACGCTGGAGGCAACACAGTGCGTTTTTTAGTACCCAATCTGCGTTGTGTCCTTTTTTCTTAAACTCATAAAGGACTGTTTTCCATAGCTCCTTTGTCTCTTTTGAGACCCTTATTCCGATGATGTCTTTGTCCATATTCCCCACCGTTTAACATGTTTTACAAATCTTTATAAGGGTTTTCCTATGTATTTCTAACGAGGTGTGTATGTATGGCTGTGCAGACTGTGGAGCTAAAGGAGTTCCTCTCTGATCTGCCTGCTGGGATTAGGTTCTATGACCCAGGGCAGAAGACTATAAGCATTGCTGAGCTTACCAGGGAAGAGGAGGAGGCTATCAGGAAGGCGTTCTATGACGGCCTCGGCTTGGTTGAGAAGATTTCGCCGAAGCTGGCCGATGAGTATGAGAAGCAGTTCGACCTAATTATGAAGTTCGCTCAGATCGCTAAGGCGGACATGGATGAGAAGCCTATCACTTACCCGTCAACGACTGGGAAGCTCGGTGTTGCTTGGCTGATTCCGCAGGTTGTTAAGTATGTTGCTACTCCGTCGGCGAGCGACCCAGCGTACACTGACTATGCCGCTAACACTTGGCTGATTACCACGACTGCTGGCACTGCGGCCTACATCCTCGGCGGTAGTGGTGCTACTGAGTTCTACAAGCCCAAGCAGACTGAGGGCCAGAGGTTCGAGTTCCTGATATTCAAGAACGGCCTAGTGCAGGTCGGTACCTCTCCGGTGATTAACCAGCTAAAGATTGAGTCGGAGAACAGGAGGGACTACGGTGTCTGGACTGTGCACCCGGTTGCTGATATGAGCGTTGAGGATGAGAAGCCGATATATGTGTACAACACCCCGTTCGCTATACCGGCGTATAAGACGCCTGGTATTAGGCTCTCTGGTATGCCGATTGCCAGCACGACCATTGACCTCAGGCTCTTCGGTATGGTGGTCTACGAGCACGACCTGCTGTACAACCTGCTGTACATAAGCTGAAGCTGAGGGGTGATAACTAATGATTACTCAGGCAGTAATGATTGGTGGGAAGCTGATGACCACAGCAACGTTTACGGGGCCTAATACCAATATTACCATATCTTCTGGCACGGCTGGCACGATAACCCTCAGCCTAAGTGGTGTGAGCGGTGCTAGGAGGATTTCTGACTATCTTGGCCTGCTATCAATAACTGGTCTGCCAGCGGGTGTGGTAGTGACTGGCTTCGAGATTGACGCCACTAAGAACGAGGTAACAGTGTTTGTGTACAATACCTCAGGGTCTGATGTGACTGTCACTGCTGGCTCCGTGACTGCGACTGCTGTGGTTCTGGCGTATTGAGCAGGGCATAAACTTTAATTCCTTCTTTTTTATTGATTACTCGGTGGGAGTGTGTCAGTGGATAGGTTTGGGTTAGTGGAGGATAATCAGTACTTAGTGGTTGAGATACCTGCGTATGAGTCATTCATACCGTTTAAGGTGAAGTACAGGGTTAACAGGGGCTATGAGAGGATAGACTATGGGCCTATACCGACGACTTCAGGCACTTCATACCCGACCCTAGACGGCGGTACTGCGACTGTGCCTGAGGACGGTGTTATGCCTGCTATGGCTTATATGCCGACGTCTGACCCGATAGTGTTCCCTGCCAGCGGTGTTGGGCTGACGTACGGTGTCTCCGATACCGATGACATGTTCTACATCTCCGAGAAGGACTTCGACAATAGGGTGATTCATCTGCATGCTTCGTTCTCGCCGTCTTGGCTAAGGATTGTTGTTGATATGCCTAGGTCAACGCTTCAAGGGATGTACCAGAAGGCCACGCTTGACATCAATATGGGCATGGGCTTCAGGAGGGGCGGTATAGAGACTGTGATTCTGCCCGCTGTTAAGATTGGGTGGAGGTTCGCTAACGACACCAACATGGACGTATACACTGTGGCCAGGTTTGTGTATGGTGAATACGTTGTGGACATTGTTAATGATGCCGAGATGGTGTTCAATCTGGGTGTTGGGAAGGTTAAGGCTAAGAGGGTTGTGCTACCTGTTAATGTGCCATCCTATGACTTCGAGGATGCTCTGCGGAAGACCTGGGGCTTCACTGGCTTCAAGATGTACGCCGAGCACGAGAAGAGCATAGCTATAAGCGAGTATAATGAAGTAATAAGTGAGCTTAGGAGGTGATGAGCATGGTGAGTGAACTATTTACGGTTTATGGCAAGACGGATGGGACAAACACTACGGGCACGTTCGCTCTGAGTTCACCGATATTCAAGGGCACTGTGACGTATATACGCATTCCTAAGGGTATGAAGGCCAAGATATGGGGTAAGAGGATTAGTGGTGAGCCAGCTACTATAACTGTTGAGATGACCAGGGACGTCACTGCCGGTACGCCCGAATGGTCTGCTATCCATACTGAGGTGCTGTCGTCTGCTGGTGAGCTTGATATTGAGAAGAGGAGACCGATTATTGTTGAGAGTAGGACTGGTAAGGAGGCTATCAGGATTACGTGGAACCAGTCCACAGCCGCCGTTACCTATGTGGAGTTCGATATTGAGATAACTGATGAGTGATTCTTTTTTTACCCTATTTCTATTTGTTTTTTGGTGGGCAGGATGGGTGCGTACTCGATATATGTTACTAACCCCGTGTATGTCAACGATATTGTGAGGGATGTTGAGGCTGTTGGCGGGAGGGTAATCACGGTCTCAACAACTTTCGGTATTGTTGTTGCTGAGATACCTGACTCTATGGTTGGGAGGATAGCGGCTAAGCGTTATGTGAGGATGGTTGAGAAGTCCTACCCTTTCGAGGTGACTACGAGGTAGGTGGTGTTGTTGAGCTAAAGCTTGAGGATATCGCCGAAAGGATGGGCTTCACTAAGCTGTATGAGGTAGGCATTACTGGGAAGGGGATAAGAGTAGGCATAATGGATTCGGGTGTGTATGCTGAGCATCCCTGGCTAAAGGGCAGGGTAGTTGTTGCTAGGTCGGCATTCGATTACGAGGACGAGAAAGACTACTTCGGTCACGGCACTCACGTAGCCGGCATAATAGCTAAACTGGCTCCTGATGCTTCCCTGTACTCGTACAAGATTCTTGACTCTAAGGGTGGGGGCGATTTATTCACATTGATTAAGGGTTTTGATTGGGCGGTTAATGATAGAGTGAATGTAGTGAATCTTTCCTTGGGGTCGCCGGTGAATTGTTGTTTCTCAACGATTAGGTTACTGCATGACTCGTCGAAGGAGATGGGTGTGTTCCCGATTTATGCGGTCGGTAACTTCGGAGAGGGTAGGGTGGCGTGCCCTGCGATGATTGAGGACACCATAGCTGTTGGTTCTGTTGATGTTGACTGCTCCATTGCTGACTTCACTTCTAGGGGGCCTGGATGTTTCTTCTACAGGAGACCTGACACCTATGCGTTCGGCGGCGGGAGTAAATCGTGCGTAATATCTGCGTGGACACCGCTGTCTAAGACTAGGCCAGGAATGTATGCGTGTGTTAGGGGGACTTCTCAAGCGGCACCTCAGGTCACTGCGGCTACGGCGTTATTCATTCAGGCTTACAGGGAGAGGTTCGGTGTTGACCCTAAGTATGATGACCTGAAACGCATAGCAGAGGTTGCTACTAGGGATAATGTTCTTAGGGTAGATGAGATGGAGAGGGCCGTCATCAATCCGATTGCTCAGCTTTTATTGTCGCTGGCCCTATTATTAGTGGGTGAGGCAGTATGGCGATTGAGGACACGCTAATCAACGGGGTATTCATGATAATAATCTTCTTTGTCGGCTCGTGGATTTACACTAAATTCATTATGAAGTACATTGTCCGTGATGAGATAAAGAAAATAATAAAGGACTTGTCTGACGCCTTGAAGAATGACGGAGAGACGAAAGAAAGGGTTAGAGAAATAATAGATGCCATAATGGATGAGGTGTCAAAGAAAGTTAGGGAGATATTTGCTAACTATGACATAAACTCTCTGCCGTCGGCGATAAGAAAGTTTATTGTTGAAGAAAAAGAGGGGTGATATTATTCCTTTATTGCCTTGATTACCAGGTATGTTGAGATGCCGATGATACCAACAGGTATAGCGAACTGCTTCATGTAATAAAGTATCTTGTCCCATATTGATGCGTTTTCGTCTGGTTTCTCTGGTGTCCCGAACATTGCTTCTACTGTTATTCTTATTGATTTTGCGACTTCGAACAGAACGTCCATGAAACCCGTCACTTTCATTGCTATAAGGACTGCTATGAAGCATGCCGCATAAACGATTACAGCTACTGGGATCGTCTGTGCCCCGAATTGTGGTCTGGGGTCGAATATCTGCATTCGTATTTGTTTGCCGTCGTCGCTTATTTCTATGTAGTTTATTGATACACCGGGCCACCTTCTTCTTACTTGAAGTATTGCATCGGCTAGTCTAGTTGCTATGTCTGAAGTATTTACTGGTTCCTTAAGTTCAACTGTTATTTCGTAGAGTTTGCCGTATTCTATTATTGGTGATAGGTTTTCACATTCTGTTTTTGATGTGCACACTATTTCTTGTTCTGGTCTGGTTATTGGTATGTACATTCCTGTCTTCATATCCCGATCACCTCACCTGTTATTTCTATTGTTATGTGTCCTGTGGGGTTGATGCCTGATCCTGGCAGTATTATTGCTTGCACCGTGTTTAGGCCGAATGGTTGGTTGACGCAGTTGTACTCTTCTGTTATGTCAATATCGCCTTCCGCATCTATTTTGTAGCCTGTTGGAAATATCGTCCAATAGGTGGTTTCTGCCGTTATTGTTTTGATGGTCTTGTTTTCGCCCCGGCAGTTCCCGACTTTTATGGTGACTTCTGGCGGCAGGGGGACTGATACTGGTGCGTAGCCTGCGTTGAGTGTTATCTTGTAGTGGAGGTTTACTCTGGTTATTCTTGGGTATCCTTCTTTCTTTGCTTGAATTACTTTCTCAAGATCTCTTCTGTTCGGTGGGATAGCAAATATGCCGGTTAGTAAATGTGGGCCGCTGAAGTCATGGTCTATTACCTTTATTCTGTAGACAGACATTCTGTCACCAAAGTATTTTGGAAAAGAATATTATATTGTTTATTCTAGATTTTAGGGGGATATATATGGGGTACACATGGAGCACTCCTGTTATGTTTGTGGTTGCCCCAGAGCTTGTCGTCACTGTTGAGGATTACTCGCCGAAACAGCCAGTTGCTGGTGAGGAGGTGACGTTCAAGGTCAGGGTAGCTACTACTAGCCCGTCCGACTATGATATTAGGGTTGAGGTTGTGATGGCCGTTGGTGAAACAGCTAAGATGGCCTGCTCAGAGAAGAACATAGTTGATAGGAAGACAGGCGTTATATGGGCAGGTAGTAGCAAGGGTACGATGTTTGAGTTCAAGCTCAAGGTAACTAAAACTGTGTATGTGTGCTTCGGTGCTAAGGCGATAAGCTATCATCCGCCAGCGGGGAGGTGATTCCAATGTCATATACGTGGAGCGAGGCACTAGTGATTTCGCCGACCGCAGGTAAGCCAGCGGAGATTAGCGATGTTGCTATAATGGTTAATGGCTCAAGGACTAGCTCTGTTAGCATTGGGGACAAGGTTTATGCTGTTGTGGATGTTACTGTTCATAGTGAAGGTTCATACAAGGTATGTATTCAGGTAGATGATAGGGGTAGGCCCTGTACAAAAATATCTGGCGAGCCAGGCAAAACGTATAGGACTGCCTGGGCATGGGTGGAGAAGGGGCCTGAAGGAGAGTATACGATGAAGGTGTGGCTATACGGTGCGTTCGACCTTATGTCCATTGATTACAGAGAGGTCTCCTTTTACGTAGGCCCAGCGGGTGGGGGAGAAGGTGGTGAGGAAGAGGGCGGTGAAGAGGAGGAAGGGGGTGAAGGTGCGACAATATCGCTGGTGCCCTACGTTGTTGCTGGTATTGCATTAGCGGCCTCTACGGCTATCTATGTTGCGAAGAAGCTTAGAAAATAAATTTCTTTTTTAGAATGAATAAATGGTGGTCTGATGAAGTATGGGAAGCTCATAGTGCTCGGTCTAGTTATTGTCGGTATTGCTTTGGTTTTGAGCAGGTATGGTGCTGAAGGGCCTGTTGTTAGGCCGGGGCCTCCGGAGGGGCCGTTCCCCAGGAACCCGCCGTACATAGTTGATGTTAAGGAGGTGAAGCTATTCATTAGCAAAAAGGAGGTTAGGGTGGGGGAGCCTGTTGATGTGTCTGTGCAGGTGGTTCTGAAGAGTAAGGCGTTGGATGATGGTGTTGTCGGTGTATTGATTATGGGTGAGGTTGATGGGAGGATTGTGAAGCTTGCTGATGTGAATGTTCCTGTGAGGAAGGGTAGCATGGGCGGTGCTCTGCCGATAAGGGTTGTGTTCAATAGGGAAGGGAGGTATGTGGTGTGGGCGAAGGTGATGTTTAGTGGGGTTAGGTCTAAGGGAGTAATTATTGATGTTAGGAAATGATTTTTAGTTGTGTCGTATGAAATAGTGTGGTGGTGGGTGTGTCGTTCAACATACTTGATAGGCTGACGTCTGTTGATGAGAAGCTTGACAGGCTGAATAAGCTGATGGAGATACTGATTAAGACAATATCGAGCTGGAGGATTGAGGTGCCTGTACAGCTACCTTATCCACAGCCTGCACAGGCACCAACACCCGTTCAGGCACCGGCTGGCAGGGTAGTGACTGTGGTTAATGCTAAGGTCGCTATAAAGGATATTATGTCTGTTGACGTTAAGGATTCCGAGACATTCGAACTACCTCTTAATAGTGATATAGTTGTTTTACAAGCCGACGGAGGAACAATATACATTCAGAAGGACTCTACGGTTACGTCATATAACGTGTTCAAGCTGTATGATGGGATGACCATGATTATTTACCCAGCCAGCGGTCAGAAGGTGTATGTTAGGTCAGCTTCTGGCACAGTTAAGCTCAACATAATAAAGATGGAGGTGGTAGAATGAGCTTCCAGGTTTTGATACCTCCTCCGCAGAGGCTGGCGAACCCTTCAGGGACAGAGCCGATGACTGTGCTGACGGCTTTGCTTGGAAGCGATAATGAGCATATAAGGGCTGGTACGTTGATTAGCACCATAAAAGAATACTTCTCGGTAAAGGACTCTTTTTCTGAGCATAGCATTTTACATAGGACAACTTTTTCATCTATTTATACGACTAAGAGCATAGTTGACGAATTCATTAGAAAAGCTAGGGATGCTGGCATGGACGAACTCTATTTGCTTAATATGCTTAGTAGAGCGAGGGAATTAAGTTATATATCGTTTAACAAAATGTGGCTAGAGATTGCGGCATTCAGGGTGCTGTACGCAACCGACAAAATAGCTCCAATGTTCTATAGCGATAGGTTAAATATTGGATACGTTGGTGTGTCCAATGACGGTTTATTCGCTTGTGACAAGAGTGGGGAGTGTACAAAAATCTCTCCGATAAGTATTGGTAGATGGTACGTGCTTTGGGTTTACTTCTATTATGACGTAAATGTTGATGATGTGCTTGCTGATGTCTATTTAATGAATACCGACCTAGGAATACTTGGTGGTGAGACAATTCATTACGGGACACGTGACTTTATTGTTGGTCTATTCAGTACAGAGACGTCCGGCGTTCCAGGTTTCCTTGATGTTGTGTTGGCTGTTGAGTATGATTGGTTGATGGAGGCTGGCGAACCGTACACAACAATTTTGTGAGTAATGCATCAATGTAGGTTGATATGTGTTAAATATTTTTAGATTTGTTGTGTGTGTTTTCGTGGTGGGTGTGGTGAGGGTGGGTGCCCGTGCTGTTGAGGACGAGATTACTGCTTCTTATGGCACGACCGAGGCTTCTGTGTTTGAGATAGACCCTATCGTTGTTTGTGGTTGGCCGTTAACGGATTTTGAGGGGTACATATATCTGAAGGAGCTTAGCGGCAACGACGTCAATGTTAGGGTTGTTAGTGTTGTCGGTTCGATAGAGGTTGATGAGGTATCTCTTTCACCGATGACTGCTAACTCATCTAAAAGTGTTGTGATTTCTAAACCTGTCAAGCATAGGGTTTACGTGAGTTCTTCTGCTGAGGGAAGTATTGTGATCGCCTATAGAGTTATTTGTTATGGGGGTGGGTGACCGTGCCTGGGTGGTTGAGGCGGTTGGGCGGTACGGTAAGGGGTGGGCCGGTATTAGTTAATACACCTGACACTGAGTCTCTGGTGTTCAAGGTTGATTTGAGGGGTATTCAGTCGGTCTCGATGTATGTTAAGAATATAGGCTCTAACTCTGCGGTTATTAGGATTACTTCGTCTGTTGGCGGCATCGAGTATGATGAGGTTGTTGAGAACGTGATTCTTGCTGGTGACGTCTATAAGCTTGTGTTGTTTGGTGTCTATGATGATGTGAGGGTGTATGCGAGGTCTGCTACTGCTGGTTCACCAACTACTCTTAAGATTGCTTGGGTCGGGGTGAGAGCATGAGGCGTCTGTTCCATAGTGATGCCCAGGTCTTGGGCGATATAGAGTATAGGATGTTAGTGCTCGGTAAGTCGTTCACTGTGAAGGATAGGTATGAGGGAGTGTCTGATGGGTCATCTGTCTACTACGTTATCGCTAATGAGGGGAGCAAGAATGGTTGGATAATAAACGTTGATGTCACTGCGAGCGGTAAGTCATACATTAATATCTACTTCTTCCCGGAGCTTAGTGATAAGGGGACTCTACTACCGATTGTCAAGCATAATATGCTGTTAGCGACTTATGAAGAGACCTCAGTTAAGGTTTACAGAGACCCGACAATAACTAGCACCGGTACTCTGGGCCTTAAGGACATGATTTCGGGAGGTATTGGTAAGAGGGCTATGGGTTCGATGCAGAATATTGGCTTCAGTTCATTAATGCCTCCAGGGACTGTGTTGCTTATTGAGGTGGTCAATGAATCTGGTGCGACTGCTGACGTTGTGTTTGAGGTTAATTGGTGGGAGGAGTAATTTAATTCTGTTTTTGATTCCGCAATATTTTTATTTTCGAACTTCGAAAACTGGAGTGGTGGTGCAATGGATAAGGAGATTTTGGTGCTCAAGTCCCTGGTTGTCCCAAGGAAGTTCATTGATATTGTTAGGGTTACGGGGCTTTCGCCTTCGACGGTGTCGAAGTACATCAAGTTCTTGAAGGGCAT
>Ga0190329_1000388_pt1 | contig 13061 bp, 13 predicted proteins | sample 48720423_MG_FD_161655 | JGI IMG/M metagenome (GOLD analysis project Ga0190329, IMG submission 161655) | Hydrothermal vent sediment bacterial communities from Southern Trench, Guaymas Basin, Mexico - 4872-04-2-3_MG | ecosystem: Environmental > Aquatic > Marine > Hydrothermal vents > Sediment ... | reverse complement strand
GGGAGAGGGGTTGAGGTTGTTAAAGTCGACAGTGGCTCTTTTGTCTCACCTTTTGTTCTGGTTGTAAAGTACCATGCACTAAAAGAGAGAAGAATCAATAGTATAAGCACTCCTGCTATGAGTTTTACTTTTGAAGTATCCTTAGACAAAGTGGTTGCCTCCTTTATTATTCATCTTATGGTGTTAGGTATTCCTTTTATTTAACAATTTTTGTATGGTGTATGAAAAAGGAAAATGCCCTGTCTTCTTGTCTCTATTGAAATCACCATCTTAAAGGAAGAATAAGTTAAAAGTTGGAAGTTTTTACATAAAACACATAATTATAAGGACCATAATCTTTTTAAAACCAATGCAATGTATAAAAAATGAACCCTATAAAACGCGCGGGGGTTGCCGAGCCTGGTCAAAGGCGGTGGACTCAAGATCCACTCCCGTAGGGGTTCAGGGGTTCAAATCCCCTCCCCCGCACCATTCTTAGATCCCTTTACAGAGTTCTAGTATTCCTTTGCATATATGTGATTAAGCTCTCTCGAACAAAATCCTAAAAAGCAAACATCTCGACTTCTTTATGGTGGTATCGATGATAATATATGAACCTATAATGCTCGCAATGCCTCTCACTGATAGGATTAAAGAACACATCATACGGGAGAAAACACTCCCTGATGCCGAAACAGTAAGGAAGATCCTAACGGATCTAGGACTTGAAAAATCATGTTTGGACAGAGAGTTAGCATTGTTTAGGTCCAGACATGTTCTTGTGGTAGTTTTGTCTTCCAGAGAGTACCTCACTATTGACATAATCTCTTCAAGTGGGGACTTAAACGATGCTATGGAGGTTATGATTTATCATGATAAAACCCTTGATTCATATATTATTGAAATAGTGCCTGCAAATGAACTTGAGTTTGAAGGAAATATAGGAGTTGAACCTATAATAATTGATGCTAAGACATTCGAATTAAAAAGCAACCCTGTCTTAGGCCATTTTGAGAAAGAGAAAGGAGAAGTTTTTCTTGTAATAGATGAAAACACATATAAAAAATGGGAGGAAAGCAATAAAACGGATTACTGTCCTATTTGCGGAGCAAAAGAGTTGTTATGGCATGAAAAAGTGGCTTATTGTGATTCCTGTGGTTTTGCAGTAAAGGTGGTGAAAAAATGAGCAAGCTTGTAAAGGATATGCTTGTCAAATACTCAAAATTAGCCCATAAGCGAGGGCTTACTGCGGCTTTTGGGGGAAACTTCAGTATTTTATTCAATGGAAAGATATTCATAAAGTCCACGGGCTCTATAATGAATGAGCTCACTAGAACCCAAATTGCAATGATGGATTTTGAAGGTAATTCTTTAAGCTCTATAAGGCCATCTTCCGAATGGAAACTCCATGTAGAAGTATACAAGCTGAGGAAAGATATTAGAGCAATTGCTCACTTGCACCCTCCTTATTCTATAGTGGTCTCAACCTTACTCGAAGAGGAGCTTCCAATAATGACGCCTGAAGCAGAGGTTTATTTAAAAAAGATTCCTATTGTGCCATTTAGACCTGCAGGAAGTTGGGAATTAGCTAGAGAAACAGCGAAATATCTAGAGGCGTATGATGCAGTTATTATGGAGAATCATGGGGTAGTGACTGTGGGAAAAAGTCTGAGAGAGGCATATTATAAAACAGAATTAGTAGAAGAAAGTGCAAAGCTGTGGTATCTAAAAGAAAAAGGCATTTGAATCACTTAACCTGTTCTAAAGCCCCTAGAACTTCCCATATTATTGTCCTTGTGTGCATTGGCATATTAGGATCTTCGCTAATTTCTTCAAGAATGACAATCGCATCAGCAGCTCTTACAGTCGGATCCTTGCTAGTATCCATTAAACTTTCTATAGCCCTTTCAGCGGCCCTTCTTATATTTCTGGGGACAATAGTATCTTGAACAACTTGTTCCTTCAGAACCTGGATAATTTGTTGAATCCTCACTTCTACGTCGCTCATTTTCTCCACCTCCAATTTAATAAGAATCGGTAACTAAAATTTTTCCGAGCATATATTGAATCTTGACTATTAAAACCTTTTCGGTGTTTTCAGTATTCAATACCTTTTCTAGCCAATATACCCTTTTGATATGGATGTTTGATTTCTTTCATCAATGTTACATAGTCTGCAAGCTCAAAAAGTTCTTCAGGACAGTAGCGCCCTGTTAAAACAACTTCTGTGTGTGGGGCTTTCTCTTTTAAGATTGCTTTAACATCTTCAACATCTATCATTCCAAATCCTAAGGCTACACATATCTCATCAAGGATTACAAGATCCCATTCTCCATTTTTAATGACCTCTCTGGTTCTTTCCAAGGCCTTTCTAGCGGCTTTAATCTCCTCAGGTTCTGGTTTTTCGTGGACAAATCTTGGCAATCCATAAGACTCCACTACTATCCCACACTCTTGGGCCTTCTTTTGTTCTCCATAAACGTTAGGCGATTTTAGAAACTGAATCATGATAACTTTGCCGCCATTACCCAGCATTCTCAATCCTAAGCCTAAAGCAGCGGTTGTTTTCCCTTTTCCATTGCCAGTGTAGACGTGGATCATACCCAACTTCTCTTTCCAACCTTCTATTTTAGTCACCAACTGAGAATTTCCCTAGAAGGTACTTATATTTTTCTTTTGAAAACTCGCCCTTTAGGGCGGGAAGACAGTTGTTGTGGAATAGTTTTTATTTTGATCCAACCAACTATTTTCGGTGCAAATTATGAAAGTCCCTGAGCTTGGTATTAAGCTTGGTGTTTTTAAGCATGGAAAGAAGAACTCAATTGCCGATGTGAAAGGAGTAAAAGTTGGACATGTAAGTCTAATCAAAGGAGAAGGAAAGCTTATACCCGGTAAAGGCCCAGTAAGGACTGGAGTAACAGCTATACTTCCTCATGAAGGAAACATATACAAAGAAAAACTGTTAGCAAATGTCTTTGTCATGAATGGTTATGCAAAGCCGATTGGGCTAATCCAGGTTAAAGAGCTTGGAACTCTAGAGACTCCAATAATCCTTACCAATACACTTGCCGTCGGCACTGCTGCAGATGCTCTCGTAGAATACATGCTCGAGCAAAATGAAGACATCGGAGTTTCCACAGGTTCTGTTAACCCAGTGGTTATGGAGTGCAACGATTCATACCTAAACGATATTAGAGGAAAACATGTGAAAAAAGAGCATATTTTTGAGGCACTCAAGAACGCTAAAGCGGATTTTGATGAAGGTGCTGTTGGAGCTGGAACAGGAATGAGTGCTTTTGAGTTCAAAGGCGGAATTGGTTCTTCTTCAAGAGTAGTGGAGATAGAAGGAAGGAAATATACCATTGGTGCTCTTGTTTTGAGCAACTTTGGCAAGAGGGAAGACTTGACAATAGCTGGAGTTCCAGTAGGTCTAGAGTTAAGAGACTGGCCGGGAAAAGGGGGAGAAGGAAAAGGAAGCATAATAATAGTCATCGCTACAGATGTTCCTTTAACAGCAAGACAGCTCTACAGAGTTGCCAAAAGGGGAGTCATAGGACTGGCCAGAACGGGAGGTTACGCATACAATGGAAGTGGGGATATAATTTTTGCCTTCTCAACTGCCCAGAGAATAAAACATCACCAGAAAGAAATTATTGACATAAAAAGCACTCCTGATAATGTTTTGTCCCCTCTTTTCAAAGCAACTGCTGAAACCGTTGAGGAGGCGATAATCAACTCCCTCCTCCAAGCAAAGGCGATGACCGGGAGAGATAATCACATCCGTCATGCTTTACCAAAGGAGGACTTATTGAAGATAATGAAGAAATATGGACGATTAGAGAAAGGTTGAGGTGGAAAAAATGAATGTTAAACATTTGTTCCCTGGCTTAAGGAACTTTAAGGCATATCTAAACACTGCAAGTGCAGGATTTCTGCCACTAACAGCCCTTAAACGAAGCATGGATTTTCTATCGTATCTTACAGATTTTAGAGAAGGCGTTGATTCGGTGGATTTTCTGGACAAAGAAATTATGGAAAACGTCCTTGAGGAAGGAAAAAGACTCCTACGTACAAATAGAGAAAACCTAACGCTAACGATTCAAACGACGGAAGGTTTAAGGAGGTTACTTCTTTCCATAGAACCGAAAAAAAGTATGAATATTATCTCCTTTGACATGGAGTTTCCTTCTCTCTCTTGTCTTTTAAAAAGTTATACCCAACGGTACAATCTTGAACTTAGAGTCATCAAGAACAGAAATGGCTGGTACTATCTTGAAGACATAGAAAAGCTAGTAGATGATAATACCTTTGCGATAATCGGAAGCAGTGTTCAATGGATCTCCGGCCAGAGGATGAATCTGAGAGAGCTCTCCCGAATTGCTCATGAACATGGGGCGTGGGTTATAGTGGATGCTGTGCAGCATCTAGGAAACCTGACCCTCTATCCGGAGAAGGAGGGTGTTGATGCCGTGATTGCGGGAGGAGAAAAGTGGCTCTTAAATCCCTCCGTAGGCTCTGGACTTATGTACGTTTCAAATGCTCTCATAGAAGAAGCCTCCCCAATAGCAGGTTTGTTAAACATGAAATCCCCAGTGGGAGAATGGTCTTCATGGTGGGGCATGCCCGAGAAAGATCCATGGGGGAACTTTGACTTTAGAAGTGATGCTAGAAAACTTGATTTTGGAGGTGGCCCACCGTATCTTCTTGCCACTACATTGTGGGGAGCTTTGGAGGTTATAAATGAAATTGGCATTGAGAAGATTGAAAGACACAACACCAATCTTGCAGGAAGAATCAAAGATGAGATCTTGGGCCTTGGCCTGGAAATTATAGGTGGGGAAGACTGGGAGAAATCAGCAATAATAACAATCAAAACCGGTTTAAGTTATGAAAAAGAAGAGGAGATTTACCAGAGGATTCTTGCAGAAGGAATAAAAGTCAGTCATAGAGGTGCGTTAGGACACTATGGTATAAGGGCATCACCGCACTTGTACAACAAAATGGAAGATATTGAAATATTTTTGGAATTCCTCGTGAACTCTCTTTCTAGACTTTAATCTCTTCATATTTTTTCTTCATGAGTAAGGCGTCTCCTTCTATATTTGGACTTTCACTTATTACAACACCTTTGACCTTAAACTCCTTAAGAACTCTCAGAAGATCTTCCCATTTCATATCACTTTCTTGAAGGTTTAAGTGGTTTCTTTCCCCTTTATCAGAGTACTCTATGCCGCTTATGTGTATATGCATATTATCTAAAGCATCCCGGCCTAATCCCTCTTCGAGTAATGAAAGCATTTCTCTCCATTCCTCTGTGCTGTTATACTTCCCCTTATTTCTAGCATGACAGTGCGCAAAGTCTATTGCTGGCAAGACTTGCTCTACTTCTTGACTCATCTGTATAAGTTCGTTAAGACTTCCAAATTGAGTTGGTTTTCCAGTAAGTTCTGGCCGAATCCACACATTAACTCCTTTATCCTGTAAGGTTGTTACGATATCTCTTATCTCACTTTTTATTGTGTCGTAGACTTTAGAGGGCTCTTGCTTAAGGTAATATCCCGCATGGAAGACCACACTCCATCCTCCAGCTTCATGAAGTCGTTCAGCGCTTTGAATTATTCTATTTTTACTTGCTTCTCTCTTAGCCTTCTCAGTTGCGTTTAAATTAATATAATACGGTGCATGTGCTGTTAGAAGAATGTCGTTTTTCTGGGCCACATATTTAATTTTCCTTGCCGTCTCCGGTTTTAGATTTACTCTTCTAACAAATTCTAGTTCCATAGCATCCAATCCGAGCTTTTTAACTTGTTCTATTCCTGTGAGAGTGGAAGGTTTGGGAGTTGAGATTGGAATTCCCGCAGTTCCAAACCTCAAACGATTAACTTTCTTCATATTTATCACCTGAATTAGGTCTACCTAAAAATATAAAAAGTTTGAGCCCAACACTTAATAGTCTATCTTTTCTCCAATAATTTTTTCGAGTTCTGAAAGACTCTCTTCAAGTTGCTTTTCTATTTTTTGTAACTCTTCTTTAAGAGCTTTTATTTTCTCCTCTTTTTTGTTTATTTTCTGCCTTAGTTCGTCTATTGATTTGTGGAGAGACTCTTCCTCAGCCTTGAAATGAGATAATTCTATCTCAACCTCTGTCAACTGTTTCTTAAGCTCTTTAAGTTTTTGAGTCTTTGTGGAAATATTCTTTTTTGCCCATTCAACAGTATTTTGATATTTTTTGTCTAACTTATTGCTGATTTCCTCAAGAAGTTCCAGAAATTCATGGGGGTGTTCAAGAGCATAACCACTATCTTTTAAAAACTCTCTTGCACGATTATCTGGTAATCTCATCCGTTTTATTGGTTTTTGAAGTTTAGAGACCTTAGAACGTAGGTTAAGCTCTTCTCTTGAAATTTCCTTTTTGAGCTCTTTTTCATTTTCTCGTAAAGCAATGAATTCGGAAGATTCCTCTAGCTTCTTTTTCCTCTCATTAAGCTCACTTAGTATTTCAACAAGGTCTTTTAGATTCTGCTCCTCTTCATGTATATGCTTTTTGAAATCTTCGACTTCCTTTAATAGTTTTTCTGTCATGATTTCTTTAGGTTGTAATTTTTCGATTTCTGAAACATACTTGGCATATTCATTAGACAAGCTCTTTAGGAGGTTATTTATTTTGTACACATCTTTTTCGAATATTAGAAGCAGGTGCCTACCATGAGCAACGTGTAGTCGAGATATTTCAGGTAATATTTTTTCCACATCTTTGATGTCTTGTATCTTTCCAAGCATATTTTGAAGGGCCCTGACATAAGTTTCCCTCTCCATTTTTACGATTCTTGCAAGTCTAGGATCCACTTTTTTTGGGATTTCTTTTTCGTTGAGTTCCTGTAATAACTTTAAAATATCCAAAATCATGTGCTCTATTCTTTTTGTATACTCTTGTAAGAGTTTTGCCATTTCTTTTTTGGATCTCTTTTGTATTTCTTCATATTTATGCAGTGCTTCCTTCAGCTTCAACTTTTCCCCATCCTCTTACTTTATCTCTTAAGTACATTCCCACCAGCGTTGCAAGTGCTATATCTCCCAAAGCAATTATACCTTTTTTAAGAAATTCCATGGAGTAAAAAGATAGTATGGAGAGAGCATAGAGAGTGGTAACATCAATAGTAACCCAAAGTGCTGGAAGAAGGAGAAGCCCGCTTATGTGATACCATATGTGGTGATCTCTTCTTAAATAAGAATGGATAACCTTGCCAATCATTAAAACTCCCAAAGCTGCAACAAATGATGTATTTATGGCATTTAGGAATATTACAACTCCTAAAAGCTCTGTGCCTGGGTATCTCCCGATTAGCTCTAGTGCTATACGCTCTAAGTTCAGATAGGCATTCACCGCCCCAGCAAAAACCACGAATAGTGCAGCTACTATGGACACAAATTGTATGAACCCCTTGGTAAAGAAGTGGTTTAAAGCTTCTTTTACTTTAAATGCCTTTGCGAAGAAGTAAGCCCCTATAAGGAATAAAATAACACCAGTAACTGTGGATGAAATAATAGTAACACTCTGCTGGTACTTTATGGAGAGCAGCCTTGCTATACCGTAAATGAGAAGTATCATTCCTGGCAACCCAAAGAATATTTTAGCAGCTTCTGGGTCACTTAAGATCTCTTTTAAATAACGATAAATTATGTAATACGTTGTTTCTATACTTTCGCTCTGTTTCACAACAATTCTTTTTGTGCTTATAACAGGAACTTTTGAAGTGATTATTGGAAAAATTTGCTCGTCTTCAGCTCCATCTGTAACAGGTATTATACCATCAGCCGGAAATTGGGTAAGAACTTTCTCCAATTGCTTGTTTAATTCTAAGTCACTTTTAACTCCCACTTCAGGATGGCCCGTAATGAGAGCTACCTCTATATCCTCAAATTCCGCACGCTCTTTAAGTTCATCATATAATTTCACAGCAGCATAGAGAACATTGGCATCACTATCTTCGGGATCAGCTAAACTCAGCTTTAGTGCTGCATCCACACAAGCATCCCTACCAATAATTGGACCGTTAACTCCAGCTTTTTTGCCAAAATCATCATCTCTATCAATGGCGAGCACTAATGCTTTAATCTTAATCCCCCCAAATTTTTTCAAAAACTGATTTGAATTTATCTTTCATATCTCTATCTTTATCCCTTTTGTTATCAATTCTTATTGTTGTACTCACTCTTTTTGCACCTAATTTAAACATTAGTTCATGGGGTTCTTTTATTATTTTAAAGCCTTCACCCAAACTGGTAGCTTCGATGACTATTTTCATAGTAATCAATTAATATTTTACTTTTTTCTCCTCTAAAAACTTTACTACATGGATGGCATATCTACTCAAGCTTTCCTCTTCCAATGTAATTATGACAACTTTATTATAATGTTTATATTCGACACCTGGCTAAATTATGCTCGACAATTTTTTAAGCTTAACGGTGGAAAAACCTTATTTGTTGTTAGACGAAACTATTCTTGGTGAGATTTATGTATAAGATAAAAGATGAATGGGGATTATTCCTAATAAAACTAGCTAGAACAGCAATAGAAGAATATTTAAAGAATGGTAAAGAACTTGAACCTCCTCAAGACACCCCATCAGGTCTTTGGGAGAAAATGGGAGTATTCGTTACATTAAACCGATATAATGTGCCTCCTCAACAAGCATTAAGAGGATGTATAGGATTCCCTTATCCAATTTACCCATTAGTTATAGCAACAATAAAAGCGGCGATTTATGCTGCAGTTGATGATCCGCGATTTCCTCCGCTCAGTATTGAAGAGCTGAACAAGATTACGATTGAGGTCAGTGTTCTAACCCCTCCTGAACTCGTGGAAGGCCCTCCCCATGAGAGGCCCAATAGGATAAAAGTTGGGAGAGATGGATTAATCGTTAAAAAGGGGATTTATAGTGGGCTTCTCCTACCACAAGTTCCCATTGAGTGGAACTGGGATGAAGAAGAATTTTTAAGTGAAACATGTTGGAAAGCTGGTCTCCCTCCTGATTGTTGGATGGACAAAAGTACTGAGGTTTACCGTTTCACAGCTGAAATTTTTGAGGAAGAATCTCCAAACGGCCCAATCAGGAAAAAAGCCCTCTGTTAGACCTTCCACTCTTCCTTTCATTTGTTTTTTAGTTAAAACATAGGGGTAATGACTAATTACATATATACTATTTTGTCCAAATTAGCATATAAATAGATGTGAGGAGGCTTTTACATGAAGAAAATATTGGGGCTCTTGGTTGTTTTCATATTCATTCTAAGTAGTTTTAGTTTTTCTGCAGCCCAGAGTTTTAGTGGAAAAAAGATTTTGGTATTGAAAAATGTAAATGCATGGAATTCCAATGCAAATGAAATGGTACTAACCCAAATGGGGATTTCCTATGACGTTATGACGGCTTCACAGTTAAACTCTCTAAGTCTCTCTGACTTGATAAATACATATGACATGATCCTAATAGCAAGCGATCAGGACCAGACGTTTTATAACGATTTAGGCCCACAGATGTCAAAACTGGAAGACTTTGCAAGAGCTGGTGGGGCGCTTGAAATTCATGCTGCCAACTGGGGATGGCATGGCGGTGTTTGGACTACCCCCCTACCTGGAGGTGTTGAAATACTTCCAAGCTATTCAAACTATGATTATTTAGTGAAAAATGGAACTTGGCTTTATAGTACATATGCAAGTCACGGATACTTAACAAATCTACCAGGTACTGTGGATATTATAACAGTTCAAGGAAATGGAGCAACACCTAACTATAACAGGCCAAGCACAATAAGTTACCCATTGGGTAACGGCCAAGTTATGGTTACTGGTCTCACAATAGAATACAGTGTGAAGTCCAAAGGGGGAGCTTGGATAGACCTTTTAAAGTGGATGATAAAAACTAATTTAGGTTACAAACCTACACCAGTTCCAGTTTCACCAGGCAGAATAGGACTATCACAGTACTTCCTTTTGAACTACATCTACAATACAAGGTATCATAGAGAGCTCACAAGATTTAACGAACTCTATAACAGCCCAGAAGCAGGCGAACTGGGCAACGAAACTTTAGAGGAGGCACTACACTATAAGACTCTGGCTGAAGAGTTTTACGAAAAAGCGGGTGAATATGGGCCAATAGAAGCCAATCTAAATAGTTTTAGAGTCTTTATATCATTGAGACAAGCATATTTTGCCATTGGCGATGCTGTAGATATCATAGAGGATGCTTTGGAGTGATACCTACTACTCCTTTTTTAATTTTGCAATGAAAAAGCTATTGCAATCGTGTAAATGGGTAAAGCTTCTGAAAACCATCTCTCCAATTTCAGTGAATCCCCGTTCCCCCCAGTTGAATGGATAAACAACTAGGTTAAACCCCACTTTTTCTATTGCATACTTTACGTTCTCTTCGTTCTCATCGAGTCTTATCGAACAAGTTGAATACGTCATTTCTCCATCTTTTCTTAAATTTTTGTAGGCATTTCTAATCATCGCTTTTTGTACTTGGATAACCTTCTTTATTTTCTCTTTGTTAAATCGCCATTTTACTTCAGGGAACTGCCTATAAGTTCCGGAAGACGAACACGGAGCATCCAGAATTATCTTGTCAAATTTTTCCTTGTCTTTGAACTTTATGCCATCAGCGTGGACAAGTTTGACGTTTTTAACTCCTAGCCGTTTCATTTTAGTCTCCATTTTCCTAAGTCTTTCAAGAGAATAGTCCACAGCAATTATCTCCCCAGTATTTTCCATCAAGTGTGCAACATGAAATGTTTTACTACCTGGAGCCGCAGCTAAATCAAGAACTCTTTCTCCTTTTTCAGGAGAAAGGACATGAGCAACATAAGCACTCGCTAAATCTTGTATTACAAAATATCCTTCTTTATACCATTCGAGACGGGTGATTGGGGTTTTATATTCCAAAACTTTTAAAATATCATCGACTGGAGTTCTAGTAACTCTGACTCCATGTTCTTCTAAATAGTCTGATAAAGAATCTATATCGGTTTTTAATGGGTTCACTCTTATATAGTACCTTTGGGGTTTGTTGTTGCTTAGTAAAAGCCTTATTCCCTCTTCATACCCCAAAAGACCTATCACATATTCCACATACCAACGAGGGTGTGAGAATTTTATACTTAGATACTCTATTTTGTTCCTCTCTCTCAGAGCCTCAAGAGCTTTTCCAACATCAAAACTCTCCACCTCTCTTAGAACAGCGTTGATAAACTTTGCCCTGCTCAAATCATATTTATCTTTTACGGTTCTCACTATTGAATCCGTAGCTATTGCGGGGACCACTCCTTTGAACTTCATTTCAAATATTCCGATTCTGAGGAGGTTAGCCAGATAAAGATCGAGCTCCTCTATCTTGGTTCCCTTGAGAACCGAATTTCCAATGAAATCTATCTTTCTTCTCCATTTTTCAATTTCAAAGATATAAGCATGAGCTAGGCCTCTTGCTTTCTCCCTATCTTTACCCCCAACTCGCTTGAAAGTTCTTTCTAGCGCATTTTTTGAGGAAAGTTCTCTCTCTTCTATAAGGCTTAAGATATCAGCAATCAATTCATGAAAGTTTATTTTGTAAAATAATTCCATGGTCGTGGATTTGATAGCAGGTTTAAAAATTTGGCGGAAATTTTATTTAATTTGAGTTCGAGTTTATATTGGTGAGTTTATGATATTGGGTGCTGATTATATAACCAAAGATGGTAAGCCAATAGTCCGAATTTTTAAAAAAGAAAATGGAGAGTTTAAAATAGAGCTGGACCCTCATTTCCAGCCTTATATCTACGCTCTTCTATCTGAAGATTCTGCAATTGATGAGATCAAACAAATAAAAGGGGAGAGACATGGAAAAACTGTAAGGATACTTGATGCAGTAAAAGTGGAGAAAAAATTCTTAAAAAAGCCAGTTAAAGTATGGAAATTGATATTAGAACACCCACAAGACGTACCGGCAATTAGAAACAAAATACGTGAACACCCTGCTGTCTTGGATATTTATGAGTATGATATTCCTTTTGCAAAACGATATTTGATAGACAAAGGACTAATTCCTATGGAGGGAGAAGAAGAGCTTAAAATGCTCGCTTTTGACATAGAGACATTTTATCACGAGGGAGATGAGTTTGGAAAAGGAGAAATAATAATGATAAGCTATGCCGATGAGGAAGGAGCAGGAGTTATTACTTGGAAGAATATTGATCTCCCATACGTAGATGTTGTCTCTAATGAGAGAGAAATGGTAAAACGCTTTATTCAAATAATCAAAGAAAAAGACCCTGATGTGATTATAACTTATAATGGGGATAACTTTGATCTTCCGTATCTCATAAAAAGAGCAGAAAAATTAGGTCTCCGCTTAATTCTGAGCAGGGATAAAGAGAACCCAGTGCCTAAAATACAAAGAATGGGAAATAGTTTTGCTGTAGAAATCAAAGGGAGAATACACTTCGATCTTTTCCCGGTAGTGAAAAGAGCAATAAATCTTCCCACTTATACGCTTGAAGCAGTTTATGAAGCAGTTTTAGGAAAACATAAGAGCAAGCTTGGAGCAGAGGAAATAGCTGCCATCTGGGAAACTGGGGAAGGTCTGAAAAAATTGGCCCAATATTCAATGGAAGATGCAAAAGCAACGTATGAACTTGGAAGAGAGTTCTTTCCTATGGAGGCAGAGCTGGCGAAGCTTATAGGGCAAAGCATTTGGGATGTATCCCGCTCAAGCACAGGAAACCTTGTAGAGTGGTATATGTTAAGAGTAGCTTATGAGAGGAATGAACTTGCTCCAAATAGGCCCAGTAATGAAGAATATAAGAGACGTTTGAGGACAACATATCTCGGAGGTTACGTTAAAGAGCCAGAACGGGGTTTATGGGGGAATATTATTTATCTAGATTTTCGTAGCTTGTACCCTTCAATAATAGTCACACACAATGTCTCCCCGGACACTCTAGAAAGAAAAGGCTGTCAAAACTATGATGTTGCTCCGATAGTGGGGTACAAATTCTGTAAAGACTTCTCTGGATTTATTCCTTCTATACTGGAAGATCTCATA
>Ga0190329_1000387_pt1 | contig 13065 bp, 7 predicted proteins | sample 48720423_MG_FD_161655 | JGI IMG/M metagenome (GOLD analysis project Ga0190329, IMG submission 161655) | Hydrothermal vent sediment bacterial communities from Southern Trench, Guaymas Basin, Mexico - 4872-04-2-3_MG | ecosystem: Environmental > Aquatic > Marine > Hydrothermal vents > Sediment ... | reverse complement strand
TAGATGGATGGTATGAGCTTCATAAAAAATTCGGCAAATTGCCCTGGAAGGAACTCTTCGAACCCGCCATTAAATACGCAGAGGAGGGTTTTCCTCTTTCAGAACTTATTGCCTTCTACTGGCAGAGGTCGGTTCGAATGTTTAAAGAGTATGAGAACTTTCAGAAACTATATGCGCCTGGAGGAAAGATTCTGAAGAAGGGGGATATTTTTAAAAATCCAGACCTTGCGAGGACTTACAGATTGATTGCAGAAAAAGGCAGGGATGCTTTTTATAAAGGTGAGATAGCCAGGAGAATAGTTGCATATTCCAGGAGAGTGGGAGGCTTTTTCCAGTATAAGGATTTTGCCATCTATCATGCGGAATGGGTAAAGCCTCTAAGTGTTAATTATAAGGGTTATGATGTATGGGAACTTCCTCCCAATGGACAGGGAATAGCGGTTCTTCAGATGCTTAATATGCTGAAACACTTCAATTTGAAAGCAATGGGTCATAATTCTGCCCAGTATTTACATACCCTGATTGAAATAAAAAAGATTGTTTATGAAGATAGAGCCCGTTATTACGCAGATCCAAAATTTGCAAAGATACCAATAGAAAGGCTTCTTTCCGAAGAATATGCCCTGGAAAGACTGAAGCTTTTCAACCCCCACAGGGCTCTTAGGAGAATTCCTGCCAGTGACCTTCCCATAGAACACGGGGATACCGCATATCTCACAGTGGTGGATAAAGATTTTAATGCTGTATCCCTGATCCAGAGCAATTATGCTGGGTTTGGTTCCGGAATGGTGCCCGACGGTCTTGGATTCACCCTTCAGGACAGAGGAGCTCTGTTTAGTCTGGAAGAGGGGCATCCCAACGTCATTGCACCAGGGAAAAGACCATTTCATACTATTATTCCTGGCTTCGTGACCAAAAATGGAGAACCGGTCTTTAGTTTCGGTGTTATGGGCGGTGCAATGCAACCCCAGGGACATGTTCAGGTTTTGCTCAATATTATTGAGTTTGGAATGAATATTCAGGAGGCAGGAGATGCTCCGAGATTCAGGCACGCAGGTTCCTCTCAGCCCAACGGTGGGGTTATGGAAGACGGTGGAATTGTTTATCTTGAGAGTGGAATACCTTATCAGACCATTCGTGACCTCCTTGCAAAGGGTCACAGGATAGCATTTCAGAGAGGGGGATTTGGAGGGTATCAGGGAATCTGGATTGACACGAAAAGACATATTCTTATAGGGGCGAGTGAGTCACGGAAAGATGGTTGTGCTATTGGTTATTAAATTTAAATTAAATTAAAAAGGAGGGAAAAATGAGAAATAGAAAATATCTTGCACTGATTTTATTAATATTTATTGCCTTTCCCCTGGCTGCTGCCAGGAAAATGCAGTTCGCCGACATATTTAAGTACAGAGCAATAAGTAGTGTAATGCCTTCACCGGATGGTAAGGCAATAATTTATCTTATCAGAGAGAGCAATCTTGATGAAAATCTAACAAAAACATCCCTCTGGCTTAAGACGAAACAGGAAAAAAAACCTCTTATTCTTGTTTCGAGTCTGAAGGGCATATCATCCCCATCCTGGTCTTCATGTGGAAGGATTATAAGCTTTCTTGCTCTGGATAATGGTAAGAGGCAGCTCTTTTATCTGCCACCCAGAGGAGAACCAAGGAAACTCTTTTCCTTCGGAGAGTCTATAGTTCAGTACAAATGGCTACCAGATGGCAGCGGGATAATTTTTACTGCTAAAAAGCCGGATAAAAAGATAGACGAGCGAGTCAAAAAGGGATTCGATGCAAAAATAGTGGAATGGGAAGAACCAGAACTACTCTGGAAATGGGACAGTAAAACCGGGGAAATACAGAGTCTGAATACTTCAGGATTGTCTGTCAGAGAATTTAGTATTTCTCCTGATGGTAAAAAACTCGCTCTTGTTCTTACCAGAACCCCTCTTGTTAACGATATGGCTGGTGCGGAGATATTTTTACTTGATATAAAGAATAATAGTTTAAAGAAGCTCACAGAAAACAGGATAATAGAGGAAGAGCCTTTATGGAGCAGAGATGGCAAGTATATTTATTTTCTATCGCAGGCGAGCGAGAATTTGCAGCCTTATTTTCAAACTTCCATTTTCAGACTAAACCCGGAAAATGGAAAAATTATAGATTTGCTTCCTGGTTTCAAGCACGAAGTTCATGAATATTTTGTTTCCAAAGATGGAAAAGGGATTTATTTTACAGTAAACGAAGGGGTAAAGGTTAATCTTTATTTTATTAAAGAGTTGGGGACAGACCCCATAAAACTAACAGATTTTGAGGGATGGATCCGGAGCATAAGTGATGACACAGAGCATGGTAAAATTTACTGTCTCTTTTCCGACCCTTCCCTTCCATTTGAACTTCATGTTTACGACGTTAAAAATGGAAGTCTTGAAAGATTAAGTTTTGAAAACAGTTGGGCAGAAGAAATAGAACGTGGAAAATGCGAAACATTTCACTGGAGGAGCAAAGACGGAAAATTGGTTGAAGGAATAGTTTATTATCCTGCGAATTTTTCGCCCAACAAAAAATATCCCTTGTTAGTTCAACTCCATGGTGGACCAGAATCTTCTTACAGGAAGTACTTTTCCACTTCCTGGGTTACTTATATATATTACTGGACAGGGAAAGGTTACGTCGTATTCCAGCCAAACTACAGAGGTTCTACAGGCTATGGCGATGATGTTATGAGGGCAATAATCGGACATTATTTCGAGAAAGATATAGATGACATAGTTACAGGGATTAAGGCACTGGAGAAGAGAGGCTGGGTTGGCAAGAAGGCTGTCATGGGATGGAGTGCTGGCGGGCATTTAACAAACTGGCTTATAACTCATTTTAAGTTCTTCTCAGCTGCTTCCTCAGGTGCCGGTATGTCAGACTGGTTTTCCTTTTATGCCCAAACTGACATGAGATTTATACGTGAAATCTGGCATAAAGGACCTCCTTTTGAGAGGGTCTCATATTACAGGAAAAAGTCTCCCATTTTTTATGTGAAGAATGCAGTGACTCCCACAATAATATTCTGTGGAGAGAAGGACCGGAGAGTTCCTCTTCCTCAGTCCAGAGAAATGTATTTCGGTTTGAAATGGAAGGGGGTGCCCACCAAACTAATAGTGTTTCCTGGAGAACCCCACGGTCTGCGAAAGCCTGCTCACCAGCTCTTTAAGATGCGAGAAGAATCCAGGTGGATTCATCATTATATCAATAGATAAATGAGAGGCTCTTACTAAATTTTCTGTTAGATAGTAAATAGTTTTAAAATATGAGCATGAGAAAGGGTGTATTATATTTTGCTTTTATTTTAATAGCAGGGGTAATTTTATACTGGCTTGTTAAAAGAATAACCGCACCAATTATAGTGCTTCCGCCAGCTGAAAAGGAAATAACCAAAATAGACACTGATGGTGTGACAGTATTACCCAATGGCAGATTTGTAACACCCGCTGGCAAAAATATAATTGTGGCACCTCATCCTTATGGTCTTGTTCTCAGTCCTGATGATAATACAATTGTAACTGCAAATTCAGGCATATCTCCTCTTTCAATTACCATAATAAGAGGAGTCAAAACAGGAAAATTTGAAGTTCAACAAATTCCTCCCGGTCCTCAAACAGATAAAGGTGTGCTTGCCTCTGTTTTTATGGGGCTTGCTATTTCCCCGGATAATAGGGTTGTATATGTAGCAGGAGGAGAGGAAAATAAGATTTTTATTTTTGATTTGAGAACAGGTGAAAAGCTTGGATATATAGATTGTTCTCAAAAAAATTCTCAGGCTGATTACTCAACTGGATATATCGGTGATCTAACTCTTTCTAAGGATGGGAGATATCTTTTTGCTGTGGATCAGATAAATTTCAGGATGGTGGTGGTTGACACACTGAGGAAAAAAGTCATAGCCAACGCCAGTACAGGAAGATATCCATTTGGAATAGCCCTTTCCCCTGATGAAAAATATGTTTATGTGGCAAATGTTGGAATGTATGAATACAAAAGGATAAAGGGAATAGATATGAATAACCTTAAAGATACTGCTCCTAATTTCCCTACTTCTGCTTTTCTTTCTCAAAGGTCAATTAAGGGTTATAAAACAAGTAAATATGAAGTCCCGGGTCTTGGAGACCCTAATGTGCCTGAGTCCTTTTCTGTATGGACCATTGATATAACCAATATTGATAAACCCTTTGTTGCTCACAAAACAAAAACAGGACATCTGGTTGGAGAATTGGTAGAGGGTATTCCTGCTGTGGGGGGTTCGAGTCCAAATTCTATAGTGGCTACTGATGACTACGTGTTTGTAAGCAATGGTAACAATGACTCCATATCAGTTATAGAAACGAAAACTTTTAACCGAAAAGAAGATATAAAGCTTTTTCTTGACAAAAGATTAAAGCGCTGGAGAGGAATAATCCCGTTTGGACTTGCACTTTCTCCGGATGGGAAGAGGCTTTATGTAGCAGAGTCCGGAATAAATGCGATTGGAGTAATTGATGTTCGGAAAATGAAAGTCATAGGACACATTCCTGCTGGATGGTTTCCCTCCAAGCTGGCAATTACGAGCGACGGCACAAAGCTTTTTGTTGCAAATGCAAAAGGTTATGGGTCAGGTCCCAATGGAGGCAAAAATTTTAAAGGTGACCCTGAACTCAGCTATATAGGATATTTAATGAAAGGCACTGTTTCTATAATTGATGTACCCGATGATACCCGTCTTAAAGAGTACACAAAGGTTGTTGTTCGCAATAATTTTCGTTTCAAAAAAGCTTATGACTTAGCGTTTCGATGGAGGAAGAAAAATCCTGTGCCCCTTTACCCGGGACAGAAAAGCTCACCTATAAAATACATCGTTTATATTTCAAAGGAAAACAGAACCTTTGATGAGGTTTTTGGTCAGATAAAGGGAGCCAATGGAGACCCTTCTCTCGCACGTTTTGGAGAAAGAGTCAGTTTTTCAAACAAGGCGGGAACATCTGCTGTGGAAAATACCACGGTTATGCCCAATCATCTTAAACTGGCACGAGAATTTGCTATCGCTGACAATTTCTATGTAGATTCTGATGTCTCCGCAGATGGGCATCGCTGGCTGGTGAATACATATCCCAATGAATGGGTAGAATCTACCGTCCCTGCCAACTATGGAGGGAATAGATATTATATTGAAGATTCAAAGTCTCCTGGCATTTTAGGAATCTGGGGAGCCTCTGGAGCAATTTATCCTGAGGATTATAATGAAGCAGGTTCTATGTGGGAGCATCTGGAACGTCATAATATAGAATTTTATAATTTCGGTTTTGGCATAATGTTTGAGCCTGCATCTTATGACCCTTCATATCTTGATACAGGAATGAGATATATTGCTAATTTTCCCATGCCAGCACCACTTTATAGCAGAACTTCGAGGAGCTACCCAACCTTTAATATGGGAATCCCGGACCAATTCAGAGTGAGCAGATTTATAAAGGAATTTAAAAAGAAATGGCTTGATGAGAAAAAACCTTTGCCGAAAATTATAACCATTATATTACCCAACGATCATGGGGCAGGCGAAAGACCGCAGAGCGGTTATCCTTTCTTTGAAAGTTATATGGCAGACAATGACCTTGCGCTGGGGAGGATTGTGGAGTTCTTATCTCATACGCCTTACTGGAAGAATATGGCAATTTTTATAACTGAAGATGATGCACAGGGAGGAGTTGATCATGTGGACGCCCACAGAAGCATTTTAATGGTAGTTTCCCCATGGGTAAAAAGAGGATTTGTAGCGAAAACCCATTACAGTTTTGGGAGCCTGTTTAAGACTTTTTGGAATATTCTCGGGGTGCCCTATCTGAATCAGTATGATGCTGGAGCCCACGATTTGGCTGAATTCTTTACGGAAGTTCCTGATTTTACACCTTATAGAGCTGTACCTGTGGACAGGAGAGTTTTTGACCCTGAAAAAGCCCTCACGCCTTTTGATGAAAAATTTGACTGGGAATATTACAAGAATTCACCCAGAATAGATAATGTAAATGATATGATAAAGTTCAGCAAAGAAAAGAAGGAATGGAGAATTAGTAAATAAACTGAGGTCCCTATTTCTTATTTCCACAAATGGGTGTATTTCAGGCCAGTGCCAGTGTTGAAAAGAACAACTTTTTCTCCTTCCTTTATCCAATTTTCCTTTCTTAAAACTTTGAAGGCAGCAAGGGTTGCTCCAGCTTCCGGGCAGACGAAAATTCCTTCTGTCCTGCCAATCTGTTTCGCAGATTCCATTATTTCCTCGTCAGATACGGCAACTGCTGTTCCATTACTTTCTCTAAGGACCCTGAGCATAAGGAAGTCACCAATCGCGGAAGGGACTCTTAGGCCAGAGGCTATAGTCCTGGCACCTTCCCAGAATTCTGCGTGGTCCTTTCCCTCTTTAAAGGCTTTTACTATAGGAGCGCATCCGGTTGGTTGAACCGTTACCATTCTTGGCTTTTTGTTTCCTATCCAGCCGAGCCTTTCCATTTCATCGAAAGCCTTCCACATTCCAATAAGTCCTGTTCCTCCTCCTGTAGGATATATAATCACATCTGGAAGTTCCCAGCCCATTTGTTCCGCTATTTCATAGCCCATGGTTTTCTTACCCTCCAGTCTGTACGGCTCCTTGAGAGTGGAGACATCATAACGTCCGTATTTTTTTACATCTTCTGAGGCAACTTTAGCGCAGTCTGTAATTATTCCTTTTATCAAATGAATTTTTGCTCCAAGGGCTTTGCATTCCGTCATAAAGGTGGAGGGAGTATCTTCAGGCATGTATATATGTGCTTGAAGACCTGTGGCTGCAGAGTAGGCACTCATTGCGCTTGCAGCATTGCCGGCAGAGGGGATTGAAACTTCTTTTATTCCAAATTCCTTTGCCTTGGATATTGCCACGGCCTGCCCTCGAGACTTGAAGGAACCAGTGGGATTTTGACTTTCATCTTTTATGTAAATTTCCTGAAATTCGAGCTCCTTTTCCAAATTTTTAGCTCTCAAAAGCGGGGTAAAGCCTTCTCCCAGAGAGACTCGGAATTTTGTATCCTTTACAGGGAGGAGTTCGTGGTACTTCCAGATAGTAGATTCTCTTTCACCAAGGGTTTCCTTTTTTAACGATTGTTTTGCGCTTTCAAGGTCATATCTGGCCATTAATGGTCCACCGCAGTCAGGGCAGGTATGCCAGGGTTTGTTAGGCTCTATAATTTTTCCACATTTTGAGCATTCAAGATGGGTAAAAAAGTTCATCTTTCCTCCTTTAATTATTTTAAATTATAGCTTTAGTATCTGAAGATTTCCACTGATTGAGAAGAGACTGTCCCCTTTGATATAAATTTTTTATTGTGTTATAGATAGTTAGAACAAAAATTACAGAAAGGGAGGTAAATGTTGAGAAAAATCTTTTTTATTATTCTAATTTTCCAAATTTCCTTCGGCCTTTTCTCCCAGGATAAGGTGGATTTTAACCGTTATTTTATAAACAAAACAATGCGGATAGATTATTATCATACAGGAGATGCCAGGGATGAATGGTTTACCATTGATAGAATTTATCAGCAGGGCATCTGGGCAGGAAGCACAAAAAATCTTCTGGACACCTTTAATAATGGTCAGTACTATGTTAAAGTTTTTGACCTTGCCACAAACAAATTAATATTTTCAAAGGGATATAACAGTTATTTTGGTGAGTATAGGACTACTCAAGATGCCATAAATGGCATAAAAAGGACTTACCATGAAACTGTTCTAATACCTTTCCCGAGGCAAAAAATTCAATTTACAATAGAGAAAAGGGATAAAAACAATATCCTTCACCAGGTTTTTTCCGCAGTTATAGACCCAAACGATGTAGGAATCAAAAAGGAATCTCCTTCAGGGGACGTGAGGGTTTATAGATTTTTGTATAATGGCGACCCGCACAAAAAAGTTGATCTGGCTTTTGTAGCAGAGGGTTACACTGAGGACCAGGAGAAAAAATTTGTAAGTGACATGCAGAGAATAATAAAAATATTTTTTTCCCAGGAACCATATAAAACATATAGAGACCGTTTCAATATTTACGGATTGTTCAAACCTTCACAGGAAAGTGGATGTGATGAACCAACCCACGGGGTTTACAAAAATACAGTTGTTGATGCGAGTTTTAATGCTCTTGGTTCTTACAGATATTTGCTCACAGAAGACAATAGAGACCTTCGTGACATAGCTTCTCATGTTCCTTATGATGCCGTGGTTATAGTGGTTAACCATAGTCGTTATGGCGGTGGAGGAATTTACAACTTTTACTGTATTTTTACCGTGGACAACCACTGGACTGATTATCTTTTTCTCCATGAATTTGGACATTCTTTTGCTGGCCTGGCAGATGAATATTATTCGGCCTATGTTTCATACAGTGAGTTTTACCCTGAAGGTGTAGAACCTGTAGAGCCGAATATTACGTCTAACCCGGACCCGAAACTCATCAAGTGGAAAGAACTTTTGAGTCCAGGCATAGAAATTCCATCCCCGTGGAGGAAGGCGGAATTCGATAAAATGGAATTTGAATACCAAAAAATTCGTTCAAAGCTCCACTCTCAAATTGCTAGGCTTTATAGGGAAAAGGCTCCGAGAGAAAAAATTGAAAAACTTGAAAAGCAATTGTTTGAGCTTTCGGTAAAGCATGACAAAGAAGTGGGAGAATTTATGAAAGAAAGCAAATTTTATGGGAAAATTGGTGCCTTCGAAGGTGCAGGCTATGTTTCAAAGGGGATGTATCGTCCCATGGTGGATTGTATAATGTTCAGTAAAGGAAAGAAGCCTTATTGTAAAGTATGTGAAAATGCAATTATTCGCGTGATAAAGCACTATACAGAGTGATTGGGCTTTTTTGAAAATGCGTTTTTAATATTGGTTCTATTTCCCATTATGAGAATATTTATTCCCAGAATTATTATTATTCCACCTATGAGCTGGGAGAATTTTAATTTTTCTCCTAAGACAATATAGGTAGCAAGGACAACAAGAAAGGGCTGAATTGTCTTGATTATGGAGACATTGGCGGCTTTGAGGTATTTTAGTGCCTGGTATAGTGAATAGGTTGCAAGGACAGGTCCCAGAAGTGAGCCAACAATTATATTTAGCATTGCAAATTTTGATGGGATATTTAATTTCCCCTGCAAAAGAAGGTATATAGAATAGAGAGCAAAGAGAGTATAAACCCTGAAAATTGCTATAAAAATTGCCGGGATTCCCTTAACTTTAAGTCTTACGAGAACAGTGTTAAGAGAATAGACCAGGGTCATAAATAGTAAGACAGCTATTGAAAACAAACCAGCCTCTGGAGAGGCGTAGGTTATAATTATAGTTCCTGCTATTGCTATGGCTCCCCCTATTCCTTCATAAACATTTAATTTTTCAGACAGGATGATGAAGCCAAGCAAAATTATAAAAAGAGGCTGTAAGTTTATTATAAAGGATACAAGTGAAGGATTAAGTTTTTTTACCATGTAAAAAAACAAGAATGTGGCAAAAGCTTCGGAGGTGCCAAAATACAGGAAAAACAGCCAATGTTCCCTTAGTTTTTTAAGAAATTTTATTATATCCCTTCGAGCTAAGAGGATGATAAGACTCCAAATTGATGCGAAGAGGAACCACCAGAATATGAAAAGGTCAGTTTTTATGTCCATCTGGGCAAATTTTGCAAAGATGTAAACAGCCGAATATCCTACAGCTGATGTTAGTGCCAGAAGAAGTCCTTTTAGCTTAGAGTTAAACATTAGATTATTTTAACACAATAAGAAATGTTTTGTGCTCAGACTTCTGGTTTTTTCCAGCTTATAGCTATTCCTCCCCCTCCTATGGATAGCATTATAAAGGATTGAACCATGGTTTTCCACTGGACCTGTGGAGTGAAGAAAAGTGCGTAAAGGAAGAAATACAAGCCCACTCCTGTAAGCACAACATAGAGGCCGAGCATAATTTTCCACGCTTTGAGGTTGGCCTCTGGCGTATCTTTAGAAAAGTATTTGTTGAAGATAAGCATCCCAATCATGGTTGAAAAGCCGAGAACAGCGAACAATAACCAGAAAAATCGAATTTGCTTTACAGTCTCAAAAGGGAGAGAAGCTCCTGACGCAACTAATTCAGGTGGGGGTGTTACCGGCTTTAAGATTTTTTCGTAAAGCACGGCTCCTAAATTGCTTCCAACAAGGCTTCCAATTACTCCGTAAAGAAAGGCGTATCCCATATAAACAGCCACCCTGTCTTTTGGAGCAATTAATCCAACATAGCTGTAATATTTAGGGTGAGCAGTCATTTCTCCAAGTGAGAATACTGCTATTCCCAGGATGAAGTACCATGGATTCTGAGAAAGGGCGAGAATAAGGAAGCCTGTAGAACCAATGAGAATTCCTGCCGCCATAACTGGTAGAGGTTTTAGTTTTTTAACAATTCTGCTTACAAGTACTACGAGAAGAATGATTGTGCCAGCATTTATAACGGTAACATGCTCTGCGTCAAAATGAAATGGAATTCCGATGGATGCCATAAATCTGTCCACGGGTGCCCTGTAGATGAAGTCACGTAAATACCAGAGAACCGTGCCGAAATTCTGGAAATATATAATCCAAAAAGTTGAATAGATCACTATCATGAGCATAAATCTCGAATCTCTCAGTACTATAAGTGCACTTGAAATTACTTCCTTTATGGATTTAGTGTTGGTAGGTCTGGAGGGGTCTCTATAGAAAAATGTGGTTGGAATCAGCATCAGAAAACACCATAGAGCAGAAGCGAAAAATACATATTGCCATCTGAACCCTTTTAACCAGCTTACGATAAGGGGAGCAATGAAAGCCCCGATGTTTATGCTCCAATAATAAATTCCGAATCCCAGCCCACTATTTTCTTTAGTGGTGGTTCTTGCAATTGTGCCGGAAATGATAGGTTTAAAAAGTCCACTTCCTGTGCCCACAAGAAGAAGAAACAGGAAAATAAGACCATAGGAGGTTACAAGGCCTGTGGCAAAGTATCCTATTGTAAGAAGGGAAAACGCCACCATGAGCATTCTTCTGTAACCCAATCTTTCTGCTAATGCTCCTCCCACTATGGGAAGAATGTATGTCAAAGCATAGAAAAATCCCTGGAGTACACCTACCGCCTGCTCATCAAATTTCAGTATTTTTACTAAATAGACAGCAAGGACAGAATTCATACCATAGTAAGCTCCTCTTTCGAACAGCTCCATGAGATTTGCAAGCCAGAAACTTGTTGGGAAAGCTTTAAGACCTTTCTTTTTTGCTGTAGCTTCAGTCATTGTTCCTCCACAGGTTTTTTTCTCTTTATACCAGAATCGCCAGGCTAAGGTCAAAGTTTGTTTGCGAGGGTCTGTCCCCAATAGAACTTGTAAGCAGGAGTTTTTTCCTTTAATATGTAAAAAAAGTTTAAGGAGTGAATTATGAAAAAGAAAGCTAAATTTCCTTCAACTTTCTGGGCAGCCAATGCAGTGGAACTATTTGAAAGAGCTGCTTATTATGCGGTGGCTTCGTTTGTGGTTATATATTTTCATGAGGTTCTGGGGATGAGTCCAACCTTCGCGACTTTTCTAAATGGGACCATTCTCTGGGGGTTGATTTATTTTCTGCCACCCCTTAGTGGAACCATTGCTGACAAATACGGCTTTAAGAAATCTCTCTCTGTCACTTTTGTTCTACTTACACTGGGATATTTAATAGTGGGAACCGTGCAGAAATTCTGGCCCCTTATAACAGGTAAGACCACCGGGCTCGATTACACAATTCCAGTAGTTGTAGGGATTGTCCTTATAGGTATTGGCGGATCCTTTGTGAAACCCTGTATTTCAGGGACTGTCCAAAAAACCGCAGCAGCGTATGCTGCACTGGGGTTTGGAATATTCTATATGACTATAAATGTTGGGTCAATGACAGGAAGGATTGTCTCATATTTTGTAAGGGTAAAATATGGAATACCTGCCATTTTTACTTATGTGGCTACTGCTTTTGCATTTATCGGATTACTTGTGGTTTTCTTTGTTTATAAAGAACCTCAGTATCAGGATGAAGTATCTCCTTCTAAAGTTTACAAACCAAGAAGCTTAGGAGAAGCAGTTGTAGGTATGTTTACTGTTTTAAAAAACCTTAAGTTTGTCTTTTTCCTTATAGTTATAGGATTTTTCTGGATAATTTATGTTCAGATTTATAACCTAATTCCGCTTTTCCTGAGGCAAATTGACCCTGAAGCTCCCGTTGAACTTTACACTCTTGTCAATCCAGTTATGATTGTTCTTTTCCAATTGCTAATAACCAAGCTTTCCAAGAATTGGACCGCTCTAAAATCAATCATGTTCGGAATAGGAGTTACTATCCTGGGAATGCTTGTTAACATTGTTCCTTTTTTAATAGGTGCTGACCCTTCCAAGAAAACCACCTTCCTTGGATTGGTTTTGCCTTTTGCAGGAATATTTATGTTGATTTCAATAGCATCAATGGCTGTTGGTGAAATGCTGGCTTCTCCCAGGATTTACCAGTATATCGGAGCTATTGCTCCTAAAGGTCAGGAAGGAGTTTATCTTGGATACGCTAACCTTCCCCTCGCTCTTGGAACAATTGTGGGAGCTCCTTTAGGTGGAATGCTTTTTGAACTATTTGTTTCACGACCTACTCAGGCAGGCCATCCAATGAAAGCAGTGCTTATGTGGTCTATTGTAGCAGCTATGGGTGTTGTTTCTCTCTTTGGCGTATATATTTACGATAAATTGCTGGTTGAGAAAAAATAAAAGTAGAGAATTTTTAAGGTCAATGAATGTTTGAATTTTGGTCATCTGTTAAGTAAAGAGTTCTTTGAAAAATCCAACTTAAAATGATAATCTGAATTCGTGAGTAGAGCTGGAGTAGACACCGGAGGAACCTTCACAGACTTTGTATTTCTTGAAGATGGGAAATTAAAGATAAAGAAAATACTTTCTACGCCACAAAATCCAGCCCTTGCTGTGATAAAAGGTATTGGGGATAGATTCTGCTTCCTCGTTCAT
>Ga0190329_1000384_pt1 | contig 13134 bp, 11 predicted proteins | sample 48720423_MG_FD_161655 | JGI IMG/M metagenome (GOLD analysis project Ga0190329, IMG submission 161655) | Hydrothermal vent sediment bacterial communities from Southern Trench, Guaymas Basin, Mexico - 4872-04-2-3_MG | ecosystem: Environmental > Aquatic > Marine > Hydrothermal vents > Sediment ... | reverse complement strand
AACCCCAATCAATTGAAGCGACTGGTTGTTAATGTGAAAAAAGGCCTTAAAAAAGCCGGAAAAAATGAACTCTGTGAATTGGTAGATGAAGTAATGGATTTACGTGAAAAGAAAGAACATCCAAAACTCAAAAACGCCATTCAGAAACTCAAAAGGCCTTTTGAAAAAACTGAAGGCTTTATCGCCATTCCCGAAGAACTTGAAACAAAAAGCGAAACCAGCGTGCATGAAAAATATGTCAGGGTTGAGCGTGACAAATTAGACACTGTATTAAACGAAGTATCAGAGCTTTCGAACCTTGTGCTTTCTTTGGAACAGTCTAAAGAACCTGAAACTCAGAGAAAACTCGTTAAAAATCTGAAAAAACTGAGTTCCGAGATGAGCAGAATGGTGATTTCCATCAGAGCAGTCAAAGCCGATGAACTGTTTAACCGTTTCAGGTTAACCGTTAGAAACTTTGCCCAAAAGCAGGGAAAAAGAGTACTTCTCCATGTGGAAAAAACAAATGTAGAAATAGACAGAGACATCGCAGACAACCTCGCTCCACTTCTCACACATCTTTTGCGAAACGCAATAGACCATGGGATAAAAACTCCGCAGGAAAGGAAAAAGCGCGGAAAACCAGAAGAAGGTCACATCTTCCTTAGAGCAGAGTATAGAGGCGGTTTCATCTTTATCGACGTTGAGGATGATGGTGAGGGCATTTCCGTCGAAACGGTGAAAGAAAAGCTCGTTGAAAAAAAGCTTGTAGCGCCTGAAAATCTAAAGAAATTTTCAACACAGGAAATTCTAAATTACCTATTTCTGCCCGGATTTAGTACAGCAGATAGAATTTCCGAGATTTCTGGCAGAGGGGTAGGGCTTGATGCCGTTAAAAGGGGTGTTGAGGATATGGGTGGTCGAGTACTGCTCAACAGCAAAAGTGGCGAAGGAACCACCATCACCCTGGCAATTCCGCTAACACTCTCATTAGTGAACTGTATTCTTTTTGAAGTGTCAAATCAAAAATACGCCATAAAATCCGATGAGATTTTAAGGACGCTGAGCTTTGCTCCATCTGAATTAGTGGATTATGGGGATTATTCGTTATTGAAACTTGGAGATAAAAGTATCCCTTCAATCTACCTTTCAGAGCTGTTTGGAACAGGGAAAGATGATTCAGTTCGGAAATCTGAAAGGAACTCTTTTTGGGCTTTTGTGATTTCCGATAGAAATGGCGATGAAATGGCACTGATTATCGATGAGATTATCTCGGAAGGAGAGTTCCTCATAAAACACTTACCCGGATTGTTGAAAGGGCTTTTCAGTGGAGCCATTTCTCTTGGTAGAAACGGGCTCGCTTTATTTATTGATTTGAATACCCTGATAAATATGCTTTAATGTACCTGCTGAAAATGCCGAGGGGGCGTTGTTGATGAGAAACAAAGTTCTTGTAGTTGATGACAGCAGCATGTGGAGAAATACTTTAAAAGTTGCACTGGAAAAGGCAGGATTTACAGTAATAACAGCCGTTGATGGTATTGATGCTTTGAATAAGTTCTTTCGTTTTTTGCCTGATGTGCTTGTCGTGGACTATTTGATGCCAAGAATGAATGCCATACAGCTTACGCAACTTATCAGGAGCTATTCGAGTTTTAAAGATGTGGGAATTCTCATACTCACAGGCACCTCAGAATTTGTCAATCAATTCTGGGCAAAAAAAAGTGGGGCCAACTTCTTTATGAAGAAGGATGAGGATTTTAAAAAGCTTACGGAAAATATCATAGTGTTTGCAGAGAACGAGTTGTTTCACGGCGGCTGGCACAGGGACATATACAAAATACATAAAGAACCCTTTGGCGAACTTTCCGACGTGCTGGAAGAGAAGTTAAAAATAGAAACAACAAATAGAGAAATCCTGTCATTGCTTAAAAGCCTCGAGGACGAGGATAGGGTTGTTAGTCAAATGAGCGCCTTAATTCGAGAATTTGTGAATTTCAACGTGATTTTGTGGTTGTTCATTTCTCCCGTTGCGGGAAGGATATACAGCTTTCCCAAAATAGGGAATTCATCCAATGAGCTGAAGAAATTATTAATGGGCAAATTGTTAAACCCGTTGACGCCATCAAAATGGCACTTTAAAGGAATATCATCGAAATCGAAAGTTGTTGAATTCAAAAATATTTTCACTTTTCCACTGAAAACAGATGGCATAGAAAATGGAATAGTCCTAATAGAGGGTGTTGAAAGCAAGGATTCTTTAGAAAATTTTATAGATTACACACTGGAGAGCATGAGCCTTCTGACTTATACAATGAATAACTTCTGGGAGCAAAGAGCCGCTTCGGAAACCGATTTCCTCACATCTTTGCCCAACAGGCGTGCGGGCATCATGAAGATAAAGGAAATGCTCTCATTGTATGAAAGAACTGGAATACCTTTTGCCGTAGGCATACTTGATATTGATGATTTCAAATTGGTAAATGATTCCTATGGACATAACGTAGGAGATGACGTTCTCAGAGAATTTGGAAGGATCATATGGAATGATATCAGAGAAACCGACCTTGCCTGTCGATATGGCGGTGAAGAGTTTTTATTGGTCTTTCCAGGGACAGTGATTGAAGAAGCATTGGAAATTGTTGAACGTTTGAAAAGGAGTTTTTCAAATGTGGACTGGAAAAATCTTCTTGGGCAGAACTTGCAGGTAACTTTTAGCGCGGGTCTTGCAACCGTGAGGAATGGCATGGGCTTATACGATATCATTGAGAAAGCGGATAAAGCTCTTTATAAGGCAAAATCTTCTGGAAAGAACTGCATAAAAACTGAGGAGTAACTGGGGGTGAAAACATGGCAGAAAAAAAGAAGCTGGAAACTCCAAAATCTTATACTGCTGGCAACAAAACTGCTTCAAGTCACATGAAATCGGGAATCGAAAAGAAGGCGAAGGAACATGCTAAAGCCCGCAGTGAGGCAAAACGGCTTGCTGCTTCAGAACGCGTTTCCTCGGCAGCTGAAGAACTACTCTCCAGCGTCCAAGAGATCAGCTCGGCTAGCGAGGAACTCAACAGGTCGATGATGCAAATAGCGGCAGGGGCAGAGCAGTCCTCATCGGCTGCGGAAGAAACAAGAGTTGCGATAGGTCAGATAAACAAAAATATCAAAAGCATTCTCGACATGATCGACGATATCTTCGAAAGCTCAAAACTGAGTCAGGTTAGAGTGAATGCGATGATTGAAAGTGTCAGCGCAGTAATTTCCTCTCTGTCTGAGGTTTCCAAGAGAAATGAGGCCTCTGCAAGAACTATTGACAGATTGAAAGAAAAAAGCGACAGTGTTAAAGAAATCGTTTCCGCTGTGGCGGAGATAGCTGATCAGGTTGGGCTTTTGTCTTTGAATGCGGCTATCGAGGCCGCCCGGGCTGGAGAGCACGGGACAGGATTCGGAGCCATTGCGGAAGAAATACGAAAATTTGCAGAAATGTCTGAGGCAACTGCTGTGGAAGTTTCAAAAAAGGCTGACGAAATCCAGAAAGCTATCGACGAAGTCGTTAAGAACATAGAGTCAATCGTTTCCGACACTCTCAAAGATGTGGAAAACAGCACGGAAATCACGGCTCAGTTTGGTGAAATTATCGGCAAATACAACACGCTTGTAGAACATCTTAAATCTTCTGTCCAGTCCATCAACCGATTGAGCGAAATATCCAGTGGGTTCCTTGCAGGTGCTCAAAGGATAGCAGCTGCATCCGAAGAACTAAGCGCTGCTTCCGAAGAATCTTCAAAATCCATAAATGAACAGGTAAAGGCTCTTTCTGAAATTACCTTAGCTGCCCAGGAGCTTGTGGACCTCTCTATGGATTTAAGAGGGGCAGTTGATCCACAAAGGGCCTCCGAAATTCTTGCTGCTGCTGCTGAAGAACTTTCCGCAAACATAGACGAGGCATCAGCAAGCTCTGAACAAATCAGCACTGCACTCAAGCAACTCAGTTACTCCAGTTCTGAACTTTCCCATCAAATGGAAAGCATGGGAAGCATGGGCAAGGAAGCGCTAGAATTGCTAACGGAGCTTGACAAAACAATCACAGATGATGTGAATATGATGAAAGCTCTTTTGGAAATTGTTTTATCAAACCGTGAGAGAGTAGAAGCCCTCATAGGTAGGGTAAACCTGTCTGTAAAGGCTTTCAATAGCATAGCTGATAACTTGATTGAACTGTCAAATACTACCCGTGATATCAACAGGAACGTAGGAAGAATAGACAAGATATCCATCCAGACGAGCATGCTCGCTGTCACTGGATTCGTTGAAGCAGCAAGAATCGGAAAGCCTGGCGAAGGCTTTTTGGTTGTTTCCTCTGATATAAGAGAACTCGCAGATGAAACCGCCCGAAATGGCGAAGAGATCGAATCAGCGATTTATGCAATTCAGAGAGAAGTGGATCAAGCGTACTTTGAGGTAACTGATAACAGCCGTATTGTCATGGCAGAAGCACTCAAATCGGAAAAACTTATCCAATCGCTGAATGAAGTTGAAACTATTACCGTTAGTTTATCGGAAAAACTCGGGAAAATAGGTTCCATGACAACCGAAATAGCAGGTGCTATGAGTCAAGTGCAAAAATCCGTAGAACAGGTTAACAGCTCGATACTGGAAAGTTCATCTGCCATTGAGGAAACAGCTAAAGCTGCTGAAGAGCAAGCACAAGGCATGGAAGAACTGACGAAATCCATTGAAGAGATTGCAGCCGTTTCTGATGAACTTCGTTCCAGATGGTAGCTCGGGGTGATATTATGACCGAAAAGATGTTTCTCTTCTCCCTGGGAGAAAGCCTTTTTGCCCTTGAACTAAAAAGGGTGGAGGAAGTTATAAGAGTGCCTGAACTTTTTAAAGTGCCTCTCACGCCGGAGTACATCGCGGGTGTGACCAGTTTCAGGGGAAATTTCATACCCGTTATCGATCTCCATCAGAGATTGTTTGGGAAGGTCTCTGCTATTACGCCGGGGATGCTTGTTGTTTGCAATTATGGTGAATATATAGGCTTTCTTGTAACAGAACGAAAGGGAATAGAAACTTTAAAGAAAGAACATTTGAAGGAATCCTCAGAAGAGTTCATCGAGGGGATCTATCTTGAAGGTGATAGAGAAGTAAGGTTACTCAATGCAGAGAACTTGGTAAAAGTTAAAAGGGTTGAAGAAACAAGTCGTCTCAGATCCACTGCTTCGAAGAAAACCCCAGTATCATCTACGGTAAAACAGCAAGAGAAGGGTTATCTTGTTTTCAAGATTGCCGGGAAAGAGTATGCCTTTCCACTCGATGCGATAGCTGAAGTAACAAGGGCTTCGGAGGTTAGAGAAGTCCCCAACCCCCCTCCTGGTGTTTTGGGAATTATTAACTGGAGGCAACTAGTCATTCCTGTGGTAGATACCAGCAAAGCTCTTAGCATGGAGCAACGAAGCATAAAAAGAATGCTGATTGTCCAGCACAAAGGGCAGAAAGTCGCTTTTCAGGTAGAGGATGTTGCCGGAATAATGAAGATCCCAAAGGAAAGCATACAGCCGGCACCGGCGTATATTCGACGCAAAAATCACACCGAAGTTTCCGGAACCTACAGTTCTGAAGGTACGCTGATTTTGATACTTACACCTGAAGCCTTGCTGAATAAAGAAATAACGGAATTTGCCGGAGATAAGAAGAAAGTGGGTGAAGCCGCAATGAAAAGCCCAGCTGGTGTGATAGAAGAAAAATATCTATTTTTCAATGTTGGCGAATGGATTTTTGGGTTGAATGTGAAACACATATTAGAGCTAAAAAACAAAGAAGATATCACGAAAATCCCTCGCTCACCTGGTTTTTTAGCTGGCATTGTGGAAAAGCGTGGAAACATAATACCCATTATAGATACCAACAAACTATTTTCCCTTGGCCTAAATGAAGAATTAAAAAAGCTTGTAATACTCGAATACGAGAAAAACAAGACGCTTGGGTTACTAGCTGATAAGCTTTTGGGAATATATTCGTTGTCAAAAGAGGAAATCATGCCCCTTTCAGCGAGCTTTGAAGAAGCCGAGGTTGCCCGTTTCATAGAAGCCACAACGAAAATTGAAAACAAAGCAGCATTTCTTCTCAAACCAGAAAAACTTTTGAGAGCTGATGAAGCAAGAAAAGTAAACTCACGGATCAGGAAGTACAAAAAGGAGAAAAACACCTATGGAAAAAATCAGAGTTCTGGTAGTTGACGATTCGCCACTTACCCGCCGGCTTTTGAAAACGCTGCTTGAGTCAGATCCCAATATAGAAGTGGCAGGATTTGCCAGGGATGGTTTTGAAGCCGTTAAGACGGCGAAAGCTTTGCATCCCGACGTGATTACTTTGGATGTGATCATGCCTGAAAAAAACGGATTAGAAGCTCTTAAGGAAATTGTGGATGAAGCAATAGCCCCAGTGATCATGGTTTCAGTTGTAACTCAGGAAAATTCACAAGAAGCGCTGGAAGCGCTGGAAATCGGTGCTTTTGACTATGTTCCCAAACCAGATAGCAATACTATTACCACACTCATGAACATAAGAACCCCGCTCATATCAAAGGTAAAATCAGCTGCGCAATATTCAAAAAGCACAGCCCTTTTGAGACTTCTGAAAACCGAATCACCAAAAAGGAAAATAAAAGCAAAACCCGCTTTGGGCAGTGAAGTATTACCAACAGAGTTTTATGCTATTGCCATAGGCATTTCAACAGGAGGACCAAAAAACATTTATGACGTATTGCCCCAGTTGCCTGCAGACTTAAATGCTGCCGTGTTTCTCGTGCAGCATATGCCCCCTTCTTTCACGCAAAGTTACGCTGAAAGGCTCAACAAATACTGCCAGCTCAGAGTCGTAGAAGCACAGGAGAACTTACCAATAAAACCCGGAACGGTGTATGTTGGTAAAGGTGGCTATCATTTGAAACTGAGAAAATTGAATGATTCCCAATACGCCATTCACCTTTCAAAAGTACCGAAGCATACATTCATGCCTTCGGTCGATATAATGATGGATGCGGTTCTTGAAATCTTTGGAAATAAAACCATCGGAGTTCTCATGACAGGCATGGGAGACGATGGAGCAAGGGCTATGGTGCGCATCAATAAAACAGGTGGCTACACGATAGCAGAATCCAAAGAAACCGCTGTAGTCTTTGGAATGCCACAAGAAGCGATTAAGCTTGGAGGCGCAAGAACTGTTTTGCCTTCTCACAAAATCGCCGAAGAGATTGTTAAAAAAGTTGGTCAAATTCCTTAGAAATAATCCTTTTCTTCCAACGCACCAATTACCAGCTTGCCTTTTTCTATTGCTTTGAGGCAGGCATCAACAACCTGCGGATCATAAAGCTTACCTCTGTTTTTTTTAAGTTCGTCGAGTGCTACTTCAAGTCCGAGGGCAGGCCGGTAGGGCCTATGATTAGTTATGGCATCCAGTACGTCTGCTACAGCCAATATACGTGCTTCAAGCAAGATTTCATCTCCTTTCAACCCATACGGATATCCAGAACCATCAAGCCGTTCGTGATGTTGCCTGATGATTTCGGCTAATTTCATGGGGAAAGGAATGTCTTTGAGTATTTGGTAGCCAGTTTCAGCATGCATTTTTACAAGTTCCATTTCGAAATGATTCAGTTTTGTAGGTTTGGAGAGTATTTCAGAAGGGACAGAAACCTTCCCAACATCGTGTAGAAGCGCTGCTATATAAAGCCATTTGAGTCTATCATGTGAAAATCCCAACTGCTTTGCGATTTCCACTGATATCACAGCTACATGCTGTTGATGTGCTGCCGTGTAACTATCCCGGCTTTCTGTTATCTTGCTTATTGTTCTCACTGTTCCCATTAAAGTCTTCTCAAGACGTTCATAGCTTTCCTTGAGTTCTTTTCTCGATTGCATTCTTTCAGTTATATCGTTCATGGTTACAAGCCAACCATGGAAATTCTTGCCTTTAACCTGAGAATAATTAATAGATACGGGTATCTTCCCTTTGGCGATAAGATAACATTCTGCGGGTACTTTTCCAGAAAAAAATTCTATTTCTTCTCCCTCAAAGCTCTCAAAGGTCAGAACTTTTCTGGCGTTATTTCCTATGAGTTCTGAGCTTTTCCTTGAAAGGAGTTTTTCCGCCTCAGGGTTTACCAGGATTATATTTTCTGCATCGTCCAGAACAACAACGGCTTCTTTCATGCTCCTGAGAACAGTCGATAGAAATTCTTCGTTTGCATGAAGTTCTTTTTGAGCTTTTGAAAGCCTGAGGGCGGCAAGAATGTTTATTCTAAGAAATTTTTCTTCAAAGGGTTTAGAGACGTATCCAAAGGAAGCATCTATGGATTTTTCCATCAAGGAATCTATTAGTTCGATCGGGATTAACAATACTGAAGGAATATTATATTTATCCTTCAACCAGGCTTCAAGTTTGAAAAACTCTTTTTCTTCCTTCCCTTGAATGTCAATTACCGCGAGATCGGGGGCATATTGTTCAATCTTCTCCATGACTTCACTGGTTTTTGACAATGTGAAAGTTTCTGGGCAACCCCAACTTTCGAAAAGCCTTTTGAGATACACTCCAAAGATCCTGTTTCGGCTCACTATGAGAATAGTAGAATTTTCCATGTCATTCGCCTCTTTTCAAGTGTGATTGTTTCAAATCCATAGTCAGGGCAAAACGAGAAACTTTGCAATGCCATCGATCATACCATGGTCAATGCGTTAAAAGCCTTGCCACCAGCAGGATCAAACCCAAAAGCAATAAAATAGGCAAAAATACAATGGCAATACCAACTATCACGAAAATGACGATGACCACAACGCCAAGCCCGGTAGCGACTGCCACAAGAGCCGGGAAATGCCTGATAGCTAGATAGAGGAGGAAAAGAGCCCCTATAATTGCAAGAAAACCCGTCATATATGCCACATCCTTTCAGCCATTAAAGTCTTTTCTGAAAAATATCTCACCTATACCCCCGTCATTCAAGGCAGAGATAATACCACATTCGTAAAACCCGGAGCTTCTATGCCAATGCTGAGGAGCTGATTCATCAGCTTGCGAGGAACTGAGAAGAAAAGAATGTCCCTTCAGCTTAAGGTAGTCTTCCAAAAAATGGAGTATTTCCTTGCCACAGCCTTGCCCTCTGTATTCACGAAGCACGTATATCAGGCCTATAAAAGGAACTTTATGCCATAGATATTCGAGCCTTAGATAACCCACAGGCTGATTGTCCTTTGTTGCTATTATCAACTCGTTTTTTCTTAGCTTTTCTTTTAATAATGCCTCCGGAAGTTCGGCATCAACATCAGAGCAAAAGGCACGATCGGCTTCTGTGGCAAACTTGATTTTGAAATCACTCATGTCATTGGCTCCTCACGTCTTTTACGAAAACATCGTAGAAACTGCCGGATATCGTTCCATTTTCACCGCTGAGCTTCACGAAATATTCCGGGCTTATGAGCATCTTTTCAAAGGTGATGCCCGGGAGTAGTTTCACATAGTCCATTATATAACTGTTTTTAACAACTGTACCTTCCGAAATTACGGCATTTGCACCGATTAATGCCGGGCCGATAATTTCAGCATTTTTCTCCACCACAGCAGCTGGTCCAATCCACACAGGGGGAACGAGTTTTGCTTCAGGACTGATTCTGGTACCAGCGCCAATCCACAGTTTTTCTGAAAGCTTTTTCCCATGAATTTCAAATCCAGCAATTTCTTCCTTGAGAGCCATCTCAAGAATTTTCAAATAATCAGAATTTCTGCCTATGTCAAGCCATTGAAAATCCATATTAAACGCATAAAGTGGAGCACCTGCTTCCACAAGCGCCGGGAAAAGCTGGCTCCCTATATCGTAAAATGTATCGGTAGGCACATATTTGAGGATATCCGGTTCAAATATGTATATGCCCGTGTTTGCAACCCTGGATAACGCTTCATGGGGAGAAGGCTTTTCCTGAAAACTCTTGACTCGTCCCTCGATATCCGTTACAACAATGCCATAATTTGACACCATTTCTGCGGGAACCTCTTTGGTGATTATTGTGGCAATTGCATTGTGTGAACGGTGGAAATTAAGAGCCTTTGTTATATCAAGATCCACGATAGCATCGCCGCAGAGCACAATGAAAGTTTCATCGAAAAACCCGTATTTTTGTTGTATACGTTTCATACCCCCAGCGGAGCCTATGGGCTCAGTTATGAGATTGCCTGAGGCATCGTAATGTCCCTCAAAGGAATAGCCAATATGAATCCCGTATCTATATCCATCACCAAGAAATTCTTGAATTTTCCAGCCGAGGTGAGATATGTTGAGCATCACTTCCTTGATGCCATGCTTTACCAGCAGTTCGATCAGAAACTCCACGACGGGTTTGTCGATTATCGGTATCATGGGTTTGGGAATATGGTTGGTGAGAGGCTTAACCCTTGTTCCCTTACCTGCCGCAAGAATCATCGCTTTCAAAACGATCCCCCCTGAAAACAACGTATTAATATTATATCAGCTAAAAAGGTGCATAACGAGACCAGAGAGCAATGGGACAGAAACGTTATCATCGATGTGCAAGGGCAACAGCTCGACGATTGTGGCAACAACACCTCCTGCAAGTGATAACCAAAAGGGAACTATGGCATATAGGAAAAGAACATATGAAATTACGAAGGTGGCTGTAAAGAATGCCAAGCTACCTTCAAGGCTTTTGTTAAAGATTTTCTTTCTACCGAATAATTTACCGCCAATTTTTGCACTCATATCTCCGAAGATGGAAAAGCTCACAGCGGCAATGGCTATCTTTTGTTCAAAAAACAAAAAGGCTATGAAAACTCCGAGCAAGAATCCGGTTATGCTTGAGACCCTTTCTTTTTCAGAAAGTTTATACATCTGAGGGAAAATCCTGTTCAGAACCTGCTGCACCTTATGAAAGAGAAGCCTTGAAACATCGAGAAAAGCGAAGAGAGCGAGAATTACACCTATCAGTAATATGAGCTTTTCAACCGGCATGAAGAAACTGAGCGCCGGGAAAGAAAATGCAAAAGGCCTTATGAGCACTCTCCACAACCTGAAATCTTCGTTTTCAAGCCTTAAAAGGTTGTACTTTTTGATGTTTAGGGTACTGATAACAAAGATGTACGTATTGCAGGTTAATATAAAGAAAGATTCAGCTTCCGAAAAAAAGCGAAAGAGTATGATGAAACTGAATGCTGGTATTATCACAATCGCAAGCATGTTTTCTTCTCTGGCTATCAAGATTGCAGAAAGGATCAGTACAAGTAGAAAACCCAGGTCAGCGAGTAACAACCGCGGTTCGTAAAAAGGGGCAAGCCTGAAGAGATAATAGAGCAGCAAACCAGTTGTTGTGGCCGCACCACGCCCCCCGCGAAAATGGAGATAAAAGGGGAAAACATGTCCGAGTATTGCAGCGAAACCACTGGCAAAAGCTATCGTCTCGGGTAATCCAAGGATGTTTCTGGCAAATAGCAGGGCAACAATGCCTTTGAGAACATCAACCATTGCCGTTAATATTCCGGGTATCACACCAACTTCTCTCAACACATTTGTGGTGCCAGCGTGTCCGGAGCCCCTTTCCCGGATATCTTGACCGGTTACAATGAGCGTCAAAAAATAAGCTGGCAGAATGCTGCCTGTAAGATAACCAAAAAGGATACCCAGAAAACTCGTGATTAACATTTTTTCAACCCCCGATAGTATAATACCAGAGGGTGAGATCTAATGGAAAAGAATGAAAAGAAAACAGTGTCGAAACTCGCTTTGGCCCGTCAATTTGAGATACTTGCCAGGCTTCTTGAGATCATAAGGGAAAATCCTTTTAAAATAAGGGCGTATCGCTTCGCGGCGCGCATAATAAGAAACTTCCCCGAGGATGAACTCAACGAATTAGATATCAAAAAACTGTCAGAGCTAAAGGGAATAGGTACTGCTGTGGTCAGCAAATCCTTGGAGTTCCTTGAACAAGGAAAAATTTCGAAACTTGAGGAAGTGAAATCCCTCTTCCCAAATTCCATTCTAAAACTGTCCATAGAAACCGGGCTCCCTTCAAAGATAATCTCCGTGTTATGGAAAGATTATGGTATTATCAAGCCCGAAAGCATTGTAGAATTCCTCGAAAAGCACAAAGATGCGTTTAAAATACCGGAATCGGAAAAAAGGAAGATAAAAGAACTGCTCATTTGAAGAGTTTTTCCAGCAATTTGAAAAGCCAGTAAATACCTGTTATTGCACCACTTATAAGCAAAGAAGTAGTTAAGGGGAACCAGAATTCGAAGCCATCCTTGGAGATTTTTATGTCACCCGGTAATTTGCCCAGTTGTAAACCGAGTTTCCTGAATGCGAATGAGATAATGGAAACAAAAATCAACAACAATCCGATCTTTAGAAGTATACGTTCCAGAGAAGCCATTTACAGATCCCCTTTCTTCAAGACAAAGACACTAAAGCAATAACTGAACTCCGTGCCTTTAAATTGTTGCATTATCGAGTCTATGACTTCATATGGAAACTCAAGAAGCAGGGCTTTTTTGATCTCTTCCCTGTTCTTTCCCCGCCAGACTGTTTTCACAAGTTCATGCTCAAAACTGTGTTCTGCAAAAAAATTCTCGACAGCTTTTTGTACATTATCCAGACTTCTTCCATATGCGATTCTCAAAAATTCGGCGAAAGTTCCTTCAGAGTAGTTGTTTTGAATGTTAAAAAAATAACCGCCAGGCTTTAATATTCTTTTCACTTCTTCAATGCCTTCCTCGCAGCTTTCTGTGTATTTCATAGAAGGGCCAAAAAAATAGGCAAGCCTTGCATGCACGACATCCGCGATATGATCCCTGAGGGGGATATTCTCAGCAAATCCCTTTATAACGCTCAGGTTTGACTTGAAATTCCTGTACTGGCGTTCATAGAGCTGTTTCAGCATACCTGAAAGGGGTTCAATTGCGTAAACGGCTTTGCAGCTATCAGCGAACCTGTGAGCGTGAAATCCCGAACCTGCTCCTATATCCACCAGGACTTTTCCTTTCAAAGAAATGAATTGCTCCATTAATCTTTCAACTTTTCGATCAGGGTCTATCATGGAGTTTTGCAGCTCATACAATTCGGGATTTTGCGCCCCAGGGTAAAAATATAGATTA
>Ga0190329_1000381_pt1 | contig 13147 bp, 13 predicted proteins | sample 48720423_MG_FD_161655 | JGI IMG/M metagenome (GOLD analysis project Ga0190329, IMG submission 161655) | Hydrothermal vent sediment bacterial communities from Southern Trench, Guaymas Basin, Mexico - 4872-04-2-3_MG | ecosystem: Environmental > Aquatic > Marine > Hydrothermal vents > Sediment ... | reverse complement strand
TGATATGCCTTTTTCTGCAGATCCTGAATGTCCCATATGGGTACTTTGGAGCCTCGCATTGCCTCTATTATATCATCTCTCTTTGGATTTATTGCTATTCCATATTCAGTAACAACAACATCCACGACTTCACCTGGAGTCGTAACAGTGGTGACCCTCTCACGAACCACAGGAACACGGTAACGATACAGTGGTACAGTGATTATCGTTAAAGCTGAGCCTGCAGCAACCTCCTGATGACCGCCTATGCCATGAAGAAGCAAACCATCACTGTGAGTATTCACATTCACATTGAAATCGATGTCAACTTCAGTTGCTCCAAGGACTCCTGCATCCAGCATATTGACTATACCTCCCGAAGAATACGGGTTCCCATACATGGCAAGTGGCGTCTCAATATGATTCGGGTCATCCCTGAGTGATTTCACAGCATCCAAGTCAAAGGCCTGTCCATCGAGAACCACATCCACAAGTCCCTCGTGCAGCATTTCCACCACATACTTGGTTACACCACCATTTATGAATGATGCCTTTATTCCCTTCTTACGCATAACATCTCCAAGGAATTTTGTAACTGCGAGAGATATCCCGCCAGCTCCTGCCTGAAATGAAAAGCCGGGTTTGAGTGCGACTCTCTCTATGACCTCAAGAGCGTATCTTGCTATTTTCAATCTCGAGGGTGAGGTGGTAATACGAAGAGTACCTGACATTATGCCCTTCGGGTCTCCTATTTTGTCCACAGGGACAACATAGTCCACATTGTGCTGATATATACTTATAGGATGCGCTGGATATGGCACAATATGATCCGTTATGGCCACCACATGATCCGCATGGTATGCATCTACCATCGCATATGCAAGCGGTCCACAGGCAGATGGGCCATCCACACCGTTTAAATTTCCGTAGGGGTCTGCTGTGGGCGCTGCAATGAATGCAACATCTATATGCACCTCACCGCTTTCCACAGCTCTTACTCTTCCGCTATGAGAGCGAAGCACAGCAGTTTCTCGCATAGCTCCGTAACTTGTTGCCTCACCAACAGGCCCGTTCATGCTCCCTTCAATTCTCCTTATTACCCCATTTTTCAGCATGGGCACAAGGGGCTCATGTATGGGAAATAACGCTGTTGGAAAAACTCGGATATCCTTAAAGCCCATCTTTTCAATGGTTTTCATAACCATGTTAACGACATAATCTCCATTGCGAAGATGGTGATGGAAACTCACGGTCATACCATCCTCCAAGCCTACCTTTTTTATGACCTCCTCAATGGAATTCACAATTTTGCTCCTTCCCCTAGGGGCCATGCGAATTAGCGAGCCTGCACGTCTTCCTTCAGGCGGAGTTTTTAAATCTCCTGCAAAGGGTTTGAATCTCACACCGTTTATTTCACTCGGCACTTCACGACCTACCGCATTTATGGGCATTTAATCCACCTCCGCAAATTGAAGAATCTTTCTCGCTCTTTCAACCACCGGTGGATCTATCATTCTACCGTTGAGGGAGATAACTCCTTTTCCTTCCTTCTCAGCTTCTTCGGCAGCTTCAATTATCTTTTTAGCATCCTCTATCTCATCATCTGTTGGTCTGAATGCTCTATGTACAACTTCTATCTGATTTGGATGTATCACACCAATTCCGTCGAATCCCATATATCTTGCTCTCTGTGCATACTCAAAAAGACCTTCCTCATCCCTTATATTGCTGTAAACAGTATCTAAAGCTTGCTTTTTATTGGCCTTTGCTGCAAAAACTATCTGCGCTCTTACATGATCAAGAATGAGAGCTTTTTTTCTGGGAATGCCCAAATCAGCGGTCAAATCCTCTCCACCCCAGGCAAGTGCACCCACCCGGGGATGCTTTGCTATATCTCCTGCATTTATCAAACCCTTCACACTCTCGATTATGGGAACAACCTCTCTTGGCTCCAATCCATGCTCATTTTCAATTTCTCTCATCTTCTCATCTACTATAACCATATCTTCGTAGCTTTCTACCTTCGGGAGGTTTATTACTTCGCAGTAAGGAAGAATTTCGCGAAGATCTTTTTCCCAGTAAGGTGTTGTAATTCCGTTGATACGAACCCATTTTTCACTTCTTCCAAAATCTACATGTTGCAGCGAATATTTTACAAGAATTCTTGCATCAAATTTCTGCGGAATGGGCACGGAGTCTTCGAGATCAAGAATAACTGCATCTGCATTGTACAATCCTACATTTTCAACCAGATGGGGATTATTTCCGGGGACATAGAGCCTTGTTCTTCTCAGTTTCATTCTTCCTCACCTCTGAATTTTCTTATGGCAGCTTCAATTCTCGCACAAAGCACCCACTCTAAGGAGCCAAAGTCCTTTACAACAATCCTAGCTACAAGCCCAGATGTCTTCTCCTCCACGGTTTTACGAATCGCTTCTCCATAGATGGCCATTATCTTACTTTCTACATAAACCTCTCTTTCCTCTGAAGGTTCAATTATAACTAGGGCATCGCCCTTCTCAGGAGTACCTGCTTTTGCCATATTCCCTAATCGTTAAGGTAATATAAAAAGATTGATTTTGTTCTCCTGATCAGTAAGTCCCTTGTGTTTTTCTTCTAGTTAGATATTTTAAAAGCCACCAAAAATTTAATACTCATTATTTTCATACTCAACACTTATGAAAGAAGTTTTGGATGCAATTGTTAAGCGCAGAAGTATTAGAAGCTATACAGGTGAACCCATTGAAGATTGGCAGGTAGAGAATCTTATAAAAGCGTTTATGTATGCACCCAGTGGTCACAACTACAGGCCCTGGCATCTTATAATAGTGAAGAATAGAGATACTTTGATTAAGCTTTCTCAAGCCACACCATGGGGAGAAATGCTGAAGTCCGCAAGTTTGGCCTTTGTGGTGCTGGGTGATCCCAATATATCTAAACTATGGATTGAAGATTGTAGCGCTGCAACTGAAAATGTTCTTTTGGAAGCTACGCACTTGGGTTTAGGTTCTTGCTGGGTTCAGGTGCTAGGTGTAAATAAGGGCAAGAACACTGAAGAAGAGGTAAGAAGGATTCTTGGGATACCTGAGAAGTACAGGGTGCTGAATATGATTGCCATAGGGGTACCCAAAGAGATCAAACCAATCCATACTGAAAAGGAGATTGAAAGAGAAAAAATACACTATGAGAGATTTGGAAATCATAAAAAGAGTTAGATTCCTTGTACTCCATGAAGTAGATTTGGAGAACTAGGACTCTTTAGAATATATTGTGTAAATATAATAAGCAATATTAGAATATGTTTTTATCGATTTTTTAGCATAAAGTATTAATTTTGCATGTTATTTCTCCGATTATGTTGCGGAAGGAGTACCTTGATGACGAGTTTGTGGGAGAAATGCGCAAAAGATATTTTCGTGAAGACAAATTGTTTAGTTTATCGATTAAGAAACCTGTAATACTTGCCATAGATATGCAGAATTATTTTCTATCACCTTCTGGAAAAGCTTATCTCCCCTCTGCTGAAAGTTTTTTAAAAAGAATTAAGAATTTTTTCAATGCGGTGAAAGATAAGGTGAGTATAATTTTCACACAGCACTGCCATGAGGGAAATTCCCTGTCCAGGTGGTGGGGCGACGATATGCGATGTGAGGGGCACGGTTTCGAGATTCATCCAGAGTTACGAGATTTTGCCATAGAGATAGTTAGAAAGCACACATACAGTGCATTTCACGAAACTTCTCTACACACTATGCTCCGGGAAAGAGGAGCGGATACTCTGATAATCACGGGAGTGATGACACATCTGTGCTGCGAGACTACCGCAAGGGATGCTGTGAATCATGGCTACAATGTTATATTCCCCATAGATGGGAGTGTTACGCAGAACAGAGAGGCGCATGAATGCAGCTTGAAAGCTTTATCCCACGGGTTTGCCGTTACGCCGACCCTCAGGGATGTGATCGAATGGATGCACTTGCTGGAATAATAGGTGCAGGTCCCGCAGGAATAAGCACTGCTGTTCAGCTCAGAAGGTACGATTTGGATTCCATTGTTTTCGAAAGGAGCGATATTGGCGGCCTTGTAAGAAATGCATATCTCATAGAGAATTCCATGTTCTTCCCCGGTGGAATAAGAGGTAAAGATTTTGTGAATCTTCTAAGAGAGTACGTCAGAAAATATGGACTCAGGATAATTCATGCCTATGTTAAAAAGGTCGTGAAAAATGGAAATTTTAGGATCATGACAGATGGACGGGAATATGAGTTCAAATATCTTGTGGTTGCCTCAGGAACTTGCCCAAGAAGATTGCCCTATGATGGGGTTAAATACCACATAACAGAGATTGATGGTTTTCGTGATGAGATTCTCATCGTGGGCGGAGGGGATATCGCCTTAGATTATGCCCTGAGTATGAGCGAGAGGGCAAGAAGGGTAACGGTGCTTTACAGAAGCAGAATAAGGGCCCTGCCCGCACTTGTAAGATATGTGAGGAAAAGAGGAAACATTGTTCTCAAGAAGGGGGAAATAAGAGGCATAATAAATAAGGGAGATAAAAAAAGAGTGCTCACCACAGCGGGAGGTTTGGAGGTGGATGAGGTGCTTGCTGCCATAGGCAGGATACCAAATATTGATATAGTGAAAGGAATTGAAGATAAGCGACTTTTTATAATAGGCGATGCAAAAAATGCCCCCTACAGGCAGACCACCATGGCCATAGCGGATGGAATAAAAGCTGCGATGGACATATGGAGGTGCGAAAATGAAGATACTTGCGGAGATAGGCAATGAGAGTGTTGCGAAGGTGTACATAGGAGAGACTTATCGCGGCAATGTGGTTGAGTTTGTGGAATCCACACCCACCTACGATGCTAGGGATAAATGGGTGCTCATAATCTCCTCGCTCAACGGATGCCCTGTGGGATGCAAGATGTGCGATGCTGGATTCTTCTATAGGGGCAAACTGGATTACAGGGAACTTATGGAGCAGATAGAGTATCCCATAGCCAGGAGATGGGATGGCGAGCCACAGACGAAGAAATTCAAGGTGCAGTTTGCAAGGATGGGGGAGCCCACATTCAATCCTGCAGTTCTCGATGTTCTTAGAGACCTTGATAAATATGAGAATATGTATCCATCGCTTTCCACTGTAGCGCCCGTGGGTGTGGACAGATTCTTCGAGAAACTCCTTAAAATAAAGAAGGAAAAATATGCTACAACATTCCAGATGCAGTTCTCCATACACACCATGGATGAGAGGCAGAGAGATGAGATAATCCCTGTGAGAAAGTGGAGTTTTGAGAAAATTGCAAAATATGGAAGAAGATTCTACGAGGAGGGCGGTAGAAAGATAACGCTCAATTTTGCCCTTGCCTCGGAGAATATTGTGGATGCAAAAAAATTGAGCAGGTACTTCGATGCCGAGTATTTCCTTATAAAAATCACGCCCATAAATCCGACCATAAGTGCCATGAAAAATAATATGAGGAATGATGTAGATGTTCGCACAGGCATGCCCCTCGGGCATAGAGAATTTGTGGAAGAACTGAAAAGCATGGGCTACGATGTGATAATTTCCATAGGAGATATCAGAGAGAATGAGATAGGCTCAAACTGCGGAATGTACATACTGAAGTACCTGAGGGAAAATGGGAATATTAGAGGCTCATATACATTTGCGGAGAATCTGGGAGAAATTCTTCTAAGAGTGCGGTGAAGAAGAAATAATCGGAAGATGTGCCACATATTTAAAAAATTGTGCATAACTCTTATATATTCATGCAAAATAATGTAACACAGAAATCATGCGGGGAAACGGAGGTAATGAGAGATGGATAAAGCCACGAAATCTAAGCTCTACAAGTTTTCGAAAGGTATATTTCGAATCCATACTGGTTTTGCTGTAATCAGAACATGGTCTCTTGATAAGGTTTATCCCAAGAAAACAAATGTTCACCTTTTTGATTTGCTTAGGAAAAGCGATAGGAAAGTTCGCCAGAAATCTGAAAATTGATGAACCTTCAAAACGAGTGTCGGGATAAATGACATATACGGAGATTGTATCGATGGGATTCCGGTGGATACTTAATAGAGGATATCATATAAGATGCTACTGTTTATCATAAAGCCCATTTCTAACTTATCAGAGGCATTAAGGAATGAGATATAGTAAAATATACTGTCGTCCACGAGCCTTCACTCGCTCACGCTCCGCAAGCTTCACATATTCACAGAATGTTAAAATTTCTAATAATCTATCATTGCTACTTCAGAAGTCTAACTTTAACCAATATAAGAGGTTAAGACCTTAAAATAAAAAATGTAAATGGAGAATTTACATCATTCCGGGCATTCCGCCCATTCCACCTGGGCCACCCATGCCTTCAGGGCCACCCTTGGGCGTCTTGGGCTCAGTTTTCTTTGCAGCTATCACATCGTCGATACGCAGTATCATCGTTGCTGCTTCAGTTGCGCTCTCTATGGCTTGTTTCTTTACACGAAGTGGTTCGATCACTTTCTTGTCAAGCATGTTGGATATCTTCCCTTCTAGGACATCCACACCCATGTACTTGTTTCCATTCTGATGCTCTGCCTTGAGTTTCATAAGTACGTCTATGGCATCCATTCCAGCATTCTCTGCTAGAGTTCTGGGTATTATTTCAAGGGCATCAGCAAATTTCTCAATAGCAAGCTGCTCTCTACCACCTACAGTGGGGGCATAATCTCTTATCTTTAGTGCCAGCTCTATTTCAGTGGCGCCTCCACCAGCTACAGCGTAACCATCTTCAAGGGCCACACCCACAACCTTAAGGGCATCGTGAAGTGCTCTTTCAGCCTCATCTACTACATGCTCAGTACCACCGCGTATGAGTATGCTTACTGCCTTTGGATTTTTACAGCCTCTCACAAAGGTCATGCTATCCTCACCAATTTTGCGCTCTTCCACAACCTCGGCATATCCAAGATCGTTGGGAGTCAGATCCTCAAGATTGGTTATTATCTTTCCACCCGTTGCCTTTGCAAGCTTCTCCATATCGCTCTTCTTCACACGGCGTACTGCGTATATTCCGTATTTTGCCATATAATGTTGTGCGATATCATCTATAGCCTTCTGACAGAATACCACATTGGCACCGACTTCTTTGACCTTATCCACCATCTTCTTTATCTGATTCTGCTCCTCTTCAAGGAATGCCTGAATCTGGGATGGATCGTTAATCTGTATCTTCGCACTTATCTCAGTCTTCTTTACTTCAAATCCAGTGTTAATTAAAGCTATCTTTGCCTCCTTCACTATTTTTGGCATGCGGGGATGTACTTTCTCCTTATCCAGAACTATTCCATCTATAAGCTCTGTATCACGTATTCCACCACCCTGTTTTTTCTCAACCTTGATGTTATCAATATCTACAAATTTCTTTCCATTCTTCTCCTCAACAATAGACTTCACGGCCTTGACAGCTATATCTGCCAGATACTCCTTTGCTTCACCCACATTCTTGCCGGTCATAGCTGTCATTGCAATCTCCTTAAGAAGCTCGTCGCTGTCAACCTTTATGCCAAGTTCTGGAAGGAGATCAAGAGCCTTCTCAGCAGCTAGCCTGTATCCGTTAGTTATTATCGTGGGATGCACATTCTGATCCAGCAACTCTTCTGCTTTTCTCAGGAGCTCGCCTGCGAGAACAACAGCGGTGGTTGTTCCATCGCCAACTTCAGTATCCTGAACCTTAGCAACTTCAACCATCATCTTTGCTGTGGGATGAGCTACATCAATCTCCTTGAGAATGGTTGCACCGTCATTGGTGATAACTATATCTCCCAGGCTATCTACAAGCATCTTATCCATTCCCTTAGGACCCAGAGTTGTTCGCACAGCATCGGCTATTGCCTTTGCAACCTCGATATTCTTCTTCTGGGCCCCTCTACCTGTCTCTCTTTCAGTGCCCTCTTTGAGCACAAGTATTGGTACTTGTCCACCCATCATCTTTAATCACCTCATCGTCGGTAAGATAGTTCTTCTATATAAATTTTATGATGCATTTTCTCCCGTAAATGATTGAAAATTAGTAAAGGGTGTCAAGTACCTTAGAATTGAGGGCTAAATTTTATATCCATCATGGTCTTCACCACCGCATCTAAGGAAAATTGATATATATGGGAATGTGTTTAGGGAGCCTAGCATATAAAAACCATAAAAGGCGATGCGCATGGCAGAATTCAAGTATATTGTTAGGATTGCAGATACGGATCTTGATGGCAACAGGCCGGTGATTTACGCAATTCAGGGTATAAAAGGTATTGGCTATAGAGTGGCGGAGGGAATAGTGAAAAGAATGGGTGTGAATCCCAGGGAAAAAATCGGAAATCTGAGTGATGAAGATATTGAGAAGATAAGAAAGGTTATTGAAGATGATATCGAAAATATACTTCCTCCATGGATGATGAATCATCGTAAGGATTTTTACACAGGAGAGGATGCTCATATCCTTTCCACAGATTTGGATCTGCAGAAGCAGGATGATATTAACAGACTTAAGAGAATTAAATGTTACCGGGGAATAAGACATGAGAAGGGATTGCCTGTGAGAGGACAAAGAACAAGATCCAACGGAAGAAGAGGTCTTGCGGTAGGAGTCTCTAGGAAGAAGAGGTGAGAGGATGGGAGATCCACGTTTTCATAGGAAAACTTACGAGACACCGAAACATCCTTGGGAAGCAGAGCGTATCAAGGAAGAGTGGGAGCTTAAGAAGAAATATGGACTTAAAAACAAGAGAGAAATATGGAAAGCAAAATCCATCCTTAGAAATTTTAGAAGTCAAGCTAGAACTCTCCAGGCAAGGTTGAGGTATGGTGATCCTCAGGCTGAGAAGCAGCAAAAGCAGTTATTTGGTAAATTGATGAGACTTGGAATTTTAGATGAAGGTAATGCAACTCTCGATGCTATTCTCTCTCTCACGGTAGAAGATATATTGAGAAGGAGATTGCAGACAGTGGTTTATCTTAAAGGCCTTGCCAGAACTCCAAAGCAGGCAAGACAGTTTATTGTTCACGGGCATATAGCGATAAACGGAAGAAGAATTACTATTCCTGGATATCTTGTGAGAAGAGAGGAGGAAGAGACAGTAGATTACTACGGATATTCCCCGTTAGCCAACGAAATGCATCCTATGAGACCGCAGGTGATGGAAAATGTTGAAGAGGTAACTCAGGAGGAAGGAGGTGAATAAATATGGCCATAAAAGTTAGTGTAGTTCACATATATTCCTCACATAATGATACTATAATAACTGCCACCGATATTACTGGAGCTGAAACATTTGCTAAGGCATCCGGTGGTATGATGGTTAAGGCTGATAGGGAGGAGGCATCTCCCTATGCAGCTATGAAAGCGGCTGAAAGAGTGGCTGAACAACTTAAGGAGAAGGAGATCCAAGATATTATTGTGAAGGTTCGCGCTCCCGGAGGAAATAGGAGTTTAAGTCCAGGCCCGGGAGCACAGGCAGCCATTCGTGCTCTTGCAAGAGCAGGCATGAGAATTTTGCGCATAGAGGATGTAACTCCCATACCCCATGATACCACTAGGAAACCTGGAGGTAAGAGGGGGAGGAGAGTTTAATGGAGCTGAATATATTGGAATTGGGAGATAGATACATAAAATTTGAGATTAAGGGAATAAATCCTGCCATAGCCAATGCTCTGAGGAGAACTCTAATAAATGATATTCCAAAGCTTGCTATACACAAAGTAATATTTCATCATGGTCAGATAAGGGACATGGAAGGCCATGTTTACGACTCCTCAACACCACTTTTCGATGAAATAATAGCACATCGACTGGGACTTATTCCTCTTCCTACAGATCTAAGTATGAATTTTAGAGAGAATTGCAATCATCCTCCTGATGAAGGCTGTCCTCTATGTACGGTGACATACACCCTCAATAAGCATGGTCCGGCCACAGTCTATTCTGGTGATCTCATTCCCGTGGGGGATGAGAGGTTCAGGCCTGTAGACCCTCTGATACCCATTGTTAAGTTAAAGGAGAATCAGGCGATTCTTCTTGAAGCAGAGGCAATTCTTGGAACTGGTAAGCAGCATGCCAAATGGCAGGTCACCAGTGGTGTATCATACAAGTATCATCGGGAAATCAAGGTAAGAAAAAAAGAGAGTGAGCTATGGGAGAAGGTAAAGGAGAGTTGTCCTCATAATGTGGTATATGAAGATGAGGAAAATGTGGTTTTCACGGATGATGTGCCCTGTGGTGCTATAAATGAACTCCTTTCTTTTGAGAATCCGGAGATTAAAGAGGATGACTCTTGGTTCATATTTCAATTTGAAACCGATGGGAGCTTGAGTGCCAAGGATACTCTGAATTATGCACTTAAAAGATTGAAAGAAAGGTTTGTGCATTTGAGAGAGAGTGCATCCCTTCAGTAAAGATATTGAGTAAGGATCATTTTTTTCACATTAACTTTATGTAATAAATATAAGGTGCGGTTGCAACCATGCCTACAGTTGCGATAAGCCCAGCAAAGAGGTATATCTCTTTTTCCTGGCCCTCCTTTTCAGTTGAGGGGTGCAAAACCAAGTCTCCAGTCAGTTATATTTGGATCCTTAGAAGTGGGATTCTACAGCTCAACCCGAGAAGTGTTTATAGAGCCTCCATAATATACCTCATTTATAACCACATTTAGCGATGTTTGACTCTCAAAGCCAAATGCCGGGGAGAGACTGTTAAAGAAATAAAAACTGCGAGAATTACTATGATAACTACCCCCTTTTTATGCGAGCTTGGGCCTCAAATAACCATTATTTTCCATATTTTCTTTATCTTTTGGAGGAATAATATAAAATGAATATTATCAAAATAGAGCTCACACCAAAAATGACATAATAAACCGAGTTTTTATCTCCCAAATATTCATTTTCAAAGCTTATTTCTACAATATTGCTTTTTTCGCTCTCTCCTATGGAATTCAGCGCAGTAACATAGTATCTGTATTTTCTCCCCTCTTCAATTTTCTCCTCATATGTGGTGTTCTCCACCTCCGCAACTTTTTGGAATTCACTACTGTTTATGCTTCTATACACCACGAATTTCTCTATAGGCATTCCTCCATTATCGAATGAAGGTGTGATTTCAAGAATTGCAGTGTGATTCTGAATTCTTAGCCTGACTCCTGGTAGAGATGGTTCTCTCTTCACACATTTTCCTATTTTGAATGCATACAGAGTTCCGCGAGAAGTTGTAGTGTAAAGAAAACCATCATTTCCTAATGCAGGCGCATTCCCTTCGCCATCGATTTCATATTTCCATATCAGCTTCCCATTACTGTCTATTCCATAAACAAAGTATCTTTCTTCACCATTTTCCACTTCTTTGCCTGTGACATAGATAACTCCATTCCCCGAAATTGAGGGCCTCTGGGGTGAAATCAGATATTTCTCTCCACCAAAGCTCCATTTCAGATCTCCATCCGGGTTGATGGCCAGCAGAGAACTTTTATCTGCGACCACATAAACAGTTCCATCGGGGGCTATTGCCAGAGCACCTTTTATTCTCCCATCATTATAATGCCATTTCTCATCCCCATCCACCCCTATGGCGTACAATCCAAGACCGCATGCTCTGATACCTATGTATATAGTATCTCTGCTCATCGCTGCCACATAATTCAGCATATTTCCACCTGGAGGAGCATTCCCAACGGTCATATTTCTCAAAATCTCACCATTGGGACTCAGCATCACAATCCTGTTTCCAGCAGGAAAATAAAGAGTGCCATTTAAACTTATTACGGGAGTGTTTTTTGCATCGGGTATGGAGAAACTGCTAGGGATTTTCACCCTCCACTTGAGAGAACCATCTGGATGAAATGCATAAAGATACTCGGAAGATGAATAGAAGTATATCGTGCCCGTGCTGTCAATAACAGGCTCACTTTGAACCCAGCCCCCAGCATCGTATTTCCATCTGAGTTTCCCGCAACTGTCCAGGGAATATATGTGGCCGCCCCAGATGGATGAGGTGTAGAACATGCCTCCAAAGTAAACATTTCCTTTTTTATCCACAGCCGGGGGAGATGTTATATTCTCGGAGATGTTGTATGTCCATTTCAATTCTCCTGAAGAACTCAGGGCGTATATAATGTGATTTGATGCCAGGTAAATAGTTCCATCGTATCCCACAATGGGCGATAAAAATACCTCGCCCTCCTCTTTCCATGTCCAGACTAATTGAGGATCCCCCTCACTCACTATCCTCCTGGCGACTCCTGTATGCTGTGGATTCCCACCAGTCATTGGCCACGCTGCCTTCCAAGAGATGGATGCGTTAAAAGAGATTTCATGAATACCACTATTCTCCGCGGGAGAAATTGTCAGAGCATATAGGGGCATGAAGAATACAAAAATAAGCAAAATAAATATGCTAAACCTATTCAATTAAATCCCTCCACAATAAGCTGTGTAAGCTCGTACCAGTTAGATGCCCCTGTGTGTTCAAAAGCTGTTAGAAAAGATCCATTATTTTCTTTGGTATTTACGGGCAGAAAGATGCCCACACCTTGGAACCACAGATGTGCTCTTTCATAATCATTGAAGTTAACATACACACTTCTTGAACACAATGATAACAAAGACTCCACATCCCTATAAAAGATAGGGTCAGAGTACCCAGATAGTGTAAGATTCTCCTTTACCCATAAGAAAAAGTGTTTTAAATCCCTGTAAGGATAGTCTGTCGCATGACTGTTATAAAACCAAGGATTTCTGACTACCTTAAGTATATTCTCTTGAACATAGCTCCAGTTAGTAATCAATTTACTTGAGATTTCATTTATTAAATATGTAATTTCATTTATATAACTCGCTTTTATGGATGACATCACGTAATCATCTGAATTATCTATTGCTCCATTCACTATCTCTTTTGCAATTACTTCCTCCGATTCCTCAGGATCTTTTGAAATCTTATTAATTATTATTCTATGAGGAAAAGTGGGAAATGATTCCCCTCCAAGAATCCATTGTGATCCAATAATATTTTTCACATAGTTTTTTATCTCGTAGCCAATTTCAATTTGTTGCATATTGCACGCTTGGAAATAGAGTATATCTATCTTTCCATTAAAGAGATTGCTGGCATACTCTAAGGAATTTTTTAGT
>Ga0190329_1000375_pt1 | contig 13248 bp, 25 predicted proteins | sample 48720423_MG_FD_161655 | JGI IMG/M metagenome (GOLD analysis project Ga0190329, IMG submission 161655) | Hydrothermal vent sediment bacterial communities from Southern Trench, Guaymas Basin, Mexico - 4872-04-2-3_MG | ecosystem: Environmental > Aquatic > Marine > Hydrothermal vents > Sediment ... | reverse complement strand
TATCTGTCCCTCGATCTCCTCTTCCATCATCTTTGAATTGTCTATTATCTGTATGTTCTGGTAGTGCAAAATTTCTGCAAACTCCATAAGTATCTCTAATCTTCTCTTTTCTTTCTCCTCTTCACTTCCGATATTCCTTGTTTCTTCCTCTATCCGTCTTTTATATTCCTCTGCAAGCTCTTCTGTCTTCTTCCTTATATGTGCTGGAGTAGAGGATAGTAACAGATGATGAAGGCTTTTTACCCTTGCTATGAAAGCGTACTTCTCCTTGTCATTCTTGTAAGAGTTTGCAAAATGGTTGATGCACTTGGAAAGCTCTCGCATTATGAGTTTGTTTTTCATCTCAGCAGAAGTGATTGGGAGCTGAGACTCGTCTCCCTCTATCTGCATCTCTATATCATTAGCCTTAACAAAATTCTGTCCTTTTTTCCTCACACCCTCTAAATTGTTATACACATTTATCTATTTTTCGGAGGAGTGAGCTACTCAATATCTTTAAGTAATGAAAGCTTGATTTCCCAAAATCGCAATTTTGGGAAAAATTTATCACGTGGTTAAGGTATTTGAGATACATGCCAGAGTATAAGGAGGCTGATATCAACTACATAGTTCGGGCTGAGGATTTTGAGAAGATGTACAGGTTTTGCAGGGACCTGAAGGAGAGGAATCTGCTCTTTATTCTCTATTCAACAGGAGCCAGACCTTCGGAGATTCTTGAGATGAAGAGGGAGGATGTTGAGATACACGATGACAGGGTCATCTTTCACATCATAACGAAGAAGGTGAGGAAGAAGGGGATGGAAAAGAAGTTCATCATAGACAAGAGGCATCTCGTTCTGAAACTTCCGAGAGAGCACCCCTACATCAAAAACCTTGAGAGATTCGTATCAAAGTTTGAGGAGGGACAGAGGCTGTTCAGGATGACAAGAAGAACAATGCACAACATCATCAGCAGGATAAGTAGAGATGCTCTTGGGATTTCGTTATGCCCCTACAACTTCAGACACTCCTTCTTCACGAGGTTCATAGAGGGTGGAGGAAGAATTGAAGAGGCACAGTATTTAAAAGGAGCAAGAGACATGAGAAGCGTGATGCCGTACCTACATGCGAGGAAGGTTGAGTATGACATCGATGTCTAATCTTTCTTCTCTTTCTTTCGTTCCATCTCCTTCGGCACGAGCCAGTAGATAGACGCTGAGATCAGGAAAAGAGAACCAGCAATGATAAGATACAAACCGATGTGATACTGGAGCAGCGGACTTCTTTCCCACCATCCAGAAGTTGCCACACCCTCAGCATGGATGCCGTGTTTTTCCAGCTGCGCTTGGGTGAGCATCCCAGACACGGATACATCAACAGTCCAGACGCCAAGCATGACGAGAGAGAAGCCGACAAGGAGGAATATCAGTTTGTCTGGGAGAGGAATTTTCATTTCTTCACATCCTCCTTGGAGGGTGCGTTTATCACGACACACTTCTTATCTCCATCCACGTATCCCTCGTTGTTGCTCAGCAGGTACCACATCTCAAAGATGGTTAGGTTTTTCCAGCTGATTTCGAGCATTTCACATACTCCCCCTGTGGTTGGGAACAGGATACAAAATTTATAACATAACGAATTACTCTTTTTGTGATGTTTGGAAGTGGCAACGAATTGAGCAGCCTGTATGTCTCGATCTGATGAGAGGATAGCTTTGGTCTGTATCTTATGTCCTCAATTATTGGGATTGGCTCTTCAATAAAATCGCATATTTCCTTTATGATTCTATATTTGTCTCTCTTGAAGTCTTCAAATCTGTAGACAAAAACTTGGTCGAAAAGAGAATGAAGATGGGAAATGTATCTATCGAAATCAAGATGCTGGTTATCAAAGGTCTTATAAAATTCATCAAAAGTCTTTGTTCCACCTTCTCTGATATACTGACTGTACAAGGAGCGGAGCCATGAGTGTGCATCCCTTATGCCAACGATGATTTTTGCATCTGGGAAAATTCTCTTCAGGGCATCCGCAACCGCAAATTTCTCTTCCGCTGAGCTATCGTATCTATGTAAAGAAAGGCTTTCATGAGAGATTATTATTTTCTTTCCCTTGCATCTGAACCAGTCCGGGAAGAGCATCGATCTGATGAAACAAACATTCATCTTGCTGAATACCTGCTCCTGCAAAAATGTCGTTCCAGTTCTCGGAAAACCAACATGGATTATAACTTCACTCATCTTTTATCACCTTTATGACCGCAAGCTGGTTCCAGTATCTTTTGATGGGAATGATACCCAGCAGTTTTCCAACATGGCAGTGGTAATAAAGAACCTCAGCAGGAAATACATCAAAGTTAATGAGGAATTCTGGTTCTATCTTTGAGATGTGGGTTTCATCTTGCGTCATAAGAGGGGATTTTGGGTGCGGGGTTCTGATTATAATGGTGCATCCATCCTTGGATATGCGGTAGATTTCTTTCATCACAGTTATGGGGTCTCTTAGATGCTCGAGAACATCTTGCATAAGTATGACATCGAAAGTATTATCACGAAAAGGATATGGAAAGGTATCAAGGTCAAAAACGATATCTACTCCGGGATATTGTATCCTATCCAAGTTTATCCATCCCTGTCTGATATCCCTACCGCATCCCAGATTGAGTTTTAGCAACCCTCTTCCACTCATATGCCTCCTCCCTGTTGAGGATGGCTTTTATCATACTGAGAAAGACGTACAGGTTGAACTTGAAGTGGATTAAGTCCTTGAAATGTACTGTACATCTGAAGCCCCACCACAAGAACCAGAAAGGTCTCATCAGAGTGTATGGATTTATGCCCTTTGCTTTAAGTTCTCCCGCAATGCCCCACGCCTCCGTCATCACTCCAAATTTGCTGTAGGTATGGCTGCGGAGATGGGTACAGGTAACTGGGACTTCAACAACATGGTACCCAGCCTTCAGCATCTCTTGGGTCATCACCCAGTCCTCCCATGCATTCAAATGCTCTATCCTTGCATTGAGGAGAGGTTTGCGGAGACAGAGTGTATTGTTGGTATAGGCTCTATCCCCTTCCTTCAGAAAACGGTATGTTCTGTTCCTGAAATCTCTCTGCATCTTATACAGTTTCTCTGACCTCAGAGGTTCTCGGTCATCTATTGTTCTTCCATAAATCCATCCGATTCTGTCTGATTGTGGTGCTTTTTCCAAGAGATTGAGCATCTTTGAGAACCATCCTTCAGGGAGAGCTATATCGCTATCAATGAATGCAACCCAATCTGTCTTTGCTTCTCTAAGCCCTTTTAGTCTCGCACTTCCAAGAGTTGTATCATCATAGATGACTTTGCACCCATACTTTTCCGCAGTTTCTACAGTCCCGTCTTCAGAATGTTTGTCAACGATGATTATCCTGCCAAGAACGTCTTCTGGAAAAGCTTTCTGTATCGATTTCAGACATTTCTCAAACTCTGGCATGGAGTTCCAGGTTGGTATTATAATATCCATCTTCTCAATTTTCTCAATCATTCCACATCCACCCTCCATACAATCCCTCATAAAACGTAACAGAATCCACTCTCTTTCTCGTGATCTCGGCGCAGTACTTTCTCCTGTGCAGGGATTCAAAGTATTTTTTCACCATCTCGTTAATCTCCTCTTCTGTATATGTTTTTCTCCTCATCCTCTCCCTCCCTCATCCTCTCCGCCATCCTGAATGCGAGGATTCCGAGGGCAAGGGTTGTAGCTGATGCGATCAAGCATGGTATCACAACAATAGGAGATGCATCCGTTTTTGCATCTGAGAGGTATGCGCTTGTAGAGACTGTGATGAAAGAGGAAATGATTATGAATGTCAGACCGACCTGCCCCATTTTCCTGTCGAGGGGATCGGAGCGGGGCGGGTGAGGTGAGGAAGGGATGTTGTTCACTTTTCACCACCCTGCTCCTGTTTTCCATTCAAAATATGAGCAAGGTGAACAATTTTGCGGTATGCATCCCAGCTCGGATTTTTTGCCTTCTTTCCCATCAGGTGGGAGTTTTCTCTTATCCACTTGGTGTAGCACTCCTTTGAGCAGAAGTGGTGTTTGTCTCTCATGTATCTGCGTGGAGCCTTGTAGAAGAACTTCCCGCAGTACTCACATCTCACTCTCATCGCTCACCACCTTAAACACGATTCCACCACACTTATCACACCTTTTGATGATAAGAGTATCCTCAATCTCGTAGTGGAAAAACTCACAACCACATCTCACACATACCATCCTCAAGATTCCACCTCCTCGAAAAGCACGCTGAGGAGAGTAGACAGGGCATCGTAGGGATTCATATTTGCTGCTGGTCTCCTGTCTTCGATGTATCCTGCATAGCCCTTGTGTGTCAGCCACGGGATTCTCACGCTTGCTGTCCTGTCCATCACCCCATATCTGAACTCGTCATACCTGCACGTTTCATGCTCTCCTGTGAGTCTTTCATGGTTGTTTTTTCCGTAATTTTTCAGCAATATCTCATGATTTTTCTGCAATTTTGAGATGATTTTTTTGATTTCGTCATTCCTGATTTTATCATCCTGGCTCCTCGTCTTCTTCGTTGAAATGTTGATGTGGCAACCGGAGCCGCTCCATCCCCTCACTGGCTTCGGGTCAAAGGAAGGGTAGACATTGTATCTCTCGCAGATTCTGTAAAGAAGATATCTCGACACGATCAAATCATCAGCAGCCCTCAGAGGATCGCATATTCCAATCTGGTACTCCCACTGAGATAGCATCACCTCAGCATTCATCCCTAAGATATTGACTCTTGCATCGAGACACGCAAAGAGATGCTCCTCAGCAATTTCCCTGCCGACAACACTCTTCGCACCGACACCGCAGTAGTATGTATCTGAGGGTTGGGGATGATGGTTCGGATGCCAGCCGAGGGGATGCCTGTGAGATGCAGACATCAAAACGTACTCCTGCTCGATGGAGATGAGGATTTCTTCATCTCTGTATCTCTGCACGAGGTATGCGAGTTTTCTCCTTGCACTGCTCGTCTCTGTGGGATTCATATCCTCGTCAAGAACCTCGCACAGGATGAGTTTTGCTGGATACAGGGAGTAGAGAAGGTTTGATGTGGTGAAGAGAGGATTCTCGTAAACACGGACTGGATTCAGAACGAGGTCTGAGCGTTCAGGAGATGATTGCTTTGTTGAGGAGCCGTCAAAGGTCTGGATGGTTATTTCTTCCTCGTCGCAGATTTTGAGTTTGCTTCTCAGGTTTGGTGGGTTGTGACCATCAAGCCAGATGTATTCGCAGATTGTTTCACTCATCTCTCCTCACCACCTCCACGTAAATAATGGCAGGGAGAGGAGAAGGGGAGGTGTAAAATGGTGCGAGACCTCCCTGCCACGGAGGAGAGGTGCGGTGGAGGAGGGATGCACGGGAAAAGGAGAGGTCTGGAGGCGGAGGTAACGGGAGATGCACCGCATCTCTCCCCACCACTCCGGTGCATGAGAAAAGGAGTCTGAGATGGAAGGAACAGGGGAGGAGAAGCGCTCTCCCGCCAAGAGGATGGGATGGAGCTGTACCCAGCGAGGAGTGGTGGTGAGGAGTGGCGGAGAATCGGTGTCGGGGCGCTCCTCCTCATTTTCAATCTCATTTCTTTATCACCTCTCCGGGTAGTAGACAACAATTGCAGCCTTGGCGTTTTCAACATCATATTTGTTGGTAAATCCGATTTCTATCTTATGATGGTCTGTGTTGTTGATGTGGTAATAATCTGGAGTTACCCATCGTCCTGTTGTTATGTGGTAGAAGGCGATTTCAACTATGTCTGATACAGGATAGGTGCAGTTAGCTTCTACCCAGTATGTTGCGTCTGGGCTTGATATGTTGTAGGACACGTTGAGATCAAAACCCTCAACAACGGGTTTGCCATCCTTCGGTAGAGCAAGAAATCCGTCGATTTTGATTTCTTGGGTTGTGTTCAGAGGGGCAATTTCACAGAGGGTGGAAGTGGATGTTTTGCTGTTGTACTTGATTACAGCATATACTACCTTTCCCTTCAGAGTTTCGTTGAGTTTTTTCATTATGGGTTCAACGTAGCCAAAGACCTTGTCTGCACTGTAGCCTTTGTGGAGCCAGTTGTCTATGTGGTATTTTTTGCCGTCGATGATGATGCCTGTTACGGGATTGTAGTATTTTGTGCTGTGTTCAGTTTCAACAACCGTCATGAAGTAAAGGTAAGTGCCGTTGAATGTGCCGATCACTATTCTGTACATGTAGGGTATTGTTTCGGGTGCCATGTGCCGCTCTGCATAGAGGATGCCTCCGATGAGTCCTGCTAAGAAAGATGTGATTATGATGCTGGTTATAAGGATTGTTGTTCTCATTTTTTATCAGCCTCCTTCGGTTTTTTCAGGTTGACAAAGAAGGTGTAGCCGCAGTTTGGGCAGGTTCTGCGGAACATCAGGTTACCACGATAGCTCCATTGGTAACCACATCTCGGGCATCTGGTTTTTTCTGCTTTTTCTGTCATTGTATCTCCTCGTAGTAGTAATGGTGAGAGGGGTTAAAAAGGTTGCGGTGTGGTGGTATCACTCCCTGAATATGCAGTCTTCAAAGGTATAAACTCTTATGCCTAACTTCTCCAAGATTTTTCTCCTGTTCTCCTTAATAGTGTAGCAGAGAACTGCAAGGTCATACTCGCCTCTGCCTTCCTCCTGAATATGAATGTAGTATTTCAGAAGTTGCTCCATGTCTCTTATCCTAAGTTCCCAAGGCTTGACCTCCAAGAAGACGTGCCTTCCCGTCATCAGATCAAGAAAGAGGTAATCGGGTCTTTCCTTCAGCCTGAAAAATTCAGTAACTCTGTGCTCGAGGGAGAGGTCGGGAAGGAGGAGTTTTCTGTTTTCGATGGCTTCGTATACATCTTTCTCTTTACCTATACCAAACGGGTATTTCTTCAATCTATCGCCTCCGCAACTTTTTTATCTATCAGGATTTGGGCGAATTTTTTCGGGAGGGAAACTATATCATTCTTCCTTATTGTTATCTTCTTCAGGTTGCCTCCTCTGTCGATGTATACAAATGTTGGGATGTCTTTCAATGCGAGAATCTTGATGCTTTCAGCCTCTTCATCTTCTTGTTTCTTTGGGCGTGTAAAGTTGCTCCATGATGGGTCGGTTGCAACGATCAGGTTATTGAAACACATCCTTTCAAGTATTGAATCTATCGAGTCATCTACAACTTTGCCTCTCTTCCATAACTCCGTAATTATGAAATCCTTTGACACGGTACGTGGTGACTCTGGTACTAGCGAGAGTATGATTTTTTCGATATCAGATTCTACATCCTTTTGCTCTTCTACAAGTTTTGACTCCGCTTCAAGCTCTTCTGCTGTCTTTACCCTTATCCCTCTCCAGCATCTTGATATCTTTCCATATATCTTCTGCACCGTCTCCTTTGCGTACGGCAGTTTGGATATTTCTTTCGTAAACTGTCCTTTGCCAACAACCTCTATTCCGAGATTCTCACAGTAGTTCTTGTATGCCTCATAAAGCTCGCTTTTCGTTATCAAGGAGTCTACATCCTTGACGATCATCTCATCGATAAAGGATTGTACAGAGTTTGATAACCTCTTAAATTCAATTTTCATTCTCTCGGTGCTTTTGCTCTCAGAGAAAACGAAATTATTTTCTTTCAATCTTTTCAGTCCTTCAATCATCCAGTTGAGTATTCCCGATTTCTCTTTGCTCAGTATTTCCTCTGCAAGGTTCTTCTTTGCCTTGTCCCTCGTAAAGGTGTATGGAAACTCTATGATTATCAGCCTCTCCCAGAACGCAAAGGTTGTATCACGAACTTCAGGATATTTATTGCCAAAGATGATGAACTTTGCAAAGTTGTAGAACCCAATCCTCTTCTGTTTGAATTTCACTTCTGCACTTATCCAGTCTCCACCTGTTAGTTTCTTGAAAAGAACCGTTTCCATCGCCTTTTTCGTTGATGGTTCTGGCACGATATTTGCCAGCTTTCCATAGAATTGAGCCTCCACGAACCTGTGAGATCCATCAAGTTGTTCCAACGGAACGGACACGACATTTGATGAGCCGAGAATCCCTTTCATGATGTTTACGAAGGTGGATTTGCCGTTTCTTCCGACGCCGTAGAGCCAGAGGGATTTGTGGGCTGGCATATCCGGGTAGAGAAGATAGCCAGCATATTCCTGAAGTATGGGTACATCTTCCGGTCTGACAACCTCTGACACGAATTTTTTGAACATCGGGCAATCAGCTTCTTTGTTGTACTCCACGTCTATCTTGTATGTAAAGATTTTCTCTGGGGTGAAGGGTTCAAGTTCAAAGGTTTTGAGGTTGAGAAGACCGTTCTTTAAAGGCAAATAGTTTTTCTCCTTGTTTATCTCGGATCTGTCGATATAGGTACTCCTTTTGATGTGACCAATAACCTCTTCAACTATGTACCTCGTAGCTGATTCTCCAAGAATCGATTCAACTTCTTTTTTAATGAGAGGTTCAGCAGGTTTGTAGACCCCTCCATCGTAATAGTACACATCCTCTGTGTCCATCGTGGTTATGAATCTGTACTCATCAAACAGGTAATCGAGTATGTCTGATATCTTGATGAGGTTGCTTTCTTCTTTCTTGGTTTTCTCCTCTCTTACTCTTTTCAGTTTCACCTCTTTTGTCTCCTCTCTTGAAGCGTATATTCTTCCTTTCTGTATGGTTATCTTCCTGTAAGCATCGCCTTTTTCCTGCCACTTTCCGATTTTGCACTGCATCATGATCTGGTGGATTTCTTCATCTGAGAAATCGTGACCACAGAGGAATGTCACGATTGCCTGCTCTGCCTCGCTTCTTGAGGGGTATCCATATTTCTGCCAGTCTCCGTTGTAGAGATCACGAATCTTTTCGTATTTCTCCAAAAGCTCTTCAAACTTGGGGTGGGATTTTGCCTGGATAACAACCACTTCCTGCTTGATTTCCGTGTCGAGAATCTCGTTGATCAGAACCCTGTTCAGCTTTCTTGCCTCCTCTATGTCCTGGAAGGTAAAATCATCAACCCAGAAGGTTTTGATCGGGTGGTTTGGGATTTTCATGTTTGGGAAGCCTATCGGTTGTGTCACCCTTCTGATGTCTGTTGTTGTGTCAAACTCGATGCCACTCTCTTCTCTCAGTTTTTTCATCCATAGACCCTGTTTCTTGTTGAATTCCTTGCGGAAGTTGTGACCGGGGAGTTCAAATCTGGGGACGGGGAAGAAGAGATGATATCCGTTTCCGGAGCATGCCAAAAATCCTCTGACGTTGTATTTTCGCTCCATCCACTCCTTGAACCTCTTTGCCTGTTCAAACGCTACTCTCTTCTCTTCATCTGTTGCCGGTCGGGCTTTGCTTTCTCGTGGAGAGTCGAAATCAAACCAGATGGTATGGATTGCCTTTACTCCCTCTATCTTGTCAGATCCTCTCTCTTTTTCGTTCAGAGAAACCCAGACGCTCCATCCTTTGTCTTGCATTTCTTTTATCTTATCAAAGAGATGTTCTCTCGATACCCATTCGGTTGCCTTAAAAGGAGAGTTTGGTGGGATGTGGTATTTTTCTCCCTTCTCATCCCACTCCGGGCGACCGCCAAAGATGGTGTATTCGTCTCGGTTGCCCAAGATTGCGGTATATTTTTTAAAGGCTTCTTCATATATCATATTGCTATACCACCTCCACTTCTTTTTTCTTCATCTTTCCACTTGCGGTTTACACTTTTGTCAAATTTTACATATACTGTAATTACCTTCTCATATATTACCCTTTTGAAAAAAAATAATGAAGGTGTAAAAATAGTCAAAAGTGTAAAACGGTTAAATAGATAACTCTAAAAATTAAGCATACTCATTAAAAAATTAGAAGATTGTCTTAATTAAAACATATTCTTTATTTTTTAAGTGTATTACGTATCACAATTAAAAAAATAATTTTCTAAATTTACTGCCATTAAATTTTAACGTTCTATACTAAACATCTTTTTTAACCTGATGCCTTAATTTTTAAACGTCTCCTTAAACTACACCCCAAACACAACCTCCTCTCCCCATCCCAGAAATAGCCTTGATCCAGAATCTTTCCACAACCATCACACCTCAGCAACCTGCACCTCACAGCCTCCCACCAGGGCAGACAATCAGCAAGGGTCTTCTGTCTCATCCTCATCTACAGCACCGGGTCTTATTCTTTTCCGTGAATAAGAGCTTATAAGTGTTTATTCTTTTTTGTGAATAAAACTCATGGTACATCTGGTATACGTTTCTGTGTTTTTAACTCTTCAGGTACACCATCCTTGAACGGACACTTCGTCACAACCAACTTCTCTCCAGTACACAGGCAGGTTATTTCAACATACCTTCCACCACCAATTACATACTTGATTTCAACAAAGGGGCATAACAAACATTTCTCAACACTCATCATTTTAATATCACCCTCTTGTAAAAATCCATAGAATCATTTTTCGTATCCCTCAAAACATCTTCCACCCGCACCACATCCTTCTGCGTCGGAGACCTCCAGCAGACAGCCTCACCATCTCTAATCGCAAACCATGTGCGACAATTTCTACAGTACCATCTCCCGCTCCCTGCACTTCTCGTTGACAGCCACGTAGACATCAATCTGAGAATCGATTGCTTTCAGCTTTTCATCAAAACTCTCTAAAGTCATTTTTTTCACCTCTTGCATCTTTCTATATATCCTCGTGCAGAAAGCATCATTAGAATAAACGCCATCGAGTCTAATCCGTCCAATTCTATTTTTCCATCTTCAGTAAAATATTCGCTCCTCTTAAGATTGTAAAACCATATTTCTTCATCTTCCTTAGAGATGCCTATTGTCTCGGCTATTTCTTCATGTTTTTTCCACCCATGCTTTAACAACAGCCAGCAATAAAGGAAGATATCACTATCTTCTTTTCCTATCATTTTCTCTCTTACTGCTCTGTCTAGTAAATTTCTATCTTCCTTACTAATCTTCAAACTCAATCTTCCACCTCCTCTTTTACTCCATCCTTTTTAATAACTTTCCATATACCATCTCCGACATATTGTGCCTTTTTCACCAAATATAGCTTGTCTGTGATTGGTGATCTCATCAACGCTCCATTTTTGAAAGTAATTGTCTCTCCTTTCCTTATGGTAATTTCAACTGTTTCATAATCTTCATTCATTTTTCCACCTCCTCAACAAAATTTGGAGACCCAACAGTTACACCAACAACTAAAGCTAAAACTGGAGATAACGTTTCAAGGAGAAATTTTTCTGTCATCAGTTTTTTATTTATTCTGCTATATACCTCAGCAACAGTATATTTCTCTCTGCACTCAGGGCAAACTGTAACAGTAAGTACTGTTTCGTTTTGATATGATATCTGTACATCGGTTTTCCAGGTCTTTTTCTTTCCACAGAAAATACATTCATTCCTCCAATCAATTTTTCTTTTCTTATCATTTAAACTCAACCTTTCACCTCCTTACTCTGCGATTCAGCTTCTTCCATCGCCTTGCTTATGCACCCCAAAATTGCGTTATATTCATTCAATGCGTCATTCTTTTCTGCCCAATCTTTTGCAAAGAGCATCCAGTTCAGCAATGTAATCAGATTGTCTCCATATTTTTTCTCAATCTCTGTGTAGATTTCATAGAGTTTTTCTATCTTCTTCTGATCCAGCTCCCCTTTGTCCGTCATCTCAGCACACCTCCACAAAGATAGCACCTTTTCTCCTGCTCCTCGGTCAGCCACCACTCGTGCTTGCATCTTTCACAGCGAAATCTCTGCCTCGGCTTGTAGTCTGTGATTCCTGCTCCTTTTCGCCTCGCTTCCTTCCCACGTATTTCTACTGAAACCATCATTTCTCCTCCTTTTTGCTCTTCTTTTTCCGGGCAAAATATTCCTTCAACAGTTTGTTTATCAGTGGACTCCTTTTTCCAGGCGGCACACTCTCCGTCAGTTGCTTGTGAACATCCTCTTGGAGATAAACTTGGATAGTTGGCATTACCTCTTCACCTCCATCAAAACCGCTCTTCTCAACAGAGAGTTGACTGTCTTATCATACCACACAACCATCTTCCCGTTCTCGGTCTTTGCCACGCTGAGAACCGGACGGATCACGACTCCCATCACCTGCTCCCTCCAACCTTTTTGTTATCGATTTTCAGGACCTCACTGATTTTTTCGATGACTGCTGAAATCTCGCTTGCCGTCCAGTTGCCTTCGATTTTTATTGTTCTTTTGCCACTGGTTTCGTTGATGTTAGCTTTTATTGAGATATTTACACCATTTCCATTCAACATTTTTCCACCTCACACTATGTATATACATATACATATATATACATTACTATTCGTTTTTCCATCCTGCAAAAATGTCATTCTGTGAATTTGTCAGCCAGAGGGCCCCCTCAAAACCGAAAAATCCAGCAAACCCTCCCTACTTTCCATGTAAAAATGGCATCTTAGGAGGGGTTACCATCGGTACTCCGAGGGTAACTCCTTATATTTTAAGAAAATCAAAAAACCATCTCGGATTTGTAGAAACATACACTTTTACCTTTTTACCGGTCGAAACAACTCTGGCATACCACCCTCTTCTCCTCAAATTTTCTGCAATTTCCTTTGCCTCTTTTCTGTCTTCTACTTCCCTATATAGATAGAAAGGTAAGCCATCAAAAAATCGCTTTTTCATGCTTTCACCAACAGAGCGAACCCCCACCGCTCCCCTCATCGCCGAGGAGGATCATCGCTGGGCTGAGGACCTGAGTTCTGACTTTGTAGATGAAAAGGATTCAGTGTTTTTTTACGTTTTCGTTTCTTTCTTTTCCTCCTCTATAATGTCCGTACTTCGAGAACGCTCACTTTCAGTTTTTTGATGGGCTTAAATGCTCCTAATGTGTAATATGATATCTTTCCATATCCAATCTTGCATGCCCTCCATTCTTTTTGTCCCCATCTATTTATAATCTGATAGCCATAGGCTCTTTTTCCTTTAATGAATTTACTGTCACCTATCCCCTTTAACACATATATATTGAATCTTTTTCTCTTTGTTGTAGTATATTTGTCTATTATAACTTTAGCGAGACAACCTTCACGCAAAGTTTTCGTTTTTCCATTTATTTTAACTTTTATACTTTTTATACCCAAATATGTCAATTCCACATCACCTCCTTTCTATTCACCTCCTTTCTATTCTTCAACACCTCCAAATCTATCTCCTCCTCTTCTTCTCCGCCAGCCTCTTCAAGCTTC
>Ga0190329_1000370_pt1 | contig 13424 bp, 11 predicted proteins | sample 48720423_MG_FD_161655 | JGI IMG/M metagenome (GOLD analysis project Ga0190329, IMG submission 161655) | Hydrothermal vent sediment bacterial communities from Southern Trench, Guaymas Basin, Mexico - 4872-04-2-3_MG | ecosystem: Environmental > Aquatic > Marine > Hydrothermal vents > Sediment ... | reverse complement strand
GGATAATGCTGCGGGAATAGCGGAGATGGCAGGTCTTGGAAAAAATGTGAGAGAAAGAGCAGAAGAACTGGATGCGGTGGGAAACACCACAGCTGCTATAGGCAAAGGTTTTGCCATAGGTTCTGCAGCTCTTACAGCTCTTGCTTTATTTGCAACATATAATCAGAGCTTATCTTCCCTTGGTAAGCAATTAACACTGAGCCTTTCCAATCCATCTGTGATAGCGGGAATATTCATAGGTGCTCTGATGCCTTTCCTGTTCAGTGCCCTTGCCCTCTCTGCGGTGGGTGAGGCCGCAGAGGAGATGGTAAATGAAGTTCGCAGACAGTTCAGAGAGATAAAAGGCATAATGGAAGGAAAAGCTACTCCAGATTACGAAAGATGTGTAGATATATCCACAAAGGCTGCTATAAGAAAGATGGTTTTACCCACGCTTTTGGCTATCATAGTGCCCGTTGTGGTGGGTGTTATACCTCAGTTAGGTCCTGAAGCTGTTGGCGGTGTACTTGCAGGTGCTATAGCATCAGGATTCCTTCTTGCAATATATATGGCAAATTCTGGTGGTGCATGGGATAATGCCAAGAAGTACATAGAAAAGGGAAATTTAGGAGGCAAGGGAAGCGAAGCTCATAAAGCGGCAGTAGTTGGTGATACGGTGGGCGATCCTTTGAAAGATACAGCTGGGCCTTCGCTCAATATTCTAATTAAACTTATGAGCATAGTATCTCTTATATTCGCGCCCCTTTTTGTACTTCTCCTCTGATATCTTTTTATATTTCTTTTTTTATTATGGTGTGAATGAAAGCAAACTTGCTATTGGTGTTGTTTATACTTACACTTATCCTTTCGCCGCTTGCTTTAGGTGAGGTGATACCTCAAAGGGATAGCGGTGAAATTCGGAGCGGGGAGAGAGCATCGTTTCATTTTACCATTTTTAATAAAAGAAATGAAACTTTATTTTTTGTGATTATTTGTCCTTCTGCTGCTGGATGGGAACTGAATGTCACCCCCGAAAGCGGGGTAGTACTTCCACAAGGAGAGAAGAAGGTTGATGTTTTTATTACAGCTCCAGAAATTTACAGCAGCATTGAGAAGAACTTTGTTTTCAAGATAATGATGTACAACTCCACAGGCCTTATCACAGAATATGAATACTCTCTGAGCATTATTTTACTTCCCAAAGGTACATTTTTCTTCTTCTTTACCCTTCCTTTTCCCACTAGTTGGGACTACTGGAATGCTTTCATTAGTGTAATTCTAACCTGGGCAATTATAAGCATTATTCTTTATCTCCTGTTCCCCCTCATTAAGAAATTGACAGCGTGGACGAAAACAAAAATTGACGACATTTTAATTGATATACTTAAAAAACCTGTTGCACTGTGGATCATATTATACGGTCTTCTCAATGCCTCTCTTACCTTGCCTATTTCCTCAAATTTGTCATATATTCTGGTGAAAATATATAATATGCTGGTAATTATTATAGTCACCTGGATAATATATCGCATCTTTCGAGAGGTTATCATTGTTTATGCATTTCATCTTTCAAGAAGGAAGAAGAAGAGAACTCTGGAAAATGTTCTTATACCTGTGATTGAAAAGGTTGGCATAGTCACCATCGTGGCCATAGGAGGGATCATGCTTCTGCAGGAGGCGGGTGTAAATGTCGCTGTTTTAGTGGCCAGCATGGGAGTGGCAGGCATAATAATAGGTCTTGCGGCCCAGGACACTCTTGGGAACTTCTTTGCCGGGATGCATATACTTCTAGACAGGGCATTTGAGATAGGTGATTTGATACTTATAGAGGGAGAAGATAGTGTTTTTAAAGTTCAGAATGTTGGTATCAGAAGCACTAAACTTTACGATATATTCTCCCACACGATGGTATACATTCCAAATTCCATGCTGGCCAATCACAAGATTGTAAATCTCAAAAGGCCAGATACAAAAATAAAAATAAGGGTGGATGTGGGTGTTTCCTATGGTAGCGATGTGGAAAAGGTTAAGAAAATCTTGAAGGAAATAGCTCTTTCTACCCCAGGAATTCTGAAAGATGAAAAGCATGAACCTGTGGTGATTTTCAAAGAATTTGGCGATTCTTCCCTGAATTTTATCCTTTCTGTATGGGTGGAGAATGTGGAGAGACAATGGGAGCTTGGCAGCATTATACGAGAAAAGATATTAAGGAGATTCAGAGAGGAGGGCATAGAAATTCCATTCCCGCAGATTGATGTGCATGTGAGATAACAAAACATTTTTAATCTCTCTGCCATATATCTGATGGATGAAAGTTAACGAGATGTTTGTATCCCTGCAGGGCGAGGGCCCTTACATAGGTATTCCCATGTTCTTCATCCGCTTTACCGGATGCAATCTCAGATGTGAGTGGTGTGACACGCAGTATGCATTTTATGAAGGTAAGGAGATGAACATTGAGGAAATAATAAAAGAAGTTAAAAAATCTGGAAGGAAGTGGATATGCCTGACCGGTGGGGAGCCACTTCTGCAGGAAGAGATATACAAGCTGACAGATCTACTTCTTGAGGAGCATAATGTGATAGTGGAGACAAACGGCTCAATATTGATAGATCAATTGCCCACGGAAGAGAATATGATAGTGGCTTTGGATATAAAAACGCCATCTTCAAAGATGGAGAAACATATGCGCCTTGAAAATCTCGATTATCTCGGTCCAAAAGATTATGTAAAATTTGTAATTATGAACGAAAGAGATTTTCAGTATGCAAAGAAAATAATTAATGAGAGGGAGATAAGGAGCGAAGTGATATTTCAGCCAGTGGGGGGTACTGCTCTTCGCTGGCTTGCCGAAAGGGTTCTGGAGGAGAAGCTGAATGTTAGGGTTCTTCCCCAGTTACACAAGATCATATGGGGTGATAGAAGAGGTGTGTGAAGATGCCCGCGTATACAGATGAAGAGGGAAAATTTGCTGTGAGAACCGCAAGGAAAGTGGTGGAATTCTATATGGAGAAGGAGAATATTCCCTATATAGAATTTCCCAAAAAATTTGAGAAAAAATCTGGAGTTTTTACAACAATCTCCACATATCCCGCTCGTGAGCTCAGGGGATGCATAGGATATCCAGAGCCTGTGCTCCCATTGAAAGATGCATTGATTCAATCGGCACTCTCGGCAGCATTCTCAGATCCGCGTTTTCCGCCGCTGCGTAAAAATGAAATTGACAGTATTGTTTTTGAGGTATCTCTTCTTACACCACCTGAGGAGATAAAAGTGGAAGACAGGAAGGAGCTTCTAAATGAGGTGAAAATAGGGCTTCATGGATTAATTGCCGAGCGAGGATTCTACAGAGGATTGCTTCTCCCCCAGGTTCCAGTGGAATGGAAATGGGATGTCAAAGAGTTTTTAGAGCAAACATGCTGGAAGGCGGGTCTTCCCAGAGATTGCTGGCTGGATAGAAGAACAAAGTTTTATCGATTCACCGCTGAAATTTTTGAGGAAGAAGAACCGAGAGGTAGTATAAGGAGGAAGAAGCTTGAAGCTTGAGGGAAAACTCTATCATCAGGGTGAGATAAAAGAAGCGGCAATAGAAATAGAAGATGGAAAAATAAAGAGGATAAGGAAAAGTCTTCCTTCAGCAAGAAAGTTTAAGGGAATAATCCTTCCAGGAGCCTTGGATCTCCATGTGCATTTTCGCGAACCCGGATTTGTGTACAAGGAAGATTTCTATACGGGCACTATGAGCGCTGCTTTCGGGGGCGTTACCTTTGTGATGGACATGCCTAATAATTCTCCTGCAGTAATCACAGCGGAGAATTTTATGGATAAACTGAGAACTGTGTCTCCTAAAGCAAATGTGGATTTTTCTCTGTATTTTATGCTCACTCATCATTCATCCTCTCTTGAAGAAATTAATGGGGCTTTCAAGTACTACATGGGTGAAACAACTGCTGCAGAAGGGAGAGAAATTAAAGAATTTCCAAAAAAATCTTTTATCTCGGTACATGCAGAACTTAACGAGTGCATAAGGAGGGAAAGCACAGATCTTGAGGACCATGATAGGGCAAGGCCTGAGAAATGCGAATTTGCCGCTGTGAAAAGCCTTCTTGATTACAATATAAAATTTCATATAGCCCATGTGAGCTCGATAGACACGGTGGATCTATGCAAAATTGGGGGCTTCACATGTGAGGTGACTCCTCATCATCTTTTCCTTCACAAGGATATGCCTCTCGGCGCTTTTGGTAAGGTGAATCCTCCACTCAGGGCAAAGTGGGTGAGCGAGCGATTGTGGGAGGAGCTTTTAAGTGGGAGAATAGACATTGTGGCAAGTGATCATGCGCCACATACGTTGGAAGATAAAGAGGAGGAATTTTCCCGCGCGCCATCTGGCATACCTGAGGTGGAAACATATGTGCCAATATTCCTTTATCTCGTGAAAATGGGCAGAATACCTATAAAAAGAGCGGTAGAAGTTTTGATGGAGAGACCGGGAGAATTGATAGGACTGAATAAAGGGAAAATAGAAGAAGGATATGATGCGGACCTCATAATCGTAGATTTTTCAAATATGCGTAAAATTAGAAGCAGGGATCTCCATTACAAATGTGGATGGACACCCTACGAGAATTTCTATGGAATATTTCCCCACACGGTGTTCCTGAGGGGTAAGGCAATCGTGGAAGACTATGAGTTCGTAGGCGAGAGAATGGGGGAATTCCGGAAAATAGTGGGAAATAGGGAGTAGAAAAAGTTTTTATTTCCAAAGTGCATGGTTACTCTGATGGAATCCAGGATAACAGAGTTCCTATAAAATTAAGGAGGAGATAAAAGATGTATAACTTTGAATTTGGTTCAAGAACAGCAAAAGGAGGATTTGCAAACGAAAAGGCAGTTTGTGAAAAATTTAACAACTGGAAGAATGATGAAGATGCCAAACTTTGGCTTAAAATTATGGGTTATGATCCAGATAAAATAGATTATGTGAAAGCAATACAAATTCCAACAAGAATTAAAAAAGCAGATATTAGAAAATTTGGGTTTAGTGAAGAAGAATATGAAGAATTAATGCATTTTAAGAAAACAGACGTTCAGGTTCAAATAAGACTTCTTATTCGGGTAAATAATGCTTTAAAGGTTGAGAATTTGTCTTTAAAGAAGGCAAATTCTGATGCAGATTACAATCAAGTGGACAAGAGATGGGTAGATTCTTACAAAGAAATGTGGCATTTTGATGATAAAATTGCATTGGCTCTAAAACTATTTACTGGTGAAATTCCTCCATCATCACATAGAGAAATGTTAAAAGTGAGTGTTTCACACCTAAGAGATAAACGAAGAGTATTTTTAACAGAACTTAGGGATGACATAGTTGAGAAGATTATATCATTTTTCACCAGAAATAAGATTCTTGTAGTAAGCGATATACTGAAAGGTAGGGGAGGATTTGCTGCAGATTGGATGTTAGTAACAAGATACAATAAGAAAAATGATACTACAACATGGATACTAAAAGACATAAACACTGCGATGAATTTCTTTGGTAAAGGGGATGTAAAGGTATCTCCAAGAGGAAGTCTTTAAATTGGACGGATAACTATGCAGAGGAAAGGTGGAACACCAGATCCAACAAAATTACAATTTAAAATAAAACCATGTGAACTTTTCAAATTAGAAAGTGGTGAAAAGCCATGAGGGATATACTGGTTCTATCAAAGATAAAATTTGACTTACGAGATCCTGATGAAGCTTATTTTGCACAGCATGAGATTGAGGCGATTCTGGGTACAAAAGTAAAACCTGTAAAAACAATACCTGCGCTCTTTAAAGATTATCCGTTTAATAAACTGAGTGATGAGATTATCCATATAATTACAAGGCATCTTTATCTTGGTGAAATACAGGGCTATTTAGCGAATGTGAAATTTATAAACGCAAATAAATTGATACTTCAGCCAGCTTTTTTTAAAGAAATTTATCTCATAATTGAAACGGCAATGAAAGAAAAAGAAGTTGAACAAAATTTATCATTAAGCAATAAGAAATTATATCAGATATTTGAAGTTCCTTTAGAAAATAGGAAAAGAATATTTGTCATAAGATTATTTCCTTTACAAACTCTTTTTGAGTATGTAACAGATGTAAAAAAACTTCCTGCAGTTGCGATCACACCAAAGAATACAAAAGATTGGTATGGGTATTTCGCAGAAAAGGAAAAGGGTATAGAAAGAGGCCTAAGTGATCTGCTGAAGCATTTAAGAACTAACTATTATCGGGCACCACATTTTGGCTTAGGAAAGAGACATATTGGCGACTTCATAGATTGGACATCCACAGATTTAAGAAAACCATTTTTGCATTATCTACATAAATATAAGGGTAAAGGTGATCCACGTATATCTAGAGCTTTGATTAACTTACTGGGAGTAAATAAGGGTGATACTATATTAGATCCTTTCGTGGGTTCTGGTGCTTTTATTGCGGATGCACCTACTATGGGTCTAAATGCGATAGGTATTGAAATTTTAGAAATCGGTAAGCTTATTTCGGAGGCGAAGTGCAGCTTAAACTATGATATAAGAAAATTAAGAAGGGAAATAGTAAATCTCTTTTCAAATGTAAATCCCACTGGTCATGATTTGTTCAGTTTTAACATCCAGAATGAGATAAAGGAGATGAAAGCTAAATTAAAGGAACTTACCGAAGAAAATAGATTTTATGTGAATATTCTCCCTCATTTACAGAAAATAATATATCTAAAAAATAAGATTGAAAAAATCGAAGATGAAAAAATCAGAAAATTTTTACTTCTTTTATTAAGCCAAAAAATTATAGAATTTTCTCAAAAGAGAAGAAACAATAATTTTATAGCATCTTTCCAGAATTATGTTGAAGATAGATATCTTACATTATATGCTACATTGAAACTAGCTGAGGATTTGAATGTGAATATCACTGATGGAACTGTGAAAATAATAAAAGCAGATTCAACAAATATGGATTTTATAGATAATAACTCTATAGACGGGATATTGACTTCACCGCCTTATTTTGATGCCCTAGATTACATAGGTAACAACAAAATTTCTATAATTATATTAGGACTGGATGCAGATCTGAAATTCGCTTCAACAAAGGATTATTACTCAAAATTTGAAAAATATAGTTTAGATTTACCACACTCAAGTATAAACCTTGTAAATCTCCTTAAAAGATCAAGGCGCTCAATGAAAGCTAAGATTGTAGAAAATTATTTGAAAATGATGAAACTATCATTTAAGGAATGCTACAGGGTTTTAAAACATGGAAAGCTTTATGCCATGGTAGTTAGTAAGTATCATAATTGGATTATAAACGCTAAGGAACAGAGAGTAGAAACCTCAAAGGTTCTTGCAGATTTAGGAATATCAGAAGGATTTAAACTGATCGGAATAATACAGCATGGGTTATCAAAAGCAGATAAGGGGAAAATAAATGTTGAAGACATATTACTCTTTCAAAAGTAGATAAAATATATCGCATAACTGCGGACAACAGGAGTAAATTTTAATAATTTGGAGCAATAGCCAAAGTATGCTTGAAAAGGAACTGGCGTTGCAGTATTTCCATGATAACGGGTGGAAGAGGTACAGATGCAAGAAATGCGGAGCTTATTTCTGGAGCAAGAAGCCGAGGGAAACATGCACAGAGGCCCCGTGTGGAAAGTACACATTTCTTGATGAGCCTGTTTTCAAGAAGAAATACTCTGTGGAGGAGATGCGTCAGGAGTTTATAGAGTTCTTCAAAAGGCACGGGCATACTTGGATATCAAGATACCCTGTGGTTGCCAGATGGAGAGACGACGTATTCCTTGTTAATGCTTCAATTTACGATTTTCAACCCCATGTAACATCGGGGCTTGTTCCTCCTCCTGCTAATCCTCTGGTAATTTCTCAGCCCTGTATTCGCATGGTGGATATAGATTCGGTGGGGAAAACTGGTAGACATTTAACCGGTTTTGAGATGATGGCCCACCACGCTTTCAATTATCCAGATGAGTGGATTTACTGGAAAGATGAAACGGTAGATTATGCCCTTAAATTCATAGACTCTCTGGGTGGGAATGAAGAGGATGTGGTTTTAAAAGAGAAGCCCTGGATTGGGGGGGGAAACGCAGGGGCAAGTTTTGAAGTTATTGTGGGAGGTTTAGAGCTTGCCACTCTGGTTTTTATGAATCTAAAAGAGGATGAAAATGGCTCTATAGTTCTTGACGGAACAAAATATTCAGAGATGCCTTTAAAAATCGTGGATACTGGATATGGTTTAGAAAGATTTGTATGGGCCTCTCAAGGGACCCCAACAATATATGATGCAATATATCCGGATATGATAAGCGAGCTTATGGAAATTCTGGATGTTGAAAGGGGAGAAAAAGAGGATATCATGCTAAGAAATCTTGCTCTATTATCTCCCAAGATGGAGATTGAGGATGAGAGAACCTTGATAGAGGAGATTCTTAAGAGATCTAAAGCATCATGGGAGGATTATCACAGATTCATAAAGCCACTTCAGAGAATATATGCAATTGTGGACTATACTAGAAGTTTAGCATTTATGTTATCGGACGGAATCGTACCATCAAATGTTCAGGCTGGATATCTTGCCAGATTGCTCATAAGGAGAACCCTCAGGCTCTTGGAGGAGCTTAATAATCCGGTCCCAATAGAGGAATTAGTAATCAAGCATATAAGGAGATTTGGGGATATAATGGACACATCCATGATACCTATAGTAGAGGAGGAGCTAAAGTTGGAGAAGGAGAGATATCACAGGACAATTTCTAAGGGAAGAGAAATTGTGAAAAGGATGATAAAGAAAAAGGGGAAAATAGATGTGGAGGATCTTATTCTTCTCTATGATTCCCACGGCCTTCTTCCAGATATGGTAAGGAACATAGCTGAAAAAATGAATGTGGATGTTAAAATCCCGAACAATTTTCATGGGCTTGTTGCTAAGAGACATGAGAGAATGGTGAAAGAAAAGAAAAAAGAGGAAAGAAGATATGAGCTTCCAGAAACAAAGGCTTTGTATTATGAAAATCCATATTTGAGAGAATTCGAAGCTACGGTTCTATGGAGCAGAGGAAGCGAAGTGGTTCTTGATCAAACAGCCTTTTATCCCGAAGGTGGTGGACAGCCTGCGGATTTAGGAGTGATCCATACAAATGGAGAGAAATATTATGTAAAGGATGTTCAAAAGTACAATGGGGTTATTGTTCATTTTGTTGATAGGGGAGGCTTGAAAAAGGGAATGAAAATTCGTGGCATAATTGACTGGGAGCGTCGTGAGAGATTGATGAGAAATCACACTGCAGAACATGTGCTCCTTGCGGCGGCGAGAAGAGTGCTTGGGAAGCATGTATGGCAGCATGGTACGCAGAAAGATGTGTACGAATGCAGATTTGATATAGCGCACTACAAGCCAATAAGTAGCGAGGAGATCAAAGCCATTGAAAGAGAAGCTCTCAGAATCATAACTTCTAATATACCTGTGGAAGCAAAATTTATGAACAGGACAGAGGCAGAAAAGAGATATGGATTTGTCCTGTATGAGGGAGGTATTCCACCGGGAAAGGATATAAGAGTTGTGAAAATAGGAGATTACGATGTTGAAGCTTGTGGAGGAACTCATGTTAGAAACACCGGAGAGATAGGGTTTCTCAAGATAATTCGTACTGAGAGGATACAGGATGGCGTAAGCAGGCTCATATATACATCCGGCTTAAGTGCACTTGAGCATGTTCAGAGAGAGGAAGATATATTGAAAGAGAGTAGTGAGAAATTGAGAGTACAACCAGAAAATCTCGAGAAAGCTATAGAGAGATTCTTTGAAGAATGGAAGAAATACAGAAAAGAGGTGGAAAAATTAAAAAAGTATCAGATTAGAGAGATGAAAAAAGAGCTCATTGAAAAGAGCAAGAATGGAAAGATTGCAGAAATTGTAGATTTGGAAATGGAGGATCTTCTCCTCCTCTCACGGGAGCTTTCTCCTATTTTGGAAATAGGTGTTCTTATAGGAAAAGACGGAAGCATAGTCGTATTCGGTGAAGATGCAAACAAGATAGCTAAAGAAATTGCATCGGTCATGGGTGGAAAGGCTGGTGGTAGTAATGAATTTGCACAGGGAAAGGGAGATGCAGGTAAATGGAAAAAAGGTTTAAATAAGGCAAAGGAATTGTTGGGACTCGTATGATAAATCCAGAGATAGAGGATCTGAAAAACATCGTGAGCCGGTATTTTGATGTTTATGACTTTAGGATACTCCCCGATCATCTTGAGTTCTATATAACTTTTCCAGATGAGAGAACCCTGGATAGAAATTTTGAGGAACTCAGACTTAAATTTAAGGAGAGAAATCTTGTACCTATGCTGAGGAGAAGAGGGGCCGAGTACTTTATTGCCGTGATGAAAACAAGGCCGAGAAAATACAGAAGTATATATATTAATGTTATTCTTCTTTTCCTAACAATAGCCTCAACTATATGGGTTGGAATGGGTTACTATTCAAGCTATTATGGGGTCGAAAATCTCTGGCGCCAGATATGGGGTGGATTTCTCTACTTTTCTTTACCTCTTCTCACAATTCTTGGCTCTCATGAGATGGGACACTATTTTGCAGCAAAAAAGCATAAGGTGGCAGCATCCTTGCCTTTTTTCATTCCTGCTCCAACGATATTGGGTACTTTGGGTGCATTCATCTCAATGCGTGATCCAATACCTGATAGGAAGTCTCTGGTAGATATAGGCCTGGCAGGTCCCATTGTGGGATTTATTGTAGCCATACCAGTTACCCTTATTGGCCTACATTTAGGCAACATACATCCTCCAGCTCCGCCACCAATAACAACGAGAGCATTACTCTATATTTTCAATCTTCCTCTCATTTACCAGCTTTTCTTCTTCTTTATCCCTCCATCTCAGTTTATACACCCTGTTGCTATGGCAGGATGGGTTGGCTTCATCGTAACGGCCATAAATCTCTTTCCCATAGGACAGCTTGATGGAGGCCATGTTGCCAGGGCACTTGCAGGAGACAAAGCAAAATACATAAGCTATGCATTTTCTGCAGTTCTTATAGCTCTCAGTTATTTTTATCTTGGATGGCTTATATTTGGCCTTCTTGTGATATTTCTTGGATTGAAACATCCTCCTCCCTTGAATGATGTGGTAAAGCTGGATAAAAAGAGACTAGCTTTAGCTATAAGTGGATTTCTCATTCTTGCCGTTACTTTTGTTCCAGTACCGATTGAAGTTGCTCAAGAACAGCTAGAGGTGAATGTGTGGAGCAACACAACAACTCTGATTGAAGATTTGAACGAGCAAGCTACACTAAAGCTCTGGATAAACAACACAGGGGATCTCGAGGAGAATGTGACCGTGGAAATCAAAGGGAACCTGATAATCCCTCAAGATAACATATCCTTTATTTTAGAAAAAGGCGGAGGAAAGGCTATAGAGGAGAATGTGAGTTATCTCACCAAAGGTTCGCAGGTGCTTCATATTATGGTGAAAACTTCCTTTAACTTGGTATATTGGAGAAACATAACTTTCCAGTGCTTCGAGAGGAGCTCTACACTTTATTTTTCTCCAGATATCGCTAGTGGGTATATGTTCAATATAACTCTAAAAAATGATGGACCATCAAGGATTGTTAGCTTTCTTTCTCTCAACAATGTTAGTTTTAATATCACAAATTATGAAGTTCCTCTCTATCTTGAGAAAAATTCTTCCTACATTCTTAATTTTGTGGTTATGGCACCAACGACAATCCTTGCTATAGATAACCAAAACTATGAAGTTGCCTGGTTTAAAGTAGAGATTTGAATCTAAGCGCATCTTCCCACATGTTTGTATTGTTGAAGAGCACATAATCTCCATCCTGAACTTTTTTCTTGAGAAGCATCAGATCATTATCTGTGTAGCGGTATCGGTATCCCCCACGGCCATGAAGACGATAATACGAGAATTCTCCCCATACCTTTTCATCTTTGAATGGGTCAACAACATGAATTAAATCAAGTTCCTGACATATTTTCTTCACTGTCTCACTCTTCCATTTTCCTCGAGGTTCCCATCCGTAGATGAAATCCTTCTCGATCCTATTGAAGAATTCATACATATTTTTCACATTCTCCTTACTTTCGCTGAATCTGGGGGGACTTTGAAATATTACAATCTTAGCCTTTAACAATTTTGCTATTTCTACAAATCTTTCCCAGGTCTTCATCACATCATAATTATTTTTGAAATTTCCAAAATCTCCGATTTCTCCTTTATATCTCCTGTACGTTGGACTATTTGGGGTATGGGTCACTGTTTGAATGGCCTTCAAGGTGAATTCAAAATCCTGAGGCGCCTCGTTTCTCCACTTTTCTGCAAGTTGAGGAGATATCAAGGTGTAAAAAGTTTTCTGAATCTCCACTAATTTGAACTCCTGAAAATATTTTTTATGGGAAGCAGAGAAACCGCATGTGCCCACATGAATCATATTTAGCAATCCTTAAAAATAATTAAAATTTTTCTTCCTGCACCCGGGAAAGATTTAAAAGTTTTAAAGGGGATATTTCCCGTATGGAAAGTGAGAATGTGCCGATTATCAATGCACTTAAAGAGGTACCTACTTATATAAGATGGTGTACTCCTTCCGTTCTTCCCGATCAGGAAAAGGTCCCTAGTATTTACAAAAGCGATATATCAGTTTCTGCCCATTTTTTGGGAAGTTATGTCGATAATACTGAATATTTGAAGAGGCACACAAAAGGGCCGCAAAGGTGTATGGGGCAGATAAAACACTTTTCAGTGTAAACGGAACTACGGGTAGTAATTTTATTATCATGAGAATGCTCACATTAGAACACGATATGCCTCAGATTTTAGTAACCAGAAATATTCATCACTCTATTCTACATGCCGCAGAATGGCTTGGGGTTAAGTTTCGTTTCATAAAATCTTTTTATGATCCACAGTTTGAAAGTCTTATACCTCCCAAACCCGAGGATGTTCTTGACACATTTAACAATTATCCTGAGAGCAACGCAGTAATTATTTCATCTCCAACATATACAGGGCTGGCTGCTAGAATAGACGATATAGTGAGGGTTGTGAAAAATTTTTGACAAGGAGATAAAGGTCATAGTTGATGAGGCCTGGGGGTCACATTTTCATTTTACAGATGAGCTCCCAAAAAGTGCAATGGAGGCCGGCGCAGATATAGCAGTTCAGAGCACCTACAAACAGGGAGGTTCTCTTCAGCAGAGTGGTATGATTCACTGGAAAGAGAAGTATGTGAAAAGTGAGCTTATGTATGAGGCTTTTAGAGAATACGCAACCACAAGCCCTTCCTATCATTTACTTGCCTCCTTGGATGCTGTCAGAGCCTATATGGAGAAGAGAGGAAAGGAGGTTGTG
>Ga0190329_1000365_pt1 | contig 13517 bp, 12 predicted proteins | sample 48720423_MG_FD_161655 | JGI IMG/M metagenome (GOLD analysis project Ga0190329, IMG submission 161655) | Hydrothermal vent sediment bacterial communities from Southern Trench, Guaymas Basin, Mexico - 4872-04-2-3_MG | ecosystem: Environmental > Aquatic > Marine > Hydrothermal vents > Sediment ... | reverse complement strand
AAGCCCGGGTAATGCAAAAATCTATTTTGGAGATCCTATTAGAGACGAGAGTGAAATAAAAGTGCAAAAATCGTTTCTAGATGTTGATCTTGAGGAGAAAATAACCTTTTTAACTTCTCTTGATTCCCTCCTAAAGGGAGATATTCTTCCAAACAGAAAAATAGTTTATGGTGATGGCATAAAAGAGCAACTTTATTTCAATTCTCTTGGAAGTGAGATTAAAACCATAACTCCGAGAGTCCGTTTAAGTTTCTCAGTTACAGCGAAGAAAAATGGCGATATGCAAACTTACTGGAAAATTTTTGGTGGAACAGCCGGATGGGAAATTATAGAAAAAATGGATCTTGAGCATTGGACCTCTTTTGTAAAAGAAAAAGCTAAAAATCTCCTAAATGCTAGCTTGCCTCCCTCTGGAGAATTTGACGTGATTGTAGACCCTGAACTTGCAGGAGTTTTTATCCATGAAGCCTTGGGTCATGCAGCTGAAGGGGATGCTGTTAAAAATGGTGAGAGCATATTTGAGGACAAACTTGGAGAAAAGATAGCGGTAGAAGAGTTAACGGTTGTGGATGACCCAACATTAGAAGGAAAATTTGGTTCTTATCTTTACGATGATGAAGGAGTAAAATCAAAAAGAGTTGAAATTATAAAAAACGGAGTTTTAAATGAGTACCTCTTAGACAGAGAGACTGCTGCTTTCTTTAATTTAGAACCAAACGGCCATGGAAGAGCCCAAAATTATAACTATCAACCACTAGTTAGAATGAGCAACACCTATATAGAACCAAGAGGCTGGAAATTCGAAGAGATGCTTGAAGAGGTTAAAAATGGGCTGTATCTGATAGGGGATAAAGGTGGTCAAGTTGACATAGCTAACGGGACTTTCATGTTTGGAGCAAAAGAAGGATACATAATTGAGAATGGAGAACTTACAAAGCCAATAAGGGATGTTGCGCTTTCAGGCAAGATTCTGGAGGTTCTCAAAAACATAATGGCCATTGGAAGGGACCTTAAAATCGAGTTTCCCGGCTATTGTGGAAAGGGACAGTGGGTCTCGGTCGATGATGGAGGCCCCCATATTTTAACACGGGCATTAGTGGGCGGGCTTCTCTAAACCCCAGATCTTCACCTCTATCCTAGCCCAGGCCTTCCATCCATCTTCTCCAAATGCGACGATGTAGATGTAGTAAGTCTCACCGACTCTTACGTTTTCTGTCTTTATTATTATTTCAAAAGTTGCGTTTTTGTTTTCAGATATGATAGTCTCTTTTGGGACTATTTCAACGCTTATATTTTCGACCTTTTTAAGTCTGCTCTGAAGATGGGTCCAGCTGTTTGAAGTATCTGAATTTCCTAAAAAGGCACTGAGCTTGACTTTTCCTTCATAATAGCACTCCTTCTGATTTATGCTGTATTTTTTGGCAAAGAGAAGGCCTTTGATTTCAATGGTGCTGTTGGGTGGCATAAGGAATGCTAAGTTCTCTTCTAAACGCTCATGCTCATCAGTTAAATTGAACAAGATATTTCCTGCATTAAATTCTCCATACCCGGGCCTGATGCACGAGACTTCTTCCTCTTGAGAAGGAGACAGAGTTGAGTTCACTCCCAAGCATCCACTTGAGAGAATAATTAAAATTAAAACCACAGCTGCTAATCTCACTTCACCCACCTAAAAATAATTCTAGCAAAAGAGATATATATTTTACCAAAAACTTTAATTTCACATAGATTAGTGAAGAAGGGTGGGGAGATGATAGATGAACTAATTAAAATCTTAAACCGCGAGAATATTGAATGGGAAGTTTACTGGGAGATTGGGAGAGGGAGCTCCTTTAAAATTGAGAAGTGCGAGCTTGAGAGGGCTCAAAGAAAATATCATTCTGGGATAGGGCTTAGAGTTGGATACAAAGGAAAGCAGGGTTTCTCTTACATAACCGGAATTAATCATCCAAAGGAAGAACTTAAAAAGTTTGTTAAGAGAACCATAAAGCTTGCCAAGGTTGGGCAAGTGAAATTCTACGGATTTTCCGATAAAAAGCCGATTAAAAAGGTTAATGGGATTTACGATAAAAAGATAGCTGAGCTAGAGTTTGAAGAAGCTCTAAAGATGGGAAAGGAGATATCCCAAAAGGAGAGCGAGCTGAGAGAAAAATATGGAACAGGTTATACCTTCTCAGGAAGATTGGCCTTTGGAGTAGCAAAAGACGGCATAGCAAATTCAAACGGAATTGAAATGACGGAAGAAGGGACAGCAACTAGCTTTAGTGTTTATATAGTCAAAAAAGATGGGAAAGTTGGAAGTGGGGATTATTACAAGGCTTCCCGGATACTGATGAATTTTGAAAAAGAACTAGAGATAGGACTTGAAAAAGCCCTGCAAGAGACCAAGTTGAGCTACAATGCAAAGCCCTTAAATTCATGTGAGGGAGAGCTTGTTTTAGAGCCCCATTCGGTTGCATCAATCCTCGAGCTGTTTATTTCGAACTTAAGAGGAGATAACTTATATCACAAGAGAAGCAAATTCACAACAGTTGGAGAAAGTGTAGCAACTGAACCTTTTACTCTCATCGATGATGCCACATTGGAGGGCAAAATAGCAAGTTATTCCTTTGATGGTGAAGGAAACCCGGGCCAAAGAACTGTCTTAGTTGAAAATGGAATATTGAAGAATTTCCTCCTAGATGAAACCTATGCAAGACTTTTGGGAATGGAAAGCACGGGGAACGCTGTAAGGGACTTTAGGACGTCTCCACATATTGGCACAAGTAACATAATTGTAGATGGAAAAAGAGAGAACCTCGAAGATTTTGAAGGAGTTGTGATAAAAAAGGTCTTTGGTGAACATACAGCAAATCCAATAAGTGGAGACTTTTCACTAACAGTTGAACTTGGCTACATTGTCAAAAACGAAGAGCTTATTCCCTTCAAAGATAGCATGCTGGTGGGGAATGTATTTGAGTTTATGAACTCAATAAGGGCAGTGGGAAGGAAAGAGGAAGAAATTGGGGCTTTTATATCCCCTCGTATTCTTGGAATCGGAAAGATAGTCTAAGGAAGGTTTAAGTTATCCTATCTTTCATTTTTTATTTGGTGATAACAAGTTTAATTCTTTAGTGATCTCTAAACCACCGGGATGAAGGACTTCAATTCCCAAATCCTCCTTCTCTAAGATCTCTTCCAAGATCATAAGTCATCAAAAATAATTAGAAACAAAAGCTTATACGTTTAGTGGCTCAGGTTTTAACCATCATCATACATAGTTCAGATACCCTAGAGTTCTTCATTGCCTATTTTGATTTGGGATAGAAAATTATAAAGCTATTTATTATAAATCCTGATGCTGTGGGGAATGCTTCTCGCCCCCCAATAAGGCCTTAACAACCGCATGAAAATGATCAACGTTTTCTAACAAATGTTATGTAACCAGTATGGGCCAACATGGTAGTTCTTGGTCTTATACACTCTTTTTTAATTTCCTGCTCTCTCACAAGGCACTCAATGGTTTTGGGCTTTGTAAAGTGTTTTTTGTATTCATTTAGTTTTTTATAAAATCTATCAACTTGGTTTATGCATGGAGTGTATGCAACAAGAAATCCTCCTGGTTTTAAAGATTGAACTGCATGCTCGACAACGTTCTCTGGTTGAGGAAGATCTAAGATTATATGGTCCACATTATCCTCTTCAATACCCTCATAGATGTTCCTCAACTTTATCTCAACTCTATCAGAAAAGCCTGCCCACTCCACGTTCCTCCATGCTAGTTTTGCAAAATCCTCCCGGATCTCATAGCCTATTATCTTGCCATTGAGCCCAATAATATTGGCCAGAAATAGGGTCAAAGCACCGCTTCCAACTCCTGCTTCAATTATGATATCCCCTGGAGATATTCCTGCGAAAGCTACTATTTGAGCAGCATCTTTAGGATGGATTATTTGCGGGCCGCGTTTCATTTTATCTATATAATCAACTATCCTTGGTTTCAGGATCCTAAAAGGATAATTGGTATGGGAATTTATGATTACTCCAAATTCTTTACCTACCAAATCGGAGAGATTTATTACACCAAGATCAGTATGAAATTCTCCTTCTTTTATAGTCACTAAGTATCTTTTTCCTCTTGGATCAAGTAATACGACTTTATCCCCATATTCAATCATTTACATCACCAGATTAGTCTTCGACTTCTATCTTGTAAGCATTGCCTTCCTTTATGATTTTTAGGCGCCAGTTAGCTAGTTCTCTCAATATTGCTAGTTGTCTCTCATCCAAAATATCCTTATTCACAAAGTAGATTGAAGTCCAATCCTCAAAAGGTAGGGTGCTTCTCGTGAATAAGATGGCCTTCAATGCTTTTTCTCCCCCAAAATAGATATATTGAGAGACTCCAAGTGTTATGGAATATTCTACTTTAGTAGAGACTGAAAAGAGCTTCATTAATGCATTGTAATAATTCCTCATGAATTCTGAGACCTCATATGTAATCGGAATTTCCTCTGCTATGGATGTATAACTGGTTCTTCCTATGCCTATCCTTATTGCTCGGAGGTTTTTTGTTACTTCCATCGCTTTTTTGTATTCCTCAGGGGGTGTTTTTCTTAGGTATCCTCTAAAAAGAAGGTCGCCAATTCCAAAAAAGTCATCTATTAATATCTCCTTTTGTGAGATTTCAGGCACAAGCTCTCCCCAAAGCAATTGTGCAATTGAATATGGAGATGGATACTCTATAAGGACAAAATCCCCTAAAGTTACGTTCTTTTCTAAGAATTCTGAAATTGAACCTATCTCCATGATCTCACCAAAGAATTTTTAATCTCAAGTCTTTTAAACTTTTTAGGTGTTCAAAGTGAAGAGATTTGTAATATGGGTAAATGAAATAGACGCTAGAATACCGAGAAAATATGGAAGAGAAGTCCCAAAGAATCTTGCAGTAGATAGACCAAGCCTAGGGGAAATACTTGAAGCTGCTCAAGCCCTAAGACTTAATATCATAAATATAGATCGAGAAGCTTTAAATCCACGAGTATCAGCTTTGAATGAAAATCTTAGGATCAAAGGACGCATTGTAGTAGAGAGCAGCCATGGAAAATCAAAAACATTAAAGCTAATAACTCAAAAAGTCAGGGAATTTAGAAAATTACATAGAAAAAAATAAATTCTCTATTCTTCTGTTTCTACCACTATTGCTGTGGTGGTATCAATTACGCCATCTATGTTATGAATATCGTGGAGGATTTTTCTAGTAAGTTCTCCTAGGTCTGAGGCTTCAAGCTCCACTATTGCGTCATATGGACCTGTCACAGCGTCGGCTTTTATAACGCCTGAAATGGCCTTGATCTCCCCTATTACTCGTTCTACTTTTCCAATTTCAATTGTTAACAAAACATATGCTCTAACCATTTACATCACCAAATTTTGTTGTCACTTTCTCTTAAAGGTGTTCTATAATTTAAGGTTTTCGCATTGTTATGCTAACTTTTGATGTCTAAAATTATTCGTCATGTTGTCCAGACATATTGTTCAATACAAGGAGATAACTGAGTTATATTCTGTTATTTACTGCACAAATAGATTCTCGAATGTAGAAAAATTTATTAAACTTCTATGATGAAATCATTAATGCTATACTTTGTGGAGGTGTGTAGATGAAGAAACAACTAGCAACAATATTAGTACTAGGTGTTTTGATTTTTGCCGTAGTTGCAAGCGGCTGTATCGGTGGTGAAACCACTACAACTCCAACAACAACTTCTTCTCCAACCGAGACTCAGCCATCCGGACCAACCTACGAGGTAATAGAAACAGATAAAAGCGTTGTATTGGTGGGTCCAGAAGGAGCTCAAATGCCGGCTTCACTACCAAGTGGAAAGAAGGTAATCAAAGTTACTTATGTCGTTGATGAAGCTAACACTCCATCTGTCCAAGAACTAATGGAAGCAGGCCAAGGTTTTGGTGCAATAAATCCTGCATTTTTCAGGAATACTACTATTGATGCGCTTGTAATTGCTGCAAGGAGAGAAACTAACCCAGAAGTAAGAACTGAACTCTTCAAGGCCCTCTATATTCTTGGAAATAAACTTGCACCAGAAGTCATCCTTGGCCAAAACAGACAGCTCCGTACATATTGGGAGTGGGTTAAGGGCAGGTACTACCACCCAACCTTTCCAGAAAGGTACGATTTAATTTCCGAAGATCCCAATGCTCCAAGTGTTCCTATTGGAATTGGAGACTATAAGAACGACGCTCAAACATATGTTATAGGCACCATCGGATGGCCGGAGAGCTTTGATCCAGCTTGGACATATGAAACATTTGGATGGGAAATTTGGCATGAAATTGGTGATACCTTAGTTACCTACTGGAAAGAAGAGACTGAGAAAGTCACTCCAGACTTGGCAGTAGCATGGGCACACAATGAGGATGGTACTGAGTGGTATTTTGTCATTAGAGGAGGAGTAAAAGCTTACGATCCATGGAATGACAAAACATACTCAATTGACGCTACTGACGTTGCCTTTACCTTCTGGCGTGTCCAAAAGCTAGGTCACAGCGTTTCTTGGATGGTCTCGAGCTTCATGAATGTCAGTAGCTCACAAGCTTTAACGGAAGATGAGTTTGAGGATGTCATTAAGGGCAAGAAGCTCATTGCAGAGTACAATGGAAAGACCACAGAAGTTAAATCACTCCAAGACTTGCTGAACACCTTTGGTTACAGTGGAGAGACTGCAGGGGTCTTCAAGCTTGTACTACCAACCCCATACGCTGCAGTTCTTGGTGTCATAGCAGACCCATTCCTTTCAGTTGTCCCAATGGAGTACCTCCTTGGCGACAAATATGAAGAAGCCCTAAAAGCTTCAAACAACGGAAAGAACCCGGATGCTTGGGACTCATATGTTGAAGAGGGCGAACAAGACCCAACTCACCAGCTTATGCACAAGCAACCTGTTGGAACCGGTCCATTCTATGTAAAGGAATACAAAGAAAACGCCTACATTGTGCTTGAGCACAACCCATACTACTGGGATAAGAGCATAACACCAGGACATGAGAGAGTTATCTACGTAATAAACAACGATGCTGTTTCAAGAATTCAACTCTTCCAAACTGCAACGGTTGATACTGTTGTAACCCCACCAGAGAGGGTTAACGACGTTAAAGGTCTCGAATTCCAAGGTTTCAAGTCAGTAGTACAAACAGACATTCTACAACCAATCTTAACGTTCATAGTTTTCAATACTCAGAAAGAACCCTTCAACAATCCAAAAGTTAGAGAAGCACTGGCTTATGCAATCCCATATGATCAGATTTCACAAGTTGTATATTCCGGATTACTCGAAAGGCACTATGGACCAATTCCCAAACCATGGCCGGGATACACTGAATATGGAATCACCAAATATACTTATGACATAAACAAGGCCCAACAACTCTTGCAAGAGACAGGAATTAACCCAAGTGATTATAAGATTGAACTTATCTACAACGCTGGGAACAGCGCTCGTGAGAAAATCATGACCCTTCTCCAGAACGTCTGGAGTCAGCTTGGATTCCAAGTTACAGTAGGAAGCTACGAATGGCCAGTTTATTTGAGTAAAACAGAAAAAGGAGATTACGATGTTTATGTCGTAGGATGGGTACCAGACTACCTTGACTCAGACAACTGGGCTGGACCATTCCTCTATGGTGCGACTGAATTTAGTAAGATAGAGATCTCGGTTGAGTCCTGATTTTCCTTTCTTTTAAAATTTTTCCCAATAAAGACGAAGGAGGGATAAAAGCATGGCTGAACTCAAGAAATTCCTGATAAGAAGAGTGCTTACTTTCATCCCTACAATAATTGGAGTCACGTTAATAGTGTTTTTAATAGCATATGTGATCCCTGCTGACCCTGCAAAAGCATGGGCCGGCGGTGAAAAAGCATCTCCTGAGGCTGTTGAAAGAATAAAGGAAAGATACCATCTAAACGATCCTTGGTATGAGCAATACGTGTTTTTAGTGAAGGGAATAGCTACAAACACCCTCATAGACCCAAGAACTTCGAATCCAGTGCTGGATGATGTTCGGGATAGGTTTCCCGTAACGTTTCAACTGGCTATAATTGCGTTTATATTCACACTCATTATTGGAATCCCCTTGGGGTTGATATCTGCCCTTAAGAGAAACAGTATAGTGGATACTATTGTTAGAATATTTGCCTTAATTGGAGTTTCGACTCCTGTTTTCTGGCTTGGATATCTTCTGATCTTTATCTTCTTTGTAAAGTTTAGAATAACAAATCTGGCGGGTGTACCTCCCACCCCGGTCACCCAAATAACTCACATCCCCATAATAGATGCCCTCCTAACGGGGGATTTTGTATTGTTTAAACAACATTTAGCCAGATTCTGGCTTCCCGGGTTTGTTCTTGGGTTTATGGGAACTGGAGTATTAGCAAGGTTTGTCAGAAATTCCTTCCTTGAAGCAATAAGTGGAGATTACATTGAGTTCTTGAAGGCAAAAGGGGTTCCAAAACTTAGAATTTACAGACATGCACTTAAAAACGCTTTAGTACCGATAGTCACAGTCCTTGGCTTGCAGTTTGGAGGTCTACTTGGAGGAACACCTATTACAGAGACTGTATTTGCACTTCCGGGAATGGGAAGCTATGCAATACAGTCAATACAGAATTTGGATTTCCCAGTCATAGTTGCAATAACTTTCATCTACGCTCTAATATACGTCACGGCTAATTTGGTTGTTGATGTCTTATATGCAGTAATTGATCCCAGGGTTAGGTATTAGAGGTGAGAAAAATGCAAGAAGAATACAAAAAGAATATACTCGACAAAATAGCCGATAAATTGGTATACGCTGTTGCCTCTTTTATAAACATCTTCAAAAAAGACTGGAAAACGAAAAACAAATCTAAGATGGAAGAATGGAGACTAATGCTCTACGCCCTTAACAGATCTCCACCAGCTTTAATAGGTGTCTTTCTAGTTATAATATTCATCTTGTTAGGAATCTTTGGCCCAAGATTAGCAACATGGAGATATAATTTCTTTCCCTCGCTTTATACCTTAAACTACACTCAAGTAGTTTTAGCATCACCCGGAAGCCAAGCCCACTTGACATTCATGAATACTACAATAAGTTATCCTTTAGGTGCTGATCACTTTGGAAGAGACTTGCTAAGCTTAATCTTAAGTGGTGCAAGAACATCTTTCGTGGTCTCAATAATAGTTATATCCCTCGGAGTTCCCTTAGGCATAGTTCTAGGACTTGTAGCGGGATATAAAGGTGGGAAAGTTGACGAGCTTTTAATGCGTATAACAGACATGTTTTTGGCGTTCCCAGCACTAGTCTTGGCAATTGCTCTATCTGCAGTACTTCCTGATAGAATTCAAGGCTTTATTGAGAGTCATGTGCTTCTTCAGAAGTTTGTCCTGTGGATATTTGCATTAGATACAAGAGAGGCAGGTAATCTGGGTAGGTTACTTTCAGTGATTTTGGCAATGATAATAGTTTGGTGGCCAGTGTATGCAAGAATAACAAGAGGTTCCACCTTAACTGAAAAAGAGAAATTGTACATAGAAGCCGCCAGAGCTATTGGTTTAAGCCCATGGACCATAATGTTCAAGCATATCCTGCCAAATATAGTGGGTCCAATATTGGTTTACATAACACTTGACTTTGGTAGTGTAGTTTTAATGGAAGCAGGATTAAGCTTTTTGGGGTTGGGCGCAACGCCTCCCATTGCGGATTGGGGAAGAATAGTATACGATGGCGCCCAATACTTCCCGAAAGCATGGTGGTTAGTCTTCTATCCAGGTCTAATAGTCATGTTTGCGGCACTTGGCTGGAATTTACTTGGAGATGGACTTAGAGATGTCTTAGATCCAAAGACAAGAAGAAGCATAGAATTCAAGGTTAAGAAAGCCAAAGGGGAGGGAGAAGAAAATGCCTGAGCCAATACTCCAAGTTAGAGATTTAAGTGTTCACTTTTACACCTATGCAGGAATAGTAAAAGCTATTGAGAAGGTTTCCTTTGATGTTTATAAAGGAGAAACTTTCGCCTTGGTTGGAGAAACTGGTTGTGGAAAAACTGTAACGTCGAGAGCGTTGACTCAGCTCATAGAAAGTCCAGGTAGAATTGTAGATGGGAAAGTAATCTATTATTCAAGCAAAGGCCCAATCAACTTGTTAGAACTCGGTGAAGAGGATATTAGGGAGATTAGAGGCAATGAAATTGCCTATATATTCCAAGACCCCCACGCTTCTTTAGACCCACTATACACTGTAGGTTATCAAATAGCCGAGGGCATGGAAGTTCATCAGAGGATTAAGAACATAAAAGAAGGTATCAAAAAGGCTATTGAAATTTTAAGATCTGTTTTAATCCCAGACGCAGAAAAGAGAGTTCAAAACTATCCGCATGAACTCAGTGGTGGAATGAAACAGAGAGTTGTCATTGGAACAAGTATTGCAAACGATCCAAAAATTCTTGTAGCTGATGAACCAACAACTGCACTTGATGTGACTGTACAAGCCCAAATTTTGGATTTAATCAATAAACTTAAAGAAAGATATCACGCAACGGTTATTTTAATTACTCACAACTTGGGTGTCGTTGCTGAAACTGCGGATAGAGTGGGAGTCATGTATGCTGGAAAAATTGTTGAAATTGGAAGTGTAGGCCAGATATTCAAAAATCCATTGCATCCATACACAAAAGGCCTCTTAAAAGCCGTGCCAAACCCAATGGTAAAGAGTGAACGTTTAGAAGCTATCCCTGGCACAGTGCCGAACTTAATAACTCCTCCAGGAGGATGTAGATTTCACCCAAGATGTCCATATGCAACGGAGATCTGTAAGCAGAAAGCCCCTGAGTTGGTTGAGATAGAAGATGGCCACTTTGTTGCATGCCATCTTTATTGAGGTGAGAACATGGAGAAAGTACTTGAAGTTAACCATTTAAAGAAATACTTCCCAGTTAAAGGGTTATTTTTTACAAAAGGGTATGTAAAAGCTGTAGATGATATAAGCTTTGAAATTTACAAAGGTGAAACTTTTGGATTAGTAGGAGAAAGTGGTTGTGGGAAAACAACGACAGGCAGAGCAATCTTAAGACTTATAGAGCCTACCAGCGGTAATGTAATATTCAAAGGAAAAGATGTTACTGAACTTAAAGGAGATGCATTAAAACAGTTCCGCAAAGAAGCTCAGATAATGTTTCAAGACCCCTATTCTTCACTTAATCCCAGACAGACTGTCTTTGAGATTATCATGGAACCAGTGAGATTTCATGGGATTCATGTTGATGACCCGGAAGAATTCGTGATTAAGCTTCTAGAAAGTGTGGGATTAAATGAAATGCACTTATATCGTTATCCTCATGAATTCAGTGGTGGTCAGAGGCAGAGAATAGCACTTGCAAGACTCTTAGCAGTGAGACCGGAATTTATTGTGTTAGATGAGCCTACTTCTGCTCTTGACGTCTCTGTACAAGCTAATATCCTGAATATGTTAAAGGATCTTCAGAAAGAGTTTGGATTCACATACCTATTTATCTCCCATGACCTTGGAGTGGTTAAATACATGAGTCACAAAATGGGCGTGATGTATTTAGGAAAACTAGTAGAGATAGGGCCGGCCGAACTAATCTTTGAGAATCCTTTGCATCCGTATGCTCAATTCCTACTCTCTGCAATACCAGTTCCTGATCCAGAGCTTGCTGTAGAGCTAAAGGCAAGAAGAGAAAAAATCTCTGGAGAACCGCCAAGCCCAATAAATCCACCAAGTGGATGTCGTTTCCATCCAAGATGTCCATATGCAAAAGATATATGCAGAAAAGAAGAACCACCCTTGATAGAGGTGGAACAAGATCACCACGTGGCTTGTTGGTTATATTCCAAAGCATGAATAGAGTGCATAAAGCCTTTATCTATCTTCAAAAGTTCAGTATAAATTGCATCTTTCTCTCCTTTTTCATTGTATATGCCATCTTCTCTGACCTTGATAGTATAGTACCTCCAACCTACTGGTTTTATGTTGATTTCTTCGAATTCCTTGGGACTTTTAATTCCTAAAACTTCTTGAAGCAAGGCTAATGCTAGGAGAATTTCCCTATTTTGTTTTGCGAGCTCTTCCTCTTTTTCTTTGTGTCGTTTAAACCCACTAGGAATTCCCAAAAACCTGTGAATATTCCACTTTCTCATATGTCTAAGTCTCTCATCAACTTTTTTTCCTGAACACTCATACAGAGTACCAAAAACATTCTTAAGGAAAAATTTTATTTCATTTTCTGTTATTAAGCTTGGAAGGGGATTCTGAGCCTCTCTGGGCAGGTCCCTCTTAAATCTCTTAATGAGAACACTAACATGCTCAGTTTTTTCAACCTTCTTGGAAAAATAAGCATCTATCATGAAAAGCTTTCCATTAACTTCAATCACTAAATATGGTATCTCTACCTTCATGAAGCTTAATAAATTAAAAAGCTATATAAACGCTTTTCTCTTAGGCATGGTGATGAGTATGAAAGTGGATGAACTCAAATCACTCGGAGTAGATGAAAGGATATTACGTCTATTACGTGAGAGGGGCATAGAGGAATTATATCCTCCTCAAGCAGATGCTCTGAAAACTGAAGTGCTTAAAGGAAAAAACCTTGTCTTAGCAATTCCCACAGCTTCTGGAAAAACCCTCGTAGCGGAGATAGTAATGATCAACAAAATTCTTCAGGAAGGTGGGAAAACAATATACCTTGTTCCATTGAAGGCCCTTGCAGAAGAAAAATATAAAGAATTCAAGTTCTGGGAAAAATTAGGTATTAGGGTTGCCATGACAACCGGAGATTATGATAGTACTGAAGAGTGGCTTGGAAAATATGATATTATCATAGCCACATCAGAGAAGTTTGATTCTCTTTTACGACACAAATCACCGTGGATAAAAGACATTAACCTCGTGATTGCTGATGAGATTCACCTTTTGGGATCATATGATAGAGGTGCAACTCTTGAAATGATTCTCGCCCATTTGGGAGATAAAGCACAAATTTTGGGTTTAAGTGCAACTGTTGGAAATGCAGGAGAAGTTGCAGAATGGTTAAATGCAGACTTAGTCATGAGTGAGTGGAGGCCCGTGGCTTTGCGAAAAGGTGTTTTCTATCATGGAGAACTCTTCTGGGAAGATGGAGGCATAGAGAAGTTTCCAACTCAATGGAACTCTTTAGTTATTGACGCCCTGAAAAAGGGTAAGCAAGCACTTGTATTTGTAAATACCCGCCGAAGTGCTGAAAAAGAGGCTCTTCTCTTAGCAGAAAAGATTCAAAGATTTTTGACTAAACCTGAGGAAAGAAAGCTAAAGCACCTTGCAGATGGATTGGATACCACACCTACCAATGAAAAACTCAAAGAAGCATTGACAAAAGGAGTGGCATTTCACCATGCTGGTCTAGGGAGAACAGAAAGGTCGATAATAGAGGATGCCTTTAGAGAAGGCCTCATTAAGGTAATTATGGCAACCCCAACACTTTGTAT
>Ga0190329_1000358_pt1 | contig 13645 bp, 14 predicted proteins | sample 48720423_MG_FD_161655 | JGI IMG/M metagenome (GOLD analysis project Ga0190329, IMG submission 161655) | Hydrothermal vent sediment bacterial communities from Southern Trench, Guaymas Basin, Mexico - 4872-04-2-3_MG | ecosystem: Environmental > Aquatic > Marine > Hydrothermal vents > Sediment ... | reverse complement strand
GAGACCACATCTCCTTTACAGTTAATTTCCACGAAGATTCCTATGGAAAGTGGATATCCATAGGCATAACAATCGTAATGGACAACTTTTGTGCAATTCATTTCTATGTGCACTTCTTCGTTCCCTGTCCCATATATCAGTCCAACTGAGACATGGGAGAACCTTATATCCACATTCTTCGGAAGATATTTTGTATGTTTCTCAAGATATCTATCCGCAATATTCTTTGCCTCTCTATCATCTATTGTAATGGGACACAAAGGTTTATCATATTTTTCATAACGTATGAATCCATTATCTTCAATTTCTATACCCTTTGAGTTATTGGTGAATACATAGTAATGCTCGTTTACACCAAGATGACCCGGGGCATGTATTCCGAAATCCTCAGCAATCCTTTTTACCTCCTCATAGGTGAAATTGTAAAGAGGCTCAATTTTCAGTTCAGGAATTTCTTCCGGAGTTTCAATATCTGCGAGGAGAGAGAGAGCTCCATTGTAATTATAGGCACCTGCGGGAATCCCGGGATAATAGAAGTTCTCCTCAGACTTCTCATCATTTTCTGCTAATTCTCCCCCAAAATACCAGCCAACTGCAGCTATTACAAGGAAAATGACAATAAGCCCATACCATGCTCTTCTTACCTGCATTTTCACCTCACCTCCCAGATGAGATAGTTATAACCCAGTTCCCAGCCATAATCATCAGTATTAATTCCATTTGTAAGTAGCATTGCACCCATTATGAGCAATATCATCCAGAACACAATATCTCGATACATCTGATCATCTCCAAGGGTACAAGGGTATATATTACAATCAAAGTATATAAGCCTTACTGTTTAGAATTATATATTGAGAATCTGAGTAAGAAGCTATAAAATATATGAAATAATAATCATATTTTACATATAATCTTAGAGAAAAGTGTGCAGCGATTCATTCACGCATTCAAGAGGCTCATCTGCACGAAGAAACGCTATTATTGAGCAGATGGTAAAGAGGAGAGTGAAAATATAATTACAACAGAAGATGATTCGTCGAATAGCAATTCTTCTCCTTATTCTCGTTTATGTGTCAAAGCAGATGGGTTTGGACATCCGGTGTACATGCAGATCATTGATTAAAACACATAAAATAAGCAATTATATAGGTGCAATTTAGAAAAATATGTGATTCGCTGCCTTAAATTCCCAACAATTTCTTTGCCTCTGGGCTCATCATATCCGGGTTCCATGGGGGATCGAAAGTTAGCTCTATATCCACATCCTCCACATCGGGAATAGCCTTAATATGGTGATACACATCGGCCACTATGACGTTGGCAAGAGGACATGTGGGTGTGGTCATAGTCATCTTTATGTATACTTTTTTTCCATCTATTACCTTTACTTCATATATTAAACCTAGATTGACTACATCGATACCCAGTTCCATATCAACTACTTTTTTAAGTTCATTCCAGACATCCTTTTCTGTAACCATACTTCTGGAAAAAGTCCCATTCATATTTAAACTTGCGGTGCAAATCTGTCCAGTTGGAGAAGGTAGATAACTTTTATATCTCAAATAGCATTCCCACATAAGGTGATGTGGATGACGCAGCTGAGGGAATGTGAGAAGCATGGGCCATTTCGAGGTGATAGATGTCCCATATGTGGGGATGAGGGGAAATTTTTACTTAACGATTGGGAGCTTGTTGCAATAAGCCGGATGCTTACAGGTATCCTGAGGCATTTTCCTGAAAAATTTGGTGTGAAACTTGATGAGCATGGGTGGGCACCTATTTATGAAATTGTAAAAGGAATAAAAAGGAAACACCGCAGATTCAGATGGTTAAGAATAAAGCATATAATCGCTTTAGTTCTGACAGATGATAAGGGTCGCTATCAGCTTGATATAGAGAATAAGAAAGTTCGCGCCACCTATGGTCATTCAATCAAAGTTGATCTCTCTGATTTACCTATCAAGAATATTCCTGAGAAGCTTTACTATCCCACCACGGAGGAAGAGCTTGAGTTTATTCAGGAAATTGGTCTTAGACCTGGGGATAGAAAATGGGTACACCTCAGCAAAACTTACAGAGACGCATACATTGCCGGGCGTCACAGGGTGGATGATCCCATAATTTTAGAGGTTGATGCAAAAGGAGCCATAGAGGAAGGATATCAAATTTATGCAGCTGCAAAAACTGTGTATATAGCCCATGAGATTCCTCCAAAATTTATAAGCATGGCTGAAAAACAGGAAGTTGAATTATCAGAGGAAGAGCTTGAAAGAATTGAAGAAGAGAGAAGAAGAAGAGAAAAAAAGCTTCGGAGAGAGAAGGAAAAATTAGAAAAAGAAAGGAAGGGTAAAAATTAATATAGAGAACTTATTTCACCTCAGAAAGGGCCGGTAGATCAGCCCGGAAGATCGCTGCCCTTGCAAGGCAGTGGCCGCGGGTTCAAATCCCGCCCGGTCCACTCAACCTAGCTCTTAGGAACAAGCTTACCCGCATAAAAGATGCTTATTTTACCCTCTTCATTTCGTTATTTCACCCTTTTTACAAAAAATTTTCTAAGCAAAGTATTTTAATTTCCTAACCTATACCCTTTTATGAAGGTGGTTTCTGGCACAGCATCAACAGTTCTTGGAAAAAGAGTTGCAGAAATTGTAGGCGGAGACTATATTGTTCCCCATGTAGAAAAATTTCCAGATGGTGAGTTATATGTGAGAATTGATGATGAAATTTCAGGAGATGTGGTATTAATTCAGAGCACATATCCAAATGAAAAAATTTTAGAGCTTTTCCTGCTACAGGATGCCCTTAAAGAGAGGGGAGCAGAAAGAATAATAACTGTGGTTCCATACTTTGGCTATTCCCGGCAGGATAAAACCTTTAAGGAAGGGGAAGCAATAAGCGCAAGGGCAATGGCAAGACATATAGAGCTCTATTCAGATGCATTTATTGGTGTTGATCTTCATGCAGATAGCATAAGAAAATGGTTTGAAATTCCTGCCCTCCATCTTCATGCCACAGAGCCTATAGCGAAGTATTTGAAGGAGAAAGGGGCTGAGGTAGTTATTTCTCCAGACAAAGGCGGATATGAGCGTGCAAAGCTGGTTGCAGAGAAAATTGATGTGGAATTTGATTATCTTGAGAAGACAAGATTGAGTGGAAATATGGTGGTAATCAAGCCAAAGAATCTGGATGTTTCTGGTAAAAAAGTTGCCATTGTAGATGATATAATCTCCACGGGGGGGACAATAGCTAAAGCTGCTGAAGAGCTTCGTGATCAGGGAGCATCTAAGATTTACGCTGTGTGCACCCATGGTCTCTTCATAGGTCATGCCATAGAAAACATGAAGAAAGTTGATGACTTTGCTGCCACTGATACTATTGAGAGTGAATATAGCAAGATTACCGTAGCTGAAGTGATAGTAGAAGGAATTAAAGAACTGAGGGATATGTGGAGTTAAATAGGGAGATACCTTTAACTTTTTGTTTTTTATATATCCAATCATGATTTCTCAAAAGCTCATTTCCACACTCATTAATGCAAGAAAAATCGCGGCTTTAACAGGAGCCGGTATAAGTGCTGAAAGTGGAATACCCACTTTCAGGGGTTCGGGTGGATTGTGGGAAGGTTATCCTGTAGAGAAAGTGGCTACTCCTGAAGGTTTTGAAAAAGATCCCTCTCTAGTTTGGAGATTCTATGATGAACGTAGAGTAAACATAGCAAATGCAAGACCAAATAGAGCTCATGAAGTTCTTGCGAAAATGGAAAGAATATACGATCTCTGGATAATTACCCAGAACATAGATGGCTTGCATCAGAGAGCTGGAAATGAAAATGTGATTGAACTCCATGGAAACATATGGAGGGTAAAATGCACTCAATGCGGAATCTCTTATTATAACTATGAAGTTCCATTAAAGAAAATCCCCCCAAGATGCAAAAGATGCGGTGGTCTACTCCGTCCAGATGTGGTGTGGTTCGGAGAACCTGTTTACGATGTTGAGAGAGCGTATAAAGTTGCTGAAGAATGCGATGTTATGCTGGTTGTTGGAACCTCCGCTCAGGTTTATCCAGCCGCCTATATTCCAAGACTTGCATGGACCCATAGAGCTAAGGTAATTGAAATAAATCCCAATGATACACCTGTTAGCAGATATGCAGATTTTGTTATAAGAAAGAAAGCTACTGTGGCGTTGGATGAGATCTATCGAGGGATACTAGAAGCATTCCCAGAAGAATAAGAAACGCACCCACCATCCCAGAGATGCTTAGAGTTTCACCCAGAAGAAAATAGGAGAATATTCCAGCAAACACGGGTTCTGCTGTGTAGAATATTACTGCCTGTGAAGCAGCCACCAATTTTTGAGCATGTGTCTGCATAAGAATGGCTAGTGCGGTTGCAACTATACCCACAAATGACACTCCCAAAATAAGAGGTGGGGTAAGCGATATAGGCAATCCCTCAACACCCCATCCAACAGTGGAGAAGAGAAAAACAGTTCCAAGCTCCACAACAGTAATTGCAGAAGGATCGTATATTCTACTGTATTTTCCAACAGAAACTACCTGCAAAGCATAGGCAATTGCACCCAGAAGTGTGAGAAAATCACCAATATTTGGCTTACCTTCATAATTGGATAGAAGATAAAGGCCAAAAGTGGAAATGATGACCGCTAAAATTATCTTCACCGATATTCTCTCTCTTAGGAAAATCCAAGCAAAAATGGGTGTGAAGACAACATAAAGACCAGTTATAAATCCAGCGTGAGATGCAGTGGTGTATTTCAGACCAACTGTTTGAAATAAATGACCCAGAAAGAGAAATATACCTATTATAAATCCTGCCTTCAGTGCAACTTTCATATCCTCTCTTTTTTCTCTGAATATTATTAGAAGAAGTAGAAATGCTAGAAAAAATCTGAGAGAGATGAAACCCATAGGAGATATAAACTGCAGTGAAATCTTCAAAATGGGAAAAGTAAGTCCCCAGATTACAGCAACCAAAAAAAGGATAAAAAGAGCTAAGGAGCTACGCATTTTAACTCAGTTTTTTTCCATATTCAAATATTCCTCCACTATCATAGATATCAAGGGCCACCTTTGACATGGGCTTTGCCTTAAACACAAGTTTTCCCCCTCTAAAAATCTCTCCAGTGTCAAGATGCACTTCTACCACATCTCCAGTTTTTAAATCACTTTCAAAGATCCCAGGAGCTTCCAATAATGGTAATCCTGAGTTTATGACATTTCTCTTGTATATGGCTCCAAAGCTCTCACCGATTATGGCCGATATACCCAAGGAGATAAAACAATCCACTGCCTGTTGTCTGGAAGATCCCGCTCCAAAATTTATGCCCACCACAAGTATGTCACCCGGTTTTGCTTTTTGGGGAAAATCCTCCCATCCAGGTAGATTGGAAAAGGCATACTTCCCCATTTCCTTGATATCTGTGATGTAGAGATATCTGTTGTGAAAAATCATATCGGTGTCCACATTATCTATTCTTTTCCCATCAGCATCACGCAGCATCCATATTCTTCCACGGATAACTCTGCTTTTCATAAACTCAAATCTCATTACTCCTTAATAATTTTTCTATTAAAAAAGAAAAAATTAGCGAAGACCCACTATGGTGCCATCCTCCAAAATATCAACACTTTCTGCAGCAGGCACGCTTGGTAATCCTGGCATAGTTGAAATGTCTCCCAAAATAGGTACCACAAATCTTGCTCCAGAGGAAATTTTCAAATTTCTCACTGTAATAACAAAATCTTCAGGAGCACCTTTTTTACGAGGATTATCAGTTAAGGAATACTGTGTCTTGGCCATACATACCAGAAAATCGTTAAATCCCAGATCATCAATGAGCTTGATGTCCTTTTTAGCACGAGCATCATAATCAACGCCGTTTGCTCCATAAATTTCTGAGGCTATCCTCTCTATCTTCTCCTTTATTGGCTCATCCTTTTTATATGTGAAATTTGGCTTTCTAGAACCATTTTTTGCTATCTCTTTGGCAATCTCGATTCCACCTTCCCCACCTTTTTCAAATACTTCTGACAGAAATGCCTTTGCCCCATTATTTTCCACAAGATCTACTATGCGATTCAATTCAGATTCATTATCTTCGGGAAATCTGTTTATGGCAATTATGGGCTTAAACCCTAATTTTTTCACTATCTCAATATGTCTTAAAAGATTCACACTCCCCTTTTCCAAGGCCTCCATGTTCTTTTCTCTCACATGTTTCTTCTTCACACCACCTTGATATTTCAGCGCTTTGGCGGTCACAACTATCACAGCAGAAGATACTTCGAAATTACCTTCTCTAGAAACAATATTCACGAACTTTTCTGCACCGAGATCTGAGCCAAATCCTGCTTCGGTTACAAGAATATCTGAGTATCTTAATCCAATCTCGTCAGCCAAAAGAGAGTTATGACCATGGGCTATATTTGCAAATGGTCCAATATGAACAATCGCCGGAGTTCCTTCTGTTGTCTGAACCAGATTTGGCTTTAAAGCATCCCTGAGGAGAGCTGCCATGGCGCCTTGTGCCTTTACATCCTTAGCATAGAAAGGTTTCTTATCCTTAGTAAATGCCACTAAAATATCAGCCAGTCTGGATTTCATATCAAGATAATTTTTTGCCAGAGCCATTATTGCCGTGATTTCGCTTGCCGCGGTGATCTCAAAGAAATCTTCCAAAAGAGCTCCAGAGTTCTCTCCAAGACCAACAACAACATTTCTAAGGCTACGATCATTTATATCTAAAACTCTACCCCACATAATTCTTTTTCTGTCTATACGAACCTTGTTTCCATGATAAATTATGTTGTTGAGCATGGAAGATAGAAGGTTGTGCGCCGTCTGAATAGCATGAAAATCTCCTGTAAAATGCATATTTATATCATCACTGGGCTCAACCGCAGATTTACCACCGCCGGTACCTCCACCTTTAATGCCAAATAGAGGACCCAGAGAAGGTTCCCTTAGTGTAACTATACTCTTTCTACCTATTTTCCAAAGAGCCTGAGAAATTCCTATAGCAGTGGTTGTTTTTCCCTCTCCAAAAGGCGTTGGATTTATTGAAGTAACAAGAACAATTTTCCCCTTTCTAGGTTTTTTCCATATTTCCTCAAGGGGTATCTTTGCTTTATTCCCTCCACAAGGAATAAGATTCTCCAGACCTACCATTTCAGCAACTTCATTTAAAGGCTTCATAGGAGAAAGAAAAGATGCAGGAAATATATAAAATTCACTTCCCAAATTTGGGAAATCATTTCAGAAGAATTTATGTTGGAAAAAAACAAATAGAATGGTAGAAATACCTGAGTGATGATGTGGATAGAGAACTTGCAGAAAATGGCAGATGAGGCGCAGAAGAGAATTTTGGAAGTTATAGAGAAATATGGAGAGAGAGCATCAGAGCCTGTTAAAATTGGCGCTTATGGCTCTCCTTCCTCCCGGGTGGATGTGGAGGCAGAAAAGATAATAGTGGATTTTGTGAAAGAAAATGAGCTTCCACTAAACATATTCAGTGAGGAAATTGGATATGTAAATAGAGGCCACAAGCTTACCCTTATAGTGGATCCCTTAGATGGTTCCTACAATGCGGAGAATAACATACCATTCTATTCGGTATCTCTTGCTATCTCTGAGGGAGATTTAGAAAGTGTAAAATATGCCCTGGTGAGAGATGCACACACCGGAAAAGATTACTGGGCAGTTAAGGGGAAAGGTGCCTATCTGGGAGATGAGAAAATACATGTGAAAGGAGATAAAAATCTCTTTATCATTTATCTGGGCAAAAAAGCTCATGAGAGTGCATTTAAGCTTGCATCAAAAGCCCGAAGAATTCGAAGCTTCGGGTCTGCATCCTTGGAGCTATGCATGGTAGCCCAAGGTATAGCTGATCTCTTTCTCTATCGCTTCTCCGGCGGTGGGGCACTAAGAATTGTGGATATAGCTGCTGCCTATTTAATAGTGAAAGAGGCTGGTGGTCTGGTGCTTGACGAGAATTTGCATAAGCTCAATATGAAAATAAATACAAAGGAGAGAAAGAATGTTGTTGCAGTAGCTAAACCCTCCCTTCTGGAGGTGTTTTCATGAAATTTGGTATAGTGGCAAATCCTGAAAAGGAAGAATGCTTAAAGCTGGTAAAGAAAATATATGAAAGAATAGATTTGGTTGTGGAAGAGAGAACTGCGGAGAGAATTGGAATAAAGGGTGTACCTCTTGAGGAGATGGACGTGGATGTGATCATTACCATTGGAGGTGATGGCACAATACTCAGAACTTTGCAGAGAAGCAAATGTAAAATACTCGGAGTTAACATGGGCCTTTTAGGTTTCCTTACAGAAATAAAGCCTGGTGAGATTTGGGATGCCTTAGAAAAGATAAGGAGAGGAGAATACTTTCTCGACAGAAGAATGAAAATTAAGGTGCTTCTGAACGGTAAGAGATTATATGATTGTACCAACGAGGTAGTGATTCATACTGCGGAAATTGCAAAATTGAGGGGGTACAAAATCTATTTTAAAGATGAGTTTCTCGAAGATCTTAGAGCCGATGGAATAATAATAGCAACGTCCACCGGCTCCACATCCTATGCTTTAAGCGCGGGAGGACCCATCCTTCATCCTCACTGCGAAAGTATAGTGATAACTCCAATAGCTCCATTCAAAAAGGCACCTCGCTCTTTAGTTCTTCCAGCAGAGGAGATTAGAATAGAGCTAAAAGATGGGAAAAAAAATCTTCTGGTGCTTGACGGGCAGGAAAGTATTGAAATATCTGATGATGATTGCGTGAAAATTCAAAAATCGGAAAATTATGCTGAGTTCATAAGATTTGGAGATACAGGGATGAGTCGCATAAGGGAGGAAATACTTCAATGAGTAAGTGGAAGATAAAAATGGATTTACTTCGTATGATAATGGAAGCATCTAAATCATCCTATCCAGATGAATTTGGAGCCTTTCTAAGAGCAAAAAATAAAATTATTTACGAGTTGGTAATGCTTCCAGGCACACTTTCAGGAGGAAGAAGTGTGATCTACAATCTTCTCATGAAACCCATAGATTTCACAATAGTGGGAACTGTCCATTCGCATCCTTCGGGATATCCTATTCCTTCAGATGCTGACATTCAAATGTTTTCCCGTTCGGGTGATATTCACATAATAGTAGGATATCCATACACCATGAATTCCTGGAAAGCCTATAATCGAAGAGGTGAGGAAATAAGAGTTACGCTGATTTGAATTCTTATATAAGAGGAAGGATATACCTGAAAATATGCAACTCAAAGAGATAGGTGATAATATCGAGGAGGAACTGGATGAAAAGGATTCTGTGAGAGAAATAGCCATCAAGTCCTCAAGGGCTATAATAAGACTAGCTTCTCAATGCATCATAAAGATGCACAGAGGTGAAGATATAAAAGATCTACTAAGACAGCTTAAGGAGGAGGTATGGCATCTTAAAAGCCTCCTTTCCAACCAGTATCCTGATCTTCTTTACGCTGGTTTTGTTCAGAATGCCTTTCAGGAGTACTGTGAAGCTCTCATCCTTCACGCTATTCTTAATGAGAAAGAAATACCGCATCCTAAACAAATTGGAATAAATTATGAAGCTTACCTTATGGGGTTAGGAGATGTAGTAGGTGAACTGAGAAGAGAGGCACTGGAATCTCTCCGAAAAGAAGATTTCTCCAGAGCGGAGAATTATCTCAAGCTAATGGAGGATATCTATGAGATGCTTATTCGCTTTAATTATCCCTCTGGACTATTACCTCTTAAGCCCAAGCAAGATACTGCAAGAGCTCTTATAGAGAAGACCAGAAGTGAGATAACCATGGCTCTTATAACTACTAAAATGGCAGGTAACAAAAGTTAAATAGAGATGTGGAGTTGATATCCTGTGGAAGCGGATAAGGTAGTGATAATGGGTGATGATCCCGAAAAAATTGCAATGAAATATAGAGATAGGAGAGTAATTATAATCTATCCTAAAAATAAAAGACCTACAGCAGAAGTTCTACTTCACAAAAATTTCGTGAGATTATTCTCTGATTACTCCAGCTATCCTGATCTTGAAAGTCTTGAGATAATCAAAGATACTATTCTTTATCTTCTAAATGCCTCTTACATCACATCCAAGGATAAGCTACTCCTAATCTTTTCCAAAAGAGGGGAGGAGCATAAACTTTTCTTTGATCTTTCTTCAATGAAACTTCCAACTCTTCTTGAAATGCTACAGGATCGCGTGGATAGAAAGTTGGTAGAAAAGCTGGTAAGACTCTGCATAGGCATTGTAAAAAGAGGGAGAGAAGGAACTCCTGCAGGAGCCCTGTTTATTGTAGGTGATTGGAAAAATGTAAGAAAATATATTCTGCAGAAAATTGCAAATCCAATGGAGGGGATAGAAAAAGGAAAAAGGGACATTATGGATGATAAGAATATTGATACAATAAGGGAATACGCACTAATGGACGGGGCTACAATAATTGACGATAGGGGCATAGTAATATCCTCAGGTGCCTATGTGAAAAATCTGGAGATAGGAGAATGGCTTATGAATGGTAAAGGTGGACGCCATCTCGCTGCTCAATCCATAACAAAATTTACAAAGGCCATAGGTTTTGTTGTCTCTACTGAAGGAGTAATAAGGGTTTATAAAGACGGAAAGTTAATTTATGAACTAAAAGATTTTTAGGATTTAAGCTCAATCTCTATGTGGATTCCATCTGGGATCTGAATTCTCATAAGCTGTCTTAAAGCACGCTCATCAGCATCAATATCTATGAGCCTCTTATGAATTCTCATCTCCCACCTTTCCCATGTTTCACTGCCCTCACCATCTGGTGCCTTTCTCACTGGCACAATCAATCGCTTGGTGGGAAGGGGAATAGGCCCATGCAACTCAACACCTGTTCTCTCAGCAATTCTCTTAATCTGATCACAAACCTCATCAACCTTTTTATGATTCGTACCGCTTAGCCTTATTCTGGCTCTATATACTGCCATTAAACTCACCAAAAATTAAAAAAAGTTAGAAGGTTTTCTTCTCCACCTCTATGCACTGTCCTGCGGCTACTGTTTGACCCATATCTCTCACAGCAAACCTTCCAAGCTGTGGAATCTCTTTTACAGGCTCGATTACCATTGGCCTGGTGGGAACTATTTTCACGACCGCAATATCGCCAGTCTTCAGGAAATCCGGATGCTCCTGCTTTGTCTGACCTGTGCGGGGATCTAGGGTCTTTATAAGCTCTTCAAATCTGCAGGCAACCTGTGCAGTGTGAGCATGGAATACCGGCGTATAGCCTGGAGCAATAACACTTGGATGGTTGAGCACCACTATCTGAGCAAGAAAACTCTTAGCTACCGTTGGTGGATTATTAGCATGACCTGCTACATCTCCTCTCTTGATATCTTTTTTGCCTATTCCACGAACATTGAAGCCTATGTTATCTCCCGGATATGCCTCCTTCAGAGGCTCATGATGCATCTCGATGCTCTTCACCTCTCCAGTCTTGTTAGCAGGCATAAATGTTACCTTATCACCTATTTTGAGAACTCCGGTTTCAACTCTTCCCACAGGAACTGTACCTATACCTGTGATACTGTAGACATCCTGAACAGGTATGCGGAGAGGTTTATCCACAGGCTTGGGCGGAACTTTAAGACTGTTGAGCAGTTCAAGAAGAGTTGGCCCCTTCCACCACGGCATCTTGTCACTCTTCTTCATCACATTGTCTCCATAATAGCCGCTGATAGGTACAAAGGGTACATCTTTCCAGCCCACCGCTTTGAGGAGCTTCTCCACTTCGGCCTTAACCTCGTTGAATCTCTGCTCGCTGTATGGTGGTTTAGTTGCATCCATCTTATTGATGGCAACGATCATTTGTGGAACACCAAGTGTTCTTGCTAGGAATATATGCTCCTTGGTCTGCTCCATCACGCCCTCCGGGGCCGCCACGATCAGGATTGCAGCATCTGCCTGAGAAGTTCCTGTGATCATGTTCTTAACGAAATCTCTATGACCGGGAGCATCAATGATAGTGAAATAATATTTATCAGTTTCAAACTTTCTGTGAGCTACATCTATCGTGAGGCCCCTTTCTCTCTCTTCCTTCAGGCGATCCATAACGAACGCGAATTCAAATGTTGTCTTTCCCAGCTTCTCTGCCTCTTTTCTGTAGTTCTCTATAATTCTCTGGTCTATCTCTCCATGCTCATACAGCAATCTACCTACCGTGGTTGACTTTCCATGATCCACATGCCCGATGAACACGATATTCAGGTGTGGTTTCTTATCTGCCATTTTTCATACCTCCTTACCTTTTCCCATATATACATTGTATATAAATTCTTTTCCTTATAACTCCGCATAGTACTTTTCATCATAGGGCTCTGGTTTGAGGCCCTTTCTCTCCCTAATCTGTCTCACCACTTGAGGTTGCAAATCTCTTGGCACTCTTTCATATCCCGCATTCTCGGTGCTCCAAAGTACTCGACCTCCAGTAGCGCTCCTTATCGCCGATGCAAAGCCGAACATTTCCGCTACAGGAGCTTTCGCGTGAATTATTGTCTGATATTCTTCCTGCTCCATATCCACAATAACTCCTCTTCTCTGCTGTATCTCCCTTGTAACAGCACCAACAAGCTCCATGGGTACATTTATGTAAATCTTCTGAATGGGCTCAAGAAGTGTCCTATTGCCCTGACACATCGCCCCGTATATGGCGTTTCTAACTGCAGGTATCACCTGGGCAGGTCCTCTGTGAATGGAATCTTCGTGAAGCTTTGCATCTACCAGCTTGACCTTTACCCCATAAACCTTCTCATTTGCTAAGGGGCCCTTCTCCATAGCTTCAAAGAATGCCTGTTTAACAAGCTCCATAGTCTCATTGAGATACTGCACACCCCATGTCATATCCAGCAGGAGATTTGGACCACGAATTGCTTCGACTCTCTTTGCCTCCTCGCGATTCAATCCAACTTCCTCCAGCTTCTTTGCAAGGCCTTTCCTGTCTTTTATACGATCCATCTCCGGAATCTCTCCCTCAACGATAGCACGAATTACCCCCTCTTCCAGAGGTTCTACTTCGAGATAGAATCTATTATGCCTATTAGGAGATTTTCCTTCAAATGGTCCCCCTTTATGATCCACTGTTTCACGATACACCACGATTGGAGGTGAGGTTATGACCTCAACCTTATACTCATGAGTTATGCGATATATAGTCACTTCCAGATGAAGTTCACCCATACCACTAAGCAGATGCTCTCCAGTTTCCTGGTTTATCTCCACTTTCAAACTTGGATCAGCTTTTGAAATTGATCTCAGAACATCTATAAGCCGAGGAAGATCCTTAGTGTGTTTTGCCTCAATGGCAACAGTTACCACAGGCTCACTGTAGTGCTTCATAGGCTCAAAGGGCTCAATATCGGGAAGCGTTGATACCGTGGAACCGGCAATTGCATCCCTCAAACCAATTATCGCAGGGATATTTCCTGCAGTCAGCTCATCTACAGGAATTCTATCAGGACCAACCATCATGGAGAGTTGCTGTATCCTATACTTTCTGTTGCCCATTCCAGCAATATAGAGTTCCTGCCCTTTTCTCAGAGTGCCACT
>Ga0190329_1000350_pt1 | contig 13843 bp, 17 predicted proteins | sample 48720423_MG_FD_161655 | JGI IMG/M metagenome (GOLD analysis project Ga0190329, IMG submission 161655) | Hydrothermal vent sediment bacterial communities from Southern Trench, Guaymas Basin, Mexico - 4872-04-2-3_MG | ecosystem: Environmental > Aquatic > Marine > Hydrothermal vents > Sediment ... | reverse complement strand
GCAGCATAGCCTGGTTTGTGGATTCTCAATATATATTGGGAGATAAGCCAGTGGTTCGATTCGACAGCGGCGAGCATATGGTGGAGCTCTACATCTATCGCCGCGATGGATGCGTGGAATATTATCAGCTTCAAATCTACGCCTCTTAATTTTTTCCCCTCTTTTGCATATTTTTTGGGGATTTTTGTAGCTCTTATTTTCTTTTGAGATTTGGCACTTTCTTCATAAGAAAGGGCTTTTCGCAAGATTTAAATTTGGTGGCACATGATAATCAATGTGAAAAAAAGAGAGAAACTGATAGAGCAACTTGCTAACAGTGGGATATGTGCCATATGCAAAGGCACAAAAATGCTGTGTGGTAAGAGTGAATGCCCTCTTCTTGTAAGATACTATTCTCTTCTTAAAAATAAGAAAAAGATGGGTCGTGAAATTGATGGCTCTTCACCTCCCGGCGTTTTTGTTGGGAGATATGGCTACCCAAAGGTAAATATTGGACCTCTTATACCTCCGGAGAAGGGTGATACAGAGTACATGGATATTCCTGAGTTCTGGATAGATATGAATATAAAAGAATTTGTAGACATGAGGACATCGCTTGTAAGGGGGATGAAAAAAGTTAGAGTTGATATGGCAAATGAGCCTGATTATTTTATTCTTGATCTTCAGGAGCTCAGCATGGCTAATAAGCATGTGGATACAGAAGTCATTTTTGAAAAAATTCCACATGGAAGGATAGTTGGTGGTAGTGAAATCCAACCCTATGGTCCAGCTGCCCCACTAAAGAAGATAATCCATGATAATGTGAAGGTTAACCCAAAGCTGGAGAAGATTTATTATGACGAATTGAAGGCTTCTGAGTCGATACTTCATCTTTATAAAGAAGGTGTGAGGGTATCGTTAATTCAAAAGGCATTCAGTATGGGAACAATGGGAGTGAATAGAAAAATTGTACCTACAAGGTGGAGCATAACAGCGGTGGATGATACAATATCCAAGCATCTTGTTTCAAAGATCAAAGAATTTGGACTTGTAGATAAGAGCATGGTTTTTATGTCCAACAAAATGGGTAATCTATTTGCCGTTATATTTCTTCCAAGAATGTGGAGCTACGAACTTGTGGAGGCGTGGTATCCTGGTACCCTCTGGAATCCCTATGGTAAAAGAATTTTCATGGTTTCGAGTCACGAGTACTTTGAAAGTCGAAAAGATTATGCAGAAATTGGTGGATGCTACTATGCTGCAAGATTGGCTGTGGGAGAAAAATTGATAAAAATGAGAAGGCAGGCAGAGGTTATAGTTCTGAGAGAGGCACAGCCCTCATATCTCATGCCCGTGGGAGTTTGGCATGTGAGAGAAAATGTCAGAAGTGCCCTGAGAAACCAACCTGAGAGCTTTGACAGAGAAACCGATGCCATCAATTACGCTCTCTCTCATTTCCACATTCCACAGAAATACTGGCTGGAAGGTTCTAAGCTCCTCAACAGATTCCTGCATCAGAGGAGGATTGAGGATTTTGAAATATATTGAAATTTTTGTAAAAAATGCGCTCACAAAATCTGGTTTAGAGAACACAGATTACTCTTTGAATCCATATAAAGGGTGCGAGCATCAGTGCGTTTACTGTTATGCTCCCTATGTTACCCATATCTCTCTTGATGAGTGGAGAAATGTGGTTTATGTGAAGAGAAATCTGCCTACCGTTTTGGATAAGGAACTGAAAAAGAAAAAGGGATTTGTAACCCTTGGCTCAGTAACAGATGTTTATCAGCCTTCAGAGAAGAAATATGAGATAACAAGGAGGTGTCTAGAAGTGCTTCTTAAACATAGAGTTCCCATCTCCATACTGACCAAATCCTCTTTAGTTTTAAGAGATTTGGATCTTCTTTCCCATTTTTCGGAGGCACATTTAGGAATTACACTCACTACCCTAGATGATTCGTTACGAAAGAAGGTTGAAGCAAACTCCTCGAGTGTTGATGAAAGACTAGAGGTTCTTCAAGAAAGTGAGGGAAAGGCAATACGTTATATTTTCGTGGGTCCCATACTTCCAGGAATAACAACTCCATATCTGCAAGAGATAGTAAAAGAGGCGAAAAGAATGAATTTAGATTATATAATTTTTGACAAGTTCAGATGGAAGAAAAATATGCTTCTTCCCTACGAGCTTGAAGAGAAAATAAAAGAAATGGATTATGAAAAAATCAAAAGAGAGTTGGTGAGAATATCCAAGCAAACATCAATTCCAATTTATCTGGAATGGTGAATTTCTATTAGGAGATTCTCAATGGGATGTATCTCATATCTTCCTTTTTTCACTCGATATTTTTCTCCAGCATCAAGAATTTTTTTCTCATTTTCTGATCTCAGAATTCCCTGGCCTCTTTTAACTCGAATTTCATCATTAGATCTCAATTCTACAGAGGGGGGAGGATAGTGCTTTTTGATATAGAGCACCTTATTTTCATTCTCTAACTTTTCATAACCCCACGGATAATCTTCTCTATTCCTGAATTCCTCCTTCACATTCTCCAAATCTTTGAGATTATCCACGCTCTGCCAGAAGATGTCTGACTCACAGTAGATGAACGCTCTTCCTTCTCTAGCTAATAGCGGAAAAACCGTTCTTTCCACTGCCTTCTCCTTATACCTCATCTCGAAATATTTATATGCCTCTTTCTTAATGAAATAGAAACCTGCGTTGATATAATGATCAAGAATAGGCTTCTCCTTGAAAGAAGTTATTCTTCCTCCTTTGAACTCGACTATTCCATAGGGTGAGCGCATTTTTGTTACCGCTATTGTTATAAGAGCATCCTCATTTCTTTTTGCTGACTCCATCATTTCCCTTAGATTAAAATCTGCAACAATATCCCCATTTGAAACTATAGCATCTTCACTAATCTCTGAGAGAAAATTTTTGATGGCATAAAGAGTGCCACGAGGCTCTTCTTCTACAAGATAGTGAATTTTCATTCCCTTCCACATATCTCCATATCTCGCGTTTATTTTATCCCGGCGATAGCTCACAAGCAAGTAAACCTCTTTGATTCCAGCATGCTTGTAATCGAGAATTTGTTTATCCAGAATTGTGTACCCTCTCTTTATTTCCACTAAGGGCTTTGGAATCTCCTCTGTGAGGGGCTTTAATCTCTTGCCGTAGCCTCCTGCGAGAATGGCAGCAACGACCATTTTCATCTCCTCAGGTATCCCGCTATAGTGCTTAGAGCATACTTTCCAAGATTAAAAATATTGTTAAACTGTGAAGTTTCAGCATGAAGATAGAGCATGCACTCTCTCTTGCAGTTATACATTACCTTCCTTGCCTTTTTTGCCTCCTCCGAGAGAAGAATATCTTCTAAACTATTCTCTAAAAGATTACCCACCTTCCACCCAATTACACTACAAGGATATACAATATCTCCATTGGCCTCTATCATAACAGAGAAGGATTTACATGTGTAGTGATTCACAAGGCTATCTATAAACGCCTCACTAGTAACTATGGTACTTCCAAACTCTCTTTTCAATTTCACAAGCTCATCATGTATCTCTTTTTTATCAGGGGACATATTTAGGGCTCCCGGCAAGGCCACAGCAGGCATAAGAAGAATTCTCGCTCCCGCTTCATACGCTTTCTCGACCTTCCATCTCATTGCCTTTATCTCGTTTCTAGTCACAACTGTTTGCACAGTGATTTTTATCTTCTCAGTATATTTTTTCAGTTCATCGAAAAGATAGAGATTATTATGCCCTTCATCAATTGAGACATGAAGAAAATCCAGGTATCTGGCAAATTTTTCCAAAGGAAGCTTATGAAGCAAGGTCCCATTGGTTGTCATGAAGAGATAAAAGGAACGGTCATGAGCATATTTCACGATGTCTAGAATATCTTTCCTTAGAGTGGGTTCTCCTCCCTCAAGACTTAACACAGTTACGGTGGATTCTGCCAGCCTATCTATTATTTTAAAAACATCTTTTGTTGGTAAATCCGGCGTACGTTCTTTCCATACATTGCAAAATGGACACTGCATATTGCACCTGTGAGTCACCTTGAAAGAGCCGTAAACTGGACGGTCATAATCCAAATAACTCTTCAGGAACCACTTTACTGCCCTGAGATTTCGGTTCATCTCTCCCCCAATGAGTTGAATTTATTTACCTTTTTCGTAACGAAAATTTTATCTACTTTTAAAGTTTTTTGGAAAAAAATCAAATATATTTGAGGTGAGAATGATGAAGCATATAATTCCATTTGCAGTACTCGTGCTCATTACCATGACGATTGCGAGTACTGTTAGTTCCCAACCTGAAAGCTCTCAAATAAGGGCTACGGTGATAATATCCTTTGGCAACGGTGAAGAGTTGAGTGCCACAGTTACACTTCCTCCGAATAACGCCACAGCTATAAAAGCTACTGAGCTTGCCTGTGAAAACTTATCGCTCTACTTGAACTATTCTTGGAGCACTTATGGAGCATTTGTGACTCAAATTGGGTGGGAGAAAAATGACTACATGGGAAGCGGCTATTACTGGCATCTCATGGTATGGAAAAATGATAGTTATGAGTGGACTTCCAGCATAGAAGGAGCATCTTCTCTCCAGCTTAAAGATGGAGATATAGTGGCATGGATATACACTGTGGATAATCCATCCTGGAAACCGTACAATTTGCCTAAAAGTGCACCAGCAAATTATGTAGTATGGGCTACGCCCAGAGGAAACTTTAATAATACAGGAGTCTCGCAGGGTGAAATTTACAGAAGTGATTTGATATGGAAATTCAAAGGGGATTCTCCCTGGGGTTTTTCCTCCACTCCTGTTGTGGGAAACGGGATGCTCTATATAGCAGATTCATCTGCGCTGTATGCCCTTAATTTCAATGGCTCACTGATTTGGAAGAACTCAAAGGGTGCAGCAGGAGGTTACGGAATAGCATCCCCCATTCTTTTTGGAGATTTTGTGATCATAGGCACATATGACCAATATCTGCGAGCCTTTAACGCTTTGAATGGCACTCTCGCATGGGAGGCATACATTGGAGAGGATATCACATCATCTCCTGTTGTGGACATTGTTAACAGGACACCTATGGTTTTTGTTGCTACATTTAAATTTGGAGCACAAGGACATCTTTATGCTTTCTATTTGGAAAATGGAACTCAAAAGTGGAACCTTACTCTATTAGGAAGTAACTATTTTGGTATACCTCTTATTTTTCATGGAAAGCTCTACGTACCAATCGCCGGAATAGAAGACAGCAGTTATAGATGGAATCCTCCCTTCGGTGTTCAGTGTATTGATGAGCATGGATTTTATATATGGAATTATACGACAGAAGATTCCATAAGATCATCAATAGTCGCTTCTGGTAAGAGAATATATTTTCTCACTGCAAATGGAAACTTGACAGCTATGAACGAAAATGGCTCTGTCATTTGGATAGAGAAAATAGAGAGCTCAACATCCTCTCCCGCGGTATATAATGACATGATTTATGTAGGAGGTAAAGAAGGAAATATATACGCAATAAAAGATGAGGGAAATTCCGCTTCAATTATCTGGAAAAAAAAGGTTAATGGCGCTGTGCAGAGCAATGTTCTTTATGCTTCCGGGAATATAATCGCAACAACCAATATTCAGAACGGTACTGTTTATGTGTTCTCTTCACAGGGAGAGCTTATTTGGAACTATACACCACAACCTAAAAGTTATCTATTCTCATCCCCTGTGATTGGAGATTCTTTTCTTTTAATAGCATCCAACAGCGGCTATCTTTACGCACTTGGAGATGCATTATCTCTTCCTCAAATAAAGGATGTAGAAATTTCCAATGCATTTGTTAACTCCATCATAGAGATCTCCTTTTCCTCAGAGGAAGAGTATCAGGCGATTCTATTCTACAGAAATGATACCGAAGATAAATACCATGCAATCTGGATGAGCTACGAAAATGGAAGATATGTGGGTTATATACCACCTCAGAAAGAAGGCAACGTGTATTTCTACATATCATTAGTGAGTTCAACTGGTGAGATGAGGACCTCCTCCACTCATGAATTCACTGTAATTAATCCAATCCCCGAGATTACCTTTGTTCTACCTATAATCTTGGCTGTGCTGATATCCATAATGCTTAGAGATAGAGTTCGTGGCTGATTCTCGGTATCATAGCCATAAGAACTGCCTGTGCATTGAAGTCTCTACGATCTATGAGTCCCTTGCTCAGGTATCCTATGGCTCCCATTTTTTTCTTTATCTCCTTTATACCTGACAAAATTTCCATGGCCACGCCTATTTCCACACCTTTTTTTACCATATCTATTACCTGCGGTGGGTATATGAATCCTCCTGAGTAACCGTAAGTCATATATCCATACTTATCAACAATGGCACAGAACGCCTTATCAAAATATTGTTTTACCGTATCATTCCAGAATAAACCTGCTTCCAGTCCGACTCCATAATCTGCATCCCCCAAGGCCTTTTTTGCACGGTTGATTGCACCTTTGATAGTATCCTCTTCATAGGGTTGGGGTGGAACTTCCGGATCTACCTTTATTCCTTCAAATTGAATCTCAAAATCGAAAATTTTAAGAAAAGCTCGTTTAACGGCATCTATCTTGGATGGATTTTCCGAGCCAATTCTTACTCGGAGTGGCTTCAATCGCTTTCCCTCTTCGTCAATCTCTTTCAACCTTATTCTTCGCGATGATATAGGAAGAAGATCCTCTGCAAATATCAAGGATATCTCCTCTATTTTCAGAGGTTTCCTGCCTCTTCTTTTTCTGAGTTCGTTAATTTCTTCTGCAGTTTTTCTGGTTTCTTTGGAAACTACAATAATATCAAAATCCTCATCAAGGGCGGGTCCATACTTATCCTCAATCATTACAATTTCATATCTTTTTCCTAAGGAACTTACAAAGCTATCCACCGCATCTCTTCTTTTTTCAAAACTTTTCCTACATTCCTTTTTGAAATTATCGGATGTTATACCAATAAGAATATAATCTCCAATCTCAAATGCTCTTTTTAGAAGCTCTCTATGCCCTCGGTGCAAATACTCGAAGGTTCCGCCTACGACCACTCTTTTCATGCTCCCCATGAGGTTAGCAGAAGTATAAGCATCAATATTACAAAGAATATTAACCATATATAGGTGCTCTGCTTCTTCCTCTTTACCATTCTATTCCATTCATCTTCACATTTTTGTGAGCAAAAATTCTTATCCGGGGGTACTGAGATCCCGCAGTTCAGGCAGTGACGATGAGGCTGGGTTTTCTTCATATCATTTCTCAACATCTCTATTTCGAGTTTCAATTCCTCTATTTGCTGGGAAATATCTTCCATAGAGATGCATATGGTCTCAAAGGATTTATATTCATCGCTTTTGGTTTTGGGTCACCTAAATTTAAAAATACACACATTTGTCCCATAAACCATTTATATAAGATTAAAATGTAAGTTTGATGCTTGAGATAAGAGATCTCACTGTTATGCGAGATGGGAAGCCCATAGTGAAAAATATCAATCTCACAATTGGAAAAAGAGAAGTCCATATAATTCTTGGGATCAATGGTTCGGGAAAAACCACACTTGCACATGCCATAATGGGCATCTATCCTTCTCAAGGTAAAATAATATTCGAAGGAGAGGATATAACAAATCTTCCAATATGGGAAAGGGCCCGGAGGGGAATAACTCTTGCTTTTCAAGAACCCGCAAGATTCGAAGGACTCACAGTAAAGGAGTATCTTATGTTGAGCTCTCCAGAAAAAAATATGAGCGTTTTAAAAGAAGCGGTTAAAACTGTTGGATTGCCTTATAATATTCTCTTCCAGGAAATTGGGGATAACTTGAGTGGCGGAGAGAGGAAGAGGATAGAACTGGCTTCTGTGCTCTTAATGAAACCAAAACTGGCAATCTTGGATGAGCCTGATAGTGGAATAGATATACTTTCCTTCAGTTTGATCTCTGATGTTATACTGAAAATGAAGGAGATGGGAAGTAGTGTTATTCTCATAACTCACAGTGAGAATATGATAAACATTGGAGATAAGGCAACAATTATCTGTGGAGGAAAAATAGTGAAAAGTGGAGATAGCAAAGAGATAAAGAAACTTTTCAAGTATTCTCCCTGTCCCCTTAAAGGGTGATGAAATGGAAGAAATAATAAAAAAGGAATATGAAACATTAGTTAAATATTATGAAGCCTCAGGTGGTAATTCTGGGGCTCTGCTTTCAACAGAATATGCCTCCATGGTTATCAATGGAGACAGGGTTCTTGCCAAAAATAGTACTCGAGGTATAAAGATAATTACGCGTAGAATAAAAGATGGTGTGAGTGCCCAAATTGTGATAAAGAGAGGATATAAAAGTAAAAATCCAGTACATCTATGCTTTGGAATGCTTCCCCGAGAGGGAAGGCAGGTTATAAGAACAAAGATAATAGCAGAGGAGAGCAGTGAGGTAAAATTTATAGCACACTGTATATTCCCCAATGCTGTGAAAATTGAGCATGTGATGGATGCCAGAGTCTTTGTGGGTAAAAACGCCAAGGTGGAATATGAGGAAACACATTATCATGGTAAAACAGGAGGTGTTAGAGTTCTGCCTAAAACAAGGGCCATAGTTGCTAAAGGGGGTGAATACAATTCATCCTTCGTGATTAAAAGTGGTAGAGCTGGATTCATAAATATAGATTATGAAGTGAAATTGGATGAAAGAGCAAAGAGTATGCTTGTTTCCAAAATTTATGGAAAGGAAGATGATGAAATAATAGCAAAGGAAAGTATAATTTTGAATGGTCCTTATTCTTCAGGTGTTGTTAAAACAAGAATGGCGTTGAAAAACAATGCAAAAAGTAAAGTTATAGGTAAAACCATTGGAATTGGAGAATACTCCCGGGGACATGTGGATTGCACAGAAATTATAATGGATAACGCCAAAGCTGAGGCGTCTCCTGTGGTGATGGCTGTAAATCCCAAGGCAAAAGTTACCCATGAAGCAGCAATAGGAAGTGTTGACAAAAAACAGTTGATAACTCTTATGACGAGAGGTCTAACAGAAGAGCAGGCCATAGATATAATTGTTCAGGGATTACTTAAATGAGACTTTTCTTGGACAGTACTTCACCTTACAGAAGCTACAAACTATTTTTTTCTTATCCATCTCTGATGTATGAAGGATAAGAGAATCAATACCTTCTATTTTTCTTATTTCTCCCACAACTTCTATGCTTATTGGCTTTTCAAATATTATTGTTATTTTGCTTTTATCCATAATTTCTCTTTCACCTATTACCTGGCGTATCTCGCAGGATCTATCGCTTATTATTTTGAATATTTTCTCTAAAGCACATCCAAATTTTCCCTTCTTAAAGATAATTTCGAGAACTTCCCATCCCATGATCGGTGCCACTTCCTCAAGGTTCATATGGGGTTTTATTCTTTCAAAGATACTTCTCAATTCGTATGTCTTTTCAATGTATTCAATGGTGTGATATACAATTTTCCTATTAACCCCAGCAACCTCCGCCACTGCATTTATAGGCACATCCACCTCTCCTACATATAATTTAGAATTCTTAACAGAGATACCTAAATTTACCAGAAGTTCAGCTACTTTCTTTCTTGCGGGAAAGTTCTTGAAATATTCCTCAATAATAAGAAGCATAAAAAAGGAGAAGGATGAGAGAATAATAAATTTATCGCTATTTTACTCTACCTGCTCCATATTTATGCAGCTAACTGGACAGGAATCCACTGCCTCCTTCACGCAGTCGTAGAGGTCATCGCCTATGACTTCCTTTATCACCACACTCTTTCCTTCATCGTCCATCTCGAAAACATCTGGGCAGAGCGAAGCACAGATTCCATCGCCTATGCAGGCATCCCTATCTACTGTGACTTTCCATTTTCCCATTTTTATCACCAGAGTTGGGAATTGTGAGAAAATATAAAAATTTTAGCCTTCAGATTTTATTTTCTTTTACCGAATACTTTATAAACCTTTTCTTAATACCTCCATTGGGCGCGTGGCCTAGCATGGATAGGGCGCTGGCCTTCTAAGTCAGTGATCGCGGGTTCAAATCCCGCCGCGCCCGCTGAAATGAAGTGCATTTTTATGGATCCTGAAGGCATATGTCATGGCCGATATAACGGATTTAAATGTATAGAGGAGAAGTGCGAAGATTATGGTAAATATATGGTTCCAGAAGGTGTATGTGCATACTGGCGTGATGGTTACTGTAAAAAACTGCATATATTCACCTGTGATGGAAAAAATAAAAAATGTCCTCACCACAGAGAGTGGATAGAGGAGGAGGAGCTTATCCTATTTAAATGACTAATCCACAATTATGCACTCTCCACTTCTGCCCATCTCTATTGCCTGAACAATATAATTTGCAACCTTTTCTGGAGGATCTCCTCTTGAATAGGGATGATATTTTCTCAGCATGTCCGTATCAGTGCTTTGGGGAGCGACACACACAACTTTTATTCTGGAACCCAGTTCTTGGGCTAGAGATTTTGTGATTGCAATCACAGCAGCCTTAGATCCACAATACGGTGCAGCATCTGGCATTGGATAAATTCCAATTATGGACGCAACGTTAACAATAACACCCTCTTCCATGTAATCGAGAGCAGCCCGAATCATGTTAAGAGTGCCAAACACATTAACCTGAAATATGTATTCCCATTCACTGGGTAACATTCTTACCAGAGGCTTCACATTGTAGACTCCCGCATTATTAACAAGGACTCTTAATTCTCCAGTTTCTGAGGCTCGCTTAACGATATTTCTTGCGTCCTCGTAATTGCTCACATCTCCCTGAACCATGGTGGCCTTTCCACCTGCATTCTCTATGGCCGCAACAGTTTTCATAGCCTTCTCTTCATTTCTAAGATAATTCACCACAACAAAGAAATTCTCTGATAACTTTATGGCAGTTGCCCTTCCAATACCTCTGGAGGCCCCCGTAACTATTGCCACATCCATGATGAAACATCATTTTTCTTTATTTAAACTTTTCAGGGAAAATATATACATTACGAAGAAATTGCAAATTTTATTAAAGCCTTTTATTAAAGCTGTAAATCCATATATGATGATATCCCCGCTGTCCCATCCCACAATGGTTATTAGAGAAGTGAAAGCACTTTATGAGAAATAACCCAGGTTCCTTAGGAATAGATGCGCTTTCATCAACACCTTTTTTGAATTATCATAGGTTATCTTATTAAGGGCATCTTCATAATCAAGCCAAAGGTAACCGTCATGCTCGTAAGATAGCCTGATCTCTTCCTTTTCAGTTATACCTAAGAAATATACAACCTTCTTCTCCACAAGAATATCCTTCTCTCGGAAATGGTATCTTATTATTTCCCTGAAACCGAAAAGAATCTCCACCTCTAGCCCAGTCTCCTCAAATACCTCGCGTTTGGCAGCTTTAACCTCTCTCTCTTTTGACTCCACATGACCCTTGGGAAAATCCCAGTGACCCGTTGGATAATGCAAAAGCAAATATTTTTTAGTTTTGGTATTAAATATCACAGCACCAGCAGATTTCTCCCTTCTCATCCTTTAAAATTAGTTTTTCTAATTATTTATAGTTTTTGGATGTCTTGGATGAATGCAGAGTAAAGAGAATTTCTCACAATTTTTTGCTCTCCTATAATTTTCTAATGAAAAAACATTAAAATAGATAATGTAATTGCAATATCGATGAATATACTTCAGGTAATAGCCGCCATACTCGTCCTCTTCTTTCTTCCAGGATACACATTTATAAATATGCTTTTTCCGCGCAAAGGAGAGCTGGATCTTGAATATGATCAGCTTTACAGAGTAGGTCTAGGGATGGGCATGAGCATCGTGATAGCTATTCTCACAGGTTATATCCTCGGCTACACTGCACTTTTTTATGCAAGATACCTATGGATTGTGCTCATAAGCCTCACAGTTATATTTTTTATTGCAGGCTACTTCAGAGGAGGTTACCCAACTATTCGTAAGATTCTAGGATTTGAGAAAGATGACAGATACGATAGACTATATATGCTTGAGGAGCTTCTTAAGAAAAGGCGTAAGATTATAAAGAAAATTGAGGAACTTAGCAAACTGACAAAACTCTCGCCACATGGAGAAAGATATAAGAAAGAGATGGATGAATTAATAGAGGAGGTAAAAAAAATGGATAGGAGAATAGATGAACTTAAGGAGGCGTTGGATGAAATATAAACTGGTGGTTGTAATTCGAGAAGACCTAGAGCTATCGTGTGGAAAAGTAGCCGTACAGGTTGCCCATGCAGCAGTGGAATGTGTATTGAAATCTAAAAAAAGCAAGAATATCTGGCTTGATAGCTGGCTCAGAGAGGGACAGAGAAAGGTTGTTGTGAAAGCCAAGAATCTAAGAGAGCTTTATGAACTCGAGTTCAAGGCAAAATCTCTAGGGCTAATTACATCCTTAATAAAGGATGCGGGATTAACAGAAGTGCCTCCTGGAACAGTCACATGTTTAGGAATAGGTCCGGGACCAGAAGAAGTAATAAATAAAGTCACAGGTTCCTTACCCTTATTATGAAGAAAAATATCAGAGCTCTAGGAATTGACGATTCTTATTTTGTTCCCCACAAACCCGGGAAAGTAGAGATTGTGGGCGTGGTGATGCGGGCCCCAAATTATATTGAGGGTATTCTCATAAAAAAAATTGAAGTAGATGGGCTAGATTGTAGCGATAAAATCGTAGAGATGCTTTCTTCAAGATTCGGAAGCCAACTCAAGGTGATACTGACTCAAGGAATGACCTTCGGAGGCTTCAATATTCTCGATATGGATAAAGTATATCGAGTTTCGAGGATACCAATAATGGCCATCTCCCGAAAAATGCCTAATATGGAAGAGATAAAAAATGCTCTTAAGAAACATTTTCCAGACTGGAAGAAGAGATGGGAGCTTTTGAGCTCCCACGAAATTCAAAAGGTCAGAAATAAAGATTATGATCTCTTTGTTCAATCCATTGGCCTGGCTCAGAGTGAGATTGCAGAAATCTTGGAACTTTTCACGGTGAGAGGGGCCATCCCTGAGCCATTGAGAGTTGCACATCTTATAGCCTCTGCTCTCCATTTCGGTGAATCTAGGGGGAAGCCATAAATCTTCTTTCGTATAGAGAAAAAATAACTGGTGTTATTATAACCGTGAAAAGAGTAACTATTACAATTGAGGCAAATAGAGGCCCTGAAATTATACCTTTTTCATAACCTATGGTCAAAAGAACCATCTCCAAAGCTCCTCTTCCGCCCATGGCAACTCCTACATATCCTGCTTCTCGGAGATTCATGCCCGAAATTCTTGCACCTGATCCACAGCCGATAAATTTGGCAATTATTGCCACAAAACTCAAGATGATCGTGAGAGCGACATAGGATATGTTAAAACCGTATTCTCTGAGAACATTACCAAGAGAGACTCCCACATATCCGAAGAAAAGAGGAGTAAATAATGCATGGGAATAGGAGGATAAGTCATTAATGAGTTCCTCATAGGCCACTCTTCTCTTTAACATAGGACTTGTTCTCGATCCCCATTTCCCAATTATTAGGCCAGCAATATATGCACCTATAACCACCTGAAGACCAGCGTAAATTGCAATAATGCCCATAAGAATGGCGAAAAGAATGGTGTATGTAAGGAGGACCTTCTCTCTCTGGGGTCCAGAACCTACAAACTTGTCTATGAGAGAATACCTCTCCAGCAAATAGGGAAGTAAAATAAGAGTTATGGCAATGAAGAGTATCACCTTTACAGAAAGGAGTATCAAGGATGTGAGGGAGATCTCGTA
>Ga0190329_1000347_pt1 | contig 13889 bp, 9 predicted proteins | sample 48720423_MG_FD_161655 | JGI IMG/M metagenome (GOLD analysis project Ga0190329, IMG submission 161655) | Hydrothermal vent sediment bacterial communities from Southern Trench, Guaymas Basin, Mexico - 4872-04-2-3_MG | ecosystem: Environmental > Aquatic > Marine > Hydrothermal vents > Sediment ... | reverse complement strand
CAGGCATCACCTATTCAAGAGTATTGGACATTGAAAGAGATGTTTTTCTTGATGATCATACCATGGAAGATGTGCCGCTTTTTCTTGGGTCCACGGGGATTGAAACCATGGCTGAAGTGGCCAGCTTGTTGGCTGAAAATAAAGATCATTTTATTGAAGTGACAGACTTTCAGATTCCTTACGCCATCAAACTTTTAAAAGGACGGCCAAAAGAACTTCTGATTTCAGGCGATGACGAGGGAGAAGGGGTGTTTAACTGCAGGATTACCTCCCTGTTCAAGAATCCCAACGGCCTTGTCATGGGAGATCCTAAACTTCACTATGAAGGTAAATACAGGTTCGCAGAAAAGCCGTTAAAAGCAAAAAAGATAAAATTGCCGGAATTCAATCGGGTATCTTATGAAGGTGATATTGAAACTCTGGTATATCATCCCAAACGGCTTTTCATGTTTGGTCTTTTCGGTACCATCACCGATATTAATTCTTTTGATGGTACGACATTGATCACAACAGTGGAAGACAAAAGCCAAAAAGAGTTTTTCAAAGGGGTGAAAGATCCCAACTTTGTGGCAGCGCCTGTGATTGTTGATGCCATGTTCCAGACCGGCGGCCTTCTTGAGTTTTTTACCACCTCAAGGACTGTGTTGCCTTATAAAATCAAATCGTTAAAGTTTTATAGAAAGGTTGAAAAAAATAAGGCATATTTTTGTATAACTCAAAAGATGGATTCGGGTGAAGAAACCAATACGTATAACCTGACACTGGTGGATAAAAAAGGAAATGTTTTTATCGAAGTAAATAGTTTTGAGATGGTAAAGCTTAACCGTCTTGACCCTGAGGATAGAATAGCGGATAAGATTCAGTTTAATCAGTTGACAGAAAATGAGCTTGTTTCCCAAACGGAATCTTAAGCTTTTTCATTCGTTTCCGAAGTGTGGAAGGGTGAATATTGAGCATTTTGGCTGCTCCTTTTTCACCTTCTACACGGCCGTTGCAGGAATCGAGAACATAGTGGATGTGCCGGGACATTGCCGCATCAAGTTCAAGTGATTCAAATGGAGGTTCATCAGCCGGAAATCTACCTGCTTCTGTTTCAACGGGTTGATGCATTCCGATTTCCTTGAAATAAAGGAGATCGTTTCGGTCAAGGATAAGAGAACGCTCCACTGCATTCTCAAGTTCCCGTATATTCCCCGGCCAATGATATGCCATAAGCCGGTTCATGGCGGATGGCGCAGGACTAAGAACAGACCGTTTCATTTCTTTTGATTTCTTTTTAATAAAATGATGTACAAGAGCGGGGATATCTTCTGGATGTTCCCGTAAAGGTGGAATGGTAATTGGGAAAACCCTGAGCCGGAAAAAGAGGTCGGCCCGGAATTTTTTTTCTTTCATCATTTTTTCAAGATTTCTGTGTGTGGCGGCAATGATTCTGATATTGACCCGGATGGTTTGAGTTCCCCCGATCCGGTCGATTTCTTTCTCTTGAAGAACACGCAGAAGCCTGACCTGGGCATCAAGTGTCAGTTCTCCGATCTCATCCAGAAAAAGGGTGCCGCCATGGGCACGTTCGATACGCCCTCGCTTTTGTGAAACAGCCCCGGTAAACGCGCCTTTTTCATATCCAAACAATTCACTGTCTAGAAGTGTGGCAGGGATTGCGCCGCAGTTGACCCGGATAAAAGGACCGTCTTTTCGCAATGATAAATTGTGAATGACATTGGCAATGACCTCCTTACCCGTGCCGGTTTCGCCGAGAAGCAGCACAGGACTTTCCAGAGGAGCAACCTGATGGACCATTTCCATCACATTTTTCAATCCCAGGTTTGCACCAATGACCGCCTCTCCTGAAAACTTGCGTAGTTCATCCTGAAGATACTTGTTGTCGTCAGTGAGCAAATTCTTTAGATCCGTTAATTCCCGGTATCTGATGTTGTTGGTTAAAGCAATGGCACAGGGTTTGCTTAAAAGGCTTAAAAGGCGAACATGATCAGAGGTGAATATTTCTTTTCCACTATTAAAAATACTGAGAACACCCAGCATTTTTTTTTCCAGAACCAGGTCCATAACAATTGCGGACAAATCAGATACATCAAGCTTTTCGGCAACTGAGCGGGTGACGGGGTTATCTCCGAGCCGGTCAACCATTCGGACTCGAAGTGAGCGCTGATCTTCAACCTGTTTACGTCCTTTCGCAGATAATTGGGTTTTTATTGAAAAGGCCTCGCCATATTCAGGGGTAACAAGGGCAACGGTTTCAATAATACCTGTGTCAGGATGATATATATGAAATGCCATTTGTTCGGTCGGGATAAATTGACGGACATATAAAAGACAGTGACGCATCGCTTTTTCGATCTCAAGGCTTCCGCAGATTTTCAGTGTGGCTTCTTTGAAAAATTCTTTTTCATCAAATAACATGATTACCTTCAATAATGTTTTCTGTTCTATTTTCCAGTCTATACCAAAACAGGAAAATAGAACAGCATTTTCTTTACTATAGAACAGAAATATTTTAGTTATATTGTAAGAGCTTGTTTTTTAAGGTATTTTTGTTGTGGTATGGTTTATGCTTTCCATATAATAAAAAATAAAAACTCTATCAAGGAGGAAAGATCAATGAAAATTAAAAAAATATGTGTTTTAGGTGCGGGGATTATGGGTGCCGGTATTGCCCAGGCTGCAGCTCAGGCAGGATTTGACGTAAGTATTCGGGATATAGAAGATCGGTTTGTGGAAAACGGGATGGCTTCCATCAAAAGTAATTTGGATCGTGCAGTCTCTAAAGGAAAATTGGAAAAAGATGAAGCAGACAAAATTATGGGGCGTATTAAAGGGACGATTGACCTCAAAGAAGCTGCTCAAAATGCGGACATGGTCATTGAAGCCATTATAGAAGTCATGGCAATCAAAAAGCAGGTATACAAAGAACTTGATACTATCTGTAAAAAAGAAACCATTTTTGCATCCAATACGTCAGGTCTTTCTATTACGGCAATAGCAAGCTTTACCCAGAGACCAGGGCAGGTGATTGGCATGCATTTTTTCAATCCGGTTCCTGTCATGAAGCTGGTGGAACTGATAAAGGGATTTTTCACCACAGATGAAACCCTTGGTATTGCTCAAGCGTTTGTTGAAAAAATTAAAAAAACAGCTATTGAAGTACAAGAAGCGCCAGGATTTGTCGTGAATCGTATCCTCTGTCCCATGATCAACGAGGCTGTTTTTGTCCTTGCTGAAGGCATTGCGGATGCCAAAGATATTGATGACGGGATGACTCTTGGGGCCAACCATCCCATAGGTCCCCTTGCATTGGCAGATATGGTGGGATTGGACACCATTCTTTTTGTTCTGGAGGGATTCCACAAGGAGCTTGGGGAAGATAAATACCGTCCGGCTCCCCTGCTCAGGAAGATGGTCAGGGCAGGCTATCTTGGCAGGAAAAGCGGAAAAGGGTTTTATGACTATACAAAATAAATAATTAGTTTGGAGAAAGATATGGCACAAGTCGTTGCAGACAGAAGGGATGTAGATTTTGTACTTCACGAACAATTAAAGGTAGAACAGTTAAGCAAACACGAACTATTTGAAGATTTTAACAAAAAGACCATTGATCTTGTGGTCTCTGAAGCCAGAAACCTTGCGATCAAGGAGCTACTTACCTGCCAGAAAGAAGCGGATGAACAAGGCTGTAACTTTAAAAGCGGAACCGTAACCGTACCTGAAGTTTTTCACAAAGTTTATGCACTTTTCAGGGAAGGTGAATGGATTGCCATGTGTGATGATCCTGACTGGGGAGGGCAGGGAATGCCTTCGGTCGTGGCACTGGCAGCCAATAATTATTTTAACGGTGCCAACTTTCCCTTTATGCTTCATAATATTCTGAATCATGGGGCGGGGAAACTCGTGGAGCGGTTTGGTACGGAAAAACAAAAAGCACTTTTCCTTAAAAATATGTATACCGGCATATGGGGTGGCTCCATGCTTTTGACCGAGCCTGAAGCTGGATCTGATGTAGGGGCTTTGACCACAAAAGCAGTTAAAAATGGTGATGGCACTTACGCTATCACTGGTAACAAAATTTTTATCTCGTCCGGTGAGAATGACCTTGTGGAAAATATTATTCACCCGGTGCTGGCAAGAATAGAAGGTGCACCGGAAGGCACTGCAGGAATTTCACTATTTCTGGTTCCCAAAATTCGGGTGAATGATGACAGCACCCTGGGTGAATTCAATGATGTAGTCTGTACCGGTATTGAAGAAAAAATGGGAATTCATGGCAGCCCGACCTGCTCCATGGCTTTGGGGGGCAAAGGCCAATGCATTGGTACGCTTCTGGGAAAAGAAAACAAGGGGATGAGCGCCATGTTTGTCATGATGAATGAGGCTCGTCTGCATGTGGGGATGCAGGGGTTTTCATGTGCATCAGCATCCTATATGAATGCGGTGAATTATGCGAGAACCAGGGTTCAGGGGAAACACCTTCAGGCAACAGACAGGAATGCTCCCCCAGTTCCTATTATTCAGCATCCTGATATCCGGCGGATGCTTTTAACCATGAAATCTTATTCAGAAGGCATGCGAAGCATTCTTTTTTATATCGGTCTGTTAGAAGACAAGGTCAAGCTCAGTGAAGACGATTCGGATAGAACACGGTATCAGGGCCTTATCGATGTATTGATCCCGGTGGCCAAAGGGTATGTTACTGACAGAGCATTTGAAATGTGCAGTCACGGGGTTCAAGTTTTTGGCGGATACGGGTTTACCAAAGAATATCTACAGGAACAGCTCTTAAGAGACTGTAAGATCACTCAGATATATGAAGGCACCAATGGGATACAGGCCATGGACCTTCTAGGAAGAAAACTTGGCCTTAACAAGGGAAAGGCCTTTAATGATCTTCTGGATGAGATTCGGAAAATCATAGATACAGCTAAGGGAATCGGCAATCTTAAGTCCTTTGCTTTAACGCTGGATAAGACGGTTGATAAGCTGGAAGAGGTGGCTCAAAATATTGGCAAAACCGCCAAATCTGAAACTATAATGACAGCCTTTGCCAATGCCACTCCCTTTCTTGATGTCACCGGGGATACGATCATGGCATGGATGCTTCTCTGGAGGGCTGTTCTGGCAACGGAAAAACTTGACGGAAATCCTAAAAAGAAAGATATTGAGTTTTATGAAGGACAGCTTAAAAGCGCCCAGTTTTTTATGAACACGGTATTACCGGTTTCCAGAGGAAAAATGGATATGATTCTTTCCAATGATTCGGCAGTTATTGATATCTCCGAAGCTGCCTTTGGTGGTAAATAAATATCAAATAAATTGAGTGCTAATGCATTCAACGAAAATTTTTAAAACAGGAATAAAAATATGAAAGATATAGTTATTGTTTCAGCTTGTAGAACAGCCATCGGAGCCTTCGGCGGCACATTAAAAAATTTGAACGGGGCAAAGATTGCCAGTGTTACCATGAAAGAAGCTATAAAAAGAGCAGGGATCGACCCTGCACTCATTGATGATGTAAGATACGGCACTTGCATTGAGCATCACGATACCTTGAATACAACTCGTGTGGCAGCACTCATGGCAGGCATACCGGACACGGTCCCTGCAGTTACTGTAAACAGGGTCTGTATTTCGGGCATGGAAGCCACCCTTTCCGGGGCTGCCATGATTCAGGCCGGTATGGCTGACATAATACTTTCCGGGGGTGTGGAGCATATGTCAGGGGTGCCATATACTGTGCCCAATGCCAGATGGGGATGCCGACTTCAAGATCAGCAGTTTGTGGATGCCATGATTCATGCGCTTCATTGCGGGTCCTATGTTTTGCCTTTTGATGAATCAGCGCCTTTAAATACTGAACAGGCACCGGCAAGCTATTTTATGGGCAAACCCTATATCATGGGACATACGGCTGAATTTATTGCCCAGAAATTTAATATCAGCAGGGAAGAAATGGATGAAGTTGCCTTAAGAAGCCACAATAATACCGAACGGGCAACCAATGACGGGTCTTTTAAAGAAGAAATTGTGCCGATTGAAGTGCCTCAGCGCAAAAAAAGTCCTCTTATTTTTGATAAGGATGAACATTTCAGACCGGGCATGACCATGGAAAAGCTTCAGAACTTGCCGGCAGCCTTTATTCCAAAAATAGGAAAGGTTACCGCTGGGAATTCCAGTGGCCTCAATGACGGATCCACGGGCATGATCATCATGTCAGCTGAAAAAGCAAAGGAACTTGGTCTGAACCCAATTGCAAGGATAAAAGCGTCCGGCATGGGTGCCTGCCATCCAACCATCATGGGTATGTCTCCGGTTCCAGCTGTGAAAAACCTTCTGGCAAAAAGCGGCCTTGGTATGGATGATTTTGAACTAATTGAAGTCAACGAAGCGTTTGCCTCACAATACATCGGGTGTGAGAGAGAATTGGGCCTGAACCGGGAAATCACCAATGTGAATGGTTCCGGCATTGGTTTGGGACACCCTGTGGGCTCTACTGGCGCAAGGATCATGGTTACCTTGATGTATGCCATGAAAAAACGGGGTGATACCCTTGGGCTTGCCACGCTTTGCGGCGGCGGCGGAGTGTCCATGGCCTGTGCCATTGAAATGATGTAAGCGTTATTTGCCTATAACCTAAAAAGGTTTAAAAATAAAATATTACAAATAATTATCTACCAAGGAGGTCGCATGACAACGAAAAAAATTAATCCAACCCCAAGTGCATACAATTATCCATTATTGATCAAAAACATCCTGAACACGCCGCTGATTTATTCGCCTGATCAGGAGATTGTATACAGAGACAAGCTCAGGTACAGCTATGTCACTTTATACAAAAGAATTAAAAAGCTTGCAAACATGCTTGAAGCATTAGGCGTAAAGCCCGGGGACACGGTAGCGGTTATGGACTGGGACTCCCACCGGTATCTGGAATGTTTTTTTGCCGTTCCCATGATGGGGGCTGTTCTGCATACTATTAACATTCGGTTGACATCTGAACAGTTGATTTATACCATTAACCATGCTGAAGATGATGTCATATTGGTCAACGAAGAATTCCTCCCTTTACTGGAATCGGTGAAAGACAAGTTTGAAACCGTAAAAAAGGTTGTTCTGCTTACGGACAACCAGACTATACCAGAATCAACACTTGAGTTTGCAGGAGAATATGAAGCGCTTTTATCAGATGCTTCGGATGAGTATCTTTTCCCTGATTTTGATGAAAATACCATGGCAACCACATTTTATACCACAGGTACGACAGGACTGCCCAAGGGGGTTTTCTTCAGTCATCGACAGATTATGTTACATACCTACGGGGCTATGTCCGGTCTTTGCGCTTATGAATCTCAGTCTCGACTTTGTTCAACAGACGTATATATGCCCATGACGCCCATGTTTCATGTTCATGCCTGGGGCATGCCCTATCTCATGACCATGCTGGGTGCCAAACAGATTTATCCGGGCAGATATGAGCCGGAAATGCTCTTAAAACTCATTGTCGGGGAAAAGGTGACCTTTTCTCATTGTGTTCCCACCATTATGAATATGCTGGTCACAAGTCCGGCCATTCATAAAGTCAACCTTAAGGGCTGGAATGTTATTATCGGCGGTTCTGCGTTATCCAAAGGCCTTTGTAGAGCGGCGCTTAAACACGATATTAATGTATATACTGGCTATGGTATGTCGGAAACCTGCCCCATCCTGACCTTGGCGAATATTAAACCCCATATGCTGGAGTGGGATGAGGATGCCCTGGTGGAAATTCGGTGTAAAACCGGGTTGCCGCTTCCTAATGTTCTGCTTGAAATTATTGACCTTGATGGAAATCCGCTTCCCCATGATGGGAAAAGTGCTGGTGAAGTCGTGGTAAGAACTCCCTGGCTGACTCAGGGGTATGTCAAGGATGAAGTAAAAAGTGAGGAACTCTGGGAAAACGGCTGGTTGCATACCGGCGATATTGGTGTGATTGATACGGAAGGCTATCTAAGGATTACAGACCGATTGAAGGATGTTATAAAAACCGGTGGTGAATGGGTGTCTTCAATTGAGATAGAAGACATCATCAGTCAACATGAAGCCGTCAATGAAGTCGCAGTTGTGGGGATTATTGATGAAAAATGGGGTGAAAGACCGCTTGCCATAGTGATGCTCAAAGATGAATTTCAGAATAAAGTTACGGAAAAGGATATTCAGGATTTTTGTATGACGTTTGTGGAAAAGGGAGTGATTCCAAAATACGGCATTCCTTCAAAAATTGTATTAAACGGTGAGATTCCCAAAACCAGTGTCGGTAAAATCAGTAAAAAAGATATCCGGTCACAGTATAATTAATCGGTTGGAGGCTGGATGGAATCCATTCCTTTTGAAAAAAAGGTTGACTTTTGTCTGGTATTCTTATCCTCTGTATTTAATATAAAATAGTGGAAAAATGGAATGGAAAATGCCAAAATTAATATCTGAAAAACAGATTCTCAAAATCAAATTATTGAGAAATATTTTAATCGTTTTTCTTTCAATGGCAACGGCACTTTCCATTTATAATATATTTTTTATTTACCCTTCGCTTACTGAACTGGTCGTTGATAACACTAAAAATGATGCGGTCCGCGTGGCGAAATATCTAGCTACAACCTTTATGCCGGAAAAGACAGAACAAAGGCAATCGTCTTTTAATACCGACATACAGTATGAAATCGATAAAATAATCGATACCTTTGAATTGGATAAATTAAAGGTGTTTTCAAGTACAGGCGAAATCATTTTTTCTTCAGAACCGGGTGATATCGGAAAAATTAACAGAGCAAAATATTTTCATGACATCGTAGCCCGGGGAAATGTTTATGCAACCATGGTGAAAAAAGATACCAAATCTCTGGAAGGCCGGAAATTGGCAGCTGACGTAGTGGAGACATATGTACCGCAAATGAGCGGAAATACTTTTTTGGGGGCATTCGAAATTTATTATGACATCACAGACCGGAAGGAAAAATTTGACAAGCTCTTATCATTTTCTTCCAAGGTTTTATCTATTGTCGTATTTGGTCTTTTATCTGCAATAGGACTGGTCTGGCTAAAGGAGAACAAGACCATTAAAGAACGCAGGCGAGTTGAAAAAGCATTGCTTGCAAGTGAGGAGAAACTGGCAGGAATTCTTAATTCGTTTACCGATTTTGTTATTCTTGTTGACAGGGATTTGAATATTGTCTGGTCCAACAATGTCACGGCTGACTTTTTCGGCACGGATCCTTTGGGTAAGAAATACTACGATGTTTTTCATTCCCGGAATACGCCCTCTACCACATGCCATATTGAAAAGTGTTTTCAGAGCGGTCGCGGTATTGAGGATGAGATTGAATGTATAGGGGCAGATGACGTTCGAATGGACCTGTGGTACACGGCTAGTGTGGCCACTCGCTCTGAGGCGGGTGTCCCAACAACATTGATTGTTGTGTATCGGGATATTACCGAGAAAAAGCAGTTACGGGCAGAAGCTGTCAGGAGTGGTCAACTGGCTTCAATCGGTGAACTTGCGGCCGGTGTTGCACATGAAATAAATAATCCTGTCAATGGAATTATTAATTGTGCCCAACTGCTTATCGATGAAAGTGAAGAAGGCTGCGAACAGGCGGAAATCTTCCAGCGAATCATTAAGGCTGGCGGACGGATCGCCATGATTGTTCGTAACCTTCTATCCTTTGCCCGGGATACGGAAGATGAGCCGCAACTGGTTACGCTAAAGAGCCTGCTGTCTGACTGTCTGGATTTAACCGAAACACAGATACGAAAGGAAGGCATAGACCTTAAGGTGGATATTCCGGATAAAATTCCAGAAATTAGGGTGCGAAGTCATCATATTCAACAAGTATTTCTAAACATTCTCAGCAATGCGAGATATGCTCTCGGTAAAGGTGCAGCTATTGTCCGGAAGAATAAAACAATTGAAATCAAGGGGCAATTGATAGATAGTAATACCCGGCAGTATGTTCGGTTGAGTTTTTTTGATAACGGAACGGGTATACCGGCAGATATAATGAATAGAATCTGTGACCCCTTTTTTTCCAGTAAACCGTCGGGCGAGGGAACGGGATTAGGATTAAGTATCAGCCATTCTATCATTAAAGATCATGGTGGAAGGTTGAATTTTGACAGTGTTGAAGGGGCCTATACCAATGTAATAATAGACCTGCCGGTTCAAAGCGAGGATGATTTTGAAAAGGAAAAATAGGATTCTGGTCATTGAAGATGAAGAAATTTTAAGGTTTACTTTTAAATCATTTCTTTTAAAAGAAGGCCATGAGGTGATAACCGCCAAAGATTATTCTTCTGCCATAAAGCTTATTTCCGAGTCTGAACCGGATTTGATCATCGCCGATATTATCCTGGGCGGCAATACAGGGATCGATATCCTCAGGAAAGTCAAAGAAAAAGGTATGGAGTGCCCGGTCATCATGATTACCGGACAACCCAGTATTGAAACAGCTGCAGAATCCGTTCGTCTGGGTGCTTATGATTATCTGTCCAAGCCGGTTGAAAAACATGATCTGATAAAAATAACAAATCGTGCCCTTCAATATCATTCAATTATGGCAGCAAAAGACAGGATGGAGACTGAGAAAGAAAAATACCGTTCTGAACTGGATACAGTTTTCAGGAGTGTTCAAGAAGGCATTGTCACCGTTGATGATGAGATGAAAGTGACAAAGGTGAATGACGCATTTGAGCGAATTTGCGGATTGAATGGCAAAAAGATAATTGGCAGGCGGCTGTCTGATGTTTCCGTCCAGTGCCGCCAAACATGCTGTCATGTTCTGGAAAAAATTATACGTACCCAAAAGGGAGTCAAAACCAGTCGGCTTGAATGTCGGCGTTATGACAGGAACAAGCAGATCGTTGTTCTGACCGGCTCACCTTTGCATGATTTGGAAAATAATTTTTCAGGCGCGGCCCTGGTAATTCGGGATGTAACCAGGGAAAGTGATCTTGAAGGCAGATTAAAACCCCGTGAAAAATTTATGAATATAATTGGCAAAAGTAAAAAAATGCAGGCAATATATTCCCTTTTGGACGATCTGGCTGATTCCGATACAACTGTCCTGATCACAGGAGAGAGCGGCACGGGTAAGGAACTGGTTGCCGAAGCCCTCCACTATGGCAGTCATCGGGCACAAAACCCCTTTGTGAAAGTGAATTGTTCAGCGCTTGCAGATTCTTTGCTTGAAAGTGAATTGTTCGGCCATATCAAAGGCGCATTTACAGGTGCGGTAAAAGACCAGGCGGGCCGGTTTGAGATGGCGGACAACGGCAGTATTCTGCTGGATGAAATCGGTGATATCTCACCCGGATTACAATTAAAACTGCTCAGAGTTATTCAGGAAAAAGAGTTTGAACGGGTAGGGGAATCAACACCGGTAAAGGTGAATGTGAGGATCATTTCCAGCACAAATCAATTGCTTAAGGAATTGGTCCGAACGGAAAAGTTCAGGGCAGATCTTTATTACCGCCTCAAGGTAGTGGAAGTAAATCTGCCTCCCCTGCGTGAGCGGATCAATGATATACCATTGCTGGTCGAACATTTTTGTAAAGTGTTTAATAAACGATTCAACAAAGAGATTGAAGACGTCTCCGATGATGTCATTCAAATTTTTTCCAATTACCCCTGGCCGGGGAATGTCAGAGAGCTGGAACATGTACTGGAGCATTCCTTCGTGCTGTGTCATACGGATTTTATTACGGTTGATCATCTTCCTTCGGAAATAAGAACATATCATAAAAGAGTACCCCCTTCTTTTGAAGAGAGTTTTGCCGTAGATATCAAGGATATTCTCCAGGCACTCGAAATGACAGGCGGTAATAAAGCCAAGGCTGCCAGGCTGCTGGGAATAAACCGAAAAACCATCTACCGAAAGTTGTCCCACCATGATATCAGCGACCATTAAAAAAAATTAAAATATGAATTACAGATCTGAGTGTGGCATGTCCCATTAGTGTGACGTCCCATTAGTGTGACCGGTCACAGTCCCAGTCAGGTTTTTTTGTTTTCTCTATTCCTTTGTATTCTTTCATAACTATCTGAAAAAAATAAGAATTATTCTCATGACAAGTTTTTAAATACAAGTGGCACGTCTCTTGCTGATTAAATTTGTGTCGTCACTATTTACTGCGTGTATCGGCGAGTTTATTAACTTTGACAGAGAATGAAGACCAATGGAAAAATTTATGAAATCTGATGAATCCACTGTTTCACGCTCAGAAAAGAAAAAAAAATGTCCCTTTATCGGATCTCCGGGAAAGGACTGCTATTTTCTCGATATGAACAGCAACAAAATCTCAATGGCGCTTTTCTATTGCCAGAATCATTATGCACAATGCGCTATTTATAAAAAGATGAAAACAAAAAAATCTGTACATAAGGATTTAAAGAGATGAAACGAAGAAAATTTTTAAAAACCGCCGTTCTCACAGGCTGCACAGCCCTGGTAACGGGAATCCCACTGGCTACTTACGCTATCTTACCGTCTTTGAAACAAGAACCGGGTAACTGGATTGATTTTGGATCTGTTGAAGATTTGGAACCGGACAACTTTAATATGCTTTCCTATGAATTCATGGTGAAAGACGGCTGGATAATCCTTCCCCAGAGAGGTTTTGTGTGGGCAAAGGCCGAAGCAGAACAACAGATTAAAATATTTTCATCAACCTGCTCTCATTTAGCGTGCAACGTGATCTGGCAAGAAGAAACACAAGAATTTGTATGTCCCTGCCATTCCGGCCGGTTCAATGCACAGGGGCAGCCCATTGCCGGTCCGCCGTCCCGCCCTTTAACGGTTTTGGAACATAAAGTTGCAGACGGTAATTTAATGGTTTTTATGAAAGTGTAATATTAACCCGTAATAATTAGGAGAACATGAATTATGCGTACTAAATTTATTATCAGTTTGAGTGTGTGCCTGGCAGTTTTTATCAGCACCCTGCATTTCACTGCCCAGGAAGCCATGGGGGCTTCCAAACAAGTGCTTATTGCCGCCAAAGTAAAATCTGCACCGGCAGGATTGGATGATGCCGCCTGGGGAAAAGCTAAGGGGATTGACGTTCCCTTTGAAGGAAAGGAAGTATTCGCAGGCCAACATACCAGTGTGACCACTAAGGCAGTTTACACTAAGGACAACATTTTTTTCCTTTATCAATGGAAGGATGCAAACCAAAGTATTACCAAGGGTGCCTGGCAGTATGAAGGGGGAAGTTGGATCCATCAGAAAGGTAACGAGGATCGGATTTCAATGTTGTTCGAGATTAACCGGATCAACAATTTTGCCACCAAGGGATGTGCCATTGTCTGCCATGTTCCCGACGGCGCAACCAATGCCAAGGATGGAAAATTTGGTACCCTGACAACTGCTGAAAAAGGTGATCTGTGGCATTGGAAAGCTGCTCGCTCAGATCCGGCAGGTTATGCTGACGATACCTGGCTGACAAAGATCAGTGAGAAAAAAGGCGGTCGAAAGGGAGATAAGGGAAGCGGCGGTGATAAGAAAAATATCACTGAGGATAAATCTAAACCCAAATATACACTGGCCCAGGGTAAGGCTTTGGCCAAAAACGGGATTTTACTTGCGGCCCACGCTGTGGAGATTACGGATTACGCTGTTTTCAAAGATGGGGATACCATTACCTATCGGATGCCTAAAATACCGACAGGCTCTTTTGCCGACATAAAAGCGGATAGCCGTTACGCCAACGGAGAATGGACCGTCATGCTGTCTAGAAAACTGGATACTGGAAATCCGGATGATACCGCCTTTAATCCAAAAAGAAAATATAATTTTGCCATGGCGCTTTTTGATAACTCCGGTGATGAAGATTCTTATGATTCTGAAGTC
>Ga0190329_1000345_pt1 | contig 13991 bp, 11 predicted proteins | sample 48720423_MG_FD_161655 | JGI IMG/M metagenome (GOLD analysis project Ga0190329, IMG submission 161655) | Hydrothermal vent sediment bacterial communities from Southern Trench, Guaymas Basin, Mexico - 4872-04-2-3_MG | ecosystem: Environmental > Aquatic > Marine > Hydrothermal vents > Sediment ... | reverse complement strand
TGGCCGACACCTGCTGAATCCATTCTTCGGTGGCCTGCCGGGCCTGGGCGAAGGCCTTTTGCGTGAGGGCGAAGCGCTCCCGGCCGGAGGCGGTCCGGGCGGCTTGCTGCCAGCCGGCCTCCAGCCGGTTGCGGTCTCTGCGATAAAGCCCGAGCCGGTGGGAGAAATCCTCCAATACGAGGCGGTGGAGCCGTTCATGGCGCCACCACAGGCTTTCGGCGTCACAGCGGGGCCCGGGTGTGCCAAGGTCCGGCGGCAACACATCGCCTTCCAGCCAGACCGGCTTGAAAAGGCCGGTGCAGGGAGCCGCAGTGCCGGTGACCCAGTATTGCTGCTGCTGCGGATGAAGGACGGCCACCAGTGATCCGGTGGTCTGGGCTGCGTGGCGGGTGAGGGGGTTGGCGGCGTGGGCGCAGATGCGGTCGAGGAGCAGATGGCCGTCGGGCCGGTATTCGCCCGGGCCGTGGTCCCGCAGCAGGGCCATGGCGGCCGCGGCGTCAAAGCGGCCCTGCTGGTGGTCCAGCAGCTCCAGGCTGCGGCCGCGGCGCCGACCGCCGGCGGCAAAGAAGGTCATAAAACGATCGGAAAAACAGCGCGCAAAATCGAAACTTTCGCTAGGCCGGCACCAGCCGCGGCGCCGGGCGGTGGCCACCAGCTGCGGGTGGGCGCGGTCGAAATCCGCCCCGATGGACAGGCGGTTGCTGATGGCAGCCCGCCGCGTCACCCGCCGGGCGGCCCACAGGGGGCCGGCGGTCTCCAGGACCCAGGCGCCGGCGGGGTCGGCGATGATGAAGCTGTTATGGTAGGCCAGGCGCCGGTCCCGGTAGCCGCATCGGCCCCCCTGGCCGTGGTCGTGGAGCAGGGCCGTGATGGTCTCCAAGGCCTGGTCGGCGGTGGCAGCGCGCTCCAGGGCCAGGCGCAGCAGGTCCATGCCGGTCAGCACCTTCTCCCGCACGGTCGGCATGCGGGTGAAGACCGCCTCGTTGCCGATAACCACGCCCCGCTCGTTGGCCCCCATTTCGGCCCCCCACATCCAGAAGGGCCGGCAGAGCAGCACCCCGAAGGTGTCGCGCGCCTGGTCGATTTCGATGTAGGTACAGCGCAACCGGGCGCCGGACGGATGCCGGGCCGGCGGATGGTACTCCAGGGTCTGGGCCTCGTTGGGTTCCCGGTCGCTGTTCTTGCCGAACACCACCGCCCCGCCGGTATGCGGCGGCAGCGCCACGAAGGTGTCGCACATACCCTGCCCCCTTTTGATCGTGCCTGTCTCGGCGCCGGCATCGGGGCGCCCCTTGTTTATTGCACCCGTTCAGTCCCCCTGGCACACGGCGGCCGACCCGCCGGTTTTTCGATGGACCTGCTGCGCCGGGTGACCACCGGATGGAAACCGGCAGCCGCACTGCCATGCTTGCGACCTCTGGCGGCAGCTTGACAGGCCGAAGCCAAACGGCAATTATGCGCCATTCGCTGAGCCTCCTCGTGACCTTTTTTCCTCCGGAGCCGCCATGCAGATCGATTCCGCCCATGTGGGCACCCGACTGTCCCCTTACCGCACCGCCGTCGACTGGCGCTGGATGACCAACTACGCCGCGGCCGTCGGCGATGCCAATCCTTGCTATTTCGACGACACCCGCAATGCGGGCCTCATCGCCCACCCGGTTTTCCCGGTGGCCGTGACCTGGCCGGTGACCCTGCACCTGGACCGCTATCTGGAGGGATCGGCATTCCCCGTGGAACTGATGGCCATGCAGGTGCACCACAGCGAGCACATTGCCCTTCACCATCCTATCCGGCCCGGCCAGCGCCTCACCGTGGCGGGCACCGTGGCCGCCATCCGGCCCCACCGCGCCGGCACCCGCGTGATTCTGCGCTACGAAGCATCGGACGAAGACGGCCAAGGGATCTTTACCGAACACATCGGCGGGCTGCTGCGGGGGGTTTCCTGCACCGACGAGGGCCGCGGCCTGGACGATTTGCCCCCCGATCCGCCGTCGGCGCCCGAGGGTGCGTCTCTGTGGGAGGCGCCGGTGACCGTGGATCCGCTGTTTTCCTACCGCTACGACGCCGGCAGCGGCATCGTTTTTCCCATCCACACCTCGCCGGCCTTCGCCCTCAGCGTGGGGCTACCGGGCATTATCGTGCAGGGCACCGCCACCCTGGCCCTGGCCGTAAGCGAGCTGGTCAACCGGGAAGCCGACGGGGACCCGCAGCGCATCACGGCTCTGGCCTGCCGCTTTACCGGCATGGTGCGTCCGGGGACCACGATCCGGATCCTCCTGCAGCAGCGCAAAGAGGAAAATCTTTTCTTCGAGGTGCGCGACGAGCAGGATAAAAGAGTCCTGAGCAACGGCCATGCACGACTGAAGAGCTGATGATCTCGCCCATTGTCGTGCCGGGATTGAACTGCCTGCACGAAATCGGCAAGGCCGGTGCGCCCGGTCAACCTGTGTTCTCCGATCTTCGGAAACGGATCGGCCTCAGGATGCGTGAACGGCCCTTTGCCGATATTGTTTGCTTGGCATCGGTCCAGAAGTGGACTCGCAATCCCTCCGATCGGATCGTCGTCTTACAGGCCGCTGTCTGGTAACCGCCGTTACTCGCGCAGCTTGCGCCGCAGGATCTTGCCCACCGCGCTCTTGGGCAGCGAATCCATGAATTCCACCACTCGGGGCACCTTGAAAGTGGCCAGGTGCTGCTTGCAGTGGTCGATGATCGCCTGGGCGTCCACTTGACCCTTTGCTTCGGGCTTGAGGGCCACCACCGCCTTGACCGTCTCGCCGCGGTAGGGGTCCGGCACCCCGATCACCGCCACCTCGGCCACGTCCGGGTGCCGGTAGATCACGTTTTCCACTTCCACCGGTGCGATGTTGTACCCGGAGGCCACGATGAGATCCTTGATGCGGTCGACGAAGTAGATGAAGTCCTCGTCGTCCACGTAGCCGCGGTCGCCGGTGCGAAACCACCCGTCGGGCAGAAAGCAAGCCGCCGTCTCCTCGGGCTTGTTCAGGTAGCCCCGGGCCAGCTGCAAGCCCCGGTAGTAGATCTCGCCCTGCACGTTGCGCTCGGCCACCGCCCCTGCATCATCGACGATCTTGACCTCGGAGAAGACCGGGATGCCGATGGCGTCGGACTTTTCCTTGATGCCCGGAATGGAAATGACCCCGCCGCTGTTGGTTTCGGTCATGCCCCAGCCGTTGACCAGCCCCACCCCGGTGTGCTGCCGCCATTGCTCCTGCACGGCCACCGGCACCGGGGCCCCGCAGCCGATGGTCACCTTGAGGCTGGTGAGATCGGCCTGCCGGAGCAGCTCCGGCTTGGACATCAGGGCGATGAAAAGCGTGGGGGGCGCGAAAATCACGTTGACCCGGTAGACCTGGATAATGCGCAGCGCATCCTTGAGGTCGAACATGGGGATGGGGATCACCGTGCCGCCCTGGTAGAACGTCGGCAGCAGGTGGAGAAAGTAGCCGGCCGTGTGGAACATCGGCATGATGGAGAAGTTGACCTCGCGGTCGCCCCAGGCGCGGAAGGCGTGGGTGTGGGTCATTGAGTTGAACACCAGGTTGAAGTGGGTCTCGATGACCCCCTTGCTCCGGCCGGTGGTGCCGGCGGTGTAAAGGAGCAGGGCCGTGTCCGCCTTGGGGTCGCAGGCGGCGCTTTCTGCCAGGGGTTCGTACTTGTCCAGCGTCTCGAACAGGTCGAGGGTCCCGGGCACCGGCGCCTTGGGAATATCCCAGATGAATTTCACCGCGTCGGAGACCACCGGCTCGGCGGCGGCGAAATCCTTGATGTTGGTGACGATGACGTTTTTGACGGTCCCCTTCTCATGCAGCGGTTTGACCTTGTCGTAGAGCAGATCGAGCATGCAAATGTGGGCGGCGCCGGAATCCTCGATCTGGTAGGCCACTTCGTCGGCCTGGTACATGACGTTGATCGGCGTGTGGATGGCCCCGATACGGGCGGCCCCGTAGAAGGCGACGATGTGCTGCAGAGAATTGGGCAGCATGGTGGCCACCACCTCGCCCTGCTTGACGCCAAGATCCTTTAACAGCGCGGCATAGCGGCCGATCAGGACGTCGAGTTCGGCGTAGGTCACCGGCCGATCGAAAAAAATCACCGCCACATCTTCCGGGCAGCGCCGGACTGTCTCCCTGAACAACCCGTCGATGGACAGGTCCGGAATGGGCGGGTTGTCCTCGAAAAACCAGGAGGGATGGCTGATAACGTAGGCCTTCTCCGGCGGATACGTCCGCCCCTCCTCCAGCCAGGCCTCCGGATACCCGATCCGGCGGTAGCACTCGTACAGGGCGTCGTCGAAAAACGCCTCACCGACTTCTTTCCGCGGTTTCATCGGCTCCGTCATCCCTCCCCCTTTCTGTTCGGTTTGTCGTCTGTCCGGCCGGGCGGCGTCCGCCCTGGCCGGGCCGGATCTTTCCACCGCGCGCCGCCTGTGTCAGGCGGCCTCGTCGATATCGATCCGGTAGCGAACCGTGTAGGGCGCCAGCAGTTGCTTGATGCGATCGGCCACCGCCCCGCCGCCGACGCCCGCCGCCGGCCTGGCGGTGATCACGGCCAGGGCCCCGTGAACCTTGTCCGCATCGACCTTCACCGCCACCCGTTCGACCAGATCGCCGAGGTTGGCCAGCTCCGTTTCGTAGGCCCGCCTGGCCGCATCCCGGCATAGGGCCGGCTTGAAAATCTTGCCGATGGGCGTCAACGGAACCTCCTCGACCAGGTAGATCGCCTTGGGAATCGCCGCGCGCTCGCCCACCTCCCGGCGCAGATGTTCCATGATCCGTTCCGTCGTCAGCGAGCTTTCGGCATCGAGCTTGACGTAAGCCACCGGCACCTCTCCGGCGTGGGCGTCCGGACGCCCCACCGCCGCGCCCTTGCGGATCATGTCGTAGGTGTTGCACACATCGAGCCGTTCCTTTAGCGGCACCCGTTCAATCACCTCGATATCTTTCAGACAGGTGATTTTCCCCACTGTTTCCATAGCACCCCCGATCTCCTTTTCGATGCTCTCCGTCTGCAGTGTTGCAACCGTTCCGATTCGCCTCACATCAGCTTGGAGATGATCTCCTTCATGATCTCGGTGGTGCCGCCGCCGATGGTCAGAATCCGGTTGTCCCGGTAGAGGCGCTCGACCAGGTAGCCGCGCATGTATCCGTAGCCGCCGAAGAGCTGCACCGCGTCGTAGGTGACCCGGTCGGCCACCGAGCAGGCAAAGTTCTTGGCCATGGAAATTTCCTTGATCTGCTCGATGCCGGCGTTGATCTTGGCCGCCACCCGGTAGGTGAACTCCCGGCTCACTTCCACCAAAGTGGCCATGTCGACCAGCTTGTGCCGGGTGACCTGAAACCCCTGCAGCGGCTTGCCGAACGCCTGGCGCTCCTTGGTGTAGCGCATGGACTCTTCCAGGGCCATCTGGGCCGTCATGTTGGCCATAACGCTCAGACTCAATCGCTCGGACTGGAAATTTTCCATGATGGCGTAAAAGCCCTGGTTCTCTTCGCCGATGAGATTTTCCGCCGGCACCCGGCAATTGTCGAAGAAGATCTCGGCCGTGTCCGAGGCCCACCAGCCGGTCTTCTTCAAACTGCGGCCCACCGCGTAGCCGGGCGTCTCCTTCTCGATGACCAGAAAGCTGATGCCGTGGGCCCCGGGACCGCCAGTACGCACCGCACAGGTGAGCTGGTCGGCCCGCACGCCGCTGGTGATGAAGGTCTTGCTGCCGTTGACGACGTAGTGGTCCCCGTCGCGCACGGCCGTGGTCTGGAGATTGGCCACGTCCGATCCGCCCCCCGGCTCGGTGACCCCCAAAGCGGCGATGCGCTTTCCTTCGAGCACCGGCCGCACGAAACGCTCCCGTTGTTCGTCGGTCCCCCGGCGGACGATGGGTGGAATAGCGATGTTGAGCGACCCGAGCCCGGCGGCGAACCCGCCCGACCCGGACCGCATCAGCTCCTCGGTCAAGACGATCTGGTCGAAGACGTCGCCGCCGCTCCCCCCGATCGACTCGTCGTAGCCGACCCCCAGAAATCCGAGGTCGCCGAACAGGGTGTACATCTCGCGCGGAAACTCACCGGCCTCCTCCCATTCGTCGATGTAGGGAAGCACCTCCTTCTTGATTACGTCCCGCGCCGCCATGCGCAGCCGTTGCTGCTCCTTGGTGAAATATTCCTGGACCACTGGGGCATCCGCCTTCTTCGCCATACGGCCTCCGAACCAAAATTCACTACAGGGGACATAGAAAACACAGAGGAAGACCGGCCATACTGCATATCGATTGCCCGTTCTCTGCGGCCTCTGTGGGCAATACGCTCCGATTTATGGTTTGCCCGCGATCCCGGGGGAGATGCAAACGTCCCCCGGGATGCGGCTGGATCGAAAGCGACCCGAGCCGGGAAACGACCGCGCGCAACGCGCTGCCGGGTTTGTCGCTTTCGCCACTGTTCATTTTGATTTTAGTTGTACTTGTCCCGCAGCACCCGCTTGAGTACCTTGCCGGTGGGCGTACGGGGAATCTCCTCGGCGAAGATCACCGTCTTGGGCGTCTTGAAGCGTGCCAGCCGCCCCTTGCACCATTCGGCCAGTTCCTCCTGGGTAAGCTGCTCGCCCTCCTTGAGCACAACGACGGCCTTGACGGTCTCTCCCCACTTTTCGTCCGGTGCGCCGATCACCCCCACATCGGCGATGGCCGGGTGGCCGAGCAGGCAGTCTTCCACCTCCGCCGGGTAGATGTTCTCGCCGCCCGAGATGATCATGTCCTTCTTGCGGTCCAGGATGTAGAGAAAGCCGTCGGCATCCATCTTGGCGATGTCCCCGGAGTAGAGCCAACCGTCTCTGAGGGCCTGGGCCGTGGCCTCGGGGTTGTTGTAGTAGCCCTTCATGGGATGGGTCGTGCGCATGATCAGCTCGCCGACCTCCTCGGGGCCGACGTCATGCCCTTCGTCGTCCACCACCCGGATATCGGTATGAAAGAACGGCGGACCGCAGGAGCCGGCTTTCTTGATGGCGTTCTCCGCGTCGATCACCGTGGCCGGGCCGGTGCATTCGGTCATGCCGTAGAGCTGGCGTACCTCCATTCCCTTCTCGGCAAAGGCCTTGATCAGGGTCACCGGCACCGGTGCCGCGTAAACCAGGGCCAGCTTGATGGTGGACCAGTCGAAGGTTTCGAATTCGGGCACCGAGCGCAAAAACATCAGCACCTGGGGCACGGAGCCGAACCAGGAGATGTTCTCGGTCTGGATCAGGCGGAGAAACTCGGCCGGTTCGAAGGCCCGCTGGACGATCATGGTCTGGCCGAAGTGGGTGCACATGGGCACCGGCGCCAGGGCGCCGATGTGAAACAGCGGCAGCGGCATGAGCAGGCGGTTGCCGATCTCGCCCAGGGTGGCCTTGAGGTTGACCGAGTTGCTGTAGTAGCCGTGGTGGGTCAGCTCGGCCCCCTTGGGGCGCCCGGTGGTACCGGACGTGTAAAGGATGGTCAGCGTGTCGTCGTCCCCGCCGACATGCTCGGGTTCGTCCGCCGGCGCCGCGCCGACCAGCGCCTCATAGGACTGGGCCCAGTCCGGAGGGGTGTCCATGATCCCCAGGAAGGTCTTGGCCGGGATCTGGCCGCGGATGGCCTCGACCACGGGAGCGAATTCTTTCCCGAAAATGAAGGTTTCCGCGCCGCAGTCGTTGGCGATGTAAGCCACTTCCGGCGGGGCCAGGCGAAAGTTGAGCGGCACCAGGATAACGCCGATCTTGCCCAAGCCGTAGTAGAGCTCGATGTATTCGGGTTCGTTCAAAGCCAGCACCGCCACCCGGTCGCCCCGTTTCACACCCATCTGGCGCAGGGCGTTGGCCGCCCGGTTGGCCCGGGCGTTGAGTTCCCGGTAGGAGCGCCGCACCTGGCCCACCACCAGCGCTTCGAGCTTGGGGCTGAGCATGGCCCGCTTGTACAGCAGATAACCGACGTTGATTTTCATGGACTACCTCCCTTTTAGAATCCTTCCAGTTTGGCCAGCACCTCGCTCATCACCTCGCTGGCCCCGCCGCCGATGGAGATGAGGCGGGCATCGCGGAAGAAGCGCGATACGCGCATCTCGTTCATGAAGCCCATGCCGCCGTACATCTGCAGGCAGCCGTCGGCGATCTTGTTCAGCAGGTCCCCGCCGAGCAACTTGCCCATGGAAATCTCCCGGGTGACATCCCGGCCGGCTTCCTTGAGTCGGACGATGTGGTAGGTGAGCTGCCGCAGGCTCTCCAGTTCGCTGAGCCATTGCACCAGCCGGTGGCGCAGCACCTGCCTCTTGATCAGCGGCTTGCCGAAGACGATGCGGCCGCGGAGATATTCCACCGTCTCGCGGATCATGTCCTCGCCGCCCACGTAGCACATGGGCAGCGCGGCAAAGCGTTCGTGCTGGAACTGCTGCATCTGGTAGATGAACCCCTCGCCCTCCTCGCCGATAAGGTTTTCCGCCGGGATGCGCAGGTCGTCGAAGTACAGCTCGGCCGTGTCGCTGCTGCGCATGCCGAGCTTGTCGAGCTTCTTGCTGATCTTGAACCCCGGCAGACCGGTGGGCACCACGAAGAGGCTGAACGAATGGTAGCCGGGTGCGTCGCTGGTGCGGGCCAGCAGAGTGAGAAAATCGGCCTGGGTGCCGTTGGTGATGTAGGTCTTGGAGCCGTTGAGAATGTAGCTGTCGCCGTCGCGCCGGGCGAAGGTCTGCAGGGCCGCCACGTCCGAACCGGCGCCCGGTTCGGTGACGGCGATGGCACCGACCATTTCGCCCTTTATGGCGGCCTGCAGGTACTTTTCCTTAAGATACTCGGAGCCGAACTGGTCGATGGCCGGCGTGGCCATGTTGGTCTGCACGGCAATGGCCATGGGGATGGCGCCGCACTTGATGCGGGAGATCTCCTCGAGCATGACGGTCTCGTACCAGTAGTCGAGGCCTTCACCGCCGTACTTGGGATCGTAGCGGATGCCCAGAAACCCGAGTTCGCCCATCTCCTTGAACAACTCGTGCAGGGGGGCGATGCCCTGGGCTTCCCACTCGTCCACGAAGGGGTTGATGCGCTTGTTGACGAAATCGCGCAGGGCCTTGCGTACCTGCTCGTGCTCCTTGTTGAAGTAGATGTTCTGGCTCATGCGGTGCTCCTTTGAACGGAAACGTGGTGGAAAAAGGACCCAAAGGACAAAAGGGACATAAAAATCCCTAACTGTCCCTCAGGTCGTTTGGGTCCCTTGGATCCCTTCTCTGGTTCGATTTTGTTGCAACAGCCTTTCCTTCACGCAAAGGTTCCCGCCGGCGGGCCGTTGTCCGGCGGCCCGGCAAAGGCCTGGGCCACCAACATCCAGCGGCGGGCCGTCTCCCCGGTGCACACCAGGGCCGTGTCGTCCACGTGGCGCCGCTGGGTCACCACCAAACAAAAGTCTTCCGCCGGGCCGCGGACGGATTCCGCCGCGGTTTCCTCGCCCCAGGTCCAGCTCTCCCCGGACGGCGCGGTGAGAGCCACGTGGACCGGGGTGTCCGGAACGTCCAGCCCCCGGTTGGAAAAGCTCCACCCGAAGGTTTTGACACCGAGGTGGGCGATGTGCCGCGGGCCGGGGCTCACCGGCCGCCGGCGCTTGAGCACATCGTAGATGTCCTGGCCGTGGGCCCAGGTTTCCATCAGCCGGGCAGTGGCAAAGGAAAGGGCGCTCATGGGCGGACCGTACCAAGGCAGGCGGTCCCTGGGGCTAAGGGCCGCCAGGGCCTCCATGAGCTGCCGACGCTCGGCGCGCCACCAGGCCATCAGATCGTCCGTGGCCATGGCGCGTCCCCTGGCCAGGGTGACTTCGGCCACTTCGTCCATGCTCTTGATCTGGCCCAGGTCCTCGATGATATGCCGGGTAAAGGCATCGGCGTCGGTGGCCGCCAGCCGGGCCGTGTGATCGAAGTAGGCCAGGTGGCAGATCTCGTCCTTGACGGTCCATCCGTCGCAGAGGGTGACAAGCTGCCAGCCGGCCGCGTCGAGCCCGCTGACCAGGGCGTCGAGGGTCTCCTGTTCCCAGGTCAGGTCGCTGCAGATCTGTTTCATTTTTTCCCTTCCAAAATAAGCAAACAACAATAAAACCACAGAGATCACAAAGAACTAGAGTTTGTAGCGCTGAATACCTTCCACAAGCTTGCGGACATTGAAGTTGATCAATAATCCGGTATCAATTCGGGCCCAAGCGTGCGATGGACCTCAATCGCACATCCAATCATCCTCGCTGTGAATGGCTCCTTGTCCATTACCTCTGTGCTCTCTGTGTCCTCTGTGGTGAACACCTTACTCTTTAACCACCAGGATCGATTCGGGCATTTCCACGATCTTGGCCCGCAGGTACTCGCCCAGGGTCTTGGCCTGGGGGTCGCTGCGCACCGAGGCGGCAACGCCTTCGCCCAGCAGGCCGCGGATGTAGAAGTTCACCGCCAGAAGGTTGGGCAGCTCGTAGCGCTCGATCTCGTAGGGGCTGCAATCCGGTAGCAATTGGCGCAGTTTTTCCGTGGTGAGAAACGAGCGCAAAAAGGCATACGCTTCCGGTGACTGGGCCCAGACGCCCAGGTTGGCGTTTCCCCCCTTGTCGCCAGCACGGGTGGCAAAGGCCCGCCCCAGGGGCGCCCGGATGAAGGGGCCGCCGGGCGTCGGGGGAATGTGGGGGGCACCGGGGGCCACCAAAACGGGGACGTGGCCCTCCCCGGACTGGATGACAGCGGCCGGTGCGCCGTCGATAAAAACCTTCTGCTGGATGACCCGGTTGGACACCAGGGCGGGCCAGTGGACCACGGCCGGCGAGCCGGCGCCCGGCGGGGCGGTGAGGGTAAAGCCGGGGATGTTGGCCAGCGCCATTTCCACTACCCTGGCGGAAAAAAGCTTGCCGGCCTTCCCGGCGTCCGGGTCCATCACCGTGATGCGCAAAAAAGCGAAGGCTTCGTCGTTGGTGGGCGGGTCGGCCTTGTCCGAGCGTACGAGCTGCACGTCCACCGTCTGGAACCGGTCTCGCCCGCCGAGGCTCTCGAACAGGATCTCGGTGACGATCTCGGCCTTCCTTTCGATGTCGAGCCCGGTGAGAATCACCGTCATCTGGTTCTTGTGTCCGCCCAGGGTGTTGATGCAGACCTTGGCCGTCTCCGGGGGCGGCTGTCCGCGGGTGCCGGTGACCCGCACCCGGTCCGGGCCGTCCTGCGCCAACTGCAACGTGTCGAAGCGCACCGTCACGTCGGGCGTCAGATAGGCCGGCGCGGCGATTTCGTAGAGCAGTTGGGCCGTGACCGTGCCCACCGACACTAGGCCGCCCGTGCCCGGGTGCTTGGTGATGGTAAAGCTGCCGTCGGCCTCGATCTCGGCGATGGGAAAGCCGACGTTGCGGTAGGTAGGCACCTCGTGGATGAAGGAGTAGTTGCCGCCGGTGGCCTGGGCGCCGCACTCGATGATGTGGCCCGCCGCGTAAGCGCCGGCCAGGCGGTCCCAGTCGTCAGGCGCCCAGCCGAAGTGCCAGGCGGCCGGACCCGCCACCAGGGCCGCGTCCGCGGCCCGGCCGCAGACCACGATGTCCGCCTCCCGGTTCAGGGCCTCCACGATGCCCCAGCCGCCGAGGTAGGCGTTGGCGCTGATGGCCGTGGCGCCGGCCTCGGCCAGGCCGATTCCCTTGTCGATGTGGGCGAAGGCCTCGCCCTGGGCCTGAAGTTCGTTCAAACGGGGCATGAGGTCGTCGCCCTCGATGTAGGCGATCTTCGGCGCCAGGCCGAGCTTTTGGGCCAGGGCGGCCAGGGCCTGGGCCATCCCGGCCGGGTTGAGACCGCCGGCGTTGCTCACCACCCGGATGCCTTGGTCCAGGCACTCGCCCATGACCTCTTCCATCTGCTTGAGAAAGGTGGGCACGTAACCGGTCTCCGGCGCCTTGAGCTTCTTCTGAAAGAGGATCGCCATGGTCAATTCGGCAAGGTAGTCGCCGGTGAGCACGTGGATGGGGCCGCCGCGGACCATCTCGGCGGCCGCCGAGAGCCGATCGCCGAAAAAGCCGGAGCAGTTGGCAATGATCAGTTTGTCCCCCGCTGTCGGATGCGGCATGTTGCCCCCCTCTCGTGGATTGGAAAATTTCAAACCACAAAGGACACAAAGAGCTCAAATTCCTTTACTCTGTGCCCTCTGTGCTCTCTGTGCTCTCTGTGGTGTCATCATTCCTCTGTTGTCTAACCGGCAGAAGACGCGCAATGCGAAGACAATTCCGCTCTACGGTTTTCGCACCGGCTCGACCGGGTGCATGCCTTCTTCGAGGTATTTGTGGGCCAGGTCGATGTAGAGCTGCTTGCCGTAGCCCCAGATCAGCCGGTCCTTGTCGTTTACCGCACGGATCTCCCTGGCCGGGTTCCCGGCCGCCATCACTTCGGCTTCAATGGACTGGCCCCATTTCACCACCGTCCCTTCGGCCACGATGGCGCCCGCACCGATTTCGCTTTCGATGCTCACCACCGCGCCCATGCCGACCACCGCACCGTCCCCGATGGTCCGGGCGTGAACCATGGCGCCATGGCCCAAGGTGACCTTGCGTCCGATGGCCTGGGTATGGCCCGGCGCGGCATGGATGATTACCCCCTCCTCCACCGCAGACCCGTCGCCGATCTCGATGCGTCCGTGATCGCCTCGCAAGATGGCCCCGGGACCGACATAGCAGTCTTCTCCGATTTCCACATTGCCGATCACGGTGGCCAACTCGCTCACGTACGTCCCGCGGCCGACCACTGGCACCTTTCCGTCGAAAGAGTAGAACATGGCACCTACTTTCCGATGAACCGCGGCGGCCGCTTTTCCAGGAAAGCCGTAATCCCTTCCCGGGCGTCATCGGTGGCGGCCACCTCGGCGAGCTTCCCGGCCAGAAACCGCACCGCCGCTTCCAGGGGCATGGTTTCGGCGGCAGCGAAGGCCTGCTTGCCGATTTTCATGCCGATGGGGCTCTTGGCGGCCAGGGCGGCGAGCACCTTGTCCACCTCGGCGTCGAGCTCGGCATCGGGCACCACCCGGGTCACCAGGCCCATTTCCAGGGCCTGGGCGGCGCTGAGCCGTTCGCCGAGCATGATCATCTCCATGGCCCGCTTGCGCGGCACGTTGCGAAAGATCAGGGCCCCGATCATCATGGGAAACAGGCCCACGTTGACCTCGGGGGTGCCGAACCGGGCCGTCTCCTTGGCGATGGCGATGTCGCAGGCCAGCATGAAACCGGTGCCCCCGGCCAGACAATGGCCGTTGATTCGCGCCACGGTGGGCTTGGCAAAGGTCGCCAGGCGGCTGATGAGGCGGGCGTAGCTGTCAAAGACGCGCCGGCTCTCCTCGGCGGCCCCCATGGCCCCGCCGAGATCGGCGCCGGAGCAGAAGGCTTTTTCGCCGGCGCCGGTGACGCACACTACCCGGACGTCATCGTCGGCCAGGGCCTGATCCAGGGCCTCGTGGAAAAGGGAGACCGCGGCCGGGCTGATGCTGTTACGACGGTCTTCGCGGTTGATGGTAACGGTGGCCACGTGGTCGGCGACGCGGTAAATAAGGTCTGACTGCGACATGTCAGGGCTCCTTGTTTGAATGGCAACCTTGCACGGACGAACACGGGCAGGTACGGCCCCATACGGACCGACAGGCGGTCCGACGCCCAGGTTTTGATATCCAATCGCCTCGGCGGTTCATGTTTCAGGCCATTTCAGGCCGCCGAGGCGGATTGCTCGTTTTCCGTCGGCGCGATGTCCACCAGCACCTGTTTCGGGGTGACCTTGTCGCCCTCGGCCACGTTGATCCGCGTCACCAGGCCGTCGAAAGGGGCCGTGAGGGTGGTATCCATCTTCATGGCCGACACCACCACCACCGCCTGGCCCTTTTCCACCGGGTCCCCCTCGGCCACCAGCAGCTTGGTCACCACCGCCGGCATGGGGGGCGAGACTTGGCTGGGACCGTCGCGGCGCGCGCCGCGACGCCGGGTAGGGGCC